>Ga0207710_10000523_pt1 | contig 23501 bp, 21 predicted proteins | sample KBSS24metaG_FD_184400 | JGI IMG/M metagenome (GOLD analysis project Ga0207710, IMG submission 184400) | Switchgrass rhizosphere microbial communities from Kellogg Biological Station, Michigan, USA - KBS S2-4 metaG (SPAdes) (version 2) | ecosystem: Host-associated > Plants > Roots > Rhizosphere...
TGTACTGCGTGTTCGCGTACTCATTAACGCCGACCGCGATGATGTACGCGGTGCCTTTACGCTTGAGCGTGTCGGCGCCGGTGAAAACAAGAGGCGCATCCTTGCTCTTCACGTTGTCGCGATTGAAGCCATACGCAACGAGCCGGTTTGGACCAGCCGTAACCGTGACCTCTTCCTCGAGCGAAACATTCGGCTGGCCCTTCAGCACATCACCATGCCAAACCTTCACCAGCGATCCGTTACGAAACAGTCGAATGTCCTGCGCGCCCGTGCCTTGCGGATTATCCTTGTCGGCAGGCGCATCGGAGACGTCGATCTTCACCTTGACGGTGCGCGTCGCTACGGTTGATTCGGGCGCTTGTCCGACGAGCGACAACTTCACGATCGGCTGGCGTCGATCTTTCTTCGACACGTCCTGCGCCACCTTGGGACGTTTCCCGGCGAAGATGTCTGCCAGCAAGCCCGGATGGTAAAACTCATTGAAGAACCACTCGATCGGCGCGACGTTGAACGTTTCCTGATTGTAGCGCCAGAGGATCTGATTCCATGAAACCGGTGTGCCGTCAAACAGGCCTTGCGGCGTGACGACCATCCACTCACCGCCATCATCGAGCGAGATCAAGGTCAGCAGGTGCTCGCCGGTTTTTGTGTCCCAGAGAAACGTGCTGCCATCGTCGCTCGCTGAAGCAAGCAAGCGGCCGTCAGGACTGAAGTCGATCGATTCGATCGCAGAAGTGTGACCGGTGAGCGTGCGCAACTCGTTCCGTGTGGCAACGTCCCAGATCTTGATCGTGTTGTCTGTGCCGCCGGAAGCGAGCAGTTTGTTGTCGCGACTGAACGCGACTTTGCTGACGCCACGGCCGTGCCCCTTGATCGCGGCAATCTGTTGGCCGGTGGTAACGTCCCAAAGCTGAACCTGGCCCACCGCTTCGACTTTCAAATCCTTCATCATGTCAGCCGGGTCAGGCGGTTTCGAACCTTTTTTCTGTTTCGGGTTCATCGCGCCACTCATCATTGCGGCGATGTCGATGTTGGCTTTCGACTCAACTCCTCCGGTGGCGAGCACCTTGCCGTCACTCGTGAACGCGAGCGACGTAACGGTTTGGCCCATCGTGCCGGCAGACATGGTTCCGAGCGTGGTGGTGAGCATCGCGGCGATGTCGGCCATGTTGGGCATGGTCGGCATCTGGCCCGGCTTGATCTGGGTCGGTGGCTTGAAACTAGCCATCGGCGACGCGCTCAGATCGCGTAGCTTGCTGCCTGATTGCACGTCCCAAAGCGACAGTTGGCCCATGCCGCTGATGAGTGCAATCGATCGACCGTCAGCCGCGAACTCAGCCTGCATCGGAATCTCGCCCGGTGTAATAGAGCGCAGCTCGCGACCAGTTTTCAGGTCCCAGATCTTGAGCTGAGCGCCGCGTGTGTACGAGCCGGGTGAGGGATGTGGATCTTGAACGGCGCCATAAACAACGGCGAGCATCGTGCCGTCAGCGCTAAAACTCGTTCGTGAAACAGGTCCTGCATCACCGGACGGCGTAAGCGTGAACAACTGTTTTCCACTCGGACTCTCGACGACCGTGATCAAATTCGTGTTGCCCTTCCGCACCACGACGAGGCGTCCGTCGGGAGTCGGGATTCCATAAGTCTTCTCGCCAGTGTCAGGAACGATGCGCAGGCCGCTGCCGGTACGCAGGTCCCAGCGCGTGCGCCCGCCGGAAGTGAGCTCGTTGCCGTCGGCGCTGAACTGAACGCCGTACGCCATATTCGCGCGACCGATGAGATTAGAAACGCGCTTACCAGTTTCAGTTTCCCAAACGATGATGTCCGTGTCGAAGCCGCCAGTCGCGATTCGTTTACCGTCTTCAGTAAAACTGATGAAAGCATCGCTTTCCGGAAACGCGCCGCTGTTCGGAACTTTCACAGCGGGCAATTCACGCAACGTTGCTGTGTCCCAGAGTTTTACGGTGTAGCTGTCGGAGAGTGCGAGCAGTCGCCCGTCACGACTGAATTTCACCTGCGGATAATCTTTACTCGTTGGTCCAAGCTCGTGATCTTTCTTCGACGTGAGATCCCAAAGCTTGAAGCGCTTGTTGCGAACGCCTGCGGCGACGAGACGCCCATCGGCAGTCAACGAAAGCTGCAGGCTATCGATCTGATCATCAGGCAGCTTCGTGCGACGAACTTCCCGGCCTGAGCTGAGATCAATAACCCGTACTTCACTATCTTCAGTGACAAACATTAGTTGCGTGCCGTCGGGAGAAAGCGTCAAGCCGCCGTCACCACCACCGAGCGCCATCGCGCCCTGCATTCCCATCGCGAGCGATTGCAGCTCGCGGCCAGTCGAAAGATCCCAAACGCGCGCCGCGTCGCTGATGGTCACGAGTCGATTGTCTGACGCGAAGCCGATGAAGTAGACGCCAAACGACCCCATGATCGAGCCCTGCCCACTGCCGCCGAGATGTTGCAGCTCACGCCCGCTCAGCACGTCCCAAACAGTTACCGAGTTATCACTGCCGGAAGCAGCGATGAGACGGCTATCACGACTAAACGCGATTGCCGGAGCGATGGCTACTGTAGTTTGGCCGCTGCTCGAGAGATCGCGCAGCTTGCGATTGGTTGCAGTTTCCCAGAGCTTGATCGTGTTGCTGCGATACGTGCCGGTAGCGAGCAGTTTTCCGTCAGGACTGAAGACCATGCGCGTCGCGCCGAAGAGATTGTTGTAGCCGGTTTGCAGGACGAGCTCGGGCTTCGCCTCGCGCGCGCGTTGATCGGTCGTGGTGCTAGGATTTTGTCCAGGGCTTTGGATTCCGAGTCCGCGTTTATCCGGGGTCGGTGTCGGAGTTTGCGCAGAAGTGACAATGCTCGCGAAGAACAGAAGAACGACAACGATAAATCCTTTATTACACATGAAACCACCTTGTTAATTCTGAATGCTCCAACAACAGCAACCCAATCGCGACGAGGGCGAGCACGTACATCATTGGATGAATCTCTTTGCGACGGCCAACCACCAGATAAAGGCCTACGTGCGAAATGAAGCCCCACAGTATTCCCTGGGTGATCGAGAAGGTCAGGGGGATGAGGATTATAGTCAAAAACGCCGGTAAACCCTCCTCGATTTTGGCGAACTCGATTTGGTGAACGCTCTTGAACATCGCCGCGCCCACGAGAATCAAAACCGGCGCAGTTGCGTAGACTGGAACCATTCCGGCGAGTGGCGCCAGAAAGAAGCACGGCAGAAAGCAAAGCGCCGTAAACACGGAAGTCATGCCGGTGCGACCACCGCTGTCGATTCCGGCAATGCTCTCGATGTAAGCCGTGCCCGACGACGTGCCGGCGAGTCCGGCTCCAAACGTCGCAAACGAATCGACTACGAGGCCTTGTCGCAGGTTGCGTGGATTACCGTTTTCGTCGAGCAGATTCGCCGCGTGAGCGACGCCGATAAACGTCGAAATCGAATCGAAAAGATCGGTGAAGAGAATGCCGACGATTGCGGGCAGGAGCGATAGCTTTAGTGCGCCGAGAATGTCCAGCTTCAAAAACACTGTGTGAAAGTCTGGCGGACTGAACAAACTCGGCGGTGCTGTGATTTGTCCCGCTAAAAACGCAACGAGCGTCACGACGATAATACCGGCCAGATAGGCGAGCGCGCTGCGGCGAATCAAAAGCAGCACGGTCACCACCAGACCGAGCAGCGACAGCAGCGCCGGAGTACCAAGCGTTCCCAGTTTTACGAATGTGACCGGATCCGAAATGATGAAACCAGCATTTTTCAGACCGATAAAGGTGATGAAGATGCCGATGCCGGTCGCGGTCGCGATTCTCAACTCCGAGGGGATCGCTTTCGCGATCGTTTCGCGGAGCGGCGTGACTGAGATCAGAAGAAACAGCACACCGGCCCAGAAGATGATCCCGAGCGCGGTTTGCCACCAGACTTTCTGCGTCAGAATGATCGTGAACGTGAAGAAGGCGTTGATGCCCATGCCCGGCGCGACGGCGAACGGCAGTTTCGCGTAGAGGCCCATCAGGAGCGTCATCACGAAACAGACGAGGACCGTGGCGGTTAACACGCCACTGAAAGCCATGCCTGTGCCGGGAGTCGAGAGGATAGTAGGGTTCACCACGACGATGTACGCCATTGTGAAGAACGTGGTGATGCCGGCGATTGCTTCGGTCCGAAGTCTCATTTAGACAGGATTACAGGATTTCCAGGATGCACAGAATAGCAAAACTTATCCTGTTAATCCTGAAAATCCTGTAATCCCGTACAGCCCAGCCAGGAGTTCCCCAACTTCTGCCGGGCCGTTACTCCGCGACGATCGCTACGAGGCTGCTCTTCTTTTTCGGCTTCAGGGCCGCGAGCGTCGTCTCGTCGCCCGCCAACTGCGCCTGCGCGAACACGTATCGATCACCGTAGTGCTCAAACACGAGCTTCGCGTTATCGCTTGTATGTCCGGTGATTCCCGTCGTCATGATCACCGCACTCGATCGCCCGTTCATACTTCGTATCTGAAGTATTTTTCGATCCGAAGACGGGTTGAGCACGGTGATCGTGTACCTGCCGGCCGGGAGCGTCGTCTTGCCGACATTAAACGCAAAAGGAATCGTGGCGATCACTTTTGTTTGCGCCTGAGCGTTGATCGCGAGCACGCCTGCGAACACGATTATGATTAAGGGGATGTTCAAGAGTCTTTTCATGTTTTTCGCCTCCACTTATTCACGCGGACGTTTGGTCCGAATCCCCTCACAGCGCCCGAAATATTTGTTGTAAACTCAGCACACATGCGTTCCTCCGAAGGCATAACGCAGCTTCTGATCGACTGGGGCAAGGGCGATCAGGCGGCGCTTGAAAAACTAATGCCGCTGGTCTACAGCGAGCTGCGACGCCTTGCGAGTAACTATCTGCGGCGCGAACGCGCGGAACACACACTGCAACCCACGGCGCTCGTCAACGAGGCCTATCTCAAACTGGTCGATCAGCGAAATGCGAAATGGCAGAATCGCGCCCATTTTTTCGGAATCTCGGCACAGTTGATGCGGCGCATACTGGTGGACCACGCGCGCCAGCACCAGGCAGTGAAGCGCGGCGGCTCGGCGCAGCAAAGAGTGTCGATCACGACGGTCGAAAAGCTCGTAAAAGAGCCTGAAGTTGATTTGCTGGCGTTGAACGAAGCACTTGATGAGCTGGCGCGGATGGATCCGCAGCAGAGCCAGATCGTTGAGCTGAAGTTTTTCGCTGGACTTTCGATTGAAGAGATTGCGGAAGTGCTGGGGATCGGGCACGCGACGGTCGAGCGCGACTGGAAGATGGCCCGCGCATGGCTGCGAAGACAATTGGCCTGAGGGGTTTCAGATAAATCGTGCGCGTCTATATTAGAGGAGATGTTAGACAGGATTTACAAGATTATTCAGGATTAACATGTAAATCATGGGAAATCTTGTTAATCCTGTCCAATAGACCATGACACCGGAGCGCTGGCAACAAGTCAAAGAGATCTTCAACTCGGCGATCACGTATCGCCCTGAAGAGCGCAGCCTGTTCATCTCGCAGGCGTGCTCGGGCGACGAGGAACTGAGGGGCGAAGTCGAGTCGCTGATCGCTTCGCACGAACAGAGCGGCAGCTTTATCGACCAGCCCGCGTTTGAAGCAGCCGCGTCGTGGCTCGTAAACGAAAAAGCCGAGCTAAGCCGCGGCCAGACCATCGGCTCGTACGAAGTGATCTCGTTCATCAGTCGCGGCGGAATGGGTGAGGTTTATCTCGCGGAAGACAAACGGCTCCTTCGCAAAGTCGCACTGAAACTCTTGCCCGCTTCGTTCACGACCGACGAAGATCGACTGCGACGCTTCGAACAGGAAGCGCGCGCCGCTTCCGCGCTGAATCATCCCAACATCATCACGATCTACGAGATTCGCCAGGCCGCCGGCTCGCACATCATCGCGACTGAATTTGTCGAAGGCGAAACGCTGCGACATCGTTTGAGTCGAGCACCGCTAACGCTTTCAGAAACGCTAAGCATCGCGATGCAGGTCGCTGACGCACTATCAGCCGCACACAAAGCGGGCATCATCCATCGCGACATCAAACCCGAAAACATCATGCTGCGGCCGGATGGTTACGTGAAGGTGCTGGACTTCGGTCTCGCGAAGTTGAGCGAACAGGCGACACCGGCAGTCGCAGCGGAAGCGCCGACGATTCAGGTGCGCACGGGTTCAGGAATTGTGATCGGAACGGCAGGCTACATGTCGCCCGAACAGGCGCGTGGGCTCACGGTCGATCACCGTTCGGACATCTTCAGTCTTGGCGCAGTCATGTACGAAATGCTGGCGCGTCGCAAACCGTTCGAGGGCGACACGCCGAGCGACACACTCGCAGCGATTCTGAAGACGGAGCCGCCGCCGCTGGCGCGCGTGGCCCAGGGTGTTCCTCCGGAACTGGTTCGTATCGTCAACAAGTCGCTACGGAAAGATCGTGAAGAACGTTATCAAGTGGTTAAAGATCTGTGGCTCGATCTGAAGGCGCTCAAACAGGAGCTCGAATTTCAGGAGCGCTCGGTTGATTCCAGTGGCGATGGTACGACGGCTTTCCTGCCGCAAGAGTCGACTGCAAATTTTTCTAACCCGGAACAAACTCGGTCCAACAGCGTCATTTCTTTTCTGAGTGGCGCTCTCAGAAATAAGCACCCCAAGAACGAGAAAGCCAGGGCTGTGATCTCGGTGGGTATTATCATACTTGTCGTAACGGCATGGAGTACTCTGATTTACCGGTGGGTGACTCACAAAGATCCGGTGGCCCACTTCTCGGACGTCAAACTCACCCAGCTCACAAACTCAGGCAATGCAATCGACGCCACGATCTCGCCTGACGGCAAGTACATCGTTTACGTGTTGAGCGATCGCAGTCGCCAGAGTCTTTACATCCGGCAGGTGGGTTTGGCGAACGACAAAGAGGTCGTGCCGCCCGCGCCAGTCGGATATTTCGGCATCACTTTTTCGCCGGATGGGACCGAGATTTACTACGCAATCAAACAAAATCTCAGTGCCGGCACCCTCTATCGAGTTCCGGTGCTCGGCGGCATTCCCGTCAAGGTGTTGGAGAAAATCGATGCGCCCGTAACTTTTTCGCCGGACGGCAAACAGTTTGCGCTGATTCGCGGCAGCTATCCGAATGAAGGCGAGAGCGCGATCGTGATCGCGAATGTCGACGGCAGCGGCGAGCGCAACCTGGTCGTCAAGAAAGCTCCGCAACGCTTTTACCCGCTATTTTTTACTGGTCCATCATGGTCGCCTGATGGAAAACTGATCGCCGCGTCAGTGACGACTACTGGCGCGCGCACGAAAGTGTTCGCTTACTCGGTTACTGATGGCAGTGAGAAGGAGTTGACCACGGATTCGTGGGTGTTCGCTTCGCGCCTGGAATGGATGCCGGATATGAGTGGACTGCTGCTCGTCGGCGGTGACACTCCCGTCAACGCGATGCTTTGGTTCATCAGCTATCCCGATGGCCACACGAGGCGCGTCACGAATGATCTCAATTCTTATCGCACCGTCGCACTGACTCAGGACGGCAAGAAGTTAGCCAGCATTCAATCGCGCGGCCTCGTAAATCTTTGGCTGGTGCCGGAAGGCGACGTAAACAAGGCGGTGCGGTTGCCGACCGGAAACGTCAGCAGTTTCTTTACCTCGACGGGAAGCAATGTCGCGTGGGCGCCCGATGGCCGCATCGTTTACGTTTCAAACGAAGGTGGAAACGCTGACGTCTGGATTGCCGATCCTGACGGCAATAATCGTAAACAGTTGACTGCGGCCAGTTCGACCGACGTTTCGCCGGTGGTGACTGCGGATGGACGGTATGTGGTGTTTGTATCGTGGGAAGACAATAAGAAAAACGTGTGGCGCATGAATATGGATGGCAGTAATCCGGTGCGTTTGACATCGGGTTTAGCAGACGCGTTTCCGAGTCTTTCGCCGGATAGTCGTTGGGTGATTTACTCCTCGCTCGATGGAACTAAGCCAACGCTTTGGAAGGTCTCGATCGATGGTGGTACGCCGGTCCAGGTTACGGATCATGCGGCCCTCACGTCGGCTGTTTCTCCTGATGGTCGATCGATCGCCTTCTCGTATCCTGAATCGCAGGATCCGTTTGCGCCACCGAACCGCATTGCGGTTATTCCTTTCGAGGGCGGGCAAATTTCCAAAACCTTTGAAGTGCCGGCCATTGGTACAGTTCTTTCGGTAACTCACTGGTCGCATGACGGCAAGTCGATTCTTTATTCAGTCACGTCGAGCAATGTGACGAACATCTGGAGTCAGCCGCTCGATGGCGGCGCGGCGAAACAAGTTACTGATTTCAAAGACTTGCTGATGACTGGATTTGCGTGGTCGTTTGATGGGAAGCAGTTGGCGTGCACTCGCGGATCACTGGTTCGTGATGCCATCCTCGTGACTGATAACAAGTAGGGAGAAGACGAATGGATCTGCGTGTGTTGCTAACGACGTTTGGGATCATCTTTCTGGCTGAGATGGGTGACAAGACGCAACTGGCGGCGATGACGATGGCGGCTGATTCGAAGAAGCCGTGGGCTGTGTTCATCGGGGCGAGTCTCGCGCTCGCGGCGGTGTCGGCGCTGGGCGTTTTGGTCGGGAGCGTGATTGGCAATTATGTGCCGATTGAATGGGTGAAGAGAGTGGCGGCAGTGGCGTTTATCGTGATTGGTGTGTTAATGCTGCTAGGAAAATTTTAGACAGGATTTTCAAGATTTCACAAGATATACAAGATAGATCTTGCAAATCCTGAAAAATCTTGTAAATCCTGTCTCATGCCCCAGACTCCCCATATCGAACGCCACTTCACTTCGAGTGACGTCGTTCGCGACATCGTTATCGGAATGGCTGATGGTCTGACGGTTCCGTTTGCACTCGCCGCGGGACTGACAGGCGCCGTCGAGAACACCGGAATCATCGTTACAGCCGGACTCGCGGAGATTGCCGCCGGCTCGATCGCGATGGGACTCGGCGGCTACATGGCCGCAAAGAGCGACGCCGAGCACTACGCCAAAGAGCGCGAGCGCGAGAAACGCGAAGTAGCTGAGATTCCTCACGAAGAAATGCGCGAGGTCGCGGAAGTCTTCCAGGCTTACGGCCTCAGCGAAGATGAAACGTGGCCCATCGTTCAGGCGCTGAAACGCCAGCCGCGCAACTGGGTCGACTTCATGATGCGCTTCGAGCTGGGTCTCGAGAAGCCGGATCCTCGTCGCGCTCTGGCCAGTGCGCTCACCATCGCGGGCGCGTACATCGCCGGCGGCCTCGTCCCGCTCGCGCCCTACTTCTTCGCACACACAACCTCCACGGCTTTGCTGTATTCCGTCGCCTTCACGCTCATCGCGTTGCTGGTTTTCGGGTTTGTGAAAGGCCGGTTTACGGGAACGCGACCGGTGCGAAGCTCGCTGCAAACTGCTTTGATCGGCAGTCTCGCCGCCGGCGCCGCCTTCGCGATTGCGCGTCTAATTGGCGGCTAAATCCCGTTAACAGTATAATCTCAGGCTCATTATCCAACCGGGAGGAAACTCGAATGGCTACCCAACTGCAACGTTCGGATTCGATAGACAAGATTGTTGAGCTGCTCGGCCCTAACGCGGACGATCTGCTCAAGCACACGTCGCAAACAATCTCCAAGAACGACCTGAATCTTCCCGGTCCCGACTTTATCGACCGCGTCTGGAGTATTTCCGATCGCTCACCGGCTGTGCTGCGTTCGCTGCAAACACTCTTCGACAACGGCAGGCTCGCGGGCACTGGTTATGTTTCCATCCTTCCGGTTGACCAGGGAATCGAGCACTCTGCCGGCGCTTCGTTCGCGCCTAATCCGCAGTATTTCGACCCGGAAAACATCGTGAAGCTCGCGATCGAGGGCGGCTGCAACGCCGTTGCGTCAACGTTTGGCGTACTCGGTTCGGTCGCGCGGAAATACGCACACAAAATCCCGTTCATCGTAAAGATCAATCACAACGAGCTGTTGACGCTGCCGAACAAGTTTGACCAGGTGCTATTTGGAACGGTTAAAGAAGCACACAACCTCGGCGCGGTCGCTGTTGGCGCGACGATTTACTTCGGTTCTGACGAGTCGACACGGCAGATCACCGAGATCAGCCAGGCCTTCGCGCAGGCGCATGAGCTCGGTATGGCTTGTATTCTCTGGTGCTACCTGCGCAATCCGAAGTTCAAAACTCCGGAAGGCGACATGCACGCTGCAGCGGATCTCACGAGCCAGGCAAACCACCTCGGCGTCACGATCCAAGCCGATATCATCAAGCAAAAACTGCCCGAGCGGAACGGTGGTTACAAAGCCGTCGAAAAAGAGTTAGGCAGCTCGTACGGCAAGACCAGCAAGCTCGTTTACGAGAAGCTGACGACTGACAATCCGATCGATCTCGTACGTTACCAGGTGGCGAACTGTTACATGGGCCGCTGCGGTTTGATCAACTCCGGCGGCGAGTCGAAAGGCGCGAGCGACATGGCCGAGGCGGTTCGCACGGCGGTGATCAACAAGCGTGGCGGCGGCATGGGCCTGATCTCCGGGCGAAAGGCGTTCCAGCGTCCGATGAACGAAGGCGTGCAACTGCTGAACGCAATCCAGGACGTTTACCTCGCCGACGAGATCACGGTCGCTTAATTAGGATTTCTCACGCAGCGGCGCAACGGCGCAACGGCGCAACGAAGCTCGCAAAGGTCTTGCCGGTTCTTCGTTGCGCCGTTGCGCCGCTGCGTGAGAAAACCGATTTCGGGCGCTGGTCCGTATATTCACGCTTGCAACCTGAAGACGACGTTAAATTGCTGAAAGCGATCGCCGCGAGGGATGAGGCGGCCCTGGCGAAACTCTACGATCGCTATCGTGTCATCCTCTTCGGGCTGTTGATGCGTATATTGAACAACCGCGAGGAAGCGGAAGACGTCCTCCAGGAAGTTTTTCTGCAGGTTTGGCGCAAGGCGGGGGACTTCGACGAGAATCGCGGTCGCCCGTTTACGTGGCTTGTGACTTTGGGACGCAGTCGCGGCATCGATCGGCTGCGTACACTTGCAGCGCGCGATCGCGTCGCCGAGGCAGGCGCGAGAGAAGCGGTGGATGAGATCTCAGACGCCGCCACCGATGCGTTCAAGTCAGAACAGCGCGGCCTCGTCAGTAAAGCGCTCGCCCAACTCCCCGACGAGCAAAAACGGCCACTCATGCTCGCCTATTTCGACGGCCTGACCCAATCTGAAATCGCGACGCGTTTGGGCGCGCCGCTGGGAACCGTGAAGACGCGCATGCGCACCGGTCTGATGAACCTGCGTGAGCAACTGGCGGGCAAAGGAGAGAGTTTCGGGTTTTAGCAGGATGGTCCACGACGACTACAAGGAGATGATTCCGGCGCGCGCGCTCTCCGCGCTCGACGCGGCGGAAGAACGTGTTTTGAACGAGCATCTCGAAAGCTGTGCTGAGTGTCGTAAGGAGCTTGAAGACTGGCAAGCGACCGCTGCCGCACTGTCGCTCACGCCTGATCCGGCTGAGCCGTCGCCGCAAGTTCGTGAACGCATTCTGAGCGAAGTGCGGAAAGATTTGACAGCGAACGTGATTCCGTTGAGATCCGCTCCGAAGCGGAACGTCTGGAGTTCTTTTGGCTCGCTCGGAGCGATCGCAGCCGTGGTGCTCCTCACTGCACTGGTCATCGGATTGGCTGTTCTGTGGCGACAGAATCAACGACTCACGCGTGACCGTGAGTTTGTCGAACTCGTAAACACACCGGGTGCGCGCGTGAGTGAGTTGACAGAGGTCCTTGGTGGAGCTGCAACTGCGAAAATTGTCTACGATCGTGATGGTCGCGCGATATTGATGGCGAGGAAACTCGCGGGCCTCCCGCCGGGAAGGGTTTACCAGTTATGGTTCCTCGTAGCAAACAAGCCGCCCGTACCGGGGAAGACGTTTGTGCCGGACAGCGGCGGTAACGCAGCGTTGAAAGATGAGATGCCGAGAGAGGCGGTGGATGCGAACGTCTTTGCGATTACGGTAGAGCCTGAGCGCGGATCGACTGCTCCTACCGGCCCGATTTACCTGCGCTCATTCTAACTGCTACACTCACGCATCATGGACAAGGGGAAGAATCTACCACCAGTCGATAACTCTGTCTCGGACTCAACCGGGCAGTACGATCTCCGCTTTGTTTTGTGGCGCCAGTTCTGCTCGCAGTATCAAATTCCCGTCGACACTTTGCCGAGCCAATTGGATGATGAGCAGAAAGAATTGTGGGAAGAGATGAAGGCGAAGCGGCTTAAATAAACCGGTGAGTCAGGAATGGGTTGGTTAATCTTTCCTCACCGATCGTCGTCACGGGTCCATGTCCTGAATAAACTTTCACGTCATCATCGAGCGTCATCAGTTTAGTCTTGATCGAGCTGAGCAGTTGTTCTGTAGATCCACCCGGAAGATCCGTGCGTCCAATCGATCCCGCAAACAGCACATCACCAACAAACACCACTCCTTCATTGCGCTCGTAAAGCACAACGTGACCGGGCGTGTGACCCGGACAATGAAGCACTTCAAATTCGAGCTTACCAACAGAATACTTTTCACCATCAACCCAATGATGATCGACCGGCGGCGGCTGTTCGAAAGTAAACCCGAGCGCCGCCCACTGCGAGCGTGGAATACCAATCCACCCCGGTTGCTCCGGCAGCGCCTGGTACATGAACTCGTCACCTTCGTGCAGGTGGATCTGCGCCTTCGGTTGCAACTTCTTCAGCGCCGCCACGCCACCGACGTGATCGAGATGCGCGTGAGTCAGCGCGATGGCTTTTAGCTGAAGACCACGCCGCTCGAGTATCTCGACTATCCGCTCGGCTTCATCGCCCGGATCGATGCAGATCGCCTGTTTTGTCTCTTCACAACCAACGATGCGAGTGTGCTGTTGAAATGCAGTGACGGTGATTTCTTCGATGATCATTAGCTTTGTATAATACTGCACAGAATGCCTGTAAGCACTGAAGCAGCACCGCTCGCCGCCGTCCTCGATTCGATGACCGTGGAAGGTGCGCCCGAGCTGACTGAACATCTCGACGCGGGCGCGCTGAAGTGTTACGCCTGCGGCCATCGCTGCCTGATAAAGCCCGGAAAACGCGGCATTTGCAAAGTTCGCTTCAACGAAGGCGGGCATCTGCGCGTGCCCACGAACTACGTAGCGGCGCTCGCGTGCGATCCCACGGAGAAAAAGCCGTTCTTCCATGTTTTACCGGGTTCAGACACGTTGACGTTCGGCATGCTGGGCTGCGATCTGCATTGCGCTTATTGCCAGAACTGGCTGACGTCGCAAGCGCTGCGTGACGATTCTGCCGGTACAAATCCGACGATTGTTTCACCCGAGCGCCTCGTGTCGATGGCGAAAGCGTACGGCGCGGCGATGGTTGGCAGCAGTTATAACGAGCCATTGATCACGGCTGAGTGGGCGGTCGATGTTTTCAAACGCGCGCGGCCGGCGGGCTTTCGCACGGCGTTCATCTCGAATGGAAATGCGACGCCGCAGGTGCTCGATTACCTGCGTCCGTGGACTGACTGTTACAAGATCGATTTGAAGTCGATGAACGATAAGAACTACCGGCAACTTGGAGGCGTTGTCGACAATATTCTCGATACGGTGAAGATGGTCCACGAGCGTGGTTTCTGGGAAGAGATCGTCACGCTCGTCATACCGGGTTTCAACGATTCGGAAGATGAGCTTCGTCGTGCGGCGGAGTTTATTGCTTCTGTGTCGCCTGATATTCCGTGGCACGTGACGGCGTTTCACCAGGACTATCGCATGACTGAAAACTCAAACACGACTGCGACGCAGTTGATCCGTGCGTGTGAGATTGGTCGTGAGGCGGGGCTTAAATACATCTACGCTGGAAATCTTCCGGGCAGAGTCGGTCGTTGGGAAAATACTTACTGTCCGTCGTGTGATGAATTGCTGGTGGAACGTTTCGGTTATTTGATCCGGCAAGTCAACGTTACTGGCGAAGGCCGCTGCCCCACCTGCTCAACAGTCATTCCCGGAATTTGGAAATAACTTTGCGTCTTTGCGCTCTTTGCGCCTTTGCGTGAAACTTTTCTTAGGCGCCTAACTAAGTTTTCACGCAAAGGCGCAAAGAGCGCAAAGACGCAAAGTTTGGTTATTGCGGAAGAATTTTTGTAGCCTGCGATGCAACTACCTGCCACTTACCGTCGCGTTTCGCGTAGACATCAAGAAATCGATACTCACCACTGATATCGATCGGCTTCTTCTGACCCGGAACAACGTTCTTCCCATTCTTGATCACACCGCGTCCGGTGATGAATGCTGAATCGGCATCGATCACCGTCACTTTCGGATCCATGATCTCGAACGAGTCGGCGGTGATCGAGCCGGATTCAATCGTTTTCACTTCATCAGCCTTAGTCGCTGTCGAACCGTCTGGATAAACGATCACTGCGCTGTCCGCCAGGATGCGTTTGACGGCCTCGGAACTGTGCGTCTTGTTTGAATCGGCCCACTCGCGCTCGAGTTTGATTATCTCTGCTTCAATCGCCGCGGCGTCATACGTCTCCTTCGCGGGAGCGGCAGTTGCGACTGCATTATTGCGATTGGTATCGAGTGCGGGCTGGCATCCATTCATCACCGCGACAACGGCGACGATCAACAACGCGGGGGTTAGTCTGTTCATAAATTTATTACTACGATAAACAACCGTTTTGAGTCAACTTTTCGGTGCCTGCGAGACATTGACAGCGCCCAATTCTTCGGATTATTGTTCGGCACATATAAGTGCGTTTCCTGCCTGTTTGTTAGTGAACACGTTAACGTGGAAAGGAGTAACCATGACTCGCGTTTTGAGATCCTCCAAATTCTGGTTACTAGGCCGAGCTTTGCTTGTGGTGATCGCTTTTTCGATTGCCGGAGTATCTCAAGCTCAAGCCCAGCAAAAACGGTCGGCTTTGGCGCCGGAAGAAGATCCAGTCTTTCAAGAATATCGTGGAGTAAAGATCGGGTGGCTTGCGGACGAGGTACGCAAAAAGCTCGGCAGTCCAGCCAACAAGGGCGACGAGCAGGACTTCTACGTCTTTGGTGAAAAAGAAACTGCTCAGGTTCTTTATGACAAGGGCCAGGTGTCGGCGATCTCCATCGATTTTATGACCGGCGCCAAGGAAGTTATCACCCCGCAACAGGTGTTTGGCGCTGATATCGAAGCGAAGCCCGATGGCTCGAAGTATAAACTCGTGCGCTATCCGAAAGCTGGTTACTGGGTTTCGTATAGTCGAACCGCGGGCGACACTCCGATCATAACGGTGACAATCCAGAGACTTCCGGCGCAGTGATCCTGGCAGAGAACATCAAGCAAAGGGCTCTTTTCGAGGGATTCAACAAAGTCGGAATTGTTGGCGCCGAGTCGCTTGCAGACGAAGGGCGCCGGTTAAAAGAGTGGCTTGCGCGAGGCCATCACGGCGAGATGCGCTGGATGGCCCGCGACGTCCACAAACGCATCGATCCGCGCGAAGTCTTTCCACCAGCGCGATCAGTTGTGGTGGTTGCGCTCAACTACTTTACGCCTCACCAGCACCAGCAGAGTCCTGCAACGGGGAAGGTCTCACGTTATGCGTGGGGCGACGATTATCACGACGTCGTCAAAGAGAAGCTTGTGTCGCTGCTTGCGTGGATCAAGGAGCAGGAGCCGGGTGCTGAAGGAAAAGTGTGTGTCGACATTCAGCCGGCGATGGATAAAGCGTGGGCCGTGCGGGCGGGGTTGGGTTGGTTGGGTAAGCATTCGAACGTGATCACGCCGGAGCATGGCTCGTGGGTTTTCATTGGTGAGTTGTTGCTCAACCTCGATCTCGAGCACGACCGCGAGCGCATTGAAGACCACTGTGGTACGTGTACGCTTTGTATCGATGCGTGTCCGACGGCGGCGATTACTGAGCCGTATGTAGTTGACTCAAACAAGTGCATCTCGTATGCGACGATTGAGCTGCGTGCGCCGGAATTACCGGTTGAGATGGATTTGGCTGGATGGATTTACGGGTGTGATGTCTGCCAGGATGTTTGCCCGTGGAACCGGTTTGAGCAGGCGACGAGTGAAACGCGATTTGCGCCGCGCGAGGGGAATGTCGAGCCGCGCCTTTCTGATATTCTCGAGCTGACACCCGAAACGTACGCCGCAAGATATCGCGGGAGTGCCATGAAGCGCGCGAAATTAGCTGGCCTGCAACGCAACGCGCGCTCTTTGACGCAGGATATACATGATTAATCCTTCCTTCGCTGACGAAATCAAGCAAAGCTTCGCTAAACAAACGATCATGGGCCTCATCGGCGCTGAACTAATGCGCGTCGAACCCGGCATCGTTGAAATCAGTTTGCCGTATCGCGCCGACCTGGCCCAGCAACACGGATACCTGCACGCCGGCATCGTGACGACTATTGCCGACTCAGCCTGCGGTTATGCGGCGTACAGCTTGATGCCGCCAAATTCAGAAGTCCTCAGCGTTGAGTTCAAAGTGAATCTCCTGCGACCAGCGAAGGGCGAAACCTTCACAGCCGCGGCGGAAGTTGTTAAGTCAGGCAAGACGCTGACTGTCGTACGCGCGGATGTGTTTGGGATCGAGCAAGGGCGACGTGCTCTGGTGGCGACGATGCTCGGCACGATGATCTGTTTGAGTAGATGAGATGTGTTTGATCCATTCCATTGGCGGTGCGTTCACGAAGCAACCTGAAGAGCTGAATTTGGGGCTCAGCGTGAAAGCCTCCGATCTCGTCAAGCTCGCTTTCTACGATATCGATTCGTCAAAACTGGTCGATCACCACGTTCACATTGCTGGTCTCGGCGCCGGTGGCACGAATGCGTTTGTCAATTCGAAGATGCTGACGTGGCGACATCCGTTTCATCGTTTGAAGTTGAAGGTTTATATGAGCTCGGCGGGTGTCGCGGATGAAGAGAAGGCCGATCCGCAAGCCGTGGCGCGACTGACGAGATTAGTGGCGAGTATCAAGGACCATGGCAAACATAGGCTGCTGGCGTTCGACAAGCATTATCGCCGCGATGGATCGGTCAATCTCGAGAAAACCGAGTTTTATGTTCCGAACGAGTATGTGTTTGAGCTCGCGGAACGGCATCCTGAGTTGTTCGTGCCGAATATTTCCGTCAATCCTTACCGGCCGGACGCGCTTACTGAGCTCGAGAAGTGGGCCCGGCGCGGCGCGCGCGTTGTGAAGTGGCTGCCGAATGCGATGGGCATCGATCCTTCCGATCCGAAGTGTGATTCCTTTTACGAGAAGATGAAGGAGCTCGATCTGATCTTGCTGAGTCATGGTGGTGAAGAGAAGGCGGTCGAGGCGGAAGAAGATCAGAAACTCGGAAATCCGTTGTTGTTGCGGCGCGCGTTGGACCACGGCGTGAAAGTGATCGTGGCGCATTGTGCGGGCCTCGGCACGAACGAAGATCTCGACAGCAAGGATCGGAAGGTAGTCGACAATTTCGATTTGTTCATGCGTTTGCTGGATGAGAAGCGTTATGAAGGGCTCGTGTTTGGCGAGCTGTCAGCGATGACGCAGTTCAACCGTTCCGCAAAGCTGCGGACGATGCTCGCGCGTGAAGATTTGCATGAAAGAATCGTGAACGGAAGTGATTATCCGTTACCGGCTGTGAATCTCCTGATCCGTACACGACCGCTCGTCAAACAAGGCTACATCAACGCTGACGAGGCTGCTTCGCTGAAAGAGATTTACGATTACAACCCGCTGCTGTTTGATTTCGTTCTGAAACGCACGCTCAGGCTCCCGGGAACTCCCAAACGTTTTCCTGCTTCCGTCTTCATGACCAACTCAGCTCTGTCCGTGTGAAAATCCGCGTGGGAAACGGTATCATTGCCCCGATGTCTTTGCGCGATTCATACAACCGCCCGATTCGCGACCTCCGCGTGTCGCTTACGGACCGGTGTAACTTCCGCTGTTTCTACTGCCTGCCGCACGGCGAGCCGCCCATCGCGCCGAAAGAGAAGATGCTCTCTTACGAAGAGATCGACTACGTTTGCGAGATATTCGTCAGTCTCGGGATTGAGAAGCTTCGTTTGACGGGCGGCGAGCCGATGTTGCGACGCGACATCGAAACCATCATTCGAAAGCTTTCGCGTTTGAAGTCTTCCGGTCTTCAGGATCTCGCGCTCACAACGAACGGCTACTACCTGCCGGACCGCGCGCAGAGTTTGAAAGATGCGGGGCTGGATCGGGTGACGATCAGTCTCGACAGTCTGAAGCGCGATGTTTTCAAACGCATGACGGGCGTCGACGTTTTAGACAAAGTGCTGGCCGGAATCGCGGCCGCGAAAGCAGCCGGACTAGAGCCGATAAAAATCAACGCCGTGATCGTGCGCGGGCACAACGAAGATGAGGTCGCTGATTTTGCTGCCTTCGCGCGCGAATACGATGTGAAGATGCGCTACATCGAATTCATGCCGCTGGATTCCGGGCACGAATGGTCACGCGAAGACGTTTTCTCGGGAAAAGAGATTCGCGAGCGGATTAGCGAGCGCTTTCCGCTTGTTCGTGTGGATGTTGCTCGAGGTTCTGACACTTCTGCGCGGTATGGCTTCGCTGATGGTGCGCCCGGCGAGATCGGAATCATCGCACCGGTGACGGAACCGTTTTGCGGCGCCTGCTCGCGGATACGTTTGACGGCAGACGGTCAGATCCGCACGTGTTTGTTTTCGACAGTCGAACACTCGTTGCGCGATGTGGTTCGCAGCGGCGCCTCACGTGCCGAGATCGTCGAATACATTCACTCAGTAATAATGAAGAAAGAACCCCGCCACTTCATCAACGACCCTGGCTTCGTCGCTCCCTCACGGACCATGAGCTTCATCGGTGGTTGACATAGCTCTCAGTAAGGAATAGTATGCCCTCCAAGTTTTACAACACTCACAGAACACCTATGAGCACCAAAGTCGAAGCCACAATCGAAGATCTCTATAAAGTCGAGGGCAAGGCTGAGCTCGTCAACGGAGAAATAATCCTCATGTCTCCAACAGGCATTCTCCCTGGCTATGCGGGAGATGAAATATATTCCTCACTACGCGAATACAGTAAGCGTCATAAAAACGGATTTGCGATTGGCGATAACAAGGCCTTCGTGGTCAATCTACCGCACCGCAAATCATTCAGTCCTGACGCCGCTTTCTACATTGGTCCGATGACCATGAAGTTCGCTGATGGCGCGCCGGTATTTGCTGTTGAGGTTCGCAGCGATGGGGATTACGGACCGAGGGCGGAACGGCAGATGGCTAAGAAACGGACGGATTATTTCGCAGCCGGGACACTAGTCGTGTGGGATGTGGACCTATTGAGCGACGATGTGGTTCGTGTTTACCGAGCGAACGATCCCGAGAGCGCTACGATTTACCGGCGCGGTGAGATTGCCGAAGCGGAGCCAGCAGTGCCAGGCTGGACTATGGCCGTTGATGATCTCTTTCTGGAACAGTCCTAAACCTTCACAAACTCATCAATCTCTTTCACTGCTCGCAGGCCTGTCGACAAAGCCCCCTGCATCCACGAAGGCCACTGCGAAAGGTGCTCGCCGGCGAAATGAATCCGCCCCTCGCGGGCGATGGCTGTGACAAGATTACCGAACCCAACAAACGCCCACGCACCGCGCGACCATTCATCTTCCATCCAACACTTCGTCGTGCCGCGCTCAAAACTCTCTCGCAACCCGCCAAACATCTCGTCCAACTGCTTCAACGTCGTGGCTACACGCTCGTTCTCTTTGAGCTTCGTGATTCTCTCGGCTTCGCCCGGCCTCGCGTAAGTCATCAGAATCCCGCGTGGTCCAGGCTGGCTCCACGACGGTTGCCAGATCTCGATGGGTCCGCTTGTAAACGCGAACCCGTTCAATCCTTTATCTTCCCAAACGCGACTACGAGTTTGCAGGTAAACGCGCGCGACCGCGTCGTATCGAGTCTTTTTAATCACCTCTCGCTTCTGCGACGACAGCGCCGGCAACTCCACATCGCGCAAGAGCGAAAACGGAATCGTGCAAAGCACGTTATCCGCCGTCATCGTTTCCTTGCGTCCAGCCTTCAGAAAAACAACGCGCGCCTGTTTCTCATCCTGCTCGATCCTCACCACCGGCGAGCCATAGTGGATCTTGTTCCCGAGCCGCTCTGCGAATGCTCTCGGAAGCATATCGGTGCCGCCCTTGATCTTCTGCCAGCGCTCCGGATTTCCACCGAGGTCGTAACCAAAATGCCCTTCCATCGCACTTGTAAAACCATCGATCGGAACTTCTTCCCGACTGCCACGATCAAACCGCAACGCATGCAACCGGCTCGGATAAAACGGCTCGAGCGGAAGCGCAAACTCCTTCACATACTTGTGCGTCAGATCGTGATCGTCAGGAATACGCGCCGCCCCGGCTTCAGCAAACAGCCCATCGGAGAACGGCTCGCGCAACGTATGCACACGCCCGCCGGGACGCGTGCGCGCTTCGAGAATCGTCACGTCATGACCGAGCTTCGTGAGTTCATAAGCAGCAACAAGCCCGGCCATTCCGGCGCCCAAAACGAGCACCTTCCTGGCCGGGCCACTCAGTACGATCGCTCTAACTGCGCTCTGATTCAGACTCGCAGCAGCAACTGCAAGTGCGCTTCGCCTTAAAAATTGACGGCGAGTTATTGCCAAGTACTATTGTCCTCTACCTGACGACCGGTTCGCGCCTGAATCTGTACGCGTCGGACGCGGTGCCGGTTGCGGATTTTCCTCAGGCGGCTTCGGCGGCATATCACTCTTCGAGAAGCGCGGCAACATATCATCGCGCATTGCCAATTGGTAAACGGCCCACGCGACGACCATCGCATCCTTTTTCACGTCGTCTTCGAGAATTCGTTCATAAGTATCGAGATTCGTGTGCCACGTGTGTGTGCCGTACTCAATCGGATCCTGGCCCATGCCGATGCCGGGCAGACCGGCCTGACTGAACGACGTGTTATCGGAGCCGCCGAGTCTTCTGCTGCGCGACGCGGCCGCGCCGGCAACTCCATCATCTTTGAACGGCGCAAGAATCTCACGCAGGATGTCGGCCGCTCCGGATGGTCCAAACACGTTCGCGCCACGCACACGCCCGGTGCCGGAGTCGATATTGAAGTAGCCGCCAAACTTTTCGTAACCGGCTTTCGGCTCTTCAAACGAGCCAAAGTGTTCCTTCACGTACGCCTGCGAACCTAGCAGCCCCTGCTCTTCGCCACTCCAGAGCGCGACGCGAATCGTGCGGCGCGGCTTAACACCGAGGGTCTTCAGAATGCGAGCTGCTTCCATCATGATCGCGCAACCGATCGCGTTGTCAGTCGCGCCTGTCGCTGCGTGCCACGAGTCGAGGTGACCACCGAGCATGATCACTTCGTCGGCTCTGTCAGTGCCACGGATCTCACCGATCGTGTTGTAAGACGTGGCGCCTTCCGGAAAGACGCGATTGACGATATTAAACTCGAGCACGACGTCGGTGCCGTCAGCGAGAATGCGGCTGATGCGTCCGAAGTCTTCATTGCTCATGACGACTGTCGGGACCACTTTGTTAACATCAAACGTCCTGTTATTGAACGCGCGGATCTGCCGGAACTCGCGACCAGCATCGTTAACGCGAACCAAAGCGCCGCTCGCTTTTAGAAACGCATCGAGCTGCTCATCGACCTCGCGATTCGTCAACGGTTTCGGCGCGTTCGGTGCGGGCGTCGGAGTCGGCGACGGCGTGGGGAAACTGGGAGGTCGTGCATTTGGTCCATAACGTTGCTGCGCCTGGTCGTCAGTCTGTCGCTTCGCAGGTGGATTTATATTGACTGGTATCGAAGCCGCTTTACCGACGAGTACGATCTTCCCGCGCACCTTCGCTTTGTAGTTGTTCAGGACCATCGTGAGCTGTTCCTGTGTTGGTCTTTCGGGCAAGACTAGCTGGTAAGCCGAGGCCTGCACCGTTCCTTTCGTGCTCGGAGTCCACGCGAGCACCTCGCAAACGAGCGGATCTTTAACCGGCGAGATCAGGTGCGCAGTCAGGCGCTCGTTCAGCCAACCGGGATGCTTGAAGTCCCACGGTTCGAGGTGCGCATTCTCGAGTCCCCATGCGGTCATCTGTTTGACGGCCCAGTCGGCCGCGGCTTTGTGATTGGGCGAGCCCGTCAGCCGTGGACCATAAACATCAGTAAACATGTGCATGGTCTTCATGATCTGCGAACGTTCCATTGCTTCGCTGCGAATACGGTTCAGCATGTCGCTGCTGCCGTTCTGAGCGACGATCGGAAGCGAGAGCAGCGAAATGATCAGTAAAAGGGCGACTACGCGTCGATTCAACATGTTGTTGTCTCCGGAAGATCGGGTGGGTTGGATTACCAGCGCCCAAGATTATAGACTACATCCATACCGATCGGAGAATGTTGTCTATGAGCGCAGGAATCGAACTAACGCAAACTGATACTACTGAAACCACTTCATTGCCAAATTCGCGACGCATTTACGTCGATGGCGAGCAGCCCGGCGTCCGCGTTCCATTTCGGGAGATCGCGCAGAGCCAGACGCGGAATTTCGATGGCACGATGGTCGCGAACCCGCCGGTTCGTGTTTACGACACGAGCGGCCCGTGGGGCGATCCGGAACTTGAGTGCAACGTCCGCGAAGGACTGCCGCAACTGAGGCGCGAGTGGATTGTTGGTCGCGGCGACGTTGAAGAGTATGCCGGTCGCGAGACGCAGCCGATTGACGACGGCTATCTCACATTCGACGCTGTGAAACGTGCGCGCGTCAAAGACGTCGGCAGGCTGGAAGACTTTCCCACGATTCGGCGCGCAGTGTTGCGCGCGAAGTCTGGTGAGTGTGTGACGCAGCTTCACTACGCGCGTCGCGGCATCATCACGCCGGAGATGGAGTTCATCGCGATTCGCGAGAACCTCGGACGCGAGACCGCACTCGAGACTGGTGACGCGCCGCGCGATTCGTTATTGCATCAACACAAAGGACAATCATTCGGTGCCGCGATCCCGCAGTTTGTCACGCCTGAGTTTGTGCGCTCGGAAGTTGCAAGAGGCCGTGCGATCATTCCGGCCAACATCAATCATCCTGAATCCGAGCCGATGATCATCGGTCGCAACTTCCTCGTGAAGATCAATGCGAACATCGGAAACTCGGCAGTCGCTTCGTCGATCGAAGAAGAGGTCGACAAGATGCGCTGGTCCATTCGTTGCGGATCGGACACGGTGATGGATCTCTCGACCGGCAAAAACATTCACGCCACCCGCGAATGGATCATTCGCAACTCGCCCGTGCCCGTCGGCACCGTGCCAATTTACCAGGCGCTGGAAAAAGTTGGCGGCAAAGCTGAAGAGCTGACCTGGGAAATCTTCCGCGACACTCTGATCGAACAAGCCGAACAGGGCGTCGACTACTTCACGATTCACGCCGGCGTGCGCCTACCTTACATCCCGATGACTGCG
>Ga0207710_10000525_pt1 | contig 23439 bp, 20 predicted proteins | sample KBSS24metaG_FD_184400 | JGI IMG/M metagenome (GOLD analysis project Ga0207710, IMG submission 184400) | Switchgrass rhizosphere microbial communities from Kellogg Biological Station, Michigan, USA - KBS S2-4 metaG (SPAdes) (version 2) | ecosystem: Host-associated > Plants > Roots > Rhizosphere...
GCACCTTCCCAACCTCGCGCGCGGCCGAGCGTCCGCGATAAGTGATGACGTTCGCGGTCATCGCCGCGCCGAGTTTTCCGTAGCGCTCGTAAACGTATTGAATCGCCTGCTCGCGCTGATCTCCGCTCGGCAAGTCGAGATCGATGTCGGGCCACTCGCCGCGTTCTTCAGAAAGAAACCGCTCAAACAGCAGATCCATGCCGACCGGATCGACGGCAGTAATTCCGAGTGAATAACAGACGGCGCTGTTTGCCGCTGAGCCACGTCCCTGGACCAGGATTCCTTTTCTGTTACAAAACTGGACGATGTCCCAAACGATCAGGAAATAACCTTCGAGCCCCAGCTTTTCGATCAACGTCAACTCGCGCTCGAGCTGCGTACGCGCGCGCTCGTAAGTCGGCATGCCGTACGTGCCCGTGTAACGCAGACGCGCGCCTTCTTCCGTGCGTTTGCGCAAGAACGAAGTCATGGTTTCGCCGCGCGGCACCGGATACTTAGGAAACTCGTAGCCGAGATCTTCGAGCGTGAACTCCAGTCGCGACGAGAGCTCAGCAGTGTTTGCAACAGCTTCCGGCAGATCTGCAAACAGCTTCTCCATCGTCGCGGCCGGTTTGAGGTATCGTTCGGAATTTTGCGCGAGGAGGCGGCCGGCCGTTTCGAGTCGCACATGATTGCGAATGCAGGTGAAGACGTCAGCGACTTCGCGCTGTGTGGGTGTCGCGTAACACACGCCGTTAGTCGCAAGCAACGGCAGACGATTGCGACGCGCGATCTCGATCACGAGATGGTTGCGAGCTTCTTCTTCGCGATCGAGATGGCGCTGTAGTTCCGCGTATACGTTCTTCTTGCCGAAAAGCTCGATGAGCCATTCGGTCGTGCGTTGTGCTTTCGCAGTGTTGTCCGGATCGCCTGGGTGAAGCGCGGTGGCGATTGGGCCATCAAAGCTGCCCGTCAAACAGATCAGTCCCTTTGCATGCGCGGCGAGTTCGTCAGCCGTGGCCACACATTCGCCCGGCTTTGCGTGTTTCGGCACACGCAACTTCATGAGGGTGATGAGACGGCAGAGGTTCTGGTAACCAGTGCGATTGCGCACCAGGACGGGGACCGAGCAGAGGCCCTGATTATTTGGCTTTTGAACGCTTATCTCGGCGCCGATGTGCGCCTTGATGCCGTTCTTCTTACCGCAGAGGTGAAAGCGCGGCGCGCCATAAACCCCGTCGCGATCGAGCAGGGCCATCGCCGGCATCTCCAGCGCGAGCCCGGCCGAAATCAACTCTTCAGGCACGGACGCGCCTTCGAGAAAGCTGAACGCCGACCGGGCATGTAGTTCAACATAAGACATGCCTCAAAAATTTTTTGCCACAAAAGGCACAAAGAAGAACACAAAAAGCACAAAAAGCATTAGTGAAGGGATCTCGCTCAATACATCGAGCGACTCGCCATCAGCTAATATGCTTTTGTGCTTTTTGTGTTCTTCTTTGTGCCTTTTGTGGCTAATCATAATTTCCTTCTACAAACCAGTTCTCGGTTTTGAGCTCGCGGTAGACGCGATAGAGTGTCTGGCGTCCGAGGCGCTCGAGCGTCACGTCCCATTCATCGCGCGCCCAACCATCGTCGCGCCACCAGTCACCTGTAGTTCGCCATGGTCCAGCCAGGTCAACCACTTTCCCGTAAACACTTCGCTGCTTACCCCACGCGCTGATCTGCGTGGGCCAACCTTGCTTCACTTCAACGATTGCTCGCAGCGGCGGCCGAAACCGGCGGAAGCCTAAGCATTGCCGCGGCTCAATCGCCTGCGGCTTGTTTTTTCGACGGCGCCTGCGATCGGAATCGGTCTGCAGCGTGAATCGCTTCATGCTGAACGCGTCCGGACGATAAGTATCGAGCAAAGCTGGTGAACCGATATTTTCTTCGCCAACGAGTTTTGCGAGTCGCGCGAGTGTCAGCTCGAGTTTGTCCGGCGCGGGCGCGAGCGGCACAAACAAACCGCTCTGCAACACGCGCGGTTTCACTGGCTCACACGCAATCGACACCGACGTCACTGCCGCCCGCGGTGGATGCATCTCCGCGTCGAGCAACAGCAATTTCAGGAACACCTTGTGATCGCGCATCGGGTGCGGCAGAGATAACTTGCGCTCGTGTGTTGTCTGATCTTCGAGTTGCATCGTCACGCACAACTCGTTCGTCGCGAGCGCATACGCGTTCAAAGCGGCGCAGAGCTGGTGCAGCAGTCGCCCGAAGATGAAGGAAAGGGGCTCGAGCTCGCTGATGGGGTGTTCGAGCTCGAGCGAGTTTGAAAATACAGGGGCGGGTTGTTTGACTTGCAGGTGTCGTTCAGTTTTGCCGGCAGCGAGTTGTTGCAGCTTGAGTCCGGCTTGCCCGAGACGTTCGGAGACGCCCGCGACCGGAAGCGCGGCAAAGTCAGCAAACGTGCGCACACCCCACAGTCTCAGCGTCTCGAGAATCTCCGCCGCATCTTGTTTCTCGATGCTCACGAGTGAATGATCAAGACGCTCGACGGGAAAGCTTCCCAGGCAGGTCAATTCCTCGCCTGCTGAAACGAACGTGATCCCTTTCAAGTGAGTCGCGGCATGGATGGCTGCATCCGGATTCGCGGCTACGGCTACGCTGATGGTGGTTTCTAATTCCTGAGCGCGTCGAGCTATTTCATTGGCGAGCTGGTAGGCAGAGCCAAAGAGCAACTCACAACCATCAATGTCGATAACAACAGTCCCGGCCCTGACTTCTTCCACGACCGGTGAGAAGCTGTAGGCAAACTCGGTTAAAGAGAGGGCGGCCGGCAGCTTCCAAACGTGAATACAAGCAAACATGATGAATGAACATTAGCGAAAATTTACGAAAATCAAAATCACGGATTTACACGGATAAAGCCGCCGCTCTGTATTGGCCGTCGCTGACCCACGGAGTAATCGGACGCTGGCGATTTACGCGGATCGCGTTGTGGCGCAAGAGGCTCCCGACTCCTCGCTTCTGACTCACGCGCGACCATTCCGCCGCCCCATTCAGCTCCAGCGCCAGCGCGGCGCACGATCGCGTACACGCCTCTTCTGAAATCACCGTCAGGACGGTGGGCCTGTCTTCCACCGTACGACGGAAGCGGTACCACCAGGACGAGATGATCCGTCGCGCCTCTTTCCCCGGCACGTCGCCCAAATCGAGCACTACCAAACCGAAGCCGCCCGCATGTAACAACAAATCGGTAGCCTTGAAAGCGTGCTCGAGATTGCCGGCACACCGAACCCACAGCAAACGATCGAAATTCATACCGGCTGAGATTGCGGCCGCCGGCGCAAACACGTCGTGCAAATCGATCAGTGCGCAGGTCTCTTGATGAGTGGTTGCATATGTGAGCAGCGAATACATCAGGCTGGTTCGTCCCGACGAGGCCGGCCCAAAGAGCTCGCTGATTGCACCACGCGGCAGACCGCCCGTTAAGGCGTCAATCTCAGCTACGCCGGTGGACAGCGTTTCGACAACAGTCTTTTCGTGAACCCTGAAGGCATCGCCAAAACGCGTGGCGATCTCGGCCTGGAGCTCTGCTTTTGAGAATGCTGCTTTCATGATTAATGTGAGATTCTCTCCGCTCAATTGCCATATAAGTCCTATAGGACCTATAAGACCTATATGCCCAAAAAACCTTTCAAAAGCGCCGCAGAAGACTTAATTCCACCGCGTCCAACGCTCTCGTCGCTCAAAAACGCCGCCGCCGATTGCCAGGCCTGCGACCTCTGGAAAACCGGGACGCAGACCGTCTTTGGCGAAGGGGCACGACGCGTGAAAGTCATGTTCATCGGCGAGCAGCCCGGCAACGAAGAAGATCTCTCAGGCAGACCTTTCGTTGGCCCAGCCGGACGCCTGCTCGACGATGCACTCGAAACCGCGGGCATCGATCGCAAACAGACTTACGTCACCAATGTTGTCAAACACTTCAAATGGGAACCACGCGGCAAACGCCGTATCCACAAGAAACCCAACTCCCTCGAGATCGCGGCCTGCCGCCCGTGGCTCGAGGCCGAGGTCGCGCTGATCAAACCCGAGGTGATCGTTGCGCTCGGCGCTACCGCGGCCCAGGCGCTGCTCGGACCACAATTTCGCGTCACCAAACAACGCGGCGAATTCATTCCGTCAACTCTGGCGCCTTACGTCATGGCTACCGTCCATCCTTCCTCGATCCTTCGCGCTCCTGACGATGAAACACGACACCTCGAAATGCGACTCTTCATCGACGACCTCAAAAAGCTCGCCAAAGTAATCAAGTAGCTCTCGCTCACGCTGTGGCTTTAGCCCGGTGGTGGTGTTCAATCGCCCGATCCAGAAGCTGTTTAAATCCGGATGATGAGGGGCTGGATTGATCACCGGGCTAGAGTCACAGCGCGACGCTAGAACCGGGGTGGTAATGGTCTCCCCCGCATCACCAGTCCCGGCTCTAAAAAAACTACTTGACGTCGCGCTCATGATGTTCGAGAATGTTCGTTAGATTTTCGCTTGTCAACGAAAATCTATTTTGAAGTACACGAGGGAGAGTAGTTATGCCAGTAACGGCCAAACAAAGAAGAATTTTTGAATTTATTCGGCGCTACATCGACTCCAATCAGGAGGCACCCACAATCGCTGAGATTGGCCGGCAATTTCAGATGAGATCGTCCGCAAGCGTGCACGCTGTGCTCACGGCCCTTGAGCGCGAGGGCCTGATCAAACGCATACCGAACGTCAGCAGAGGAATCCAGATCGTTCAAAAGGAAGGCGGTGGCGGGGATGACGACAACGAAATCCCCCTCCTCGGAACCGTTGCCGCCGGCATGCCCATCGAAGCAATCCTGAGCCACGATACGGTCTCAGTGCCGAAGGATTTGCAGGGACATGGGCGAACGTTTGCGCTGCGCGTGCGTGGAGAATCGATGATTGAAGAGAACATTCAGGATGGCGACATCATCATCGTCCAGTCGCAAAAGACTGCTGAGAATGGTCAGGTCGTCGTCGCGCTGATCGATGGCAACTATGCGACGGTGAAGAAGTTTTATCGCGAACCCGAGTTCATCCGTCTCGAGGCCGCCAACCCACAGTACAAACCGATCTTCATCAAGACCGAGGAAAGGATCCAGATTCAGGGTGTGGTGCGCGGGCTCATCCGCAAATACGCCGCCGCCTGAGCCACAGAAAGAAGTTAGCCACGAAAAGGCACAAAAGTCACAAAATGAAAACTGAGTCAGAGGGCTAGTTGATGTCGAGCGTACCAGTGAATGAGGTTGAGTTTCTCGGGTTTGCACTTGGTGATTGCACCGTCAACCTGGTTGGGGCTTCAGCGAAATACCTGCGCGTGGTCCACGGTACCGCGCTCGAGCTCGCGGTCCACAATCAATTCGGGGCGGAATTCGGCGGCTTCTGGTTGCTATCGCCGCAAATCACTCAATTGCGCCGTCTCTCCCAATACTACGCACCCGAGGAAGCGCCACTCGTAGAATTCGCGATCGAGGCGTATCTCGCCGCGCAGATCCGTGAGTTTATGTTTTAGCCACGGACGGCGCGGGCTGATACCGATTTTTTCTAACAACGATAAAAGCGATGCCGAGCATGATCATGGCGCCGCCGGCGAGGGTGCGCCAGCCGAACTCTTCGTTCAAAACGATCATGCCGAGTATTACTGCGACGACCGGTGTTACTAACGCAATCAACATCGATTTCGTGACGTCCATGTTGAGGATCAGCCAGTAGTAAAGCAGAAACGCGATCACGGAACCGACTATGGCCAGGTACAACAACGCGATCACGGCCATCGGGGTCCAGTGATAACGTAATGGATTGCCTTCGAGCGTGACACTGGCCGCCAGCAGCAGTAACAAACCAAACAACATCTGACCGGCAGTCATGATTGCGGGATTGAGTTTCTTCCCGTGTTTCTTGACGAGAACATTTGAGTAAGCGACGAAGATCGAGCTGAGAAGCAGCGCCACGCAACCCGCTAACGCCTGGCGCCCTGCAACTGCGAGCTGGTTTGAGAAAACTACGGCCACGCCGCACACTCCGAGGACCACGCCACCGATCCTCGTCCAACTCAAACGCTCGCCCGGCAAGTTGAAGTGTGCGAAGACTAACCCGAACGCGGGAGTCGTTGCCTGTAACAACGCCGCGAGTCCCGACGTGATGTATTGCTCTCCCCAAAAGACGAGACCGTAGTTGAATCCGAATGAGAGGATTCCGGTGACTGCAAGCAGCAGCCAGTCAGAACGTGCGCGCGGCAACTCGATACCGCGAATACGGATGATCGAGAAAACGATCGCGCTGGCGATGATGAACCTGATGCTGGCGAAAGTGAATGGAGGCAGATCTGCAAGACCCAGCTTGATGAACAACCAGGTCGAGCCCCAGATTCCGCACAACACTAACCAAACGAGACGCGCTTTCATGCTTCAGTGCCAGCACAGAACCGAGCGCGGTAGCGCCGGGTCAACCTCAGTCTTCTGACGTGTTTGTTGTGGTTGACCCGGCGCTACCGCGCTCGGTTCCGTGCTTTGCCAAAAATTATTGAGCCGGTTGCGGTTTCAGTAAGGCGAACGCGGCGCCCTGCGGATCGGTCAGGATCGCGAAACGCCCGACACCCGGGATATCTTCGGCCGGCTTCATCACGTTTGCCCCGAGTCCCGTCGCTTTTTGAACGACGGCGTCAGTATCCTCGACGGCAAAATACACGAGCCAGTTTGGCGGGATCGGCCCCATCTCAGGCGTGATCTGGTACATGCCGCCGACGCCTTTATCGTCGTTATTGAAGACCGTGTATTCCATCGGGCCGGGCCCGGGAAACATTTGTTTGGTCCAGCCAAACACGTTCGAATAAAACTCGCCCGCCTTTTGCGTATCGTTTGTTCCGAGCTCATTCCAGACAGGAGCGTTGGCTACACCCCAGGCTGCGGAACCTTTGTTCTCCTTCGACTGCCAGATTGAAAAAACCGCTCCAGTCGGATCCTGAATAACGGACATTCGTCCAAGGTTAGCGACGTCGAACGGGCCGTTCATGATCGTCGCGCCCGCGCCTTTTGCTTTTTCGGTTGTCTCGTCTGCGTTCGCGGTGGCGACGTAGCTCATCCAGTGTGGTGGAACTCCCTGGGCTGACATGTCAGGCGTCAATTTGTACAGACCGCCAACGTCTTTGCCGTCGAGCTTGAGAATTGTGTAGACACTGTCTGGGCCCATCGGATGATCGTCAGCTTCCCAACCGAAGAGTTGCGTGTAGAAATTTTTTGCTGCTTCGTTATCGGATGTTCCGAGCTCAACCCAGCAAAACGAGCCGGGTTTCGGATCGGAATTCTCTTGCAATCGTGCTTCACTCATCTGGGTCAAATCCTCCTTAAGTGTAGAACACCAATTACCGGGGAGAAATTTTCTGCTTTTTGGAAGGCAGCAACTCTAACAAAAAACCGGGAATTGAGCCACTTCCGCTATCTCCGGTGAATCGACTTGATCACCTCTCCCAGCACGTCTGGTTTGGTCGGATCGCGTTCGAGATGTGGGTAGCGTTCGCCACCGTGATAGTTCAACTTGTACACGTTCGTAAAACTGCCGTTTTCAACAACTAACTCGATGGGTGTAGTACTGCTCTTCGCCGCTGTAATCGCTTCGTGAAGCACATCGATGGACCATGTTCGACCATTCACCGCGGTTATTTTCATGCCCGGCGCGAGGCCTGCCTTTGCGGCTTCGAAATTTGGATTCACATCCATGACGCTGCCGTCTTCTTTCAACATCGCTCCAATCGAATACATAAGATCGACACTCTTGCGCGAGTGATCTCCCACCCGAATCTGCGTGTTCGGTTTATCCGTGTAGACAAGTTTCCAACCGCCACCGGTGATGCCTGCAAGTGGTGCGTGCGGCGCAACCTGATAGATTCTCGTGGTCAGGAAGCTGCGCCAGTCGTACGGCATGACTTCGTTGAGTGTATTCACGACGTCATCGAGCGTATAAGTTTTGACTAACGGAGGCGTGTCTGATCCGCCATGGAACCGGCGACAGAAATCATCGAGCGACAGTTTGCCGTTGCTGCGTTGCCTGATCAGCACATCTGCATCGAGCCAGACCAGCGAGCCTTCATCGTAATAGTCAACACGGCGACGATAATTCAGCCATGCTCGCGGCGACGGATAGGTGAACTGCACGGCCACCGCTGTGTCTACGAGCGATCGCCATTGCCGGCCTGACTGCGTCTCGAACTCAGCAGCTACGGCAGCAAACGCTTCGCGGAAATCATCCGCCTTCCACAATCCGCTGCGGGCCGGCAAAACGCGCCCGAGATATTCGGTTAATCCCTCATAAACCCAAAGCAGCTCGCCTTTCATCGGTTGCTCAAAATCAGGCGTGGTGAGCCCTGCCGGACGGCGGTATTTGCCGTTCCATGAGTGCGTATATTCATGGCCCATCAAGTCTGCAAAATCGAGTAACTCCAGTTCATCAGACAATCCCTTCTCGCCAACTCCATCCTCACTTGACTCGTGATGTTCCAGACCTTCGCTGCCACCGTGGTCGCTTAACGTGACCAGAAATCTGTAGTTCCGGTAGTGTCGCGCACCAAACAACGCGTAAGCTTCCTGCACCAGATTTTTCAGACCCGTTAATGTTTCCGGTTTCATCTCGAGCGCCGCAGGTGTGTCAGCGACTGCGTCAACCTCGTGCATGATGCCTGTCGACGTTAGTGGGAACCGGCGAAAGTTCGCGCCGATGATCGCCGGAGAATCGACCAGCTCGGTGAGCGAAACTTCTTTGAACTGAAATTCATCTTTGCTCTCGCTCAGCACCGGCAACGCGCTCGCAAACTTCCATCCAGCCGGCAACAGCAACGAGGCACGTACTTGAATGGTGTCGCTATTCAGTTCTCTTGGATAGAGAATGAGCCTGTTCCACTTGATGCGTGCGAGTTTTGCGCTCGCCGTGGTTTCTGGTTGAGAAGCGTCGTCGAAGGAAACCTCGAGCTCATTTACTCCCTGAGGAACTTCACAGTGAAACGCAAACATCTCCACCGCATCACGTTGCCAGGCGACCGGCTTACCATTAGCGCTTAACCGTAAGCCAACGAGATCGTTGATCGGACCGGTCGGACTGTGTTCACCTGGAATCCACTTGGGATAGAAGAGAGTCAGTGATCCAGGTCGCACTGGAATAGTGAATTTGGTGTGAACTATGTTGCGTGCAGCCTGTGTTGCGTCTACGCTAAGTTTGATGCTGAGGGCTTGAGCAAACGCGGCTGAACCGCTGCACACAAGCAGCGCCAGCATCAAGACGAGCTGGCAGGTCGATTTTTTTGTTTTCATAGAAATTAGTAGGAGAGAAAGATTGTAACAAGGAAACGAACATGCGCACACTTGCACAGAAACATAATCACCTTAACCAGAAATCATCAGCCAGTCGCACCAGATCGAATGCACATCCCGCACTGCGATTGCAGCGCATGATTGGAAATAAAGCTGTGAGTGGTGTGATTCAGAGGAATGGCGGTAAGCGCAAGCCCAAGAAATCCGCCTCCGAAGAAAAGTTAGTCGACGTACAGCCCGTATCAACGCGGCACGCGTTAACGGAAGTCATAAAAGACCTTTCTGGTTCCATCAGTGAAAAGGATTGGGAGGACAAGAAGAAAGCAGCGATCAAGGCAGAAAAAGACGGAGAGGTGACAGGGGCGGCCAAGATTTACATTGAGTTATACACCGAGATCGCGGGGCTCGCTCAGGCCGATAAGCTTGCAAATGTTTTCGGGGTTCAGACAGTGGGAATTAACCTCGCCAAGTCAGAATCGGACCTGAAGCCGGGGCTAAACTTCTCGCTCTCTTTCAAAGATGCAAATGGCAGAACCTCATATCTGGATGACAAGGGAGTAAATCAAAAAGCCAAACTGCCGGTGACGCTAAGCGGTCTTCCAAGCATTGCGATCCTGATCGGACCGATTGTTTTGAACCAAAATAAAGCTGCGGCCGTTTCCACCCTGCGCCACGAGATGATGCACGCCGAGAACGATCGGTTGGTAATAACCTTGCTCGAAAAATGGCAAAAGCAAAACAAAGAGAAAATCGAAGCGAGTGAGGCCGAAAGCAAATTCAAGTTATGGATGGACAGCCAGAAGAAGAGTATTCCTGAATTGGAATCAACGTTGGCTAAGGAAAGCGCAGAGGGCGGTAAGAAAAACAGCGAACTGCTCGGCTACGTCGAAGGCTTCATGACGATCTTTCACCTGGAGCGCGTTCTTAAGGATGATGAAATATTAAAAGGGGAAGTTAACTCCGTCGCTCTCCTGGAGCTCAGGACGGCCGGCGACTGGTGGGTCGGCGCAAACATCGCAGTTCAGAGCGAAGCGCTGGGACGCATACAGCAGTATTTTTGTGATGTGCTTGATAAGTCACGCCGCGATGTGTTTGATAAATGGGTAACGAAAAAGCTCGAACTCGCAACTTCGACGGACAAGGTAAGTGAGGGCGATAAACAAAACCGAGCCGCACTAACCCCAATAATCCCTTTTCTCAAAAACCTGAAGTCTATTAAATCAGCGTCCTGCAGTAAGAAGTCGTCGAAACAATGAGCATCTTTGGAAAACTATTCAACAAGCGCGACTCCTCTGCATCGAGTCAGAACGCTACGGCTTCTGCTTCCGACCCAGCGAACGATCCTGACCTCATACGCGTGTTCGACAAGTTTGGTCAGGAGTTCTTCATTTCCAAAGAAGAGTGGCGAGCAAACGTCTTGCCGGGAGCGATCAAATCAAATTGGGACAAACCGGACCAGTTATGCGAGATCATAATTAGCGCGTTGAACGATGGTTTCGCGAGCGAGGTTGATCGAGCGGCCGAACGACTCTATGAACTTGATCCCAACTCTTCGCGCAATGTCTGCGTTTACGCAATTGTGCAGCTCAAGAATGAGCGACTCGATGAAGCAGAGAGAGTGCTGCGCGCGTTTCTTGAAAAGAACGGAGACGACGGCAGCGTCCTGACAAACCTGGCAAAAGTCTTCGCCGCTCAGGGTGAGACGCAAAAGCAGGATGAGACACTCTGGCACGCACTCACAGTCGATCCGAATCAGGACAACGCCCTGAAGTGGTACGAAGCACTTGCCCGCGAACGTTCCGGAGAGGAAGCAGCACTCAAGGCCCTGAGCCGAGTCGCGCAACATCCAAATAGTTGGCGACCTCAACTGTGGCTGGCACGAGCGGCTCTCAACGCTAACGATCTATCCCAGGCAATTAATTATTATCGAGATGGTTTATCACATGCGGGCAGCGACGTTCCGGCCGATCTTCTGATGCAAATGAGCGGGGATCTTGGCAACCAGGGTCGCCTCGCTGAACTGGTGGCGCTTACCGAACCATATTTCGTGCCCGAGCAACACGGCTTGCAGGTCGGAAACAATCTAATCAAAGCCAATATAGACCTCGGACATATCGACGTAGCTCGAAAAATTCTGGACCAGCTTTATTCCCTCAAGCGACCAGATTGGAAAGAGACTCTCGGTTACTGGGACACCCAAATCGCTAATGCACAGGTGGCAAGTTCAGCCGTCGAATTAACTGCACCGCTGAGCATGACAATGCTATCGATCGAAGGTCCTGTATGGCTAAAGCCAGATTCGCCGGCAATTAAAATCTTTCCCGTAACGGTTAAAGACGGTCCATTGATAACCTTTCTCGGAAGTAGCGCCACGACGTCCAACCGCACGAAAGAAATTGAACTACAAATAGCAATGCGCCCGGTCGCATGAGCCGTGCTCTACCACTGTTTCTGGCAGAGCAGGTGAGTTTTGCTTCTGAGGCAAACGTGCAAGCCTTCATTCCCTGGATCTCTGAAGGCAGTGGCGGGTTCGTTTTGAGTGGTGTTGCGTGGACCGACAGTGATGCTCTTGAATACGTCCGGCGAAGTGAAACTAAAACTAAATACCTCGTGGTGACGCATCTCACCACCCGGTCAGATCCGTGGACTGTTGACTTGCGAGTGCTGCAAACCAGCAACGGCGAGTGCGTTGCGGAGCTACAGAGTTTCGTCGCGCAGTCTATCCCGGGAGAACCAGTTATTGAACTCTCACGCAGGTTGACTGACCTGATCACGGAACAGCTCCACGTAAAAAGAGCGGGGATTCCTCTCTATCAGGTGCCGGATACGGCTCATCTCTCGAACTATCTAATTCGTCTGGAGCAACTGCTGGTGGTCCGTTGTGCGGGCATGGAAGGCGTAGCTCGAGGATTTCTGCATGGTGAACGAGAAATCATCGATGGAAATCTTCAGTTGTGCCTGGCCTTTCCGAGTAACGTCGCCGCTCGAATTCTGCTCGTTCAAACCTTACTGGCCATGAACAAGATTAAACCTGAAGTTGTTCGAGAATTTATTGAAAAGATTGCGATGCTTCAGAAAGAAAAACCGTTAGCAGAACCGGCACAAAGCATCGTGCAAGAGATGTTGAGCGAGTTGTCGCAGTAAATGATTTAAAAACGAAAAGCGCTGCTCCCAGCAAGCTGAAAGCAGCGCAATCCGTTTTCCTAAAGTTTGCCGAAGCTCCCTTTAGGATGGCAACCCGAGCATGTACACGCCCAAGTCGCCAATTTGTATCCCGATGACCAACTGGCGGTCAGTCAATCTCCGGTCAGCACTCGAATCATTTTCACAATTCTCACGTTCCGAAGAACGCGGTGCCGTTAGGTTTTTGTTGTGGTGGCTTTTCCTCCACCGCCGGTTACGCTCCGGCAACGAAGCTCAACTTGCGCTGAGCCGCTTTGCTCCCTTCGGCGGGTCCTTGCCTCCGGGTGCCATTCGTTTTTATTCGAATGGCTCGAGAAAGTCTCGCAACCTTCTCTAGCTGAACCTTTCGGTTCCGATTAGGGCGTCAATAGAATCAACAGCCGCCTGTCTTTTCTCTCGCTCGGGTGTCACCACCACGATTGCCGATCCCTTTCTCGGTCTCGAAGGCCGTAACCCTCGCGACACGTGCTTTATACTCCTGAGACGTTTTTAGATCAAATTTTTGAGTGTTTTATTTTTAGAAATTGAAAATTATTTTTCCGCTTTGATTTTCTTCAACGTATTACTGATTTTCTTTTTCACTTCTTCCATCTCTTCATCGCTTTTATATTTTGTGCGTGGCCAGAAAAATCCTTTCAAGCCGTCTTTTTTTCGACGCGGCACAATGTGAACGTGCAAGTGAGGAACACTCTGGCTGACGCGATTGTTCATCGCGACAAAAGTTCCTTCGGCTTCCATTGCGGATTCAACTGTGCGAGATAATAGTTGCGCCGTTTCGAAATATGGGCCGACGTTCTTTGTTGGTAAATCGCCGAGTGTTTCGACGTGTTCGCGCGGGATTAAAAGCGTATGGCCGGGAAACAACGGACGATGATCGAGAAACGCGACTGAATTATCGTCTTCATAAACAATCGTCGCCGGCAGCTCACCAGACACAATTCGACAAAAGAGGCAGCTATCCATAAAAACCTTTCTTAGCCACAAAAAGGCACATAAGTCACAAAAACTTTTATGTGCCTTTGTGGCTAAAAAGTCTAATTCTCGTCAAACCCAGGTCTGACGAAATCTCGCGCCTGTGGAAAACTGTTTTCCAGTCGTTGCCGCAAGCGTTCGAGCTGCAAGATCAGCGGCACGATCGATTCGACGCGGTCCGGCAACGATAGTTGCATCATTCGCCAGGCTGCAATCGAACGATCGACCCCGATCAGCGCCACCTTCGCCGATCCATCGGAATCCTTAGGAAAATCCGCTATTTCGGGATCTTCGAGCTCTTCCTTGCGACCCGAAAGCGCGCGCATCGTTTTCACAGCGATTTGATACTGATACCACTGAATCACTTCGCGTGCATCTTCCGGATCGCTGAGCTCGATAGTCTGATCAAACTCGCGAAACCAATCACTCGCAGTATTCGCATACTTCTTGCCGAGTTTCGTCAACGGATGATTGTCGACGAGCTGGCGTTTTCTTTTGCAGCGCCCGTCGTCATCTTCCGTCATCGCGTTTAGATCAACTCCGGCTTCGCGAGCCCACTCAACGATCAGCTCGCGCGTCTCCTGGAAAATCGTGTTGAGTTTTCGCCAGAATGCTTCGTTATGATGGTCTCGAGTTTCAGGTGAATCGTTGTCTTCCTGTTCGGTCGCATAGACCAGACAACGTGAGGTTAAAGGACACCGTTCACACCAACGATCGCAGTAATTGTAAATGCCTGAGATCAGATCAGGATTATTGGCGAGCTCGGTGAGGGTTCTTCGTCGCATTGATTTGTCTCCTTGATGAGGATTAAGGTTGGCTCATTCTATGACACATCGAATCTCTCAGTCACGATCATTTTTAATTGTGCTGATTCTGAGTTGGACCACGCTGGTTGCGGCCCAACAGGATCAGAAGTCTTTTAACTATGGCTTCGTCAGTCCGAACACGAAGATTAATTTGAAACTCGAGCAGGCAATCGCCGGGATGAAATCTGCGGATGAAGCGAAGCTGCTGAACAAGGCTGTCAATCTTGGGTGCGTCGTGCGCACGCGCATCACAGCATTTCGCGCGCTCGGATCGTGGAATGATGGTGCAGAGCATTCGGTTTTGGTGCGCGTCAGAGGTGACGAAGCGACACTTCGTTACGTTCTCTCGCGCATGGGACGCGATGCCGAGCAGAAGTATGTCATCTATTTTCATCCGCAGCCCGGCGGTAAAGTGGATCTCTACACGTTGCGGCCACGCACGCGCAGAAACCTCGTGGCACTCACGAACGAGCTCGAACGCGCCGGGATTCCGTTTAGCACGATCGTGCCGTTGCGTGAAACGACCGCGATCTACATCATCGATCTCGATGGCGACTTGCGGCCAAAGATCATGAACGCAGCGCAACGATTGCGAGCGCGTGTGACTCAGGAGCCTGGCAATGCAAAGTTGTTTGGCGACGACGAGCGCCAAAAGGCGAAGCTCAAGTTCGAGGAGGAGATCAAAGATTACGAAACAAAAAACCCCAACCTCCCACCCACCTGCGACGCACGGAAGGTGAAGCGGCGATAAATAACGAACGGGTGGCCACGGAGGGCCACCCCTACAATTGAGATCGGCATGACAACTGTAGGGGTGGCCCTCCGTGGCCACCCGTAGCGAGGAGATTCGAAGATGGCTGAATTTTATTCCGTGGCGCCGGTGTTTGCCGTCGCAGACATCGGCGCGACGATTCGCTGGTATGAGGAGCAGCTTGGTTTCATTGGCGATCCGTTTCCGGCACACGAGCCTTATGTGTTTGCAATCTTGTATCGAGACAAGGTCGAGATCATGTTGCAGCGTGTTGAAGGCTACGAGAAGCCTGAAATTTATAAGTCACGCGCCGGCGGAGTCTGGGATGCTTACTTCCGGATCGAAGGCGTGAAGGATCTTTTTGAGTCGGTGCGTGAAGAGGCCGAGATCGTGCAGCCGTTGCGTAAGCAGCCATATGGGAATTGGGAGTTTGAGGTAAGGGATTTGAACGGGTACCTGCTGGTATTCAGTGAAGAGGCTTAACCGCTTTCGCGAAGGCAGAAGGGTTGAGCGTGTTGAGAACTTCTTTGCGTGTGATCCAGCCGCGTCGGGCCATGGCGACACCGTATTTGATGTTGTTCATTGCTTTGACTGAATGCGCGTCGGTGGAGACTACGAATTTGATCTTGCGCTTGCGCGCCTCGCGTAGCCAGCGTGGCTCGAGGTCGAGACGATAAGGATCGCCGTTGATCTCGATCGCCGCGCGCGACTCTGCGATCACGTCGAGAATGCGCGGGACGTCACATTCAACCGGTGGCCGGCGTTGCAGCAATCGTCCCAGCGCGTGTCCCCAGATCTTGAACACCGGCTCGCGCATGGCAGTCGTGATGCGCTCCGTCATTTTTTCTGCATCCATCTTGTAGCGTGCATGAATGCTCGCGACGATCACGTCAAACTTCTCGAGCACCGCATCGGGATAGTCGAGCTTGCCGCTCGCGATGATGTCTGACTCAGTGCCACGCAGGATCTTGATCGACACCTTCTCCTGCACTTCGTCAATCTCTTCCCACTGCCGTTTCAGGCGATCAAGTTTCACCCCATTCGCATAAATCGCGGTCGGCGAATGGTCAGTGATCGTAATGTACTTCATGCCCATCTCTTCAGCGCCGCGCACCATCGCTTCGAGTGTGTGGATGCCGTCTGAGTAAGTCGTGTGACAATGGACCACGCCTTTGATGTCGGCTTCCGTCACGAGATCTTCCGGAAGCTTCTTTGCGATTGCCGCTTCGATCTCGCCCACGTCTTCACGCAGTTCGGGCGGAATGTAAGCCATGCCCAGGCGCTTGTAGAGTTGTTCTTCAGTGCGCGGCAGTCGCGCGAAATTGACCTTCTTTCGCTCGGCGTAGTCCTTGATCTTTTCGATGTGCGCCTGTGAGCCGGTCTTGACGAAGAGTGTGATGCCAAACTCTTCCGGCGACACGACCGTCAGCCAAACCTGTGCGCCATCAGCAAAGTGCGCCACACACGTATTTGGCTCCTCAAGCTGGCTCGACAGAACAAGTGGAAACTCCTGAAACTTCGCAACCACCGCTTCTGCATCTTTCGCACTCGCCACGATGTCGATGACGCCGACCGTTTCTTCCCAACGCCGCAACGAACCCGCGACACTCACGTCAACCACACCATCGATTGCTTTCAGATACTCAAGGCACTGATCAGCGGTGCTCCACGCGTGATGCAGATACAGGCGACGCTTTGGTTTCTGCACCGGAGTTGAGAGCTGGGTCAGCAGGCGCTGCGCTGTCTTTGGACCAAAGCCTTTCAGTGTTTCGAGGCGTCCGGTTTCGGCAGCTGATTTGAGCTGCGCAATCGAGCTGATGCCTGCTTCGTCGAGTTGTTTAATTTTCTCGACGCTCAGTCCCTGCACTGTGGAGAGCTCAATCACGCCTTTCGGAAATTCTTGTCGCAGGCCGTTCAAAACTGAAGACTCGCCGGTTAGATAGAGTTGTTTGATCTGCGATGCGAGTGCGTCGCCGATGCGCGGCAGTGTGGTGAGACGATCTTCCTTGACGAGTCGATCGAGATCCGCGACGCCTTGAATCGCGCGCGCGCCGGCGTTATAAGCCTTGGCTTTGAAGCGAAACTGGCCGCCTTTCAGATCCATCAACTGCGCGATCTCCTGGAGCGCGGCAGCCACGCCGAAGCGGTCGAGTTTTGGTTTCTCGGGCATTACGTGGATTATACGTATAATCGGCACATGGCAATAAATTCAATCAATCCAGGCACGGGTGAAACTCTGAAAAAATTCGACGCGCTCACGACAGCGCAGATCGAGGAAAAGCTCCAGCTCGCCGCCGGCACATTTCGCAATTATCGTCACACGCCGATGACTGAGCGCGCGGCGAAGATGCAGCGCGTGGCTGAAATACTCGAAACCGATAAAGTCGCTCTCGGAAAAATGATGACGGCCGAGATGGGTAAGCCGATCAAAGCCGCGATCGCCGAGGCGGAAAAGTGTGCGTTGGTCTGCCGCTACTATGCCGAAAACGCGCAGCATCATCTCGCCGATCAGGTCGTCGAGACGAACGCGCAAAAGAGTTACGTACGTTTTCAACCGCTCGGTCCGGTGCTCGCGGTGATGCCGTGGAACTTTCCGTTCTGGCAGGTCTTTCGTTTTGCGGCGCCTGCGCTGATGGCGGGCAATGTCGGTTTGCTCAAGCATGCGTCGAACGTGCCGCAGTGTGCGCTCGCGATCGAAGACATTTTCGCGCGCGCGGGGTTTCCGAGCGGCGCATTTCAGACACTGCTGATCGGCTCGGATGCGGTTGAAGCGATACTGAATGACCGGCGCGTGGTCGCAGCGACTTTGACGGGAAGTGAGCCCGCCGGTCGCAGCGTCGCCTCCATCGCTGGTAAGCAGATCAAGAAGACGGTGCTGGAGCTTGGCGGGAGCGATCCGTTCATCGTTATGCCGTCAGCAAATCTCGACGAAGCAGTAACAACTGCGGTCAAAGCGCGCACGATCAACAACGGGCAATCGTGCATCGCAGCGAAACGTTTCATCGTAACGGCTGGGATCTACGACGAGTTTGAACGACGATTTGTCGAGGAGATGCGCGCGTTGAAGATTGGCGATCCGATGGAAGAATCGACCGACATTGGACCTCTCGCGACCCCGCAGATCGTTAACGATCTCGACGAGCAGGTGAAACGCGCGATGGCGAGTGGAGCGCGCGTGCTGACCGGCGGCAGGAAGATCGAAGGTCCCGGGAATTTCTACGAGCCGACCGTGCTGGTTGACCTCGACATCCACGCGCCGGTGTCATGCGAAGAGATCTTCGGACCTGTGGCCACGCTCTTTCGCGCAAAAGACATCGACGAGGCGATCCGGATTGCGAATGGGACATCGTTTGGTTTGGGATCGTCAGCGTGGACCAACGATGCGAAAGAACAGTTACAGTTCATCGAAGAGCTTGAAGCAGGATCGGTCTTCATCAACGGCATGGTGGCGTCAGATCCGCGTCTACCATTTGGCGGCGTGAAAAACTCCGGCTACGGTCGCGAACTCGCGGAGTTTGGCATCCGCGAGTTCGTGAACATCAAGACGGTTTGGATTAACAACAGCCACGGATCGACCCGAACAGACACAGAATAGATAGGTGTAACCCTTCGCGTCTCTGCGTCTTTGCGTCCTCTGCGTTTAAAGTTTGTCGTGATATTTAACGCAAAGACGCAAAGACGCTAAGACTCAGGGGGCAGATGAGCAGCAATCCTTCGGGAGTTTCACTCGAGTGCACGACGCCGGATTCGGCCCAATGAAAAATCGTGCGGGAGTTTACGCGGGCGAGAAGTGCAGCGTCATCGATACTTAACATCTCGACGTAACGTGAGCAGTTGGAACACCAGGCGGTTCTTCGGTGTCTGTTGACTACGACCAACCTCTCTGTCTCGACAGTGATTTCGGTCCGGGTTCTCATGTTTCTTCTCTGTGCTATCTCTGCGTTCTCTGTGTCTCTGTGGTTAGATTTGATCGCAACGGCCACCACAGAGACACAGAGGACACAGAGGTAGCACGGAGACCGGGTTTTAAAACATGGAGCAGTACACGGAACAAAACACGTGGATGGAAGAGCGTCGTGGGCGGGATCATCATGCTGAACGCTCGCAGGAGTACATGACGGACGGTCACAGACTGAGTTGCAAGCGCAATCACGTGGTTCATGTAACGGTGCATGAACTTCGTCATCAAAGTCGGGCCGTGACCTTCCGTCGCGCGATAGCGATAGTCTTCACCAGTCGCGAGCAGCCACGGCGCCTTGATCACTTTCCCGAGTCGCCTTTGGAAGCGGCGCGATAACCCGCGCAGATCTCGTTTTTCACGAAGAGTTTTTTGAAGCGTGAGCGCGCCGAGAGCCGCAGTCGTCATGCCCTGCCCGTAAACCGGATTGAAAGCACAAACCGCATCGCCTAATAACAAAAAGTTTTCCGGCAACTCTTTCGCACGATCGAAGTGACGCAGTCGATTCTCTGTTCCACGATGTGTCTTGATCGGCGTGATCGGTTCCGCTGCGCAGATCGCGTCGTAGATCGTCGAAACCGGAAGACTACGCGCGAACTCGAGAAATCCGGCCTCATCACTCGGCGGATAATCACGCGCGCCACCGGTCAGCGTGACGAGCCAGCGATTGCCTTCGACTTCAAACAGGATCGCGCCACGATTTCGCAGCGGCGGCGCCGACTGCACGTAAGCGCACTTCCAATCACGATGGAAATCATCCGGGATCTGATACAACCGGCTCGCATAACCGAGATGAGCGTCAACGACAGTCTCTTCAGGTATGACGTAACCAAGATCGTTCAGCCAACGCGGCGCACGTGATGCGCGACCGGTCGTGTCCACTACCAAATCTGCGCGCAGTTCCTTTGCAACTCGTCGATCCGACTCCGAGCTGCGTGGACAAATCAACACGCCTGCCAGTCGATTCTTTTCAGCAGCCGGAATGAGACGAAGAACGTCGGTGTTATCGATGATCTTCACGCGCGGATTGCTGCTGAGTCGTCGTCGCACGTGTAGATCGAGCACGGGCCGCGTGAAAGCCAGCACTTTCATCTCGGAAGGAAACCGAATGCCCCAGCCGGCGCGCGTGTACCACGCGATTTCATTCGCCATGTCGACGAGCGGCACACCGGCCGCGATCATCTCGTCCTGCAAACCCGGAAAGAACTCTTCCAGCACCTCGCGGCCTCGCAACAACAACCCGTGTACGTGATTCGCCTGCGGAATCCCGCGACGCACTTCCGCTGTTTCCGGTAAAGCATCGCGTTCAATTAACGTGACTTCTTCAAAGTGATCGGATAAAACTCGCGCGGCCAGAAGCCCCGCCAGACTTCCCCCAAGCACCACGGCGTGGCGGCCCTGGGCTTGGCCGTCGTATTCAGCCTGACGCTTCGAACTTGTAATCATTGCAACTCCTCCTAAATAATCTCGGCTCAAGTTGTCGGGGTGTGAGTGCGTGGAAGATACGGGTGGCAGGCGAGTCTCGTATTTAGAGAATCCTGAAATGCCTGTGAGATTGTTCTCAAAAAATTCTGAAAGCGATGATAAATCCGGCCGGTAGACGCTTTTATCTATTTGACAGCTTTCGAGTGGACGTAAACGAGCGCCTGCTCTTCAAAGAGGATCGCGAGGTGACGCTCACGCCGAAAGTCTTCGACACGTTGCTCGTGCTGCTCGAAAACTCCAGTCACGTGATGACGAAGAAGGAGTTGATGCAGCAGGTGTGGCCTGACAGTTTTGTCGAGGAGAACAACCTCGCGCAGAACATTTCCATACTGCGAAAAGCACTCGGCAAATCTCGTGATGGCGAGCAGTACATTCAGACAGTGCCGAAGCGCGGTTATCGTTTTGTCGGTGACGTGAGAGCGACAGGCGGCGACGAGGAGAGCGTGATCGTGCGTGAACGCACGCGCGCGCGAATCGTCGTCGAGCGTGATGATGACGATCGTGTGATCGATGTGTTGCCTGTACACGATTTTACACAGAGGCAACTCGAACCTGCATTACAACGACCACCGGAAACGATGTACGCGCGCAGCGGCGACGTGAACATCGCGTACCAGGTAATCGGCGACGCGCCGCTCGATCTCGTTTTCGTGATGGGCTGGGTGTCGCATCTCGAATACTTCTGGCGCGAGCCGAGCTTTGCGCGCTTCCTGCTACGACTCGCGTCGTTTTCGCGTCTGATACTTTTCGACAAGCGAGGCACGGGACTTTCCGATCGTGTTCCCATCAATCAACTGCCGACACTCGAGCAACGTATGGACGACGTGCGCGCGGTGATGGATGCTGTCGGCTCGGAGCGCGCGGCGTTGATTGGCGTCTCGGAAGGTGGACCAATGTGCAGCCTCTTCGCCGCGACGTATCCTGAGAAGACGCTGGCGCTCGTGATGATTGGCACGTACGCCAAGCGGATTCGCGATGCGGAGTATCCGTGGGGACCGACGCTCCAGCAACGCGAACAGTTTTTCGAAGTGATGCGCGAGCAGTGGGGTGGACCGGTCGGCATCGACGAGCGCGCTCCGAGTGTGGCGGCGGATCCGGAGTTTCGCGACTGGTGGGCCACGTACTTGAGAATGGGCGCGAGTCCCGGCGCGGCTGTGGCGTTGACGCAGATGAATGCCGAGATCGACGTGCGAAACGTGTTGCCGTCGATACGCGTGCCGTCGCTCGTGATTCATCGCACGGACGATCAGTGTTTGAAAGTTGAAGAAGGACGGTTTGTGGCGCAGCGGATTCCGGGTGCGAAGTTTGTCGAGCTTCCGGGAAATGATCATCTGCCGTTTGTCGGCGATCAGGATGCGATACTCGATGAAGTGGAAGAGTTTTTGACTGGCGTGCGACACCCGATCGAGCCTGACACGGTGCTGGCGACGGTGCTGGTGGCGCGGCTCGTTGGTATAAAAGAGCGCGTGCAACAGCTTGGACCAGAGCGCTGGCAGGAATGGTGGCGACGTTTGCACGCGCACATCACGAAGGAGATCGAGTGGTTTCGCGGGCGCGAGGTCGACATTCTGGAAAATCGTTTACTGGCGATCTTCGACGGCCCCGCGCGCGCGATTCGCTGTGCTACTGCGATCACTGAATACACTTCGCGATTGGGTGTGATGACGTGCACAGGGCTGCACACCGGCGAGTGTGAGATTGTCGACGGGCAAGTTGCAGGCGCCGCGGCCCAAATGTGTGTCTGCGTCGCGAACGAAGCCCAGCCCGGCGAGGTCCTGGTTTCGAGCACGGTGAAAGATCTCGTCGCTGGTTCCGGGATCAGTTTCGAGGATCACGGGATTCACACGCTTCCCGGTTGCGGCGATTGTCGATTATTTGCAGTCCTGAAGGCACAACTGTAGGGGTGGCCCTCCGTGGCCACCCGCGCGTGATTCCGAACGACGGGTGGCCACAGAGGGCCACCCCTACAATTGTTCCGTTTGGGGGTCGCGTATACACGAACCAAGTGGGGGATTAGTTAATGGAATCATCATTCGAAAAACTGGGGGTGTTTTATCTCGGCAAGTCGAAAGCCAACGACGATCTATTGCTCTACGACTCGAAAGATCTCGTCACGCATGCTGTCTGCGTCGGCATGACCGGCAGTGGCAAGACCGGTCTCTGCATCAATCTTCTCGAAGAAGCCGCAATCGATGGCATACCGGCGATCATCATCGATCCGAAGGGCGATTTGTGTAACTTACTGCTGACGTTTCCGAACCTCGCACCAGCAGACTTCGCGCCCTGGGTTGAAGAAGGCGTCGACGCCGCCCAACAAGCACAACAGTGGAAAGACGGACTCGCGAAGTGGGACGAGGACGGCGAGCGCATCAAGCGACTGAAAGACGCTGCCGACTTTCGCATCTACACGCCGGGCAGCAATGCCGGACTACCAGTCTCGATTCTCAAATCGTTCGTCGCTCCGCCCGAAACGATCAGGCAAGACAACGAAGCACTCGCCGAGCGCATTAACACGACCGTCACGAGTCTGCTCGCGCTCATCGGCATCGACGCCGATCCGGTTCGCAGTCGCGAGCACATTCTTCTCTCAAACATCCTGAACCACGAGTGGTCCACCGGAAAAGATCTCGACATCGCGGGCCTGATTCAAAAAGTGCAGACGCCACCGATCACGAAAGTCGGCGTGATGGAGCTCGACTCGTACTTCCCTGCCGACGATCGTTTCGAGCTGGCGATGTCCTTGAATCACCTGCTCGCGTCGCCGTCGTTTGCGAGCTGGATGGAAGGCGAGTCGCTCGACGTCGCGAAGTTTCTTCACACTGAAGCGGGTAAGCCGCGCCTCTCGATCTTCTCGATCGCGCATCTTTCAGACGCGGAGCGCATGTTCTTCGTGTCGCTGCTGCTAAACCAGGTGCTCGGCTGGATGCGAACGCAATCGGGCACGTCGAGCCTGCGCGCGATTCT
>Ga0207710_10000527_pt1 | contig 23421 bp, 19 predicted proteins | sample KBSS24metaG_FD_184400 | JGI IMG/M metagenome (GOLD analysis project Ga0207710, IMG submission 184400) | Switchgrass rhizosphere microbial communities from Kellogg Biological Station, Michigan, USA - KBS S2-4 metaG (SPAdes) (version 2) | ecosystem: Host-associated > Plants > Roots > Rhizosphere...
GGGTAGCTGTGGTGGCTCACCGAACCGGGCGAACCGGTCCCGATGCTCCACGACGATCGTTGCCACATCGGGATCGCGGAACAGCGCGAGGAACGTCCCCCGCTCGCCGTTCAACACCGACCCGACCCCGGTCACGACACAGCCACCGGAATGCCCTGCTCGCCAGTCCACGCAGAGAGCCGAGCGACGCGCCGGCCAAGATCGGCCCGCTGGTCGGCGGACGACACCCGCGCGTACACCACCACGACGTTGGACGCATGTCGCGGCCGCGTACCAGCGGCGCGCGGTGACATACGCCACGCCCCGCGACTCCGCCCACTCCTTGAGGCTCGAATGACCTTGTAGATGCCCAAAACACGCTAGAGAGCGCCAATCCGGCAACAGTTGCAACCCTGACGTCAGAACCCCGACCCTGACGTCAGAACAAGGCGTAGGACCCGACGACCGTCAGCTGTTCCGGGCTCGGCGGCCCGGCCAGCCAGTCCCTGAGGTTCTCCTGGAACTCGACGAACTCGGGCACCGTTGTCAGCGGATTACCGCCGACGCCCTCGTCGAGGGCGAGCAGGACGACGAAGGTCACGCCGTCGGGCAGGCCGAGCGACGCGTAGTGGACGCCGGCCGGCCGCGCCTTCTCGAGTGCCGCGAACATCGTTTCGACGGCAGCCGTCGTCTCCTCGGCGTGTTCCGGTTTCACGGTTCCGCGCAGCATCATCACGTTCATCGTCCGGGTCCTCCAACATCGGGTCGGGCAGTCCGGCGCTCGGCCGGTCACCAACGTGACCCCGGGCGGTGGGCAGATGTGACGGCGAGCGCGCCGGTCCCACGCACCGCCAAGCGCCCGGGTGACGCCCGCGTCAGCCCCCGACGGCGGTAATGGGAACCGGGGCCGCGCTGTTTGCCACAGAGTAAGTGGGGTAGTTGGCCAGAATTACCCCGTTTTACGAGCCGATGGAGCCCGGCGGACCCCGTACGGGGACGCGCGCCCCGGGAGCGAGGTGACCTGATGTGCGCGGAGGCCCGGCCCCTGCCGCCGTTACGAGCCCATGATCCCACAGTGCTCGGACCTTATACACTGAGTGCCCGCCTGGGCAGCGGTGGGATGGGGACGGTCTACCTCGGCACCGACGACTCCGGCCGGCAGGCCGCGGTCAAGGTCCTGCGCGACAGCCCGGGGCTGGCCCCGGCGTCGGTGCAGCGCTTCGCCCGCGAGGTCGTGGCGGTGGCCACGATCGACAGCCCGCGGGTTGCCCGGCTCCTCGACGCCGACCCGGTGGCCGAGCAGCCGTGGCTGGCCACCGAGTACGTGCCCGGGCCGACCCTCACCGCCGCCGTCTCGGCCGGCGGCCCGATGCCCGCCGGCCTGCTGCACGCCCTGGCCACCGGCCTGGCCGAGGGGCTGTGCGCGGTCCACGAGGCCGGCGTCGTCCACCGGGACCTCAAGCCGGGCAACGTTATGCTGGCCCCTGACGGGCCGAAGATCATCGACTTCGGGATTGTGGCCGGCCTGCCCGGGACGGTCACCGAGTCCGGCATCGTGCTGGGCAGCGTCGGCTATCTGGCCCCGGAGCTACTGGTCGAACGGGAGCCGCCCACTTCCAAGGCCGACGTCTTCTCGTGGGCGCTGACGCTCGTGTTCGCCGCGTCCGGGCGGCCGCCCTTCGGCGACGGCCCGCTGGAGGCGATGCTGTACCGGACGGTGAGCGCCGAGCCGGACCTGCGAGCCCTGCCCCGGCCCATCCGGGGCGTCGTCGCCGCGGCGCTGCGCAAGCAGCCGCGGCGGCGGCCCGGCGCCGAGGAGCTGCTGGCGCTGCTGCGCGAGGCCCCGGCTCGGACCGCGCTGCCCTTCGCCCTCTCGAGGCCGCGGCGCCTCGTTGGCGCCGTTGGTGCCGACGCCGGGACCGGCACCGACGGCCGGACCGACCTCGGCTCCGGTGCCGGGACTGACACCGGTGCCGGGACTGGCACCGGTACCAGGCGCCTGACCCGTCCCCGCGCCCTCACCGCCGCGGTCGGCGCCGCCAGTGCCGACGGCGCCGCCGTCGGCACTGGCACCGGAGCCGGTGGGGGTATGGGTCGCCGGTGGGCGGCGACCGCGACCGCCGCCGTCGCCGCGGCCCGGGCGCGCTGGCGGCTGCTCGTCCCGGTGGCCTCGCTGCTCGCGGCGGTGACCCTCACCGCGACCGTCCTGTTGACCGACGCCAACGGATCATCCGGAACCGCGGCCGGCCTGGTCCGGCCGCCGGCGCGGCCGGCCCCGCGGCTACCGGCGGCCGCGCCGAGCCCGGCGCCGTCACCCGGGCCGTCCGAACCCGCCCAGGGAGGACCAACGACGTCCGGTCCCACCGCCGGCACGGTCGAGGCCGGGCCCACCGGTCCGGCGACCGGCGCGCCCGCCGCCGGATCGCCCCGCCAAAGACGAACGGCCCGGCCCCAACCGACCGCCACCAGCCCGGCGGCCGGTGATGACGGCGACGAAGACGGCGACGGCGGCGAAGACGGAAGAGGACGCCGGTCTTCCAGCGCCAACGCCGCCGCCCGGCCCGGCGTCTGCGCGAACAGCCAGCGCCCGACCGTGCCCCTCTTCATCGACTGGACGCGCCTGTGGTGCGGCCTGCCGCTGCTCGGCGAGCCCGCGGGCGGTTGACCCCTCCGCGCGGCGGCTATGGGGACTACCCGCCCACCGTCGGGACCAAGGCGCCCGGGCCAGGTCGCCGGGCCGGGCCACCGAACCTCCGGCGGCTGACGTACGTACTTCCCGGCCTCGCCCGGTCGTCGCGGGCGCGTTTTCGGCCCGGTCCGCCGGGGATCAGGGCCCCGTTCGGCCTACGGACGGACGGCGCACGGCGTCTTTCGCGATTTGTCCCGGAAGCGTCCGGACGTCCTTGGGATCCGTCTCCACCACGAGGAGGAACGGTGGCAACGAACGATCACACAGACTTCCCGCCCGGCCCCCCGCACGGGGGTGGTGCCGGCGGCCTGGGCGATACCGGGAGAAGGGGCGATACCGGGGGAAGGGGCGACGCCGGGGGAAGGGGCGACGCCGGTGGCTGGGGCGAGGCCCGTGGCTGGCGCGGGGCCGACGAGCAGGATGGCGCCTCGTCCTGGGCGGACCGTACCCGGCTGGTGCTGCGGCCGGTCGCCGTGCCGACGCTGCTCGGCCTGTTCGGGCTCTTCGCGGCGACGCTGATGGTCGGGTCGCACCTGGCGGGCTGGTGGGGCAACGCCGGCAGCCCGCTCGTGCTGTTCCCGTTCGTCCTGATCTTCGGCGGGGTCGCCCAGTTCCTGGCCGGGATGTGGGCCTACACGGCCCGGGACGGGCTGGCCACGGTCGTGCACGGGACCTGGGGGGCGTTCTGGTTCGCCTGGGGCCTCTACCAGCTGTTCGTCGTGACCGGCAACCTGCCACTGGTCGTCGGGCCCTCGTTCGAGGCGCTGGGCTTCTGGTTCATCCCGCTCGCCATGATCACGCTCACCTGCACCGCGGCGGCGCTCGGGCGCGGCCTCGGCCTGACCGCGGTGCTGGCCTGCCTGATGGTCGCCTCGACCCTCGCGGCCGCCGGCTACATCTCCGGGACGAGCTGGCCCGAGACGACGGCCGGCTGGCTGTTCGTGTTCGCGGCGGCCTTCGCCTGGTACACCGCCTCCGCCATGCTGCTGGAGTCGTCCCACCGGCGCACGATCCTGCCCACCTTCCGGTGGAGCCGGCAGGCCGACCTGCCCGGCGGCCAGGATGACGTCTACCCCGTCGAGTACTCCGGGCTCCGTCCCGGTGCCGGCGTCCGCCGGTAGCGCCGCGCTGACACCGGTAGCGCGCTGACCGCGGTGGGAGGCGGCTCTCGCCGCGGCCTCCTCCCACCGCGCCAGCCTCAGAACCGGTTGGCCACCCGCCCGAAGCGACCGGGAAAATGGGCGGAGCGCCCGGTCGCGGAGGGCGGCAGGTTGGCCTTGATCGGGCGCTGCTCCGTCGACCCCGCCGAAACCCTGCCGGACACGGCCGGTGGGCAGCCGTCACGGCTCACTCGCGTGGGGAGGTGAAGAAGCCGCCGATGGCGCGGGCGAGACGACGACCGGCGCCGGCCTGGACGGCGGGCTCGGGCGGGACCCGCTCGTGGGGGACGAGGGTGCGGGCGGGCGGGGCCGGCCGGGGCTGTTCGCGCTCCTCGTAACCGCCGTCGGGGGTGAGGACGATCGTGCCGGTCTGTTCTGGCTCGTGGTGGCGCGCCTGGTCGTGGTGCTGAGCGGCCAGGCAGAGCCGGTAGGTGGCGTAGAAGGCGAACGGCGGCAGCAGGATGACGGCGACCCGCAGCGCCCAGAGGACCTGGTTGAGGTCGAGACCGAACACCAGCGTGAACAGGTCGTCGCCGCCGGCCACCAGCAGGACCGTGTAGAAGGTCAGCGCCATGACCCCGAACGCGGTGCGGACGGGGTGGTAGCGGGGCGCCTCGAGCAGGTGGTGCTCGGCCCGGTCGCCGCTGATTCTCGCCTCGAGAAAGGGATAGGCGGCGAGCAGGGTGAACAGCGCCCCGGGCAGGGCGACACCGGCCCAGAACACGGACGGGACGTTGTGGCCGAGACCTCGGTACTCCCAGGGCGGGAGCAGGCGCAGGGCGCCCTCCAGGAAGCCGATGTACCAGTCGGGCTGGGCCAGCGCGGTGACGTCGAGCGGCTCGTACGGCCCGTAGGCCCACACCGGGTTGATCTGGGCCAGCCCGCCGAGCAGGGCCAGGAGACCGGCTGTGATCAGCATGAAGCCGCTCGACTTGGCCGCGTAGCCCGGGAACAGCCGGGAGCCGACGACGTTGTCCTCGGCCTGGCCCGGCCCGGGGAACTGGGTGTGCTTCTGGTGCCACAGGATGCCCATGTGCGCGCCGACCAGCGCCAGCAGCACGCCCGGGATGACCAGGACGTGCAGGATGTAGAGGCGGCCGATGAGATGGGTGCCGGGGAACTCGCCGCCCCAGAACCCCCAGGCGATCCAGGTGCCGACGATCGGGATGGACTGGGCGATCGAGTAGGCGATGCGCAGCCCCGTACCCGAGAGCAGGTCATCGGGCAACGAGTAGCCGGCGAAGCCCTCCGCGAGGGCCAGGGTGAGCAGCCCGACCCCGATCAGCCAGTTGATCTCCCGGGGACGGCGGAAGGCGCCGGTGAAGAAGATCCGGCTCATGTGGACGATGATCGCGGCGACGAACTGCAGCGCGGCCCAGTGGTGGATCTGGCGGATGACCAGTCCCGCGCGGACGTCGAAGGAGATGTCGAGCGTCGAGGCGTAGGCCTGGCTCATGCGCACCCCGTCGAGCGCGACGTAGGAGCCGTGGTAGGTGACCTGCCGTTCGCCGGGGTCGAAGAAGAAGGTCAGGAACACGCCGGTGGCGATGAGGATGATGAAGCTGTAGAGCGCGATCTCGCCGATCATGAACGACCAGTGGTCGGGGAAGACCTTGTTCATCACCGAGCGGACGAACCGGGCGCTGCCCAGGCGGCGGTCGACGAAGCCGACGGCGCGGTGGGCGACCGTCACCGGCGCCGGCTCGTCCCCGGGCCCGTCGGGCCGCGCGCGGTCGCGCACCTCGCGGTCACGCACCTCGCGGTCACGCACCTCGCGGTCACGCACCTCGCGGTCACGCACCTCGCGGTCACGCACCTCGCGGTCACGCACCTCGCGGTCGCCGTCGCCGCGGCCGTCGGTCACGAGCGCTCCCAGAAGCCGGGACCGACCGGTTGGGGAAAGTCGGAGCGGGCCCGCAGGTAGCCCTGGCGGTCGACGGTGATGGGGAGCTGGGGCAGCGCGCGGGTGGCCGGCCCGAAGACGGGGCGCGCGGCGTGCGTCAGGTCGAAGCGGGACTGGTGGCACGGGCAGAGCAGGTGGTTCGAGTCCTGCTCGAACATGCTGACCGGGCAGCCGGCGTGGGTGCAGAGCTTGGAGAAGGCGAACAGGTTGCCCACCCCGGCCGCGCGCTGCTGGGGCGGGATCGGCAGTCCGTCCGGCAGGTGGACGAGCAGCACCGCGCTGTCGGCCTGGGCGTCGAGGTCCAGGTGCCCCTCGGGCAGGACGTTGAGGATGCCGCCGACGGCGACGTCGCCCACCCGGACCGGACGCCCCTCGGGGGTCACCAGCCGGCTGCCCGGCCGCCACGAGGTGACGAAGAAGGCCCGGCGCGGCGCGGCCCGGACCAGGTTGAGCACCGGGACGACGGCGATCACTCCGAACCCGCCGAGCACGCCGAGCACCAGCCGGCGCAGCAGCGTGCGCTGGGCCAGCTGGGTCTCGTCGACGACCCGGTCGAGCGTCCGCTGGGTGGCGGTCTCCTCGGCGCCCGGCGAGGTCATGAGGTGACGTTCCTCGACCGCCTCCTCCTGGGGCACCAGATGCTTGCCCCACAGGACCGCGGCGACCCCGGCGGCCAGCAGTGACACCCCGAGCGCCAGCCCGAGCAGCGGGGTGTAGGAGGTATGGCCGGGCACGCCGGCGAAGTTGACGACGGCGAACCCCAGCGCCCCGGCCAGGGACAGCGCCAGGCAGATCCCGATGGCCAGCGGCGCCCGGCGATCGCCCGGCGAACTCAGCGCCGGCCCCGGGGCAGGAGCGCCATCAGCGCCCCGAACGCGAGCACCGCGCCCACCAGCACGAGCAGGTCCGACAGGGCCCGGCTCGCGATGAAGTAGTTGTTCACCAGCAGGACGAGAGCGGACAGCGCCGCGAAGGCGGCGGCGGTCACCAGATCGACTATCGACATCGCGGCCCCTCATCCTTCGCCCGCCTCGTCGTCCCGGTGGGGGATCTCGTACTGGAAGAGCAGTCCGACCACGCTGATCGCGACGAACAGGCCGCCGATGAGGATGAGCCAGTAGCTGAACACCGGTCCGAGAATCAGGATCCCGAAGCCGACCGAGATCAGCGCCGGCCAGTAGCTGAACGGGCTGAAGAACCCGATGTCCCCGGCCCCGTCCGGTATCTCGATCCTGTGCTCGTCGGACGCGAGATGGCTGCCGCGGGCGGTCACGGCCAGGTAGACCGTGACGAGCCCGCTCATGAACATGCTGAACAGCAGGGCCACGGTGCCGGCCGGCTCGTAGGAGGTGCCCCAGTAGACCCCGCCCGTCACCGCGAAGAACAGCGTGAGGACGCCGAACACCCGGGCGGCGGTCCTCATGCCGGTCCGTGCGGGGAGGCGCGCGAACGCAGGGCGATCTCGCGTTCCCGCGGGGGCAGCGCCTCCGGTCCGTCCGGCGGGTGGTGCAGCTCGAAGGCGGGCCGTTCCGACCGGATGCGGGGCAGGCGGGTGAAGTTGTGTTTCGGCGGCGGGCAGGACGTCGCCCACTCCAGCGAGTTCCCGAATCCCCACGGGTCGTCGGCCAGCACCCGCTGGCCGCTCCGCAGGGAGATCCACAGGTTGGCCAGGAACGGCAGGGTCGAGGAGCCCAGCAGGAAGGCACCGGCGCTGGAGACCGTGTTGAGCATGGTGAACCCGTCGCGCGGACCGTAGTCGGCGACCCGGCGCGGCATCCCCCTGACGCCCAGCCAGTGCTGGACGAGGAATGTCAGGTGGAAACCGATGAACAGCGTCCAGAAATGGATCTTCCCGAGCCGTTCGTCCAGGAAACGCCCAGTCATCTTCGGGAACCAGAAGTAGAAGCCGCCGAACGCGGAGAAGACAATCGTCCCGAAGAGCACATAGTGCAGGTGCGCCACGACGTAGTAGCTGTCGGTAACGTGGAAGTCGATGGGCGGGCTGGCCAGCGTCACGCCGGTGAGGCCGCCGAGGAGGAAAGTGACGAGGAAGCCGAGGGCGAACAGCATCGGCGTCTCCAGGGTGATCTGCCCCCGCCACATCGTGCCGATCCAGTTGAAGAACTTCACCCCGGTCGGGACCGCGATCAGGAACGACAGCAACGAGAAGAACGGCAGGAGCACCGCGCCGGTCGCGAACATGTGATGGGCCCATACCGCCATCGACAGCGCGCCGATGCCGATCGTGGCGGCGACCAGCCCCCGGTACCCGAACAACGGCTTCCGGCTGAACACCGGAAATATCTCGGTGACGATGCCGAAGAACGGCAGCGCGACGATGTAGACCTCGGGATGGCCGAAGAACCAGAACAGGTGCTGCCACAGGATCGCGCCGCCGTTCGAGGCGTCGTACACGTGCGCGCCGAGCAGCCGGTCCGCCTCCAGCGCCAGCAGCGCCGCCGTGAGCACCGGGAACGCGAGCAGCGCCAAAATCGAGGTGACGAGGATGTTCCAGGTGAAGATCGGCATTCGGAACATGGTCATTCCCGGCGCCCGGAGCGTGATGATCGTGGTGACGAAGTTGACGCTGGCCAGGACCGTGCTCAGCCCGGTCATGACCAGCCCGACCGCCCACAGGTCACCCCCGGTGCCGGTCGAGTACCGCGCCGAGTTCAGCGGCGCGTAGGCGAACCAGCCGAAGTCCGCCGCTCCTTTCGGCGTCAGGAAACCGGCCACCACGATCAGGCCGCCGACCAGGTAGAGCCAGTAGCCCAGCGCGTTCAGCCGGGGGAAGGCAATGTCCGGGGCCCCGATCTGCAGCGGGACGAGATAGTTCGCGTACGCGGAGAACAGCGGCGTCGCGAACAGCAGCATCATGATCGTGCCGTGGATGGTGAAAAGCTGGTTGTACCGCTCGTTCGACAGGAACTGGAGTCCTGGGCGGGCCAGCTCGGCCCGCATCAGCATCGCCAGCAGACCGCCGACCAGGAAGAACCCGAACGCGGTGGTCATGTACATCAGACCGATCGTCTTGTGATCGGTCGTGCGCAGGATGTCCAGGGCCGTCGGCGGCCGGGAGCCGCGCTGCTCGCCGGCCTGATGCGCCGGCGGGCGCAGGTTCACGGTCACGCAGGCCAGTGCACCACGCGATCAGTCGAATCCGGAGCGTGAAACTCCGAGCGTGCCTGGACGCACCGATCGCGCGGCTCGGTCGAGGACGCGGTGTTTCGGCGCTGCGTCCGGCCCGAGCCTGGCCGGGACAACGTCCGTCCGCCTCAGCGCGGCCCTCGACCGCGGGTGAAGGCCCGGCCCGGCGGAGTCAGCGGTGGTGGTGCCGGCCGGCTCCCCGCGGCTTGGCTCCCTCCTGGCTCGTCTCCGTCGCCTCCGTCCGATCCTTCCGATCCTTCCGCTCCGGGTAGGTGGCCCAGGCCCCGCCGGTCCCGGGCCCGGCCATCGACGACCCGGGCAGCACGGGCTCGACCGAACGGGCGATGAGGGACGTGGGCTGCGACGCCGTCACCTCGGTCGACGAGCTGACCGCCGCGGCCTCCGCGCTCTCCGGAGCCGGCCGTCCCAGCAGGTAGGAGCTCCACAGCCCGGCCGGCGCCGGGTCCCGGACCGAGACTCCGGCGCCCTCCCGCGCGTTCAGGGCGTTGAGCATGCGGTCCCACCGGCCCAGCAGGCGCATCGTCGGCTTCGCCCACGGGCCGCGCCGGGGCAGATTGGGGTGCGGACGGGTAGGGGCGTGCGCCAGCCCGTCGCGCAGCTGATCGGCCAGCCGGGCCGAGCGTTCCGGGCCGAGCGCCGCTTCCAGATCGCGGACGAGGAGCTGCTCCTCCTCGTCCAGCCGCGCGGTGCTCTCGTCCAGCTCGGCGACGAGGTCCTTGAACGACTCGCGCGGGCTGCGGGCGTCGCCGTAGAGGATCTGCTCGATCGCCCGCAGGACCGAGGTGATCTCCCGGGCGCGGGCGTAGAGCGCGGCGGTCCGCCGGGCGCCGTCGGGCAGCGCCCGCCGGGCGGCCGGGTAGAGGATCGTCTCGGCCACGCTCATGTGGGCCGACAGCCGGGCGATCGGCGCGTCGACCGCCCGCGAGGAGTGCCGCGCGTCCCCGTCCGGCGCCGGGGTCGACCGGGCCTGCCCGCGCAGCTCCTCATCCTCGCCGTGCATGGCATCGGTCAGCTCCGCGAGACCACCGGGCCGGGCCGCCCCGGCCGGGTTCTCACTGCCCGTACTGGTTGTACCGCTACTGGTTGTACCGCTGTGATCCGGTCGGGCCCTCATCGCTCCCCCTACCGGGCGAGCTACCGGTCCAGGAGGCTCCTGGCGTCGAGCCCACACCATCCCCTTCACCGTTACCCGTGCCAGCGCCCGGGAACCCGGCGAGCGTGCCGGTTCGCGACGGGCGTAGCTGGAAGATCGAGGTGTCGAGCGGCGCCGCGCGGGCGAGGAGCACCGGTGTGGCCACCGGCTCCCCCGCCTCCACATCCACCTCCGCCTCCCCCGAGTTGCTCACGGTCGGTCACGGTACGGCGGACCGGGAGACGTTGTCCGGGCTGCTGCGCGGCGCCGGGGTGGCGACGGTCGTCGACGTACGCAGCCTGCCCGGCAGCCGGCGCAACCCCGACGTCACCCGAGCCGCCCTGACCGAGTGGCTGCCAGCCGCCGGGATCGGCTACCGCTGGGAGCCGGACCTCGGCGGCTTCCGCCGGCCGAAGCCGGACTCGCCCGACGTCGTCTGGCGCAACGCCTCCTTCCGCGGCTACGCCGGCTATACCCGCGACCCGCGCTTCCTGGCCGCGCTGGACCGGCTGCTCGCCGGCGCGGAGAACCGCCGGACCGCCATCATGTGCGGCGAGTCGGTGTGGTGGCGCTGCCACCGGCGGCTGATCGCCGACGTCGCGGTCCTGACCCGGGGCTGGACCGTCCGTCACCTCATGCCCGACGGCCGGCTCGCCGTCCACGCGCCGACGGCCGGAGCGCGCACGCGCCCCGACGGCCTGCTCGTCTACGACGGGCTCGTCCACGACGGGCCGGGCACCTGACTGACGCCGCGCGCGACGGAAGTGTCCGCGGCCGCCTCGACCCGGTCCCGGCCCGCGCGCTTGGCCGCGTACAGCGCGGCGTCAGCCCGCTCGACAACCCCGGCGGCCCCGGCGGCGTCCTCGCCCCGGCTGGGCGTGGCCGCCGCCGTCCCGATGCTGACCGTGACGATCGTCCCGGCGGCCGCCGGGTGCGGCTCGCCCAGCTCCGCCACCGCCGCGCGCAGCCGGGCGGCGATCGCGGTGGCGACGGGGCCGTCGGCGCCCGGCATGACGATCGCGAACTCCTCACCGCCGTAGCGGGCGGCCAGGTCGCCACCGCGGACGCCGGCGGCCAGGCAGGCGGCGACCCGCTGCAGGCACCGGTCACCCGCCGCGTGCCCGAGACGGTCGTTGTAGGCCTTGAAGTGGTCGATGTCGACCATGGCCACGGCGATCGGCGTCCCCTGCCGCTCGGCCCGGCGCCACTCGGTGCCCAGCACCTCGTCGAGGTGCCGGCGGTTGGCCAGCCCGGTCAACGGATCGGTCGCCGAGAGCTGCTCGAGCCGGTGGTTGGCCGCGGCCAGCTGCCCGGTCCGCTCGGCGACCTTGGCCTCCAGAGAGGCGTAGACGAGGGCGTTGTCGAGGGAGACCGCCAGCTGGCCGGCGATGAGCATGACCCCTTCGAGCCGGTCGGCGGCGAAGGCGCCGCGGATCACCCGGTTTTCCAGCAGCAGCATCGCCCGCGTCTCGCCGCGCATCACGATCGGGACGGCCAGCATGGAGCAGCGGTCCAGACCGCCGGTCGTGAAGTAGAGGTCGCGGCTGAACCGGTCGTCGTGGGCGGCATCAGCCACGCTGAGCGGCTCGTGGGTCCGTTCGGCGTAGCGGACGACCGAGGCTGGCAGCAGGCGGCGCCGGGCCGCCTCCGCCAGCGAGATCTCGCCCCCGTCGTCCAGCGGCACCGACCAGCGGTCCTCCTCCCGGTCCCGTAGCAGCAGGCGAACGCCGGTGGCCCCGGTCATCTCGCCGAGGATGCCGACCACCTTCGCCCGCAGGCCGTCGACGCCGGTCTGCGAGCTCAGGGCGCGGGAGGCCGCGATGATGCCGAGCAGGTCCACGGTGCCGCTGGTCATTGTGCCGGCGGAGCCCGTGTTCTCGACCCGCGTGCCGTCAGCCGGCGTCCCGTCGGCCGGCGTCCCGTCGGCGCTTCGGTCGCCGGCGACCGGGGCGCCGGCCGCGGCGGCGTAGGCGGGCGCCGCGCGGGGACGGGGAGCGGGGCGGTCACCGGCGGAGCGGGCGTAGTCGAGCTGGCTGACCTTCGCGGTCGCCCCCCAGTCCAGGTACTGGGCGCGCGCGGCGGCAAGCAGGCCACCGCCGGCCTCCTCCATGCCGTGCGCGAGGTAGAACCGCGCCGCCCGTTCCAGGATCAGAGCTCGATGCCAGGGGCGGGATAGCCCGGCCGACGTCCGCTGGGCCAGGTCGAAGGTGCACGCGGCCTCGCGGAACTCCCCGACCGCCCAGGCCCGCTCCGCCTCGACCAGGCGGAGCAGGTGCTCGAAGTTCGCCGGTGCGTCCGCCGCCCGCTCGGCCAGCCAGCGGATCTGGCCGTCCAGCTCGGCCAGCTCGGCCTGGGCGGGCGGCTCGGCCAGCTCGGCCGCGCCGCGACCCGGGCCGGCCGAGCGGACCTGGCCCGCCAGGCTCAGAGCCCGCAACAGACGGCCCGTCACACCCAGGTACGGAGCCTCGTATCTCGGTAGAAACGGCTCCAGGGCCGCGCAGGCCTGGTCCAGGTCGGCCCAGCGGCCGAAGATTGCGGCCAGCATCGCCTGCGTGAGATACATGTAGCAGACGGTGATCGGGTCGTCGGGCATGAGGTTCAGCACGGCGCCCCGCGGCGCCGCCGGTTCGACGATCTCCCCGCGCAGCACCCGGACGATCTGGCGGTACATCCGGAACACCTCCTCCGCCAGGTCGTACCCGGTCCGGACCGCGAACGCGATCGCCTCGTCGGCCTCGGCCGCGACGGCCTCCAGCGACGGCGCGCAGTCGAGCAGGACGTGGACAAGCACGAAGTGCGTTTTACAGGCGAACAGCAGGTCACCGCCCCGCGCCAGGCCCTCCAGCGCCTGGCGCGCGCCGGCCACGCTGACCTCGAGCGGCTCGTGCCAGTGGCTGGTGCCGGCCACGTACTGGAACTGGGTCTGCCAGATCTCGGGCTCGTACCCGCGGGCCCGGCTGACCGCGAGGATGCGCCGCATGATCCGGTAACCGGTACGGTAGTCCCGCTTACTGGTGACGAACACCGACCCGATCCACCCGCAGGCGCCGACCAGCGCCGGGTGCGGCCCGTCGGTGGCCCACATGCGCATGGCCGTCACACACAGCCAGTCCAGCAGGCGGGGCCGGGTCACGTAGCTCGCGGCGATGAGCTGGTTGACGATGGGTAAGGCGGCCAGGCCCGGGCGGTCGGCGGGGGCTTCCCGGCGCAGGTCGTCGGCGTCGCTCGTCGTGTCGAGCCAGCGGTGCACGGCCGCCAGGCCGCGGTCGGTCTCCTCGCCGAGGCGATCGGGGCTGGGGACGGGCAGGCCGAGCCGCGGCAGCGCCTCGAGCCCGAGCGCTATCGCCTCGTTGGTGTGGCCGCGGTTGTCGAGGCTGCTCACCTGGACGGCCATGGCCGTCGCTGTCCGGCCCGCGTCCACGCTCAGCCGCCGGATGGCCAGGAACTCCTCGTCCGCCTCGGCCAGCCGGCCCAGGAGGTACAGCGCCGCGTGCCGCTCGATCCGGGTTGTCAGCAGCGCCTCGGTGTCGGCGGGATCGATAAACCGCAGCGCGGCGGCCAGGCACCGCTCCCCGAACGAACTGTCGACCACCCGCTTCGCGCCGGCCGCCGCCAGCCGGAACAGCTCCGTCATCCGGCGCCGTTCCGCCGGGTCGCGCACGGCGTCGGCCACCGGCAGGTACAGCTCGGCGGCGATGGCGGCGAAGCAGTCCTGTTCGCCCAGGCGCCGGGCCAGAGCCAGGCGCCTGTCCCGCTCGGCCTCGGCGGTGAGCGTGCTGAGCACCGCCTCCTGGGTCCGGTCGTGGTGGAACCGGGCGACCGGGTGGCCGTTGGACTCCAGTTCGAGCAGGCCGGCCGCGAAAGCCGGCTCGAGCCGCTGCCTCACCCGCGCCTCGGTGAGCCCGGTCGCGGCCGACAGGAGATCGAGCCCGGCCCGTCCGGCCAGGCAGGCCATGGTGGCCAGTGTCTCCCCGGTCGCCGGCGGCAGATCCAGCAGCCGAGCGCTCAGCAGCTCGCCCTTGTCCACCCGGGCCAGCCGCCGCTCCAGTCCCGCCGGATCCCACTGCCAGCCGTGCTCACCGGGTGTCAGGCCGCCGTCCTGGCGCAGCGCGTTCACCAGCTCCACGGTGTCGTAGGGATTCCCGCCGGTGGACGGCGCGAGCAACCGCGCCAGCTCGGCGGCATTCGCGGGTGCCAGGTCAAGCAGGTTGGCGACCAACGCCGTCTGGTCCTCCGGCGCCAGGTTGCGCAGTTCCTGCGCGAGCGGGGCCGCCGGCTGGCGGGCCCAGCGGGCCAGGGCGGCGCGCAACGGGTGGACGGCATCCACCTCGCTGCTCCGGTACGCACCGACGACCAACAGCCCCTCGATCCGGTCTTCACCGCCCAGGAGCAGGTCCACGACGTCCAGCGCCGCCGGTGAGGACCACTGGAGATCGTCGACGAAGAACACGATCGGCCGCTTCGGCGACGCGACCGCGCCCAGCAGCTCGACGGCGCTGCGCCGGAGGCGTACCTGCACGGTCATCGGGTCGCCCAGGTCGGGGGGCACGCCCAGCAGGCTCACCATCTCCGGGATTGACGCGGTCGCCAGCCCCGCGTTCGGCCCCAGTGCGCGCAGGATCCGCTCGCGCACCTCGACCAGGCTGTCCTCCGGCTCGGCCAGCAACAGCCGGGCGAGCGCGCGGAACGCCTGCCAGCACCCGTTGTACTCGCGGTCGCGGCGGAACTGGTCGAACTTGCCGGCGACGAACCAGCCGTCGTGAGCGGCGGCGATCGACCGCAGCTCGCCCGCCAGCGCCGTCTTGCCCACGCCTGGTTCGCCGCCGATGACCACGCCCGGGCAGCGGCCTTCCAGCGCCTCGGTGAAGGCCGTCCGCAGCTCGACGGTCTCCCGCTCCCGCCCGACCAGCCGGGACGGCGCCAACGGGTGCGCGGGGAGATCGGCACGGCCGGGCGCCGGCACCGGGGCACCGCGGCGCAGGAGCTCGCAGTCGTGCAGCAGCCCCTCGGCGCTCTGGTACCGGTCGTCAGGCTCCTTCTCCAGCAGGTGCAGGATGATCGCCGACAGGTCGGCCGGCACCGCCGGGTTCACCTCCGACGGCGCCACCGGCTCCCGGGTCAGATGATCGTGGATCACCCGCAGCGGGTCGCCCGCGCCGAACGGTGGCGCTCCCGTGACCAGCTCATACAGGATCGCGCCGAGGGCGTAGAGGTCGGCCCGCTGGTCCACCCGACGGCCGGTGCGGCCGGTCTGCTCGGGCGCCAGGTAGGGCACCGACCCGACGACAGCCAGGTCGGAGAGGACGCCCGGAGCAGCCACGGTCGTGGCCAGCGCGAAGTCGATTATCAACGCCGCCCGGTCGCCTCCGGCCAGGACGATGTTCCCCGGGTTGAGATCCCGGTGGATCACACCCCGGCGGTGGATACCCGCCAGCGCCCGCGCCACCTGCTCGGCCAGCTCGACCACCTCGGCCGGATCCCAGGGAACAGGCCGATCGGACACCGCCGACCCACCGACATCGGCCAGCAGGATCGAGTCCCGCATCGGCGGCCCGCCGCTCGCCAGCCGCACGACCCCGCCGACGTCGGACAGCCGCCGCAGCATCTCCGTCTCATGCCGGAGCCGACCGGCCGCCCCCGGTCCCAGCGGTTCCTTCCGGATGACCGTCCCGGCCGGGAGATACACGCGGCTCACCCGGGTTCGTCCCGACTCATGGAGCAGATCCACCCGGACCGCGACCGGCGCGTCACAGCCCGTCCACCCCAGGTTCGAGCCCATCGGGCAACCGTACGTCAGGTAGCCAGAGGCGACCCATTCGGACTGGGTCAAACGGGCGGACAGGACCAACCGGGCGGGCGAGGCCAGCCGGGCGGGCTGGTCGCCGGACCGGGGTACGCCGGCGCCATCAGGCTGGCGAGGGCGCCCCGGCGGCGACGGCGACTACACCCGTCGCGGCCGCGGCCAGCAGCGTGAGGACGACGCCCCGGCGGGCCGCCAGCAGGAGCGCGGCGGCGCCGGCCAGGGTGGCGAACTGCCAGCCCTCCTGGAGCGAACGGGCCAGCGGGACGGCGGAGCCGAGGATGGCGCCGAGGGCGGCGGGGCCCGCCCCGTCGAGGAACGCGCGCATCCTCGGATCCGCGCGCAGGCGGTCGAAATGGCGGCCGCCGCCCAGGATGAACAGGAACGACGGGCTGAACGCGACCGCCGCGGCGAGCAGCCCGCCCCCGACGCCCGCGGCGGCGTAGCCGACGGCGGCGACGGTGTGCACGACCGGACCCGGCGTGATCTGCCCGAGCGACACGGCGTTCAGGAACTGGGTGTCGCTCAGCCAGTGGTAGCGCGAGACCGCGTCGGCCTGCATCAGCGGGATGATGACGAAGCCGCCGCCGTAGGAGAGCAGGCCGACCTTCACCGCGACCCAGGCCAGCGCGAGCAGGCCGCCACCGCCGGCGGCGCCCACCGCCAGGACCGGCACGGGCACCGGCGTGAGCGCGGCCGTCCGGCCTCGGCCGCGGCCGAGGCCGGACGAGGCGACGGCGAGCTCCACGAGGCCGCAGCCCAGGAGGAGCAACACCAGCCAGGGCCCGAGCGTGGCCGCGCCGATGGCGCCGGCCAGCAGGTAGGCGCCCCAGCGCATTCGTCTGGATGCCCTCCGCCAGCTGGCGGGCAGCAGCCCGGCGGCCGCGTGCACGGCGACAGCGGCGACGGCCGCGCCGGCTCCGGCCCCGGCCGCGCGGACCCACCAGGGCGGGGACCCGGCCAGGAACAGCGCCGAGAGCGCCAGGACGGCGACCAGCCCGGGCAGGATGAACGCCAGCCCACCGGCCAGGGCACCTCGGCGCCCGCGCAGGCGCCAGGCGCAGTAGATCGACAGTTGGGTCGAGGCTGGCCCGGGCAGCAGGTTGCACGCGGCGATCGCGTCCTCGAAGTCCCGGGGCGTGATCCAGCCCCGCCGCTCGACACACAGCTCGCGGAACATCGCGATGTGGGTCGGTGGGCCGCCGAAGCCCAGGCAGCCGATCCGGCCCCACTCCCGGGCCACGGTGGCCAGGCTGGGACGCGCGGGGGCCGGCGCCGGCCCCGGCGGCGGCGTCCGGGCGTCCTCGCCCCGGTCCGGCCGATCGGTCACCGGCGCAGGAGGGCGAAGCAGTCGGCGCTGGCGTGGACGGCGGCCACGGTCATGGCCGCGACCACCGCCACGCCGACCGCGGCGAGCAGGCGCGGGGCCCTCGCGGGCGGCGGCGGCCCGTCCAGGAGCGCGGCCATCCGTTCGGGGACGCCGCCGTGCAGGAACGCCGGTCCCCCCTCCGGGACGGGAGCGGGCCGCGGGGCGCGGGCGACGGCCAGCGCGACCTTGCCGAGCGCGCGGGCCAGGGTCCGGCGGTCACCGATCGCCGCCGCCGCCGCCTCGTCCGCCGCCCGTTCACAGCTCTGCTCGATCAGCTCGGGCAGCCGGTACAGCGGCGGGCAGACGGTCCCGAACCAGGCGGCGGCCATGCGGTACCAGTGGTGGCCGCCGGCGAGGTGCGCGCGTTCGTGGGCCAGGACGGCCGCCTGCTCGTCGGCGCTGAGGCAGCGACGCAGGCCGCTGCTGATCGCGATCCGGCCGCCGGTCAGGCCACCGACGGCGCACGCCCGGGGCACGGCGTCGGGCAGGTCGATGACGTCACCGGCGACGGGCAGGCGGCACAGGCGCTCGGCGCGCAGGAGTTCCCGGGCGTGGCGGGCGCCGAGCACCGCCAGCCGGACCACGGCCGCGAGCAGGGCCGCCGCCGCTGCCGCCGTGAGGATCACGGGGACGGCCCGGAGGCCGGCCGGGGCGGCGGCCAGGCCGCCCCGGGAGGTCAGGTAGCCGATCCGGTCGGCGAAGACGGCGGCCAACAGGCCCAGGCACCACAGCCAGCAGGCGGCGCCGACGCCACCGACGGCGGTGAGGACGGCGTACCCGCGCCGGTGCGGCAGCCGCCGGGCGAGCACCGGCAGGCCGGCGGCGACGAGGGCGTTGCCGAACAGCGGCAACCACACCATGAACCTCACCGCGGGCCCCTCACGCGGTGTCGGAGCCGGCGTCGGAGCCGGGCGGCGCGGGGTCGGACAGGTCCGCCGGGTCCGCGCCCGCCCGGCTCAGGAGCTCGAGCAGCGTCGCCTCGTCGTCCGGGTCGAGACCGTCGACGAAGTGGCTCAGCACGACGGCACGGGCCTGCCCGCTGCCCAGCAGCGACCGCATCCGCGCCGCCGCCTCCTCGGCCGCCCGCCCGCTGGGCGTGTAGGCGTAGGTGCGCCCGGCCGGGGAGCGTTCGACCAGGCCCTTGGTGTGCAGGCGGGTCAGCGTCGTCGCGACGCTGGTGTAGGCCAGGTCGAAACCCTGGTCGTGCAGGCCCCGCTGGGTCTGCGTCGGGGTCAGGGCGACCGCCGCCTCCCACAGGACCGCGAGGACGGCGTTCTCCAGCTGCCCGGCCTCCCGCCGGTGTGGTCCGCCCGTCATCTGGTCCCGTTCCGCACCCTTCCAGCGTATCCGTCTACTACCGGGATAGTATTACTATCCGTGTAGTAGATACTCGGCGATCAAGCGCCGAGTCCGGGACGGGATGGGGACTTCGTGGGACCAACCAAGATCAACGGCCTGCCCGCGCATGCGCTGCTGGTGCACGTCGTGGTCGTCCTGGTACCGGTGGCCGCGGTGATGGTCGTGTGCTCCGCGCTCTGGCCGGCCGCGCGGCGCCGCCTCGGGGTGGGCACTCCAGTGGTCGCGTTCGCCGCGCTGGTCAGCGTCCCGCTCGCCACGCACGCCGGCGAATGGCTGGAGGCCCGGGTTCCCTCGACGCCGCTGGTCCGCCGGCACACCGAGCTGGGTGACTCGCTGCTGCCGTGGGTTCTGGTGCTGTTCGTGCTGGCGGCCGGTCTCTGGTTCCTCCAGCGCCGGGCGGCGGTGGCGGGCGGGGCCGGCGGCGGGGCCGCCGGCGCGGCGACCCGGCCCGGCGCCCTGTTCGTTGTCGCCGCCGTGCTGAGTGTCGTGGCGGCCGTGGGATCGGTGGTCCAGGTCGTCCGGATCGGCGACAGTGGGGCCAAGGCCGTCTGGTCCGGTCAGGTCACCTCGGCCCCTCGAGCCGACGAGCCAGCCGCCGGGTAGGCCCGCTGACGCGCCGGGCCGCCGCCGGCGGCGGCCGCCGCGCCGGGCGCGGAACCGTCGGTGAACAGGGTGTCGACGTCCCGGCGGGGCGATCGCGGGCCGGACCTCGCGGCGGGGTAGCCGACCACCAGCACCGCGTGCGCGAACCCGGGGACACCGGCCGAGCGGGCCACGGCCTCGCGGAACGCCTCCGAGTCCACCGGCTGGTTGGCGAGCATCACGCCGAGGCCCAGATTGGTCGCTACCAGCAGAACCGTCGAGAGCGCGCGGCCGGCAACCAGCCAGTCGGTCATCCGGTCCTCCCGCGTGGACAGGGCGAGAAGGCTCGGCGCGGCGGCCAGCGGGCTCGGCGCGGCGCCGCGGGCCGGATCGGCGGCAGCCTGGCCGGGAGCCAGCGGGCGACCGTCCCCGGGCAGCGGCCGGACGAACCGGTTGGGAACGGCCGGTCGCGCCGTGCCGGTGGCGGCGCGGCGCGGGACGCCGTCCACCGACGCTTCACCGGCGGGCCGCGACCAGTCGTGCAGCTCGGCCCGGTAGCTGGGATCCGACCGCTGCGCGGTGTCCGCGCGGGCTATCAGCGCCTGGACGTCGCGCCGGCGGCCCGGCTCGGTCACCGGGGTCACTGTCGCGCCTTCGGCGGCCGCCGCACCGACCAGCGCGTAGCTCAGCGACGGCGGGACGGCTTCGGGCTCCAGAGCGTCACGGATCGAACGCCGGTGGCGTACCGCCGCGAGCAGCGCGGCGGCCTGGTGGACGCCGGCGGGCGCGAGGCCGGGCTCGGTGTCGAGGATGGCGAAGGGGCCGCCTTGGCCCAGCCCGTCCGCCAGCGTCACCCGCGGGTCGCGGCCGGCCGCCCGCAGCGCGACAACGGCGTGGCCGAGCGCCGCTCCACACGAAATCGCCAGCTGGCGGCCGCTCGGGTCAAGGACGGGAAGCTGCCGGCTCCAGTCCGGCCAGATGCTCAGATACCGGCCGTCCCAATGGAATCTCCAGGGCTGCGTGTTGTGTACCGACGGCGCTCGGCTGGCGGCCCGCACGGCGTCTCGAATACACGCCGCGGTCATCGGGCCGGGCTCCGATCCCAGGGCCTCGCTGCGATTTCTCACATCTTGTCCTTCGGCGGCCGACGTTCCTGTGACTGTTTCTTAGTCGGCCTTGCCCGGACACCGCCCACCGTTGCCGGTATCAGTTCCGGATGTCCTTCGGCGGCGGGTCAGAGGTCCCGAAACGACCAGCGGTTTCATGACGATTTCACCTGCCTGACGTAATCAGTCGGCACCGGCCGGCTGCCCGCCGGCCCGGCCACGGATCACCGCGATGGGGCAGGGTGCGTACTGGACGCACTGCTGGGCGATCGAGCCGACCGAAAGGTCCGGGAAGCCTCCGCCGCCCCGCGCGCCGACGACGAGCAGCTGGGCGCCCGCGGCGGCCTCGATCAGGCCGCCGCCCACGCCGCCCACGACCAGCAGGGGCTCGACCTTGGCCCGGTCGCCGCCGAGGCCCGCCGCCACGCTGGAGTCGAGAACATGCCGGGCGGCCGCGCGCAGGGTCGGGTGCTCCAGGCCGGACGGGTAGCCGGCGACGACCGACACCGTCGGCCGCCAGGAGTGGACCACCCGGAGCGGTACGTCGTGCCGGCGGGCCTGGCCCGCGGCCCAGCGCAGCGCAGCGATCGACGCGGGAGAGCCGTCCACCCCGACAACGACCGGACCGTCGGCGCTGCCCGGTGCCTCGGCCCGGACGACGACCACGGGGACACCTGACCGATGCAGGCACTCCGCCGAGACCGATCCGCCGTGGAGGTGGCGCCGCCGGTCCGCCCCGTGCCGGCCGAGGACGAGCAGTCCCGCCGAACGGGTCGCGCCGAGCAGGACCGCGGCCGGCTCCCCAGCCACCGCCCGCTCGTCAACCGGTCGGGGCAGGCCGGCGTCGGCGTGCCGGTGGACGGCCTCGCTCAGCACTCGGGCCGCGGCGATCTCCAGCCCGCGCGGATCGAGCCGCTCAGCCGCGCGGAGCACCGCCGGCGGGCAGTGCTCGGTCGACCAGACGAGATAGGCCGTGACGGCCGCGACATTGTCCCGGGCGTAACGCGTCGCCCACCGCAGGGCCAGTTCGGCATCCGCTGAGCCGTCAAATCCAACTATCACGCGCTCCATCGGGGCTCCTCAAACCAGGCCGCGTTCCTGTCCCCAGCATTCCAGGCGGGTACCCGCCGAACGAGGGCGGAAAGCGCCCCACCAGGGAGCCGTCAGGCCGGGCGGTATCAGGCCGTCCGCCGGCCGCCGGCCGCTGGGTTACCGACGAAAGTCCCGTTACCGAGTGACGTCCGCCATCGGCGAGCTATCCCCTGACGATCATCCAGGGGGTTCATTCGATCCCCATACCCCACCCGGGGTCCGGGGATATCTCGACCATGAACACTCCACTTGTACCCGTCATCCTCAGTTTCTGCCTCGTCGTCACCGGCATCGTCGTCGTGGCCGCCGCCAGCGGCCGCGTGGCCATCGGGCTCATCGTCACCTGCCTCGGAATCCTCGCGTTCTCCCTGGCCACGGCCAGGCTGTGGCGTTTCGACCACCGCGGCCGCCGCCGCGGCGGCACGAGGCTGTGAACCGGCCGGAACGCCACGGTGCCGGTCCGCCCTCTCGGGCGGACCGGCACCGTCGTCCGCTCAACGTTCAAGGTCCAACGTCCAAGGTGCAACGGTCACCTCGTCCAAACGTCACCTCGGTGTGGTCGGGCTCGTCGGACGGTCCGCATCACCGGGCACTCCCGACTCGCGCAGGGCACGCAGAGCCTCCATCCGATGTTGGAACTCGACGTCATCGATCTCGCCCCGCGCATATCGCTCGGCCAGGATCCGCTCACCCGACCATCCCGCATGCCGGCCCACGTTGTGTTCGCCAGGCCAGGACCGGAACCGATGGGTTCGTTCGGGGCGCACGAACGCGATGAGAACCCCCACCATCACCGCCCAGAACGCGATCACCGTGACCAGCACCGGCAACCAGCCGGCCAGGGCCCCAGGAACCGTCCTCCCACCGTTGCGTCTCGATGATCTATAGCGTTCATCGTCACGCAGTCACCATCGGTGTGGTGACGCTCCCGGTCTTGCCGGCCGTGGCCGCGCCGGGTTCCCGCTTCGCAGCCACCGGCCCCGCGAACGGGGTCTTACGGTCGGCTCCACGGGCGTTTTCCGTCTCCACCGCACTGGCGGCGACGAGATTACGCAGGTTGACCGCGGCGTTCAGGTCCCGGTTGAGGACCAGGCCGCATTCCGCGCAGGTGAACGTACGATCCGACAGTTTCAGGCTTGGGTTTCGCCAGCCACAGCCGGAACAGGTTCTGCTCGACGGGAACCAGCGGTCCGCCACGACCAGGCGGGAGCCGTACCACTGGGTTTTGTAGGCGAGCTGCCGGCGCACCTCGGCCATCCCGGTATCGGAGACGGCGCGGGCCAGCCGACGGTTGCGGACCATCCCGGCGACGTGCAGATCCTCGACCACGACCACGTCGTGGGACTTCGCCAGTCGAGTGGTGGTCTTGTGTAGCCCGTCCCGGCGCTGGTTTCCGACCCGGGCGTGGATCCGTGCAAGGTGTGCGGCCCGTTTCCGCCGACCGACACTCCCCGGCCGGGAGCGGGCGTGGGCGCGCGACGCCTTGCGTAGCCGGCGCAGCGACCCGGCGAGGCGCTTCGGATTCTCGACCATTTCACCCGTGGACAAAACGGCGAGATGCTTCACACCAAGGTCAACACCGACCGTCCCGCCGGCCTTCTGGTGGCGGACTATGGTCCGGGACGGCTGGGCCCGTTGGACGTCGACAGTGAACGCCACGTACCAGCGGCCCGCCGTCCGGGACACAGTCGCGCCCATCAACCGGGCCGATCCGTCAGCCAGCTTCGCGGTAAGCGCGCCCATCGGCTCATGAACCTTGACCCGGCCGACCCGGGGCAGCTTCACATACCGGTCGCCGTCCGGACCGTAGGAACCGGTCGTGTAACGGAACGACTCCCGACACTTCCCCCGCTTCTTGAAACGGGGGAAGCCGACCGGCCGGCCCTTGCGCTTCCCTTTCCTGGAGTCGGAGAACGCTTTGAGCCCGCGGGCCAGCTGATCCAGTCCAGCCGAATAACACCGGTAGGCCGGTGACGAGGTGCCCGCCATAGCGGCGGATCCTTTTTCACCGGCCCCCGGTCCGAACCACGCGGGCCTGTTTCCAAGCACGTGGCTCTCCAGTGGTCTATCCCGTGACTGTGG
>Ga0207710_10000529_pt1 | contig 23411 bp, 13 predicted proteins | sample KBSS24metaG_FD_184400 | JGI IMG/M metagenome (GOLD analysis project Ga0207710, IMG submission 184400) | Switchgrass rhizosphere microbial communities from Kellogg Biological Station, Michigan, USA - KBS S2-4 metaG (SPAdes) (version 2) | ecosystem: Host-associated > Plants > Roots > Rhizosphere...
AACCCGATCACCATTCCGAGCAGCGCCAGTTTCATTCCGTGCGTCACCACGAGCTTGAGCACGTCGGCCGTGCGCGCGCCGAGCGCCATGCGGATCCCGATCTCCTGCGTGCGCTGCGTCACCGCGAAAGCCATCACACCGTAAATTCCAATTGCCGCGAGCACGAGCGCGACACAAGCAAAGATCGCGAGCATCACCGACGAGAACGAGTAGATCGCAACCGACGACGAGCGCACTTCCTGCATCGTCTTGACGTCAAACACCGGCTGGTCCTTGTCGATGGCCCACACCTGTTGTCGCAGTGCACCCGACAGCGACGCGGGATCGACAATCGTTCGCGCCACCAGGACCATCGCGTTCCACGAGTCCTGCGCGTGCGGCAGGTAGTATTCAGGCTCGACCGGAATATTCAGCTCGTGCTTCACGTCTTTGATAACGCCGACGACCTGCATCCACGGCGCTTTATCGAGTGGTCCATCAAAGCGAATGCGTTTGCCGAGTGGATCCTGTCCGGGCCAGTGCTTGCGCGCGAGTGTCTCGTTGACGATGACGACTGGTTGCACGCCGGCTTTGTCCTGCTCGGTAAACGCGCGGCCGCGAACAATTGAGATCTCCATCGTGCGGAAGTAATCAGGCGTCGCGACACGATAACGGCCGACGGACTCCTGGCCGGGAGCAGGCTGGGGCTCGCCTTCGACGAGGTATGCATCGGACGAGTTCGCCCCACCGAGCGGCAAATAGTTAACAACTGCCGCTGACTCAACGCCGGGCTGCGCTTTGACGCGTTGGACCAGGTCGTTGTAGAACGCCGCGCGCGCCGGATCGTCTTTGTACTTCGCCGCCGGCAACACGAGATTCATCGTGAGCACGTGGTCAGGATTGAAACCGGGGTCAGTTCTGAGCAGCGAAAGAAAACTGCGCGTGAGTAATCCTGCGCCGACAAGCAACATGAGCGAGAGTGCGACTTCAAAAACCACCAGCGAGCTGCGCAGACGGTGTGACGTACCAGTCGTTCCCCGCGTTCCTTCTTTGAGCGAATCGTTGAGGTTTGGTTTTGACACCTGTAAAGCGGGAGCGAGACCAAACACGATGCCGCTCACCACCGAAAGGCCGAGCGTGAACAACAGGACGGTCGAATTAATGCCGAGCTGATACCAACCAGCCGCGTACTTCGCCGCGTCGCCTGGATTGCCGGCGCGCAACGCGTCGATGGCCCAGAAGCCGATCAGTATGCCGAGCGCGCCACCGATCAGAGCGACGAGCACACTCTCAGTCAGCAACTGGCGCACGATACGCCAGCGACTCGCTCCCAACGCAGTTCGCACTGCAATCTCTTTGCGCCGTCCAGTGGCGCGCGCGAGCATGAGGTTCGCGACGTTCGCGCACGCGATCAGCAACACGAAACCGACCGCGGCCATCATCACCCACAGCGCCGTGTCATACCTTTGCGTGGTGTCGGCGACGATCGGAAAAACAGTCGCGCCCCAACCTTTGTTGGTTTCGGGAAACTGCTGCTCGAGGCGCGCCATAATGTTGTCGATCTCAGCCTGCGCGCTGCTCATCGATGCTGAGGATTTGAGTCTCCCGATCACGTAGTAACTATGATTGCCGCGGCTCTTCATCAGCTCCGGCGTCATCGGTAGCGGCGCGTAGACTTCCGCGCCTTTCGGGTAGTTGAAATACTCGGGCATCACGCCGACGACTGTGCGCACGATGCTGTTGACCGTGATCGTCTTGTTGAGGATGTTTGGATCGCCGCCGAAGCGTCGCTGCCAAAGGCTGTGCGTGATGATGGCGACCCGGTCCTTGCCTGGTTGATTCTCTTCGGGCGAGAAGTTGCGACCCATGATCGGCTTTATGCCGGTCGCGTCGAGAAAGTTTGCAGTGACGAGAAATCCCTGGATGCGTTCGGGCGGATCGATGCCGGTGAGATTTGCGCTCCACCAGCGAAAGAGGGCGAGTTGTTCGAACGACTGCGTCTGCGATTGCAGGTCGAGATAGTTTGCAACGGTGACTTCGTTGTGCAGCACGCCGCGAGACGGCAGCTTGTCCCATACTGCGACGACGCGATCGAGTTCGGGGAACGGTAGCGGCTTGAGCAGGAGTGCGTTGATGGCGCTGAAGATTGCGGTGTTGGCGCCGATGCCGAGCGCGAGGGTGACGACGGCGATGAGCGTAAAGGTCGGCCGCCTCAAGAGATTTCTCAGTGCGTAGCGAATATCGCCCATGAGCCTCCTTTTGAGCCGCAGAATTTTTTTAGCCACAAAAAGGCACAAAAATCGCAAAACAGAAAAGGAAAAACTTACGTGCCTTTGTGCCTTTTTGTGGCTAATCAGCGATCACGGTCATTAGCGTGGCGTCGTCGTCGAAGTTGCCGGCGCAAAATGCTGTGACTTCGTCGAGGATCAGTGTCCTTAACTCAGCCGCGCTACGCCCGACGTACGATCGCAGGCACTCCTGCAGACGCCAATCGCCAAACTCGTCGCCTGCTGCATTGCGCGCTTCGGTGACGCCATCCGTGAACAGCAACAACTTGTCGCCTTCGTAAAGCTGAATCTCTTGTTGTGTAAAAGTTGAATCGCAAAACGCGCCGATCACGCGGCCGCCTTCTTCAAGGCGAATACACTCACCACTGCGACGCACCAGCATCGGCGGATTGTGTCCCGCGTTCGTGAACGTCAGCTTGCGCGTGGCGATATCGAGCTCGCTGTAAAAGCAAGTGATGAATTTGCGCAGCGGCGTGTTCCCACACATGAGCCTGTTCAACTTGCCGCACAGCTCACTCGGCGAGATGCGATCCGAAGTAAAAGACTTCAACGCTGCCTGCAGGTTCGACATCAAGAGCGCCGCCGGCACTCCTTTACCCGCGACGTCCGCGACACACAGAGTCGCGCGCGCGTCGTCCAACTTGAAAGCGGCCATGTAATCGCCACTTACTCCGCGCGCCGGCTGCCACGCGTTTGCGATACTGAAACCGTGCAGGTGCGGCATCCGGCGAGGCATCAAGCCACGTTGAATTTCGCGTGCCTCGTCGAGCTCGAGTTTTAGCTGGCGCTCATGGTTCCGCGTCGCCGCTTCGCGATCGCGCAGTTGGCGCCCGTAATCAATCTGGGTCTTTAGCTTTCGCAGCAGGCGGGAGTTTTCCCAGGGCTTCTGCACGAAGTCGCGCACGCCGAGTCGCATCGATTCGACTGCCAGATCGACTGTGGCCCATGCAGTCATCACTACGATCGGCAGATCGTGATCGAGCGCATGAATTCGTTCGATGAGATCGAGACCTTCTTTTCCTGAAGTGGTATCGCGCGCGTAGTTGAGATCCATCAGGACCAGGTCAAACTTCTCTTGCCTGATCGCATCGAGCACTGCCGCGGGCGAGTCGGCGGCCTCGGTTTGATAACCGGCGCCTTTGAGCAGCAGCCGCAGTGCGGCCAGCACATCCGGCTGATCGTCTGCGATGAGCGTGCGGGGAGCTTCTACTGCTACTGTATTCACCATCTTAGTAATCCTGTGAATCCTGATAATCCTGTCCAAAACTTGCGGACACACTTCTGACGTCAACGTAGATTTCTACGTTCGTGATTATCTTCTTGAGCAACTACAGGGAAACTGGTTCGACGCCGGAGCATAGACCAGCGGCAGTTAACCTACCGCGGTCCTTTGCTCCTGTTCCGGATTAACGATCCACCCGTCTTCAAGTTGCACGATGCGATTGCCATATGAGGCATTCGTCTCGGAGTGCGTTACCTGGACGATGGTGGTGCCCTCTTCATTCAACCGCTTGAACATGTCCATGATTTCCTTGCCCTGTGCCGAATGAAGATTCCCAGTCGGCTCGTCGGCTAGGATAATTCGCGGACTCGCAACAACCGCGCGTGCAATGCCCACGAGCTGCTGCTGGCCACCTGAAAGCTGGGTTGGGAAGAGATCTTTCTTACCTACCATCTGAAAACGATCGAGCGTGTCGCAAACGATCGACTGCCGGTCTTTCTTGCTCACATCGCGATAAGAAAGCGGTAGCTCGAGATTCTCGAAAACGGTTTGATCGTCCAGCAGGTGATAGCTTTGAAAAACAAATCCGATGTTCTGGTTTCGCAGCGCGGCGCGCTTCTTTGCATCAAGCTTGTGCACCGGGACGTCTTCGAAGTAATACTCACCGCTCCACGACTGGTCATGCATGCCGAGGATGTGCAGTAGGGTCGACTTCCCTGCTCCCGATGGGCCCATGATCGACACAAACTCACCCGCCCTGATGTCCAGATCGATCCTGCGCAGCACGTAGGTTCTGGTTGGACCGTGCGGAAACGACTTCTCAACGCCGCGCAAACTGATCATTGAATCGCTCCAAAGCCGCTCTCGGCCAGTTCGCGTTTCGCTTCCTGAATTTCACGACGATCGGCGCCGGCTTCTTCCTCGACGATCAAACCGTCGAACAAGTGCACGATGCGATCTGCGTGCTGTGCGTAGCGCGGGTCGTGCGTCACCATGCAGATGGTGGCGCCGGCGCGGTGCAATTCACGCATCAACTCCATCACGGCCTCGCCGTTGGTCGAGTCGAGGTTTCCAGTCGGCTCATCCGCCAGCAGGATGCTCGGCTCTCCGCCAACTGCACGTGCCACTGCGACGCGCTGCTGCTGACCGCCGGACAACTGGCTGGGCAGGTGCTTCGCACGATGCGCCATGCCGACGCGCTCGAGCGCTTCCGTGCATCGCTTCTTGCGCTCGCTGGAGCTCATGCCGCGATAGGTCAACGGGAGCTCAACGTTCTCGTAAACCGTCAGGTCGCCGATCAGGTTGAAGCTCTGGAAGATGAAACCCACTTCGCGGTTTCTGATTCTTGCTCGCTCCGAAAGCGATAGGTTCTCGACTGGATGGCCGTTGAGGATGAACTTACCGTCCGTCGGCGTATCCAGCAGGCCCAGGATCGAGAGAAGAGTGGATTTGCCGCAGCCCGAAGGTCCGGCGATGGAAACGTATTCACCCTGTTTGATGTCGAGATGAATACCTGAGAGTGCGTGTGTCTCAACCTCGTCTGTGTAGAAGACCTTCTTTACATCAGCAAGGTGAATCAGGGGCTCGGAAGAACTCATCATTCACTCCTTAACGAATTTTTGTACACGATCTTTTTAACTGAACACCGCGGACCGGGCTTTTGTGCCGCTTTGTGACTTTCTTTACCGGATCCGGATGCGATTGTAACTATCCAATGCCGTGGTGTCGGAAATAATGACCCGGTCGCCTTCCTTCAGCCCGTCGAGGATCTCGATTTGGCTGACGGAGTTGCGCCCGAGTTTCACGGAGCGGCGCTCCGCTTCAGTTCCGTCGGGACTGAGAACAAACATACCGATGGTTTGCTGTGCCTGTCCGAAGGCCGGTCGACCGACTTTCAGGACGTCTTTGAGTCGCTCCAGCTCGATCGTTCCGTCCACGCTCAAATCAGGACGTGCACTCGGCGGCAACGGACCAATCAATGAAGCATCAATCTCAAACGTACCTTCGCGAGCGGCCGGGTCGATGCGCGAAACTGTTCCCTGGATTAAACCGTTGCGAGTGTCGACGATGACGGGCTGCCCGATGCGCACACCGGAAATCTGCGTTTCAGCGACTCGCAAAACCGCCTTCAACGAGGCTGGATCGGCGACGCGCGCCATGTTGAATCCGGGCGTTACCTGCTGGCCTTCGGTCACGAGCACTTGCTGGAGCACGCCACCACTGCCGGCGCGCACTTTCAGCTCGTCCACCTGATGACGTCGCAAGGTGGCGAGCGCTTTTAACTGATCCAATCGTGAAGCGGCCGCATTCAATTGCGCCTTCGTCGACTTCGAGTTGACCGCGAGTCGTTCCTGCTCGACTTTGAGCCGGTTCGCAATGTCCTGAACGTTCACACGGGAGATCTTCAACTGGAGATCCGCCACGAGTCCCTGTTTTCCGAGCACTTCGTCGGCATCGAGTTGAAGCTTTGCCTGGCTGTATTGCGAGTTGATGGTGGCGATGGCGGCCTTCTGCGTCATCGTATCGCTCTCGAGCTTCACCTTCAGGTTTTCCAAGTCAGCCTGAGCTGCTTTGACCTGAAGATCAGTATCCGAGGCCTGCTGCTCGAGCTGAGGATTTGAAAGCTCGGCGATGACGGTGGATGGATCAACTTCGACGCCCGCTTTCAGAAGAATTTTCTCGACGCGTCCGTCAGCCGGAGCTGGTACCCAGCGAGTTACCTCCGGCACGAGGGTGCCATTGCCGCGCACGTCGCGGACCATCTCGCCGCGTTTGACTGTCTCGATGACGGCCGTTGAGGGATCGAGTGTCGGCGCAGCCGGCTTCAGCTTGGTGAGGCCGTAAGTGATGCCTCCGATCGCGGCGATTCCGACCACGATCATGATGGCGTTGCGAATCTTCTTCTTAATCTTGGATTTAGGGGGTCGCTTGATATCCATAATGCTTCACTTCAAAGAAAATTTTTGGAGAGCTGTACAAGCCATTGTTGAGAGAGCGGCGATGCGCGCGCGAAGAATGAATTAAACGAGCTAGATACAAACTTCACGCATCACTAATACAGTTCTCCACGTCGGTTCAAGTCAAAGCCTGTGCCAGCAGCGGAGTTGAACGTAGTTTGCTCCTGAAATGTTCTAAAAACAAGGAAATGAGACAGCTCAGGAGTGAGAATTGGCCGCAAAGTCGGATATAAGTTCGAAAAAACGTAAATGATCGTTTCGCTTGCGGGACTTTCGAATCCCACTTTCGAAATCACCTTAAATTGGCACCGGCTAAAACTGGTTGACTCGTGGGAGACGCGGCAGTATTCTTCGCGCGACCTCGCAAGCAGTACTTATCATTCTCTGGGCTCACAGCAGGTTGCAGCCAGCCTGCTGACCAACAACCCGAGCGATTCCGTAACTCAAACTATGCCCGAATGCTGATTCTCCCAAACTGGTTCTTCAGGTTCCTCCTGGTAGCTTGCCTGCTTAGGCTTTGCGCCTCAGCTATAGTCGCGCAAAGTCCCACAACGGGACGAATCCTTGGAACAGTCAGCGATCAAAACGGGGCTCGAGTCACCACAGCGCAAATAACAATCGAAAGCGAGGCGACCGGCGACAAGCGAGAGACCAGGACTGACAAGGAAGGCAACTTCTCCATTCTGCTTGTCCCACCAGGACAGTATTCGCTAATCATCACCGCGAGCGGATTCGCTACTGCTCAGTTTCAAGATGTTCGCGTTGCAATTACTGAAACTACAACGCTCGATGCGGTGATGGTCCTCGCGGGCCCGGAGGCTGAGTCGATTCGAATCGATTCAGTGCCACAGCGAGACGGGCCGCAACTTGGTCGCCTGATTGATTCTCGCGCCATTTCGGAGTTACCGCTGGCCACTCGCAACTTCACTCAAATTCTGGCGCTGTCTCCCGGCACCTCAGTCGCATTGCCCGATCACACCGCTTTAGGCCGCAACTCGCAAAATATTTCTGTGAATGGCTCGCGCATGACGCAGAATAACTTCGAGATCAACGGAATTGACGCCAACAATCTAACAACCAACGCTGCTTCACTGTTGGCTGTACCAGCGCCCGAAACAATACAAGAATTCAAGTTGCAAACCTCGCTCTACGATGCCACCTTCGGTCGGGCGGGAGGTGGCAATCTGCAAGCCGTTACTAAAGCAGGTACCAATGATTTTCATGGCGCCGCCTATTACTACTTTCTCAACGATGCTCTCAACTCGAATAATGCGTTTCTCAAAGCCGGAGCTGTCGCTCGTCCAAAGTTACAGCGCAATATTTTTGGCGGAATATTCAGTGGTCCGATAAAATCCAATCGCCTGTTTTTCTTTTCCTCGTACCAGGGAAATCGTGAGCGCAATGGCGCATCACCTAACAGTCTCACTTCCAACGTCTTCATTGCCTCGGGATTGACCGGCAATCGCTCGCAACAAAGACTACTCACAACCTTCAGACCACAATTGCCGAACGGATCGCCTGCGACATCTATTAACCCGGTGGCCCTCTCGCTTCTGAATGCCAAACTTCCTAACGGCCAATTTCTTATCCCTACTCCGCAGCCTGATGGTCATTATTCGGGCACGGTCGATTCGTCCTACGATGAAGATCAATTCAACGCAAACATCGATTATCGAATCCGGAAAAGTGACTGGTTAGCCGTGAAGTTCTTCTTTTCCGATGCACCCCAGTTTCTGGCGCTTACGGGTAACGCAAATGTTCCTGGTTTTGGTGCTGATTTCAATCACGATAATCGGCTGATCTCGGCTCAACATATTCATACACTCGATTCCCGGACTGTTAACGAAATCCGCGCAGGTTATAACTTCATTCGTGGTAACTCGCTCGGGATCAGTACCTTTAAGGATTCAGACTTTGGCATTAAACGAGCAAACGCCAACGACTATCCAGGTCTAGGACTCATTCGTATTGGACCAACGGGAACGAATGCAGTAGCGATCGGAAATCCCGGTACAAACACCGACGGCAGCACCGATCAATCGTCAATAACCCTTGTCGATATTTTGTCACTTGCTCGCGGGCAGCACAGTGTTCGCACGGGTGCTCAGATTATTCATTATCAAAACACGCTCAACGCGAATAATAACCGCCGCGGCACCATCAACTTTCAAAGCTTCAATAACTTTCTCGTAGGCGCAGTTAATGGCTCCGTGTATGCGGACGGCATCAATGTTAGAGAGTTGCGCGCCACAGACTACAGCTTCTTTGCACATGATGACTGGCGGCTATCTCACCGGTTGACTCTGAATTTCGGCATCCGTTACGAGCTTGATCTTCCTCCCTATGAAATTAGTGGCCGGATGTCGACGTTTGATCAGGCACTTTATAAACCGCGAATGGAAGTTGACGGCAGCGGCAACCCGGTTGGACCACCGATTGGTGGATTCGTGCAGGCGGGAAATACGGATTTGCAAAATGATTTGCCCGAGGTGCCAAATGTGAGCAAGCGTTTGCTTACCAGCGTCGATCCAAATAATTTCGCGCCGCGCGTTGGCTTTGCTTTCTCGCTTCTCGATTCAGCCCGTTTGATCATGCGTGGCGGTTACGGAATCTTCTATTCACGACCTTCAACAGCTTACATCGGCACTGCCATCAATGCGCCGCCGTTGTATACCGTTCGGCGTAGTCCAAACGGAGTCTCGATCCCTTTCGCAGATCCATTCTTTCCACTTCCTTTGCAAGATCAATTTCCGGCGTTGGTGAAGGGGGTTGCGCTTGCCGGTCAGGTCTTCGATCGGGATTTGCGCACCGCCTATATTCAACAATACAACCTGAGTTTCCAGTATGAACTCAGTGGCGGCTTATTTTTGGAGCTGGCATATGTCGGAACCCGCGGCGTGAATCTGATTCGTGACCCCGCCATTAATCAAGCCAGACTCGCCAGTCCACAAAATCCAATTATCAACGCCGTTACCGGCCAGGTGATTACAACGAACAGACCCGATGCGAACAACGTGGCACTGCGTGCGCCGTATCAGGGCGTAGAAGTGGGGGGCTTCCTTCAGATCCAGTCAACTGCGCAGTCAACTTATAACTCGGCGCAGATCAACTTAAGCAAGCGGCTTTCAAAAGGATCGCAGTTCCTGGTTTCTTATACATTTGCCAAATCCATAGATAACGCGTCGGGTGGAAGCGCGAGCACTGGTGAGGTCCGCGATACGATATTCATTGGTGGCAATCAACTCGATAACCGGGCCAATCGCGGCGTCTCCGATTTTGACCGCAGTCATCGTTTTGTATCGAGCTACTTGTGGGAATTACCACGGCCGGCCTTCGCAAAATCGACGGCCACGCGGTGGCTCTTTTCGAATTGGCAAATCGCAGGAATTGTCACCGCAATGTCCGGTCTTCCGATCGATGTTTTAGACGGCGGCGCCGGATCATTCTATGGTTTGAATGGCGGGAATAATGCGTTGGCACGACCGAGCTGGGCGCCGGGCGCGACCGTTCAGACTGCAATGACAAACGTACCGGCTGGTTATTACTTCAATCCGCAAGCGTTCGTACGGCCCGTCGTGTTGACGGGTCGCGTCATTCCGAGTTCAAACGGAGCCGCAACTGCGGGCGCAACTGGAACCGATTTCGGCAATGTTGGACGAAACGTGTTGCGTGGACCAGCACAATTCAATATCGACTTCTCGATCTTGAGACGGTTTCGAATTCAGGAGTCGAAAAGCATCGAGTTTTGTGTCGCAACATTCAACCTTTTCAATCGGGTGAATCTGGATAATCCAGTGAGCAACATGACGGCCGCTCCGGCAACTTCGATAAATCCAAACACGGGGCAGATCACCGGAAATCCGGGCGATTTTGGACGGATCCTCTCAACCAGCAATAACCCTCGCCTCGTGCAATTTGCACTGAAGTTTGGCTTTTAGCCGGTATAAACAAGTAAAACGAGAATTCCCAAAAAGGAGCTTCACAAACAGACGTACTGGTGGTAGGCTCTGGCCGCTTTCAAGACTCTTACCTCGCAATCCGGTTGACGAAATGCTCGCTTTCTTCTCCACAAGTTAACTGCGCTCATCCTCCAAATGGATTGGACGCGAAAGGACAGTCCATGGCACGAATCCGGATAACCCGCGACGCTGGCGGCAACGTGAGCTTTGAGACAGTTGCTGTCGTTCCAACTGACACCGTATTTTTCATCAATCTAGATACACAAGCCGAGCATCAACCGGATCTGATCTCGAACAAGCTGGGCAAATCTCCCTCGCCTCCCTCATCCTCCGCCCAACCCGATCCTTCAGGTACTAAGTCGCAGGTTGTTTACAAGTGCCTGATTGCCGGGCATGGAAATGAGAGTGGCACCATCAACATATTTCCACAACTCACCGCAACCAACCAGAAACTGGCTGCTGCAACCAAAGGCCAGCCCATTGCTCAACAACAGGTGGTGAAGGGAGGAATGTCGCCGTATCAAATCTCTAATGAAGTCTTTGAAGTCGTTGATGCAGCCGGCAACGTACTCCAAAGTGGTCCAGGAATTGGCCCAGGTTTACAGTTGGTTCCTACCCCAAACAACAAGGGGGTTTTTGTGAAGGGCACGCCGACTGTTTCCGGGACTTATCACTTCACTTTCGAGGTGGACGATGGAATGCAAAAGAACCTCCAGCAGGTTCAGTATTCGATGATTGTCACCTAAGTGTTCTTAGCAACGAAGGAAGGTTGATATGAAGATTTCCAGTGGCAAGATCCTCTCGCTTGGAGCTATCGCCGTTGTCGTAGTAGCACTCGGTGTCTCGTTTCTAACTCCCCCGGCGTCAGCCCAGTTGGGTAGCAAAGAGTTGGTTAATCCGCCTGAGATTCGGTCCGACCCGGCGAAGAAGAGGTTGCGGGAGGTCATAGAACTCGTCAATGGCCAGTTCAAGATTCCGGGCGTGGAAACAACCCAGTTACGGCAGTTTCGAGGTCGAAACGCTAAACCCGAAGTCCCCGCCGGTACTATTAGTCCTGGTCCAACCTTGCGCGCTCGCCTCGGAGATCAAATACAGATCGCATTCCTGAACAAAACCGACAGAACTATGTTTCCTTTCACTTATGTCACGGGGCGCGATAAACCGCCGCCACCTCCTTTTTCCAGTTTGGGCTGCGATAAGTCTGGACTGCCTGACGGCAATGGTAAATTCCCATATCCCGCCGCTGACATTTATCCAAACTGTTTTCACGGTTCCACTACTGCGAACATCCACTACCACGGAACTCACACAAGTCCGGATGGCTTGGGCGATAACGTACTCGTGCAAGTCCTACCCGACGATAAACAGCGAGACTGGATACCGATCTTTAATAAGATCTTCGACACCGGCAAGATTCCCCAAACCTGGGAAGACTTGCCGCAGGATCTGCGCGATGCACAGTTAGACCTCGTAAAGAAGCGAGACGCCGAGGAGAAGGCGGAAAATCTCAAAAATGATTTGCCGGAACCCGAGTCTATGTTGAAAGCTAACCTGGAACGTATCGCCGCACACCAGTGGCCACAGTACTTCATAGGAGCTTTCCCAAACATTTTTGATCTGCCGGACTATAGTTCTGGCAAGGTCGATGCCGGTCAGGCGCCAGGGACACACTGGTATCACGCGCACAAGCACGGCTCTACATCACTTCACATCCGTAATGGTCTCGCCGGCGCGCTCATCATCGAATCAAGCCAGGAAGGTGGTTACGACCATTTCATCCGTAAGGCTTTCGGCTGGGGAGATAGATATGAGAAGCATGAGAAAATTCTGATCTTTCAACAATACGATCCGATTCAGAATCTCGAGCGGCCAAGTCGCAGGGGCGGAAAGGGGAGCAATCAGGTCCTGGTTAACGGACAACTGACACCCACCATCACCATGCGACCCGGCGAAGTCCAGCTATGGCGTATGATAAATGCAACTGAGGGAAACGCCGCAGGGATCATCAACGCTGGAAACTTCAAGAACGGACTATTTCAAACTACTGGATTTACATTCGTTCAAACAGCTCAGGATGGCGTGCAATTTAGCCCGCTGAACTATGTCAATCAGCCATTTCTCAACTGCAAAATACCGAATGGCGCCATACCACCGGACGATCCAGTGCCCAACGGGCTTATCCTCGCAGCAGCAAATCGCGCCGATCTTTTAGTTAAAGCACCGGCGACAGCGCAAAATGCACGCATCCCTTTCAACTCTCAGGGCGTAACGTTGTTCTTTGTCAAAGTTGAGGGTGAACCGGTTGCTGACCAGTCTTTCCCCGACACCTGGATGGAGATGCCGAAGTTCCTTCAGGACTTACCGAAACCGGGTCCCCACGACATCACGAATCCTGGTTCGCCGGTGAAATTTCAGTGGGAAAAAGACAGGACTGGAACAGGACCGAATCCCGATCCGCCTCACTTCATGATCAATAAAAAGCAGTTTGGAGAAACAGGTCCGATAGTCGACCAGTGCATGCCCAAAGATGGATTGCAAGACTGGGTGCTCGAGAACTACACCACACAAATAGCGCACCCATTTCACATCCACATTAACCCTTTCCAAATCGTCGAAATGTTTTCGCCAATGCTCGACAAGACGTACACGCCGAAAGACAACTACATCTGGGAAGACGTGATCGCTATTCCTCCCGCGAAGATTGGTGATGATGGAAAGGTCATTCCAGGCCGGGTAATTATCCGGCAGAAGTACCCTGACTTCACGGGAACGTTCGTGCTGCACTGCCACATCCTGGCCCATGAAGACCGCGGGATGATGCAGCTCGTTCGTATTGTGCCTCGAGAAAAATATCCAACGGGTTGTCAGGATCACCCTCCCGCACACCACTGAGGGCGAGTGATTACATCGCAAGACCACACTTTCACTGGATCCTGCGGATCCGGATTTCAGGAGGAAAGACAATGTTGAGAGTCATCGGATTATTCATTACAACGGCGTTGCTGTTTGTCATTTCCGCATGCACGTCCGGAAGCCAGACAAATGGGCCAACTAACGCTACCAGTTCGCCGACAGCAACAGCAACGACCACAGCCAGTCCCACCGCTACCGCAACTGCCACAGCTACGGCGCCAGGCTCACCAGGTCCCGGCGGCGCACCAACTACGGCGGCGGTGAAAGCTACCAATTTCAAATGGACAGATTCGGTGAGCGGTACGAATGTAACAACGATTAAGGTGGGCGGAACGGTTACCTTTACTGCCGTCGGAAATCACAAGCTCGCACACGATACGTCAAGTGTGGGAAATGGCTGCGGTGACCTTGAGGCCTCCTTCGATTCAACACCAATTACCCAGCCAATCACCCGCACGTTTAGTAAGGTGGGAACGTTCGGTTATCACTGCGGCGTTCATGGAGGTACTCCTAACTGCAATAGTCCGGCGGACAGTGATGGAATGGCAGGAGTCATCAAAGTCGTACCCTAACGAGATAAAGGCGGGAGATTAGGAGCTGCCAGTGGTTCTTTGCCCCGTGGTGGGTGTGTGCAGGCTGAGGCGCGTGCGCATGCGCTGTTGCCAGGCGCTCTGCTTGCCCTCGCCTTCTTCGATTTGCGTCCAGACGCTGGTCAGCGACTCGCCTCCGAGTTGGCGCATCTTGACGTAAAGCAGTGCCGGAACGATCGAGATCAACGGCATTATGAAGATGTTTGCCAGATCAACAATCTGCTGAAAAGTTTGCGCCGAAACTGAGTTCTTGTCGACCTTCGATCGTCCCGCCATGAAGCCCACAAAGGAACTGACAATGGCCGGGATGAGAAACTGGAGTATCCCTACCACGATAATCGTCTTCCAGGAACGCGACGCGAGCTCCCGTGCGCGTTTCATCGCGGCTTTGCCTTGCAGTCCTTCGACGAGCACTACCGGCGCATACAGAGAGTAGCGCATCCAGAGCACCATGCCCGGAATGATCAGCAGGATCATCCCCAAACAGATCCACAATGTCACCCTGATCATCGTCTTGAGAAAAGGACGCCAGCGCTTACGCATCACCGCGAACGCCTCTCGCAACTTGACAGGCCGCAAAGGCGCTGCCGTGAGCTGAACGATGATTATCGCCGTCACTCCAGAGATAACCGCGGCGGAAACAGTGGTCGTTACAACCTTCAACAACTGCAGAATCGCGATCGTTGAATACACCATCACTTTATGAAGCACACCTACCGGTGGCGAGTGCTTGAACCAAAGATATGCACTTATCAGCAGAATACTCGTGATGATCATCGGCACGTGCGCTATCAGGCTGAGCTTGACGAACTTCGGAAAGTATTCGCTGTAAAGAGCAAAGGCGCGACGATAAAGCGCTCCAACCCCTTCGCTATGCCCTCTTATCGCACTCGCAAAAGCAAAGGCAGTCTGCGGTCGCTCCGCCGGATTCTTCGAGAGTGCCGACATCACGACTCCCGCCGCACGCTTCGGCATCTTGTTGTTATGCTCACGAAGTGGCTGAGGCTTCTGCTCGCGATGAGCGCGCATAACAGTCGAAGTGTTTCCGGCAAAGGGCGGCTCACCGGCAAGCATCTGGTAAGCAATGACACCGAGACTGTAAATGTCTGAACGCGTGTCGACGTGGCCACCACCGCATTGCTCGGGAGACATGTAAAGCGGCGTGCCCATGATCGCGCCGACGCGCGTCAATGCAGCGCCCTGCGGAGAAGTCGCTATGTGCGCGGTATGCCGACCGCCACCATGTGTTTTCTGATCAAAGAGCAGCGTGCCGTCGTCATCGACTGCGTGTTCTGTGTGATTGTGATCGAGCAGCGGATTCGTTAGTGGATCCTGAAGCACCGTACCAACACCTTCGGCTTTAGCCTTGAAATGTTGCGTGCTGGCCTCGTCGTCACCGGTCGGCCGCATGAGAGTATCGTTCTCGAGTTGTGCAGTACTGAGCGCTGCCGCGGCAGCAACGTCGTCGATGATCGTGACGGCTGGATCGTCGTCTGTCGCAGGCGCGCCCGCTTCACCGAGTTTGGCAATACCGAAATCGAGAACTTTGACGCGATAACTGCCGAGACGATTCGGCTCGAGCCAGATGTTGTCAGGCTTCAAATCGCGATGGATGATGCCCTGTTGATGAGCTTCGTGAACGGCAGAACAAACCTGATCAAGAATGTCGGCGACCCATTCGAGCGGCAGACGCTTCTCTTCCGCGAGCACGTCGCCGAGCGTGCAACCGTCGAGATACTCCATCACGAGGTATGCAACCTGCCCCGCTTTTACGCGCGCAAAACCGAAGTCCGTTACGTCAACTACGTTCGGATGGCGCAGGCGTCCGGCAGCGCGCGCTTCGCGTTTAAAGCGCTCGACGAATTCGTTGTTGCGCATGAACTGCGGCGAGATGAGTTTTAGCGCGACGTAACGTTCGGTGCCGAGGTGTGTCGCGAGGTAGACGGCGCCCATCCCGCCCTTTCCGAGCAGGTGTTCGAGACGGTACTTCTCGTCAAGCACCTCACCAACGTATTCTTCGGGTCCCGTCATAATAAAACGGATTGTAATACGGATTGCTATCCAGATCAGTTTCGATCCGCCGTCCATCTATAGCGGCAATCGTCGTCAGCGCGCGACCACCAGTCCATGCCGATCGGCTGGCCGTCGGGTGGTTGCTGTGGGCGCGTGACGTTTACCTTCTTCGGATCGTCCTGAAAACGCTTGATCTGCTCGATCGAGTAAAACAGAAATGCGCGCTGGTTGTCGTCAGTCGCTAGACGACTCTGCGCCGTCAGCCACGTCTTTAGCTGGTCCAACTTCCACGACGCGATCGCCCGCACCTGATTCGACGCACGCTCAGCCGCAGCCAACGACATCAGATCGGAAAGTATCACCATGTCGACTGTGTGCTGGATCTCACCGGCATAACCCGTAGCCGCGGGCGCTTTCCACGTCGAGGCGAGTATTTTGTCGATCACTTCCGTGAGCCCGGGATTACGCGGATCGCGCGCGTGAAACTGGACCAGGCGCGCGGCTCGCTCCTGATTCAAAAGAAATCCACTGACATGATCGGCCACCGCTTCCGCGGGTGCAAGCGCGTCAAACACCGGCTGCGTGCGAATACGAAAGTCTTCACGCGTGCGCCCGTAACCCGCCGGGCGTGGTGGAATCAAACGCAGCAACGACTCCGGCACTGCAAGCGCATCCGGCTTGATCGTCTCGAGCACGGCGGCGAGAGCGCGTCGCTGTTCTTCCGGCGCGACGATCTGCGGATTGCGATCACCTTTGCCCTTCAAACTAAACGTGTAGTCCTGCCCGCCAATCACTTTCGCAGCCGCTTCAACCTGGTAACGGTGATACATGTAGATCGGCACGAGAACATCTTCGATCGTTGCCATCGGAGCGCCTTCGCGAATGTTGTTCTCGCCGAAACGTCGCAGCGCCGCGGCACGGACCTTCATCACGTTTCCGAGCTCATCGATTACGTTCGTACCGTTGTCCCAGAGATGGGCCACCGGACTCGAGCTGCTCGGCGGTCGTGCATCCTGATCGGTCAGGTACATCAGGCCACGTGCGAATGCTTCGCTCAACGTGCGGTCGAGTGCGGCGTGTTCGTCAGTGCCGGGAGCGAAGTCCTGGTAACCGTAAGCAATCGCGACTTTGTCCCACTCACCGATACCTTTTGCATATGCATCAGATAGATCCGGAACTCCATCCGGACCAAGCTTCGCGTGCGGCGCGGGATAGTCCATCACCGACGCTCGACCAACCGGGCTCGCGGCGTAGTTGTGTTGCAGTCCGAGTGTGTGTCCGACTTCATGCGCGGCGAGCTGACGCAAGCGCGCCAGCACCATCTCGAGAAGTTTCGGTGGAGCGGTGTTGGTTTTGTCGTACGGCGCGAGCAGACCTTCAGCTATCAGAAAATCCTGGCGATCGCGCAACGAGCCGAGCGACACCCGTCCCTGGATGATCTCACCAGTGCGCGGATCCGTCAGCGAGTTGCCGTAGGACCAGCCGCGCGTCGAGCGATGCACCCACTGAATCACGTTGTAACGCACGTCCATCGGATCAACGTCAGCAGGCATAAGCTCGACGCGAAATGCGTCCTTGTAACCAATCGCCTCGAACGCCTGGTTCCACCAGCGGGCGCCTTCGAGCAACGCCGAGCGCACCGGCTCGGGCGCGCCGCGGTCCACGTAATAAACGATCGGTTTTACGGCCTCACTGACATGCGCGCTCGGATCTTTCTTTTGCAAACGATGTCGCGCGATCAGGCGCTTCGTGATTGGCTCCTCGATCGGCGTCGCGAAGTCCATGAAGTCGATGCCAGCGTAACCGGCGCGCGGATCGAACACGCGTGGCTTGAATCCCGGTCCCGGGAGTTGCACGAACGAATGGCGCTCGCGAACGGTGATCGCTTCAGGCACGGGCACTACTTCTCGAACGTATTGCCCCGCGGGTTCACCGGTGAATGTAAGAGTAGTTTCGACTTCCGTGTTTTGCGGAAAGTTTTTTGTATTCGGAAGATAGAATGCGCTGCGCGACTCCTCGAACCGGTAAGTTCCCTGCTGTCCGCGTTGCAATGTTTGCGTGACCTGGTGAACGTCGCGCAAATAAAATCTCGTCGCATCAACGAGGACACGATTGCCTTCTTCAGCCGCGACCTCGAAGCCCCACAGTGTCGACTCCGCAAAAGCATCCTTTACTGCCAGTCGTTCGTCGGCATTGTTGCTGATTGCGCGGAAGTTGTAGTTCGGCGCGACCAGCAACACGCGTGGTCCAGAGCGATCAAAACGGACGATGGCGCTGTTGCCGAGTTGACCACGATCGAGACCGATGTCGTTTGAGCCGATGCCTGCAGGCAGCGATTCGACGTAAAGGAATTCGGTGTTCCACTTGTCGATCTCGAGCCAGATCTTCCCGGCTTTTGCGTCCCAGTAAAACGGGAAGAAGCCGGGAAACTTCTCCATGCCCGCGACTTTCTCGGAGATGGTTTGCGGCTTCTGCGCCTGGATCGTCGCATAGCAGAAGAGAACCAGTAACAAGATCCCGAAACGCTTCATGTCAGATCTCCTTTAGCACGGATCACGCGGATTTGTTACTGATTCTTCCATTCGGGAACGCGGCCTGGGGTCCATGGTGCGCCCGCGGCTTCGAGTTGCTTCTCGAGTTTGTCCAGATCGACTTCGATCAATTGCCGCAACTGGCCCAACACGCTTTCGAAGTCCTGCGCGGCGGCGTTGTATTGCGCGATTTGAGTTTGAGTCGGACGCGAAATCGACATGCGTTGCGCGCCAACCACGTAGCCGATCCGATCGTTGATCGACGGCGGCGTGTTTATGTTGCGTTGCCGTGCCACGGCGTCACCACTCAACGCACGCAGGATCTCGTTTGTGCGTCGATCCAAAGCGCTCGCGTCGTCCTGCAAACGCTGCGGCAGGGACGGTGTTTCTGCAATCGCGCGTTTGATTGCCGCGAGTCGCGGCCGGAGCTGGTTGGCTGCTTGTGTCGCACCCGTCGCCGCACGTTGTAGACGCATCGCCTTCGTCTGAAACTCGACCAGCGCCGTTTGATCGGAGGCTGACATATTTTCCTGGCCCTCGACCACGACCTGGAACTGCTGTGGTGGACCAAGCTGCGTTACTACTCCATCGACACGCTTCGCGACGGTGGCTTTGTACGTGCCCGGCATCACGAGTGGACCAGACGGCGGCTCGAAATCGAAATCCGCGTCGGGTGGTGGCGGAGCTGAAAGATTCGCAGCGGGATAACGCAGGTCCCACGTCAGTCGCTGTATTCCTCCGCCGATTGGTCCAGTCAGCCGGCGCACGACGTTGTCAGACGAATCAGTGATCGTGACGATGATCGCCGGCGCTTCTTCCTCTTCTTCAGCCCGCAGCTCGGCGCCCGAGGGCCAACCAACCGGCGCGCCCTTCTTCTCAGCGTCGCGCTCGCTCTCCTGCCGTTTTTCCTTCTTCGTCTTGATGGCTTCTTTCAGATACCACGTGACGGTCGCGCCGTATGGCGGATTGTCGGCAGTGTAGAAACGCTCGCCCTGAAAACTCTTGCCGCGGCCGCCGAGTGGCTGCGACTGGATGTACATCAACGCGTCCTTCACCGGAAACACGGCCGCTTCCTGTCGCAGCATTTCGGGTTTGATCGAACGCAGCGGCGTGTAGTTGTCGAGAATGTAAATGCCACGACCGAAGGTTCCGACGACGAGATCGTTTTCGCGCTTCTGGATATTCAGATCGCGAACGGCGATCGTCGGCAGGCCGCCCTTGAGCTGAATCCACTTCTGCCCGCCGTCAACCGAGAAGAACAGGCCGTACTCTGTGCCGGTAAAAAGCAGGTTCGGGTTCACGTGATCTTCCGCGATGGCCCAAACTGGTCCATTCTTCGGCAGACTCGCGCTCAACGAAGTCCAGGTGCGTCCAGCGTCAGTCGTCTTTAATAAATAGGGTTTGAAATCGGCGTTCTGGTGATTTTCAAAAGCCACGTACGCCGTGTTTGCATCGTGATTGGAAGTGATGATACGGCTGACGTAAGACATATCCGGGACGCCCGTGATCTTTTCGACCTTGCGCCAGTTCTTGCCGCCGTCTTCAGTTATTTGCAGCAGACCATCGTCAGTACCGACGTAGATTAGACCATCCTTCTTCTGCGACTCAGCGAGCGCCGAAGCGTTGCCGTAGAACGCCGTCGAAGCGTTTTTGGCGACCGCGTCGATGCTCCAGATCCTTCCCATCACCGGCAGCTTGTCGCGATCGAGCGCGCGCGAGAGCTGGCCGCTGATCACAGTCCACGTGTCGCCACGATCGTCGCTGCGATAGAGCTTGTCTGAAGCGATATAGAGACGTGTGTGCAGGTGCGGGCTGACGATGAACGGTGTGTCCCAGTTCCAACGCGGCGGATCTTCGTCGCGACCGGGTTGCGGTTGAATGCCAATGCGCTCGCCCGTGCGCTTGTCGAAGCGGACGATCACGCCGTGCTGTAGCGACGCGTAAACCGTGTTCGGATCTTCCGGATCGACTTGTGAGCGAAAACCGTCGCCGCCGTTGGTGACGAACCAGTCGGAGTTAACAATGCCCGAGGCGCTACGTGTGCGCGATGGACCGCCGAAGCTGAAGTTGTCCTGCGTGCCGCCGTAGATGTTGTAAAAAGGTTTCGCGTTGTCGGTGGTGATGTCGTAGAACTGCGGCACCGGCAGGTTCTGTTTGAAGTCCCAGTTCTGGCCGCGATCGTAACTCTCGTAAATGCCACCGTCACAACCGACGAGATAGTGATCCGTGTTCGCCGGATCGATCCAAATTTCGTGGTTGTCGACGTGCTTGTTTTTCTCGCCGAGCCGTCGCAGCGTGCGGCCGCCGTCGTCTGAAACCATCAGGAAGACGTTCATTATGTAGATGCGATCGACATCTTTCGGATCGGCGACGATGCGCGCGTAGTACATCGCGGTGGTGTCATACTCGTTGCGCCGTTCCCAACTACCGCCGCGATCGCTCGAACGAAAGATTCCGCCTTTTCGATCAGCCGCCTCGACTGTCGCGTAGATCACGTTTGAATCAACCGGCGAGATCGCGAGTCCGACGCGCCCCAGTTCGACAGTCGGCAAGCCGGCGCGCAGTTTGTTCCAGGTCGCGCCTGCGTCTGTCGATTTGTAGATCGCGCTTTCAGGACCACCGTTGATAAGTGTGTAGAAGTGACGGCGCCGTTGATACGAAGCGCAGTAGATCGTGTTTGGATCGTTTGGATCGATCACGACGTCGGTGACGCCCGTGTTCTCGCTGATGTTGAGAATACTTTTCCAGGTCTTACCGCCGTCAGTGGTTTTGTAGAGTCCGCGCTCGCCGCCCGGTCCCCAAAGTGGGCCTTGCGCCGCGATGTACACGATGTTCGAGTCTTTCGGATCGATCGCGATGCGGCCGATGTGTTCGGAAGCTCTGAGACCGACGTTGCGCCACGTTCGGCCCCCGTCTTCCGATTTATAAACTCCGTTGCCGTACGAGACGCTGCGCTGGCTGTTGTTCTCGCCGGTGCCGACCCAAACGGTGAGCGGGTTCTTCGGATCGAGCGTGATGGCGCCGATCGAGTAAGAGCCTTCGTTATCGAAGACCGGCGTCCAGGTGATGCCTGCGTTGACTGTCTTCCACACACCGCCTGATGCCACTGCGACGTAGTAGCGCGAGATGTTTGTCGGATCGACTGCGAATCCAACCACACGTCCGGAAGTGAAGGCTGGACCAATCGAGCGCATTCTGAGTCCGTTGAATGTCGGCGTCGACATCGGATCCCGTGGTGTTGGTGATGCTTCGGGCGTCGGCGTTGGCGACGGGCTCGCTGTTGCGGTTGGAGCTGGCGACGGCGTCACCGGTGGCCTCGGAGGTTCCTGCGCAACTACGCGCAGCGGCAGTAGAAACAGGAGCGAGAACACAGTCAATACGCACGAAGACATGGTCATAAACAGTTTCCTTTAGTTGTGATAGAGATGGAGCTTTGTAAAAGCCTGCGAAGCAGGCGAAAGCATAAAGCCTGGGGCGCCAGCCCCAGGAAAGGGATTAAAAAATAAATTCAGAGCCCGCCACGCGGGCGACAGCGCCCAATGTAATATGGCTGTCGCCCGTTACCACGGGCTCGACTTGCTCAACGATCTTTGATCCTGGGGCTGGCGCCCCAGGCTTTATGCTTTCGTCCGCTTCGCGGACTTACGTGGATAAATGCTCGCGAAGGAACGCGATTGTGCGCCGCCACGCATCTGCCGCAGCTTCGGCGTTATAAACTTGCGGGCGCTGATCATTAAAGAAAGCATGATCCGCGCCCCTGTATATCACCACTTCAATCGATTTGCCGAGCGCTTTCACGTCACGCTCCAACGCATGAACCACCTTAGGGTTAACTCCCTTGTCGTTCTCGCCGTAAAGACCCAGCACCGGTGCGTGGAGGTTCGGCAGATCGGGTTTTACTTTCGGATGTCCGCCATAGAAAACAACACACGCGCCGATTTTGTCGTTCTTCGTCGCCGTGTAGAGCGAGAGCGCGCCGCCCATGCAAAAGCCAACCACGCCGACCTTATCACTCGTGGTTGAGTCTTGCGTTGCAAGATACTCGACGGCAGCGCTGAGATCTCGTTCAGCTTCGTCGATGCGCATTGCCATCATCAGCTTGCCCGCTTCGTCCGGAGATTTGGTCGACTTCCCGTGATAGAGATCGGGTGCGAGCGCGACGAAACCCTCATCAGCAAATCGATCGCAAACGTCTTTGATGTGATCGACGAGTCCCCACCACTCCTGAATCACGATGACGCCCGGGCCGCTGCCCTGTTTCGGTGTAGCGAGATATCCGCCAGTGTTTCCTCCGGCAAACGGAAATTGGACCATTTCACCCATGACTTGTTCTCCTACTCTGCTTCCGATCGCTTTCTGTCCAGCAACACGCCATCCCAGCGATTCATCACGTCGAGATGGATATCGAATTGATCGATCACGCGCATCGTGATGTGGTTGATCATGTCGTCGAGATTTTGAGGGTTATTGTAGAACGCGGGCACTGGCGGAAGAATCACCACGCCCATGCGCGCCAGTTTCAACATGTTTTCGAGATGGATCTCGTTGAACGGCGACTCGCGCACGACGAGCACGAGCTTGCGTCGCTCTTTGAGAATCACGTCGGCAGCGCGGTGAATCAGGTTGTCGCCGAGTCCGTGCGCGATCGCGGCTAGCGTGCGCATGCTGCACGGCGCGATCACCATTCCGAGTGTTACAAACGAGCCGCTCGAGATCGCAGCGCCTTGGGCGCCGATACCGTAGTTCTGTGTCGCGAGGCTTTGTACGTACTTGAGTGAGTGTGGGGTTTCATGTGTGAGCGTGCGCGCCGCCCACTTACTCACGACCAGATGTGTCTCGACTCCCGACCCGTGCAGCATCTGCAAAAGTCGCACACCGAAGATCGTTCCGGTGGCGCCAGTGATTCCTACAATGAGACGGGTGGGCTTCGTTTGTTCCATACTCTGGGCTCATTCTCCA
>Ga0207710_10000532_pt1 | contig 23341 bp, 17 predicted proteins | sample KBSS24metaG_FD_184400 | JGI IMG/M metagenome (GOLD analysis project Ga0207710, IMG submission 184400) | Switchgrass rhizosphere microbial communities from Kellogg Biological Station, Michigan, USA - KBS S2-4 metaG (SPAdes) (version 2) | ecosystem: Host-associated > Plants > Roots > Rhizosphere...
GGCCTCTACGACGCCAAGCTCGACGGCGCCCCGGTGATCGCGATCTCCGGACAGGTACCGTCGAAGGTGCTCGGCCGCGGCGCCTTCCAGGACCTGGACCTCTCCGCCGTCTTCCGCGACGTGGCCGTGTCCACCACGACGGTGCAGGCAGGCTCCGACCACGGCGAACTTGCCGCGCTCGCGGTCAAGCACGCCCTCGACGGCCGCGGAGTCGCCCACCTGGTGCTACCCGACGAGGTCCAGGTGATCGGATCGCAGGCCGAGGTGAGCAAGCCCGACGGCCGGCTCTCCGACCGCCAGGTCGTACCGGCGGCGGGCGACGTCGAGCGCGCCGCGGGACTGCTGCGCGCCGCCCGCCGGCCGGTCATCGTCGCCGGCAACGGCGCGGCCCGGGCCGGTACGCAGGTGCGAGCGCTGGCCGAACGGCTGGGAGCGCCAGTGCTCACCACCTTCCGAGCCAAGGGGCTCGTACCGGACACCCATCCGCTCGGCGCGGGCGTGCTCGGCCGCAGCGGCACGCCGGTGGCGAGCTGGCTGATGAACACCTGCGACCTACTCGTCGTGATCGGCGCGTCGTTCTCCAACCACACCGGAATCGCGCCGTACAAGCCCGTCATCCAGATCGACGACGACCACGCCGCCATCGGTCGTTTCCAGAAGGTCGACGTCGGCCTGCTGGATGACGCGTCGCTAACGCTGGACGCGCTCACCGACACCCTCGGCCCGGCGGCGGCCGTCGACCAGCGCGGTGACGTCGCCGAACGCTGGCGGCTGTGGCGGGCGGAGAAGGCCCGCCGCGCGGGCGACGACCGCGGCCGGGGCGTCTCGTCCGCCGCCGTGTTCGACGCGCTGTCCCGGCACACCTCGGCGGACGCCGTCATGACCGTCGACGTCGGCAACCACGCCTACTCGTTCGGCCGCTACTTCGAATCCGCCGGCCAGCCGGTGCTGATGTCCGGCTACCTCGGATCGATCGGCTTCGGCTATCCGGCGGCACTCGGCGCCGCGATGGCCGCCCCCGGCCGCCCGGTCGTGGCCGTCACCGGCGACGGCGGCTTCGGCCAGTACCTCGCCGAGGTCACCACCGCCGTGAAGTACGGCATCGCCGTCAAGCACCTGCTACTTGACAACGGCAGCTTGGGAAAGATCGGCAAGGAGCAGCTGGCCGAGCAGTACCCGGTCTGGCAGACCAACCTGCACAACCCCGACTTCGCCGCCTACGCACGCCTCTGCGGGGCGCAGGCCAGCACGGTCCGCCGACCCGACGAACTCGACGACGCCATAGCCACGCTGTTCGCGGCCGACGGGCCCGCCATGGTGCACATCCACACCGACGCCGAACTGCTCTGACCAGCCAGGCACCGACCGCTCGCGCAGGCCCACGACCTCCAGGAGCCCTCCTCATGAGCCCGACCGCCATCGTCGATGACACCTTCGTCCAGACCCGCACAGCGCTGCACGCCGTGGCCGAACACGTCCTGGCCGCCGCACGCCACCGCGCCACCGGCCGCATCGGCCTGACCATCACCCCAGGCGGATTCGCCACACCCCCGTTCGGTGACGGCTGCCGAACCGTCGCCGTCGACGGCACCGAGCTGGTCGTCGCCGTCGCCGACCGTGTGGTGGCCCGGGAGCCACTGCGCACGCTCGCCGCCGCCGCGACACTCGCCGGGCTGCCCGCGCCCGGCGGCCCCAGCGGGGTCTACCACCTGACGACACACCTCGACCCCGACGCGCCGCTGGCCCTCGACCCGGACGCGGCCCACCGCATCGCCAACTGGTACGCACTCGGCGACGCGGCACTACGCCAATGGCGCGCCGACATCCCCGACGACGACCCCAGCGACCTCACACTCTGGCCCGAGCACGCCGACGTCGCGATCCGCGCCGCGGACATCAACTACGGCGCCTCACCCGGCGACGACCACGTCACCGAGCCCTACCTCTACGTCGGCCCACCGGCACCCCCGCCACCCTCCCCAGACGGATTCTGGAACGCACCCTTCGGCGCATACCTCACCTGGGACAAGGTCCACTCAGTCACCGACGCCGTCGACTTCTTCCGCCAAGGCCGCCGGCTTTCCCACGGCTGACCTCGAAAGATGGGCCGCCCAACCTCGATCGCTCACGGAGTTGGCGGGGGTCGCCCCGCTTGATCGGCGATCGGTGCTTTTGATCTAGGTTTCCTGTCTGTGGGCAGGGTCGGGGTGCGACGGTCGCGTCGCGGCGCCGGGTCCACGGCCCGGAAGGGTCCTTCGTGGTCGCGGAGTAGCCGGCCTGGGTGGCTTTGACGCCGAGGCCGATTGCGAGGTGGGTCTTGCCGATGCCGGGGCCGAGCAGGCCGACGTTCTCGGCTTTCGCGACGTAGGTCGACATCGCGAGCGCCCGCCGGCTCAGCCTTGGCCTGAACACCATTAACGGTGCGCCCGCGTCAGCGAACCCGAGCGGCAGACGCCGAGACCCATCGAAAGTGACCCGTGCCTCGTGGCCGGCACGGGATGGTGACACGACCTCGCGCGACCCACGCCGGGCGTCGCTTGAACCGAATCAAGCACCGAAAGTCACCACTGGAGCTGGTACGTCCGAAAGCCCCGGCATTGCGCGAACCGGCCCTTCGTGTCCGCTGACCTGCACTCGAGGACTGCCGACGATCGGGCCGATTGATCGATACAACCTATTTGCCCAGGTCAGAGCATCGCTACGGAGCGTGGTGGACCAGGTGTACCAGCATCCGAACCGTTCGATCTTGGTTGCTGGCCCTGAAATCACTGTCCGGCCGGTCGCTACCCGGACCCTGACCAGGGACGATGCTCAGTGACCGCGCCGACCGGTACATCATCTAGCGAATCGAACAGGTGTCCCGAATTTCGGGCCGCACGGGCTGGTTCGGAGCGTCGCAGCCGCCCATGTCCCCGAGAAGGTCGATCATGGGGACATGACGCACCGGCGACCGACGCGACGCCCGGAACTGGCGCGGTTCCCGCGGGCGAAGCGGGAACGGCTGCGGCCGGAGGACGTGGGCCTGCCCTCCGGCGACCGTCGCCGCGCGCCGGGCCTGCGGCGGCAGGAGCTCGCGCAGCTGGCGACGGCCGCACGCCTCCGCCGGGCGCCGGGCGCCCGGCGGAGGAAGATCGCGTTGTGTTCCTGGCTGGATTACGCGGGAACAGCGCTTACGTATACATTGTCGGAATAGGAGCCGACCCGAACGTCGAACGGTCCTCCGCACCCCGACCCTGTCCTGGACCGGCAGCCTCGATCCGGGTGCCAGCGCCACGATCAGCTACACGGTGACGGTCAACAACCCGGCCACGGGCAGCCAGTCCCTGACGAACACGATCGTCTCGTCGTCGGCGGGATCGAACTGCCCGTCCGGCGGCTCCGACCCGCGATGCACCGCGACGGTGACGGCCGTCACGGCGGCGCTGCTGACGTTCACCAAGACCGCGGGGGCACCCTCGGTGGCCAGGGGCGGGACGGTGACCTACACGATCACGGTCACGAACGCGGGCGTCACGCCGTACCTCGGGGCGGCCTTCACCGACGACCTGGGCGACGTCCTGACGAACGCCACCTACAACGCCGACGCGGCCGCCTCCGCCGGCACGGTGACCTACACGGCGCCCGTGCTGTCCTGGACCGGAGACGTCCCCGCATCAGGGACCGTCACCATCACCTATTCCGCCCTGGAGCACGGGGGCGGCGACGACATCCTCGTGAACTCGGTGGAGTCGAATTCGGTCGGGAGTAACTGTCCGGTCGCGGGCACCGACCCGCGGTGCACGGCGACGGTGACGGTGAGTCAATTGATCTTCGTGAGCTCCACGAACGTCCCGTCGACCACTCCGGGGGGAGTGGTCGTGTTCATCGCCACCTTCAGCAACACGGGCCAGACCCCTTACACGGGCATCACCGTGCCGATCAACGGCGCCGACATCGGGGACGACGCCACGCCAACGGGCGAGCAGACCGCCAGCTCCGGGACCCTGGTCGTTGAGGGGGCGGTCGCGGCCTGGACGGGAGACATCCCGGTCGGCGCGACGATTACCGTGACGGTAAGTGCCCGGGTCAACAACCCGGACACCGGCAACCGGCTCCTGACCTTCACCGTCACCTCGAACCTGCCCGGCAGCAACTGTCCGGACGGCAGCAGCGACCCCCGGTGCACCGACACCGTCCCGGTCCTGCTCCCCGGGCTGACGATCGCGACCTCCGCGAACGCCACGTTCACCGTTCCGGGCGGCACGGTCGGCTACACGATGACCCTCACGAACAGCGGCGAGACCCCCTACACCGGCGCCACCGTCACCAACTCGCTCGCCGGCCTGCTCGACGACGCCACCTACAACGCGGACGTGGTGGCCTCGGCTGGCTCGGTCAGCTATGCCGCACCGGTGCTCACCTGGACCGGGGATCTCGCCGTCGGCGCCGTGGTGACCGTGACGTTCTCGGCCACCGTGCTCGTTCCCGACCCGGGCGACAAGCTGCTGGTAGCCGCCGCCACGTCGAACGAGGTCGGGAACACCTGCCCGCCGGCCAGCGGAAACCCCGCCTGCTCGACGAACGTCGCCGTCCTCACCCCGGCGCTGACGATCGTGAAGTCGGCGAGCGCGGCGTCGACGGTGCCCGGCGGCACCGTGACCTACACGATCGCGGTGACCAACTCGGGCCAGACTCCGTACACGGGCGCCGTCCTCAGTGACGCCCTGGGCGGGGTCCTCGACGACGCCACCTACAACAACGACGCGTCCGCGTCCGTCGGCACGGTCGGTCTTGTCAGTCCGACGTTGACCTGGACCGGGGACCTGAATCCGGGCACCTCGGCCACCATCACCTATTCGGTCACGGTCCTGGCGTCGGGTGCCGGCGACGGCGAGCTGGTGAACACCGTCAGTTCCACCGCGGCGGGCAACAACTGCGCCACCGGGAGCACCGACCCGCGGTGCTCGGTGTCCGTGCCGGTCGGCGCGCTCACCATCACCTTCGCGTCGAACGTGTCCACGGCGATCCCCGGGCAGGTCGTCTCCTTCACGCTCATCGCGGCCAACGCCGGCCAGACCTCGTATACGAATGCGGTGGTGAATGCTGCCTTCGACGGGCTGCTGGACGACGCGGACTACAACGGTGACGCCGTCGCCACGTCAGGAGTCCTGAACCTGGATCCTGCCATCGGGCGCCTCATCTGGACGGGCGACCTGGCACCCGGCCAGTCGGTGACCATCACCGGGTCTGCCACGGTGAAGAGCCCTGATCCCGGCGACAAGAGGGTGACCGTCGTCGCGTCGTCCTCGACCGCCGGGAGCAGCTGCCCGCCGGGAAGCCCGAACCCGGACTGCACGGTGACGGTCGACATCCTCACCCCGGCACTGACCATCGCCAAGGCCGCCGACACGACGACCACGACTCCCGGCAGTGTCGTCACCTACACGATCACCGTGACGAACAGCGGAGAAAGCCCCTACACGGGCGCCACGGTCAACGACGACGTGAGCGGTGTCCTGAACGATGCCGTGTACAACAACGACGCGAGCGCCACCGACGGCACGGTGGCCTTCACCGCACCGACGCTGACCTGGACAGGCGACCTCGCGGTCGGTGCCAGCGCGACGATCACCTATTCGTTCACGGTCAACGACCCGGACCTGGGTGACCGGGTGTTGCTCAACGCGGTGACCTCTGATGCGCTGGGCAGCACCTGCCCCAGCGGTGGCGGCGGTGCTCCCGCCTGCAGCGGCGTCGTCGTGGTGCTCGTCCCCGCGCTCACCATCACGAAGACCGCCGCCACCGGCACCGGGAACGCGACCGTCGTCGCGGGCAGCCCGATCGACTACACCGTCACCGTCCAGAACACCGGGCAGACGCCGTACACGGGGGCCTCGTTCACCGACGACCTCGCGGAGGTGCTCGACGACGCCGCGTACAACGGTGACGCCGCGGCGAGCACCGGCGTGGTCGGTTTCACCTCGCCTGACCTGACCTGGACGGGAGACCTCGCCGTCGGCGCGACCGCGACCATCACCTACTCGGTGACCACCGCGCTGCCCGCGAACGGCAACCGGCTGGCCAGCAACGCGATCGCCTCGACCACACCCGGCTCCACCTGCCTGGTCGGCGAGGGTGCCGCCGCCTGCACGACGACCACCGCGGTACTGGTCCCGGCCCTGACGATCACCAAGACGGCGGACCAGACCGGTGCCGTCGTCGGCTCGACCGTCCAGTACACGATCACCGCGACGAACACCGGTGAGGCCGCCTACACCGGCGTGACCATCTCCGACGACCTCGCCTCGGTCGTGGACAAGGCGGTCTACAACGCCGACGCGACCGCCACCACGGGCGCGGTCACCTATGCGGCGCCCGCGCTGACCTGGACCGGGAACCTCGCGGCCGGCGCGGCCGTGACGATCACCTATTCGGTCACGGTCGACGACGCGGCGACACCGGGCGCGACACTGACGAACCGGGTGGAGTCGGGGGCCGCGGGCAGCACCTGCACAGGCGCCGGCGAGGAACCAGTGTGCACGACGTCGATCACGATCCTGGCACAGAGCCTCACTCTCACCGATCTCACCAGCGCCTTCACCCTGACGGGGGAGCCGGGCAGCACCGCCACCCAGGACGGGGCGGTGACCATGACCGTCACGACGAACAGCACCGACGGCTACACGGTCGCGGTCCAGGGCGCCTCGCCGACGCTGACGGCCGCGACACCCGGCAACGGCGACACCATTCCGGTGGGGTCCCTGCTGGTCCGGGGGCCCGGCACGTCGGGATTCCAGCCGCTGTCGGACGTCGCAGCGGTGGGGGTCTACTCCCAGGAACAAGCCTCCGCGCCGGACGGGGACGCGGTCAGCAACGACTATGCGATCGACATACCGTTCGTCACCTCCGACACCTACTCCACCACCCTGGACTACATAGCGGCCACACGGTGAGCGGATGTCCCGAGCACCGGGCAGCCCACCGCTGACAGGCCGATCGGAAAGAGACTGAGATGAGCGTCCTGTGCCTCAGGAAGGTACGCGCAGGTGTGGTCCTCGCCGCCGCGCTGCTCGGCGGGCCCCTGTTCACCTTCGGCATGCTTGCGACGTCCGTTCCCGCCCTCGCGGCTGACGCGCCATCGCCGCCGGACGAAGGCGCGGCGGGCGTGGACCTGGCGATCGGGATCGATTACGGGCATACCAGTGTCGCGGTGGGGGACCGCGTCACCTACACAGTGAAGATTCGCAATATCGGCACCGTTGACGCCGACGACCTGATTGTCACCCAGACGCTTCCTGCCGGCGTGCGATTCGGTTCGGCCGATCGCGACGGTGTCATCAGCGCCGGGACAGTCACCTGGCACACGGATCTGGCGGCCGGACGGGACACCGCGGTTGTCGTCCACGGGGAGGTGGCGAAGCCGCCGCCCGGCCAGCTACGGCTTGCCTCCGTGGCGTGCGCGACGGCGCACGGCGACTCCAGACCGATCGTCTGCGCCGCCGATTCCGACCGGCTGCCCGCGGGCGGGGCCGCGGGAGCATCGGGCGCGGGCTCCCATGCCGCCGGCGGTCCGCCTGGATGGCTCGTGACGCTGTACGTCGGTGCGGGTGTCGTCGCGGCGCTGCTCGTCGGCATCGTCGCGAGGCGTCGACGGTCGTCTCGCAGACGGGCACGACCCCGCCCTGACGACCAGTGGGCGGTGGCGCCGGGCCCCGGCCTCGACGAGGAAACCCACCAGGACGCACAGCCCGGATCCGAGGCGACCACGGCGCGGTGAGTGCGGCGACACGTGTGTCCTGCCAAGGGCCCGTGTACCGCTACGTGTGCCGCGTCCAGGAACGCGCGCAGCGGCTCGTCCAGGTCGGCGCCACCTTGCTTGTGTGCGGCGGCACTGTGATCCGTCACCGTCGCCGAACTGCTCGGCTCAGGCCGGCCTGGGGGCGATCGTGGTGTTGTCGCCGGCTCGTCCGCCGCTCACGATGAGCCGCGTTCTCCCGAATCGGTGCAGCAGCCCGCGTACCAGGAGGACCCAGGTGGCTACCGCGGCGAAGACGCCCCAGGCGACTGCGGGCGGGTGACCTTGTGCGACCGTCACGACGGCGAACCCTCCGGCGATGGTTCCGGTTGCCGCGAGCGCCAGAGCGCCAATCCGGAGGCGGTGCCCGGCGGCGGCCGTCGAGAGCCGACCGCGAGGCCGGACGGCAGCCGCCGCCACGCCGAGCGTGCCTGCGGCGACCAGTATGCCGTAGATGAGCAGGTCACCGAACCCGACCATCGCGACGGCGAACAGGCCGAGGACGGTGGTTGTCACGGCCCGAGCGGCTCGTACGACGGGAGCGCGCCGCCGGCGGTGGCTGCCGCGGGTGAGCCGGCGTGCCTGCACGGAGGATGTGACGAGTAGCAGTGCCAGCCAGCCGACGATGGCCAACAGGCACCAGGGTGAGACGACCCAGACGTTGGCCGTTACCGTGATGGACCGGGTTGTGGACGGGTCCGCGTGGTAAGACACGACTGCGGCGAGTCGGGTCTGGCCGAGGCCGAGCGGGAAGGCACCCCAGGAGATCTCCTGGTCGGCCCATTTGCCAGGCATGAACAGCTGCGGAGGTTGCCGCCGGTTGTTGTCGAGGCGCGGGGTGTGCCCGAGCAGGACGGCGTGGCCGATACCGTTCGGGCGCAGGTCCGCGGTCACCTCGTTGAAGGCGAACAGACTGGACGGGCCGTCGTTCGTGACGCGTAGCGTCACGTTCCCGCGGGTGGCGAGTTGCGCGTGGCCCAGCACCGGCAGCCGCCGGCCGAGGTCCTTGAAACGCACGCTGGCATGTTCGTGGGTGTCACCGGGGACCCGCAGCGTGACCAGCGCACCCAGCTGGTTGAGCACCGCGACCCCGGGGCCACCGACCAAGGGCCGAACGAGGAAGCCGAGCAGATAGCCACCGGGCGCCATGGCGGGAGGGACGGCGACCTTCACGTCTATCGATGTCGTCGAGCCGGGGCTGGCGACGAACCGGGACGGGGACCAGGAGACGCCGGAACCGAAGCGGGGGTCCGGTGAGTCCTCGAAGACCAACTGGCCGTTGTTGCCCGGGATCGGCATGGCTGGGCCGATCCCGACCGGGACGGCATCGTGTCCTGGGTTGGTGACCAGGAAGTGAGCGAGGGCGGTTTGGCCGGGAACCGCCAGTGTTGGCATGCCCGGCGGGTCGAAGGTCACCTGTAGCTGTGGACCGTGCGGTGCTGCCGTTGCGCCGGGCGGGGCGGCCTGCGCGCGGGCTGGTACGCCGATGCCGAGGACCACCGTCGCCACTGCGGCGGCCGTCGCGGCGGCTCGGATCCGGCCGTGGTGGTGCCGTATGCGTGTCACGCCACATTCTCCAGTCCCCCAAATCTCGCCCGCCCCAATCTTGCCCGTAATTTATTACGGCGCAAGGAGACAGCCGCCGACAAGGGGGTGCAGGTCAAACATCCGGGCTAGCGGATTGATCGACGTTCTCTGGTATAACAATATTTGAGCAGTAGGTTGTGTTTCCTTCCGGTCTGGCCATTATTTCTGACGTTCCGATCAAGATGGTCACGCCCCTGCGATGGGTTTTGTCGGTCTGCCTGCTGAACAGGTACCAAAATAGGGGTGTGCCCGACCTGTTCGATCAGGCACACCCGCCGCCATGGCCGACCGGAACTAATGCCGTATGCCGACTGCTATTTTAGGTGTAGGAGGGTGTCACCGTGTATGTGATGATTCCGTGGAAGGCGCCGGAAGGCTGGCTGAAGTCCACCTTGATCTGGTTGTTGAGGGCGAGCGTGTCGAGACCACCGTTGGTTCCGGCGGTTGCCGTCACAATTGTTTGTGGCGTGGTCGGGTCGTATCCGACATATTTGCTTGAGGTGTACGGGGTACTGAGAGCCGCGCCGGAGCTGGAGCTCGGGGTCAAGGTGGCCTGAGCGGCGAACTTGTTCACGGTCAACGTGGCGGACCCGGCGGTACTTTCTTCCGCCACAAACGTCGGGTTTGGAGCCAGGGCTGCGGCCAGCGTGTAGCCGTTGCCGGCGTTCGTCTGTACGGTCAGGGTGACTGTCTTGGCGGCGACCGGGCCGGCTGGGGTACCGGGGACCGGCTGCAGGGTGAATGCAGGGGTGTCGTTCGTGAAGCTCAGCGAGCGGCCGAGCAGGATGGTCACCGCGGTGTTCGAGTCACCGAAGTTCACGTTCCCGCTGGTGCCGGTGTCGATCGTCGTGGGTCCGCTGGCCTGCGTCGTCACCGTCGAGGTGACAGGTGGCGGGCTGGGCGTGGTCGTGTTGGTGAACCCGCCGAACTGGACGAAGATGGGCGTGCCGACGGGAACCGCAGCCGGGGTGGTCACCGTGTAGGTCACGGTGTCCGAGGCCAGGGCGACGGTTCCGGCACCGAGCCCGAAGACGTTCGTGACCGTCGGCGTGCCGGTCGTGCCTGCCGGGACGGTGAACGTCACCGACGCGATGGTTCCCGCAGTCAGGGTTGTGAAGCTCCAGGTGTAGGTCACCCCGGTCGCGCCCGTGACGTTGTTGTCGACCGACCAGTCCACGTCGGTGAGGGTCGCCGCCGAAGCAGGCCCACCCGACACCATCAGCGCACCGGCCAGCACCGCCCCAATGGTCATCAACCTGGCGATGACCGGCCACCCACCCCCGCGTTTCCACGATTTGTTTCTTCGTCCCAGGTCGAGATACATGGGCATCGCGTTCCATCCTTCCGTGTCAGTTACGCTGCCCGAGCGCCGTCGCCCGTGTGGCGACGACCCGCGGGCACTCCCGGAGCCCGCTGCCCCGGAGAGGATTTGGGTGGTCCGGCGCATGGTCCGGTGCGGGTGCCCGGGTACACGCAGGATTCGTGACCGCGGTCATCGGTACGAGGTCGGATACCGATGAAAAGCGCGCAGCGAGCACACCGTCCGCTGCGCTCAGGACATTCATGGCCATCCACCCTCCGACTTTCGGGGCTCCGCCGGACGCCGGGCACGGCCACCTTCACTCACCAATCAGCGTTGCCAGGGTATCTGTGGCACACCTTGCTGCTCTGGCAGTTTCCCGGTCGGCGTTTCCCGGCTTCGGTCGCCATCTCGTCAGTGTCCCGACAAGAGGCGCCGTGGTGGCACAGCAGGCAGCCACTCGCTCGTCCCGCGAAGAAAGGTTCCGGACGCGATCGATACGCCGAATTCCATAGCATCCCGGAGAGAGATCCGTTTGTGTTGTGGCGTCGCTCGGGGTGCCATTGTGGCGGCCTGCCCACCGTCCGGGACCAATGCCGCGGATTTAAGCGGTTTGGTGCAGGCGGCTCGGGATGGGGAGCTGTTGGGTGGCTTCGCCACCGGTCTGCAATGTGAGCGGGCGCGCGGAGTGATGACGTTCGGATAATGATCGGCGTGTGGGTGCTCTGGTCGGCAGGTAGGGGTCACCAACATCGCCGCCGCGTTACGGCACCACGCCCGACACGGGTCTTCGCCGCGGTGACCGCGAGCCAGGCATGAGCGAGCATCGCCAGGGTGATGTGCCGGTACCAGGCGTGGTACATCCGGACCTGGAAGTGGTCGAGACCGGCCTCGTTCTTCGCCGCCTGGTGCCAACGACAGGCTCTCCGTCCTCTACGAGCTCCTCGCCCTACACGGTGTCAGATCCGGACAGGATGACGGCCGTCGTCGACGATACGACCGGTCGGGATGCCAGCCGGTCGGGAACGGGCGCCAGATCAAGCGGAGGTACGGACGGAAGACTCGTCGATTGACCAGCCACCTACACTACCTTAAGTAGTCGTATCGCTACTATGAGATATCTAGCGGTCGAGCTGTTCGACCACGCATTGACCCCGAGGGAATCTCATGATCGCGGCTAGCCTTCCCACTGGCTCCATCGACAGAAACCGGGTCAGATCCCAACTGATCCGCGCATTCTCCGTGGTCGGTACGACCACCGTCCTGATCGGGGCGATCGGGCTGGTCGGAGCCTCGGCCGCCAGCGCGGCCACCCCGACCGTCTCACTCGGCGCCGCCGCGAGCTACGCGGTTCTCGCCGGGTCGACAATCACCAACACCGGAACCACCAAGGTGGATGGCGATCTCGGACTGAGCCCAGGTACCGCCGTTACCGGGTTTCCGCCGGGGCAGGTAACCGGGGCAACCCACAAAGCCGACAGCGCCGCGCTGCAGGCCAAACACGACCTCGGCACCGCCTTCGACGCCGCCGCCACGATCCCGACCACCGCCACCATCCCGGTGGAACTTGGCGGAACCACCGAAACTTCGGGTGTATACGACTCCCCTGCAGCACGGAGAACGTTCCTGCCGTCAGCCACAGCACCAGGCCGGTCTCTTCGACCAGGTCCAGGAACGACGGCCACACCGTCTCCGGATCGGCGCTGACCGCGAACACGATCGTCTGCGCCGTCAGCAACGCCGTGAACAGGCCCAACCCGAGCTGCCACAGGACACCGGCCTTGTCCGCGGACACCGACGCTCCGGCGGCCCACAACCCGATCGACACGGCCGCAGCGACCAGCACCACCAGAAGACGAAGCGTCAGCTTGCGACCCGTCGACACCGTCCCCCCGCCGCACGCTTGGCTCCGCTCGTGGCCGAGTGTTCCATGCGTGGTCCTTTGACGTACCCAGAAAGTCACGCATGGGGCAAAACGGCCTGCACTCTGCGCATCCTGGCGGCGCGGCCGGCCGGGACGCAGCGACAGAACTCATGGGCGTCGATGTACACACAGAGTTATGGAGGATGAGTGGGTTCACGGGGTGTGCGGGACGTCGGGCCAGACGTCGGCGGATGCGCTCCGTGATCCCGGGCGCCAAGCTCGGACGGCAGTTGACGTTGGCGGAGGCATCCTGCGTCCGGCGTCGAGTACGGGCCCGGTGGCATGGAGCCGGAACCCGCCCCACAACATCACCGATGTGGCTTAGATCACAAATCTGCGCGAGAGAAGGGTGACAATGAAGATCTTTGATCAAGGTCGACGGCTAGCCGCAAACGCCATCAAGATCTTCTCAAAGTACGGGGTAAGTACGGGATGACCTTGTTTGGACAGCAGCCCGGAAGGCTCGAATGTGGCCGTCTACCTGCGGGTTTGGTGGACCGTGTGTACCAGCATCCGAACCGTTTGATCTTGGTTGCTGGCCCTGAAATCGTTGTCCGGCCGGTCGCTACCCGGGCCCTGACCAGGGGCGATGTCCAGTGACCGCGCCGACAGCAACATCATCTAACCATTCGAACAGGTGTCCCGAATTTCTGGCGGCGCCGGACGCTTCGACCCGACTCGTCACCGTGATCGTCGGCGTGGTGGTCGCGTTGACGTTTCTGTTCGGTTTCGGGAACAGCTTCGCGCTCGGGCTACGGCTCGGGGTCCCGATCTGGGTCGCGCCGTTGGTCGCGCCCGCAGTGGACCTGTCCGTGGTCGCGCTACTACTGGGCACCAGGCACCTCGCGGTCCACGGCGGGCCCAAGGCGGTGCTGCGCGCGGCACGGCGCCTGCTCCTGTTCGCAAGCCTCGTCACACTGTCCCTGAACATTGCCGAACCGCTGATCGCCGGCCACTACGGGCGTGCCGCGTTCGACGCGGTCGGACCGCTCCTGCTCATCGGCTGGGGCGAAGCCGCCCCCGACCTCCTCCAAGCCATGCAGACCACGGACGCAGACGCTTCTCGGTCCGGTTCTCCAGTACTCTCCGCCGGATTCAGCGTGTCCGAGAAAGATCGACCCGCTCCTTCCCACCCTCAACCCGAAGACTCTGGAGCGCAGACGAGGGAAGCCCGCGAACAGGATCTGCTGCACCGGGCGCGAGCCGAAGACGTCCTGCACTGGCAGGTCCATCAACGACCTATCTCCGCTGAGACGCTCCGTAAACGTCTTCACGTCGGGACCGGGACAGCCCGCGAGCTGGTCGCGCAGCTTCGCAGCGACACGCACACCACCCTCCACGACCGAGCGACACCGCGCTCCTTGACGTAGCGCTTGACGGCGGCGGCAACACGGAGCCCACCTGAGACCAGCCAGCGTGATCCGACGCCGGGACGAGGCCGCGTTCCCAGCGGCGGAACCGGCCTTCGACTGCTCCGGCCGTCCGCAGCGGCGGCCCACCGGTCGTGTGAACAGCCCGGGACGAGTCATGGCCTCTGGCTGGCAAGCGACGTCGAGACCAGGCGCCACGCGACCGGCGCGACCTCGACAGATCACACCGTGGTCACCCCAAAATGCGCAGCCGAAGTGCGACCTTGGCCGAGACACGGCTCCCCGCCGCAGCGGGGAGCCAGCCGGGACCGTTCACGGGCAGGAGTTGCCAGATGATCGAGGAGAGCGAGGGCGTCGAGTATGTCCGCGCAGCGGCCGAGGCATGTTCGGCCGGCGACACTCCGATCAGCCGGCCCGCGAAGATCCCACGGCAACCCGCTCTCCGCCCGACCCAAGACGGATTCGAGACCGTGGCGATGACCGCGGGCCAATACCAAAGCGCCGTCTACGCGCTGGCCACGCTGATCGCACGGTGGGAGCAGGCCGGCAGCCCCACCAGCCGCCGCAACCAGACAGACTGAATCCGCGTCCGCGTCGTCTCCCGAGCCCCGACCAGCCCGACGCTTGGCTGTGAGCGTGAGTTCCACTCGAATCGCTCGTGGTCAGCCGTTTTGAGGGAGTTGCACGACGACGATGCCTGCGACGTTGTCGGGCGTGTTCGATGCCAGAGGGCCTTCGTTGAGGGTTCCAGAGGCAATTTCCAACACATAGCCGGGTGGCGCCTGATGTAGTGGGTTGAGAGTATGCTCAAAATAGTTCAGGCCCCAATTCCCAGTGTCGTTGGGAAGATCACCGAAGACTGGGCCGAGCTGCTCGTGGTCACCATCTCCGAGGGCTTTATCCCTGGTCGGCGAGACTGCGCTGAACGCTCCGGCGCGGACTCTGAGCACCCGGTCGATCATCGTCCGGGTGATCGCGCGCGGTCCGCCTTGCGGTGTTTTTAGGAACTCCGAGAGTTCCGGGGCGAGTTGTTTTTCCAGCTCCGGGCTGAGCAACGCCTCTGCCTGAGTCGGTGCCCAAATGTCCTCAAGTGCCACCGACCGTTCGTAAATCGACGACGCGCCGTCGACGATCAGTTCTTCTGAAAGTAGCGCAGGCATCAAGGAGACAGAGCGTTTGACGCATGGCAGGCAGCGGCCGGTCCGGTGGCTGTCTGAGCAGGATTCCCAGTTTCGGTAGTCACCTGTTCCGAGGTAGAGCGCATATACAGGCAGGAGGCCCAGCGTTGCCGCAGTAGACTGAAGAATCTCGCGTTGACGGCGTGCCGCCCCCGTCGCTCGGTAGTCGAAGTCGAAGTTCCACCTGCCTGCAGTCACGGTCACGCGCTTCGCCTGGACGAGCATCCCGTACGCGCTCGTGCCGTCCACCCACCACCAGACCCAGTCTGCACCGCTGAGGGCCTCGGCTCGCTGGGTGAACGGAATAACGATCACGGCCTCGGCGACCCGGGAGATCACGGTCTCGGTGACCGACGTCTCACCCCACCGCAGGGCCGCTCGCTCGCACGCTGCCATATGCCGAACGGCATGGATGCGAGCCTGGCGGAACGCATCCTGGACCGATTTCATATTCCCATCATCCACGCACACATCGGGCACATGCGGTTCCCCCTGGAAGAACGTTAAGCGAAGAAAGCGAGGTTGGGGTCCAGAAGAGTGGTGTACGTGACGTAGCCGGGCCCTGTCTCGACGCTGGGCAGCCTGATCTTCAAAGCGCTACATGTCTCGTCAGGGTCGGGCCGGAACCGTTGACCGACGAGCTCCTTGACGCCTTGGTGGCTGCTCGGGCAGCGGAGACGAAGGATCTGGACTGGAAGGACAAGCTGCCGCCGGCGAAGGTCTACCACAGACGAACGTCCCCAAGGACATGGCGGCGATGGCGAACGTCCGGGAAGTCATTCCGCAGCGGCCGAATTTCGAGCTGGCCGACCCTGAGCGGTCCGTAATCACTCATGCCCGGCGCCTTCCCGTCGGACGCCAACTCGTAGAACCTGTTCTTGCGCGTCGCCCGTTCCGAGCCCGGCGACGAGGACGATCTCGGGCGGTCCCGCTGGACTCCAGTTGGGGAAGCCCTCGAGCGAGGTCTGGATCCGCTTCTGCAACGGTTCGGGCCATTCGGGATCTTCCGTCGCGAAGATCAACCGGTCCGCTCGCAGTATGGCAGCGGCCTTGGACTTCTTCGCAACGTCGACAGCCAGCGTCCCCTTGGAGAGGCCATCTAGGGAGCTTTTGCACTCGGCGATGGTGAGCAGGTCGTCGGCGTAGGCGACGAGGTCAAGCTCGACGACGGGCTTGCGGTCGGAGGCGAGTACCACTTCCTCGACGTCGTCGAAGATCCGGGCTTGGGTGTGCGCCCGGAGGTGGGCTGAGAGCAGCGCGACCGTGTCGCCGTGCTGATCGAGGAACTCGCGGCCGACGGGGTGCAGATCGTAGAACCAGCCCGGCTCGTCCTCGGGTTCACGCCAGGCAGCCTGGTCGAGATCATTGGGTGCGTCGCAGCGCAGGCAGGTCCATCGCTGGCCGACCCGGTCAACGGATTGGAACTGGGTACGCCCGCAGACAGCACATCCGAGGACGTGCCCACGGCGTAGCACACCGGCGCGAAGCGCCGTATCGAGCACTGCGCGGACCTGCTTCGCGGTCGGCTCAGGCGCGGATAGCCCGGGCACGCGGGCACGGATACCAGCAAACGTCAGCACACCTTCGCCCGAGGCGATCCGCACGCCATCGTTCGCTGGATACGCCTCCCGGGTGCTTCGGCCCACCGTCCGCATTGCTCGGAGCGCGGGCAGCAATGCCCCACCGAAGAGCTCGACGTGCGCGGCGCGCCCCCCGAGCATGGCCGCGAGCCTGGCTGCCCGCAGTCCGGCCGCGCTGGGCTTCGTCGTCATCTCGTGCTGGCCGGCAGTCGCGGCGATCCAGGCATCGAGACTGAGGTCACGCAGCGCGGGTCGGGCGAGCTGGTTGTCGGGTCGGATCCTGGCGCTAACGAAATCGTACCGATCGGACTGGTAGGACGTGCCGTGCCGGCTGCTGCGAGCGACGGTGGCGGGGAAGGGACCGGCGTCCGCGAGCAGCTCGTGACCGGGGGTTGCCCGCCGACAGACGCCGCGGCCCTCCAACCATGCGACGTCCACGTGCCAGGCCAGCCCGGCAACGGTGCCCAGCGGGGAGCCGGCAAGCGATGGCGACGGAAGCGGCGCGGCCATCGTGGTCGTGCCCGTGACGTCGACGATGACCGGAACAGGCAGGGAGGTGTCCCAACGGTCGTCGACCGCGAGGCTCCTCGTCGGAGGCTCGCGCCAGGGAAGCTCCGGCCCGGGAACGGCTACGAGCGGGCTCGTGGGCGTCGGCTCGAAGTGTGGCTCCCCGCCCTGCCACGCCGGGTCGTCGGGGCCCCACACCGCGAACCCCGGCTTCGCCGCGTCCAAGCGGACACCGACAGCCGCAAGGTCGTCCTGCGACCGAGAGATGGAAGTGAGAACGAGACGTGTCGAAGACTGATCGAGCGTCACTCTCACGCTGGCGATCGTCTCGCCGAGGATCTCGGGCAGCTTGTCCTCGTCGATGCCGAGGACCGACGGAATCCAGTAGGCGGTGCCGAAGGCGCGTGGCCACAGGCCGGCGAGCGCGAAGTCCTCCGCCGTGTCACCGAGCACCAGAAGCGCGGCGCGGTCACCGTAGCCGCGCGAGAGCGCAGTGAGCTGCTCGGTCGTCCGCTCCCGCGTGCTGGGCAGGTCCCGCGGGTCCACGCTGACGGCAGCGGTGGGATGCCAGACAAAACCGTCGGGCACCGTGAGGGGATTGAGATCAAGGAGCAGCTCGGTCAGCCGATTGCGCGTTGCCGGGTCGAGCTCGGGCTCCCTGGCCTCGGGCACGGGGGCCTGGGCCATGCCCAGATGCAAGGCCGCCGCTGCCCCGGCCAGGCCGCCCCAGTCCTCAGGACCGGTCAACACCGAGCCGGACCAGGCGCCGGGGATGTCCATGACGTCCGTGAAGGGCCCGGAACCTTGCTCTGCGAGCGAGGCGATCGACTCGCTGCCGTGTACGCGGTAGACCGAGCACACCGATGCGATCTCGACGCGGGCACGTTCCCGAGTCTCTGACCGGACCTGCTGGGCCCGCATCTCGTCGAAGGCCCGCTCTCGGTCCGCGCCTTCCAGCAGCACGCCGTCGGGGGCGCTGATCCGGAACCAGCCCGGACGAAGCCGCTCAAGATCTTCGACCGTCGGGTCATACGTCACAACGAAGTCCGGATCGTACACCTGGCACCCGCGCAGCAGCGTGGGATCGACCCGGCCGTCCTGGTGGGGGATGACGACGAAGTCCCCGCCACCCCAGACGCGGCTCGCGCGGTAGAGCGCCCGACGGGACCAGTAGCTCCAATCCTCGCCGCCGTCGATCACGACGATCACACGGGACGGTCGAAGCGTGTGGCTTAGCAATGTGTACGACAGCGGTGCGGGCGTGGTCACCGGGCCAGGGAACCACAGAGATCAGACACTATGTCGTGAGGTATACGGCCGTAAGACCTCGCGTGGCATGGGACCCCGCCGCTAGGTCACCGTTGCAGCGGCTACCTCCGCGGCGCCGTCAGGCCCCATTTCCGCGATGGCAGTGGCCAGATCCACGAGCGACAGGATCGAACCGGCAGGCCGAGGGGCACCGTGCCGCTCTTCACCAGGGCGGCGTCGGTCGAGCTGCTCACCGCGATGGCGCCGGGCCTTGACGCCGGCGCGGCGGGAGGGCTCGTGGCGCCGCTCGGTGACCTGCCGCTGGCGGTGGAGCAGGCAGCCGGGTCCTCGACGCCACCGCGCTGCCTGTGGCCGCGTATGGTCGGCTGCTGTCCGAGCGGCCCGAAGATGTGGTCGACTAGTGCCCTGAGTCTTTAGTTCCTATATAGATCGTATACTGTGTTCATGCCTGGACCGCGTGCCGTGCAGATCGAGCTTTCCGACGAGGAGCGGACGGTGCTCGAGGGGTGGGTGCGTCGTCCGAAGACGGCGCAGGCGTTGGCGACGCGGTCGCGGATCGTGCTGGCGTGTGCGGCGGGTGGGACGAACGGGCAGGTCGCGGAGCGGGTCGGGGTGTCGCTGGCGACGGTGGCGAAGTGGCGGAACCGGTTCGCCGCCGACCGGCTCGAGGGCTTGTCGGATGATCCGCGGCCGGGTCGGCCGCGGACGGTGTCCGACGAGAAGGTCCACGAGGTGATCACCAGGACTCTGGAGGAGAAGCCGCGCGGCGGCGACACCCACTGGTCGTCGCGGTCGATGGCCAGGGCCAGTGGGCTGTCGCAGTCGACGGTGTCGCGGATGTGGCGCGCCTTCGGCCTCAAGCCGCATCTGGTCGAGACGTGGAAGCTGTCGACCGACCCGCAGTTCGTCGAGAAGGTCCGCGACGTCGTCGGGGTCTACCTTGATCCGCCGGAGAAGGCGATCGTCCTGTGTGTCGACGAGAAATCGCAGATCCAGGCCCTCGATCGGACCGCCCCGGTGCTGCCGCTGATGCCGGGCACACCGCAGCGGATGACCCATGACTACGTCCGTAACGGCACGACGAGCCTGTTCGCCGCGCTCGACCCGACCTCGGGATCGGTGATCGCCCAGCACTACCGCCAGCACCGCCACCAGGAGTTCCTCCGGTTCCTCAAGCTCATCGACTCCTCGGTCCCGAAGGAGTACGACCTGCACCTGATCCTCGACAACTACGCCACCCACAAGACCCCGGCAGTGAAGAACTGGCTGCTTCGCCGCCCGCGGTTCCACCTGCACTTCACCCCCACCTCCGCCTCCTGGATGAACCTCGTCGAACGCTGGTTCGCCGAACTGACCAACCGCAAACTCCGCCGCTCGACCCACCGCTCCGTCGTCGAACTCGAAGCCGACATCCGAAAATGGATCAACGCCTGGAACAAGGACCCCAAGCCGTTCATCTGGACCAAGACCGCCGACCAGATCCTCGAGACCCTCGCCGCCTACTGCGAACGAATTAACGACTCAGGACACTAGTAGGACTTCGTTAGGTGACTCCGGATAGGTGTTGTGTGACGTTGGGTGTGTGGTTGAAGGGTTGCTGGCAGGTGGGGCAGGCGCCGGTCCAGACGGCGAGCAGGGTCTGGAGGGTGCGGAGGACTCCGTAGAGGGTCAGGCCGGCGCAGGGACTTTTGGGTCGCGGCGGAGCTGGGTGCAGATGGCTTGGGCGATGCTGACGAGGGTGACGTGGTGGTGCCAGCCGGTGAAGGTGCGGCCCTCGAAGTGGTCGAGGCCGAGGCCGTCTTTGAGTTCGCGGTAGTCGTGTTCGATCCGCCAGCGGATCTTCGCGAGGCGGACGAGGTGCCGTAGGGGGGTGTCTTCGGGGAGGGTGGACAGCCAGTAGTCGGTGGGTTCGGGCTGGCCGGGGGGCCATTCGGCGAGCAGCCAGCAGGCGGGCAGGCTGCGGTCGGGGTTGCGGGTGATGTTCCGGTTGGCGGGGCGGACCCGCAGCGCGAGGAAGCGGGAGCGCATCCCCGCGGTCGGGTTCGCCGGGGTCTTGTGGGTGCCGTGCCGCCAGGTCACGTACCGGCCGGCGGACCGCCCGGCCGCTGTCACCAGGGTCTTCAGATCGCGGGGCGGGTCGGGGTAGGCCGACGCGGGCGGCCGGCCGTTGCCCGCATAGGCCGCGGTGACCGGCACCGCGTCGGCCGGGTAGGCGGTCGCGGTCGGCTTCACGGTCAGCACGTAGGGGATGTTCCGGTCGGTCAGCCCTTGGCGGAAGGCGGCGGCGTCGCCGTAGCCGGCGTCCGCCACGACCGGCCTGCTCGGTAGCCCCCACCCGGCCAGCTCGTCGATCATGTCCAGCGCGAGCCGCCATTTCTCCTGGTGCCGCGCCGTGTCGGGGATCGCGGCCCGTTCGCGGCGGGCCCGGGCGGCGGCGACCTCGGTCGGGTCGGTCAGGGTGGTGTCGTCCCAAGAGATCGGGAGGAACAGCCGCCAGTCCACCGCGGCTGACGCCCAGTCGGTGACCGCGTGCACGGACACCCCGATCTGACAGTTCCCGACCTTGCCCAGGGTGCCGGAGTACATCCGGGCCACCCCGGGCGAGGCCGGCCCGTCCTTGGGGAAACCGGTGTCGTCCACCACCAGCGCGACCGGGTCGAGGAAGGCCGCCGCCCAGCCGGCGAGGCGCCGGCGGACCTGGGTGTAGTCCCAGGTCGAGCTGGTGACGAACTGCTGCAGCTGCTGAGGGTCCACCCCGAGGCGGGCGGCCATCGGAACCATGCTCTTGCGTTTGCCGTCGGTCAGCAGCCCCCGCACGTACAGCTCACCTTTGCCTCGCTGGTCCCGCCGGGGCAGGTCCGCGAACATCTCACCCGCGAACCGTTCGATCACCGGCCGCACCCGGCCCATCTCACCCAGTTCCATACCAACCACCGCCACACAGCCCGAAGACGACAGTCAGTACAACCACAGACAGACCTAATCAAGTCCTACTAGGGCCAGGCCCTCGACCGGGCAGTTGACGGTGGCGAACCTTTGGACGCTGTCGGTCGCCTGGTTGCGCGTGCGGCGTCCCGCTGCGGTCGAGTTGCCCGAGCTGTGCGCGCTGTTCGCGGCCGAACCGGTACCGCTGGGACTGTTCACGGCCAGCCCCGACGTGCTTGGTGACAGCTTGCTGGGTGCCGCCGCGCGGGACACGTTGTCGCAGGAGATTCTCCATGCCCCGCGACAACCCCCCGCGCGGCCCTCCTCCTTGTGGATCCTTCCTCTTTTGCTGCCAAGGAATATCATCGACAGGTACGACTTCCGCAGATTTAGCGAGCGCTACTGACAGCTGTTCTCCTTCCAATAATCGTCGACATGCCGTGATTCGCGACGAGGCTGGCCACGCCGCTCGTTCTAGCGAGACACTGAGATTGGGACATTGTAGAGATCGAAGAGATTGACAAAAAACTCTCTAAGTAGTTCGCGGGCATGCTCTTTGTTTTCAAGCTCCGCCGCTCCGAAGCGGAACACCTCGTAGCCACTCAGCTTGAGATCTCTATCGGCATGCATATTGGCGGCATATATTTTGGGATCGGCAAAATATTCCTTAGGATCGACGCGACTCTTTGTCGCATAGTGGCGCCGCCCATCGACTTCTAGTACGATTCGATGCCCGCCGGGGAGGAGTAGCAAGAAATCCATCCTGAATCTTAGCAATGCCTCCGCGCCACGTTGTCGAACAGTCTGATGGTCCCAGTGCAACCAAACTTCAGGAAGAAGCGCCGGGAGATCCGGTATAGAGGAGCTGAAAATCTCGTGGTAGAGATCAAAAAGGTGGCGCTGCTGATCCGACCTCTCCGGCAGTATCCTGCGCAGTCGCCGGTACAGGTCAGATTTCGCCTCGTCGTCACTATGAAGGTTGTGGCTCTCCTTCCACCAACCCTGCAAGTCTCGCCATCGAATCCCGTCAGCGCCAATTGGGCGATCGTGGATCAGTACGTCATCGCTCTGATTAACAATCTCTATATCATTGTCAACAGAATCTCGAATGCGGATATCCGGTTTGACTTTCGATGCAAATATGACATTTTTCGGCCGTCGATCTTTTTGTGAACGAGTCGAGACGATGGCGAAGACGGCATATCCCTCTTCAATGCTCGTCTCGCGAAGCTCGAAACCGACGGCCCGAAGGTGCGGGTTCACGGCATCGACGATCCTCTGCTGCGCGAGCTCTTCTAGGACGACATCGGCGGAGGTCAGGCCTTCGATGAAACGAGCAAACCTCATATCTGGGGAGTCAAAAGCGCCAAGATCTTGAAATAGATCCTCGGCGGACCAGTCGCCAAGATTGCGAATGACATGCTGAACAATGCGGGTGCGTCGAGTCGATCCAAATATGAAGCTCGCGGGGTCGAGGGACCATCCGGCAGGACTCTCGTTCAACAGCCAGAATCTTTCGAGGAGCCTCAGGAATTGATTGCCGTCACGCACAAGGTCGGCAATGTCGAGAGCGCGCGCGATATCGCGCCTGGCCCTTTTCGGAATCCGCGGCGGGTTCTCAGCCGCCCACAATACGTCCTCGATGGCGTTGCGCATATTGTCTTTCGGTATGCCGCGATCGAGAATTCGTTTTGCCGCATTCGGCAGCCCGATGTCGGGTAGAGCGGCAAGGCTTGCCGATACTCGTTGGCGTTTCGATATCTCACCCTCGGGTGGAGGATCGGAACTTGTCAAGATTTTTAAGACAAGATTCTTTATAAACTAGCCTGCGTTCGATCCCTGTGTCGATCTCTGGCGGGGGATGACCTCTGATCGTTCGGGAACGCCGTCCGCTGGTTCGGTCTGGTCATCCGGCTTGTGGTTGATC
>Ga0207710_10000534_pt1 | contig 23322 bp, 22 predicted proteins | sample KBSS24metaG_FD_184400 | JGI IMG/M metagenome (GOLD analysis project Ga0207710, IMG submission 184400) | Switchgrass rhizosphere microbial communities from Kellogg Biological Station, Michigan, USA - KBS S2-4 metaG (SPAdes) (version 2) | ecosystem: Host-associated > Plants > Roots > Rhizosphere...
TTCCGCCAGGGCGTCGAGGTCGTCGCGGGTGAGTTCGGCCGTGCGGGCAAGTGCTTCGGCAACTCCGCCGCCGAGCACGTCCTCCATCAGCGGCAGCAGCTCGGTGCGGATCCGCACCCGCCGGAACCTACGGTCGGCGTTGTGCGGATCGTCCCAGCGGTCCAGTGCCAGCGCGGCGCACGCCGCCTCGGTGGTCGCCCGGCGCACGGACAGGAACGGACGGACGTACGGGGGTTGGACGGGCCGCATCCCCGCGATCGAGCGCGGCCCGGATCCCCTGCCGAGCCCGAGCAGGACGGTCTCGGCCTGGTCGTCCAGCGTGTGCCCCAGCAGCACCCGCGCACCCAGCGCCTCCGCCGCCTCCGACAGCGCCACATACCGCGCCGACCGCGCCGCCGCCTCGAGGCCGCCGGGGTAGGTAGACCCCCCTGGCTCACCTTGTAGGTCTGCCCGCATAGTTGGGGGCAGACCTACAAGCGGGGCGGCAACACCAGGGTCAGTTCTCCCGACGGTGACGCGGATGACCTCGACCGGGTCGAAGCCCAACTCGCAGCCGAGCGCCGCCACCCGCGCGGCCTGGTCCGCCGATCCGTCCTGCAGGCCGTGGTCGATCGTGATCAGCCCGGCGGTCACCCCGGCGCGGGGCGCCTCGAACGCGACAGCCGCCGCGAGCGCGAGTGAGTCGGCCCCGCCCGAGCACGCCACCAGCACAGGGCCGGTCAGGTACGGCCGCACCGCCGAACGAACCTCGGCCACCGCCGGATGCGGTCCCACGGTCAGGCGTGGACCCTTGCGATCCAGCGCTCGGGTTCGGCGATCTCGTCTTTGGTGGGCAGCGTCTCGCGCGAGGTCCAGATCGCGTTGAAGTCGTCCACGCCGATCCGCTCGATGACCGTCCGGACGAAGGCGGACCCGTCCACGTACTGGCGGGTCTTGGCGTCCAGGCCGAGCAGGCGGCGCAGTACCCGGTCCAGCGGGTTGCCCCCGCGCCGGCGTCGGACGGCGAACCGGGCCTCGATGTCGGACTGGGTTGCGATCACCGACGGGTCGACCGCGTTCATCACGTACTCGGCGTGCCCCTCGACCAGCGACATGAAGGCGGTGACCTGCTCGAGGATCTCGCGCTGTTCGGGCGTGGCCAGCACGTTCATAAGACCGGCGCCGTCGCCCTGCCCGCGCACGGTGCGCACGAGTTCGCCCACCGCTCCGGAGAGCCGCTGACGCAGCACCACGGGGTCGGTGTCCACCGCGGCGGTCAGCGCCGACACCTCGTCCAGCATGTGTTTGCGCAGCCACGGGACCGCGGTGAACTGCACGCGGTGGGTCACCTCGTGCAGGCAGACCCACAGCCGGAAGTCGGAGGGGTCGACCTTGAGCTGCCGCTCGACGGCCACCACGTTCGGGGCGACGAGCATCAGCTGCCCGCCGGGACGGTCGAAGAACTCGAACTGACCCAGCACCCGTCCGGACAGGAAGCCCAGGACGAGGCCCAGCTGTGCGCCGGTCATCCGCGAGCCGACGGCGCCCGAGACGCGTCCGACGGGGTTGTCCGTGCTGAAACGGTCCATCAGTGGGGTGAGGACGGCGCGCATGCCGCCGGCGTTCGCGTCGATCCAGCCGGCGCGGTCGACCACCCGGGTCACGGCGGTGACGGGCGGTTCGACGAGGTGAGTCAATGAGGCGACGTGATCGGCGGCCTGGGCGGTGGCCCGGTAGAGCTCGCCGACGACGGCATCGGCCTCGTCGCTGGTGGCCTTGGGCAGTGGCGGGCTGAGTCGTTTCGCCGCACGAGCAGCGATGTCCCAGTCTATGAACCCGCGTGCCTCACCCATACGCCGAACAGTACCCGCGGGACGGAGAGCGACGGGCTCCCCCGGATTCCCCCACGGATCCGAAAGAGCCCGTCGCCAGCCATTGGGTCCGGATTAGCGCCGTCCGTCGGCGTCGCCGTGGCGACCGTCGTCGGATCGCGATCCCAGCAGCAGCAGGAATGAGATTCCGGCCAGGAGGACCGTGACGCCGCGCATCGGGGCCAAGAAGTCCCCGATGTCGCTGCCGAGCCCAAGCAACAGCCACGCAACCGCGGCAATCGCCCCGGTGGTCACGGCAATCAGAGCCCGCGTAGGCCGGACCGAGATCCGGCGACGCGCGCCTGACTGAGTAGAGACCCCCGTCATGTGTTTCCACTCCCCCGAGTGTGTTGCACGCCGTCGTTGCCAACCCCCGTTGGCAACGTTTGAGCTTCGTTGACCGAGGCTCTCCCGTGACTGACGCGCTTCAAGTGTTACACAGCGACTTCACTCACCGCTATGCCTGTTGGCGTGTCGCGGGCTGCGGTGACGGGGCCACATCGGATCAATCCGGACCTAACGCGCTGTGATGCTCACCAACTTGACATGGCGGCGGTGAGGTATGAACGGTCAGCCAGCCAGTGCGGCCGCGAGCTGGTCCAGGGCCGCCTCCGCCGCGGCGTTATCCGGGTCAGTGGGTGACACCTTGTCGGCAACGAACGCGAAGGCAAGCAGCCGCCCGGACGCGGCGTGCACGACGCCTGCGAGGGACGAGACCCCCGTCAGCGTCCCGGTCTTGGCCCGGACCGTCCCGACCCCTGCGTCGGCGGACGTGCCGGGCGGGAAGCGGTCAGCGAGCGTTCCCGACCAGCCGGCCACCGGCAGTCCTTGCAGCAGCGGCCCTGCGGCCGACCCGGGCGTCGCCGCCAGGCGCAGGACGGCCACCAGCTCGGCCGGCGGCACTCGGTCCGACGCCGCGAGTCCGCTCGCGTCGCGCAACGCCCCAGACGTCGGGACGCCCGCGTGCGACAGCACCGCGCGGATCGCCGCGGCCGCCCCGGTGAAGCTGCCCGCGCCGCCCTGCTTCAGGGCCACCAGCCGTCCCAGCACCTCGGCGATCACGTTGTCGGAGTTCAGCAGCATCTGCACGACCAGGTCCGACATCGGCATCGACTGCACGCCCGCCAGCGGCTTGGAGGCGCGCGCGGCCGCCGACGCCGTCCCGCGCACGACCTGTAGGGACGGACGGCCGAGGGCGGCGGCCAGGGCCCGTCCGGCGGCCAGGTCGGGATCGCCGCTGCGAATGTAGTCGGCCGGGTGGTTGCGCCCACCGTCGACCATCACCGCGGTGATCGGCGAGGCGTAGTCGGTGGGCACGTCGCCCACGCTCCACTGTGGCGAGACCGACGGGCCGCTGAACAGCGAGCCGTCCACCACGATCCGTTTGACCTCGACCTTGCGCTGCGTCAGTTGCGCGGCCAGGTCGGCGATGCGGGCGGCGGACGAGCCGTACGGGCCGTCGTTCTTGGTGGCGGAGGTGAGGGTGGGGTCGCCGGCGCCGAGCAGCACGACCGTCCCCCTGCCGTCCGCGACGACGGTGGTGGTGATCCGGTCGTCCGGGCCGAACACCGTCAGGGCCGCGGCGGCGGTCATCAGCTTGGCGGTGGAGGCGGGGGCGACCGCGGTCGTCCCGCCCCGGTCGTAGAGCACCGTGCCGGTGGCGACGTCGACCACCTGTCCCACGACGCGGCCGCCCAGGTCCGGGTCCTTGACCAGCGGGGCGAGTTCGGCGGCGACCGCGGCGGCGTCGGCGGGTGCCGCCGCGGTGGACGGGGCGGACGTCGGTGCGTCCGTCGCGGCGGCCAACTGCGGCGGCGGAGGGGTAGTGGACCTGGTGGGCGTCGGGTCGACGTGGCTGCGCACGGCGCGGGTCTCGGCATAGCCGCCGACTGCCGTTCCACCGGCCAGGACGACCACCAGCAGGACGAGCAGCGCCGGACGGGTGCGATTCCACCCGCCGTGCGTTGCCGCTGCCATGATGCGTCAGACTAAGCCGCATGGAGTTTGACGTCCTCATCGAGATCCCGCGCGGCAGCCGCAACAAGTACGAGGTCGACCACGTGTCGGGCCGGATGCGCCTGGACCGCACGCTGTTCACCTCGACCCAGTACCCCGCCGACTACGGCTACATCGAGGACACCCTCGCCGACGACGGCGACCCGCTGGACGCGCTCGTCCTGCACACCGGCGACCCGCTGTTCCCCGGCGTTCTGGTCAAGTGCCGCGCGATCGGCATGTTCCGCATGACGGACGAGAAAGGCGGCGACGACAAGGTCCTGGCCGTCCCGGCCAGCGACCCGCGCCTGGAGTACCTGCGCGACATCCACAACGTCCCGGAGTTCGACCGCCTCGAGATCCAGCACTTCTTCGAGGTCTACAAGGACCTTGAGCCCGGCAAGTCCGTCGAGGGCGCATCGTGGGTCGGGCGCTCCGATGCCGAAGCCGAGATCCTCGCCAGCGTGCAGCGCCTCAAGGAGAGCCCGGAACACTCCGGACACTGACCGGGACGTACTGGGTTTCGGGCTTGGAGTCGGGTTTGCCGCAGCTGACGTAGGTCAGTTCCTCCCGGCGCGCCTCGACGATGACCTCCCACCGTTGATCAACAGGCGGTTGCCTCCCCGGCGACGCCGCCGCCGTCTTGATCAAGGTGACGCGCGTGGTCGGGCCGTCGGCGAGCACTTCGGTGACCGACAGCGCGTCGCTTCGCGGAAGGCCCAGCTCCTGGCGGGCGCGGGCGAGGGCTGCCTGGACGGGCGGCGCGAACCCCAGCTCTCCGCGCAGGTGATCGACCAGCAGGTCGCCGCGATCGGTCGCGGCGACCAGTTCGTCCAGCACGTCGTCGGTCACCCGTCCGTACAGCGCCCCGTTCGGCAGGGTCAGGACGACCGGCGCGAACCGGTGCCCTCCGGTGTGGCTGCAGCCCCAGACCCGTCCGGGGCGCCGCTCGTTCAGGGCCAGCGCGACCGCGCGCCCGAACACCGCACAGCACTGGTCGCGCTTGGCGTGCGTGCAGACCAGGTAGAGCGGCTCGGCCTCAGGCGCGCCCACCGAACTGTCCAGGGGCACCGTCAGCAGTTCGGCGTCGGCCAGGTACGTGGACCAGTAGACCTCGGACGAACCGGCGGGACGGACGGCCCAGCGGCGCCTGCCCTCCCAGACCTCCCGGCCGGGGCGGCGGATGACCAGCAGCTTCAGGCCTGCCGCGGCGGCGCGGGCCTCCAGCGCGACGGCGACCTCGCGGGCGAACTGGGACTCGCGTAGGCCGGCGTGTCCCCACGGGCCGGGCTGCTCGACCAGCAGAACGCCCGAGTCGGCGAACCCCGTCCCCAGCATCGACTCCCCGCGCTTGACCGACAGCGCCGAGCAACGGTGTTCTTGAGGGCCGCGGGGCCCCGCGTCGCGCTCCGCCGGGGAGCTCACCGGTCGGTCACGACCTCTCCGCGAGGGGCTTCGGCCATGTGGAGGGCGACGATTCCGCCGGTGAGATTGCGGTAGCGGACGGAGGTCCAGCCGGCCTCGGCCACGATCCTGCCCAGCTCGGACTGCGCCGGCCACGCCCGGATCGACTCGGCCAGGTAGACGTAGGCGTCGGCGTTGGACGAGACCTTGCGCGCGATCCACGGCAGTGCCCGCATCAGGTAGTTCAGGTACACGAACCGGAACGGTGCGAACGTCGGCCGGCTGAACTCGCAGATGACCAGCCGCCCGCCGGGACGGACGACCCGCAGCATCTCCTGCAGCGCGGTGTCGACCGAGGAGACGTTGCGCAGCCCGAAGCTGATCGTGGCCGCGTCGAAGGAGCCGGAGGCGAAGGGAAGGCGCAGCGCGTCCCCGGCCACGAACGGGACATCGCGCCGGGCGCGAACGGCCTGGCCCGCCTGCAGCATCCCGAGCGAGAAGTCGCACGCCACCGCCCGCGCCCCCGAGCGTCGCAGTTCGACGGTCGAGACGCCGGTCCCGGCGGCGAGGTCGAGCACGCGGTCGCCGGCGGAGAGCTGCAGCACCTGCCGGGTGCGGCTGCGCCAGCGCCGGTCCAGGCCCATCGACAGCACGGTATTCGTCCGGTCGTAGCGGCGCGCCACTCCGTCGAACATGGCCGAGACCTCGTGGGGCTGCTTGTCCAGGGTCGCGCGCGTGGGGCTCACGCCGGTGATTCTGCCCCACCGCGCATCTCGGCCTCGGAATGACCGTGGCCCTCGATCCTCTGGTCGGTGCCCTTGGCGAGCTGGATCGCCCCGATGATGACCACCGTCAGGCAGACCGCATAGGCCAGGATGTGCCCGGCCGAGCTGGGGATGTGCTCCTTGAGCACGAGCGAGCCGAACAGCACGGCCGACAGCGGGTCGAACGCCAGGTTGGTCGGCAGGACCGCCGGCAGCTTGCCGATCTGGAACGAGATCATCGCGAAGGTCATGCCGCCGACACCGAGGGCGGCCGCGCAGACCAGCGCCACCCAGCCGCGGGTGGAGCCGAAGATGCCCTCGAGCCCGTGCCGCTCCATGCGGTCGGTGATCGCGTTGATCATCACCGCGAGCGTGCCGAAGCAGGCGCCGGACGCGCCGCCGAACACCGCCCCGCGCACCGACTCCGAGCGCTTCCACGTCACGCCGATCGCCAGCGCGCTCAGCGCCAGCACCGAGGTCGCCACGAGCCCGAGCCGGGCCGGGCCCGGAACGAAGCCGTGCAGCGGCTCCCCGATGAGCGCGAGGAAGCCGCCCAGGCCGCCGACGACCGCGGCCACCGCGAGCAGGTCGAGCAGACGGGGACGCGGGCCGCCCATCAGGTAGCCGACGATCATGGCCACCGGCAGCATCAGGACGACCAGGGGCTGGACGAGCACCACGGGCCCCTGCGTCAGGGCGACGACGTTGAGCACGAACCCGATCACGTCGCCGCAGACGGCCAGTAACCAGACCGGGTTGCGCAGCGTGCGCCAGATGCCCTCGACGCCCTTGATCGAGGCGCCGTGCACCACCCGGTGCTGGATGACGATCGAGGTGCCGTAGACGACGGCGCCGAGGACGCCGAGGCCGATAGCGAGGGGGATGTTCGCCATGAGTCCGCCCCGGCTCAGCTGGCGGAGGCGACCGGCAGCGACGCAGCGACGTCTTGCGGAGCGACTGGCTGGATCTGCAACGCAGTAGAACTGAAGTGCGAGTGGACGCGGTCGTCGACCGGGTCGTCCGCGGGATCGGCGTGCACGACGAGGTGGTTGTACAGCGTGTCGCGCTGGGCGGGGATGCGGCCGGCCCCGCGGATCAGGTCGATCAGTTCCGTCCGGTTCGAGCGGTGCTTCGCGCCGGCCGAGGAGACCACGTTCTCCTCCAGCATCACCGAGCCCAGGTCGTCCGCCCCGAAGTGCAGCGTGAGCTGGCCGATGTCCTTGCCGGTGGTCAGCCAGGAGCCCTGCAGGTGGTTGACGTTGTCGAAGAACAGCCGTGCGACGGCGACCATGCGCAGGTACTCCAGTGAGGTGGCCTGGGTCCTGCCGCGCAGGTGGTTGTTCTCCGGCTGGTAGGTCCACGGGATGAACGAGCGGAAGCCGCCGGTTCGGTCCTGCACGTCGCGGATCATCCGCAGGTGCTCGATGCGCTCGGCGTTCGTCTCGCCGGTGCCCATCATGAAGGTGGCGGTCGACTCGACGCCGAGGTTGTGCGCGGCCTCCATCACCGCCAGCCAGACGACGCCCGGCTCCTTCAGCGGCGCGATCGCGGTACGGGGACGGTCGACGAGGATCTCCGCACCCGCGCCGGCGAACGAGTCGAGCCCCGCGGCGTGCAGTCGCGCGATGACCTCGTCATGGGGCAGTCCGGACGTGCGGCCGATGTGCACGACCTCGGACGCGCCCAGCGAGTGGAGCGTCAGGGACGGGTACGCGGCCTTGATCGCGCTGAACGTCTGCTCGTACCACTCGATGCCCAGCTCGGGGCTGTGCCCGCCCTGCAGCATGATCTGCGTGGCGCCCAGGTCGACGGCCTCGCCGCAGCGTCGCAGGATTTCGGCCAGCGGGTGCGTCCAGCCCTCTTCGTGCTTGGGCGCGCGGTAGAACGCGCAGAACTTGCAGGCCGTCACGCAGACGTTCGTGTAGTTGATGTTGCGATCGATGATGTAGGTGGCGATGCCGTCGGGGTACCGGCGGCGGCGCACGATGTCCGCGGCCTCGCCGAGCGCATGCAGCGGCGCGGAGGTGTACAGCAGCAGCGCCTCGTCCGGCCCGATGCGGCCACCGTCGGCGGCGTGCGCGAGCAGCTCATCGATCGTCCGCGTCATGCCAGCAGCCTATCCAGTCCTACCCATGCCTGAACGTGCCGTAGGTGATGGCTCTGGACCAGATCGACTGGAAACGGACGCCGTCCTTCACCGTGGCGGCGGCGTACATGCGGTGTTGCCCGGCGTAGATGCCGACGTGGTAGACGTGGCCGCTGCCGTCGTGGAAGAAGACCAGGTCGCCCGGCCTGGCCTTGCGGGCACTGATCTTGCGGGCCTTCTTGAACTGCTGCTGCGCACTGTGCGGCAGCCTGATCTTCGCGGCCTTCTTGTACGTGTAGGTGACCAGGCCGGAGCAGTCGAAGCCGCGCTTGGGCGTCGTCCCGCCCTCGACGTAGCGGCGCCCGACCTGCTTGGCGGCGAGCTTCGCGATCGCGGGCAGCGCCGTGGCCTTGACCCGCACCGACGCGGCGGACGCCGAGGCCGGGACGGCCAGGTCGACGGTCGCGAAGGCGAGCACGAACGTGAGCGGTAACGCGACAAGCGCGCGCAGGCGGACCATAAGGGTTCCCCTCGTCAAGGAACCCCGGCGTCACCATTACCCGCGTCCCGCTGTCAGATCAGCTATCGACCGTAACTGACATAACCTGAATCGGGCGGATCGCTCTCAGTCCAGCAGCGAGATCAGATCCTCGGCAGCCTGGGCGGCGGCCGAGTCGGCAACACCGGAGACGCCGCCGAGTCCGAAGTACGAGTGGTTCAGGGTCGGGAACTCGCGCGAGATCACGCGGACGCCCGCCTTCTCCAGCGCCTGGGCGTAGAAGTTGCCTTCGGTCCGCAGCACGTCCAGCGTGGCCGTGTGGACGACCGCGGGGGCGACACCGGTCAGGTCGTCGCAGCGCAGCGGTGAGACGCGCCAGTCGGCCGAGTCGGCCTCGTCGACGTAGTTGCAGGCGAACGCGTTCATGTCCGCCAGGGTGAGGCCGTAGCCGGAGCCGACGGTGCGGCGGGAGAAGTAGTCGGTCTCGGGGCGATCGCCGTACCGGCCCAGGACGTCGGTGACCGGGTAGAGCAGCAGTTGCGCCGTGAGCGGCTGGCCGGCGTTGCGCCGGGCGATCGCGACGGACGCGGCGAGCTGGCCGCCGACGCTGTCACCGGCGACGACGAGCATGCCGTTACTGCCGAGCTCGTCCAGGTGGGCCGCGGCCCATTCGGTGGCGGCGACGGCATCGTCGAACGCGGCCGGGAAGCGGTCCTCCGGCGCGCGGCGGTAGTTGACCATGACGACCACGGCATTGATCTGCGTGCTCATGCGGCGGGCGTGGCCCAGGTGGGTGTCGATGTCGCCGACCATCCAGCCGCCCCCGTGGAAATAGACGACCGTGGCCTTCGGTCCCGTGTCGGCCGGGCGCAGGACGCGGATCGCCAGCTCACCGGCGGGCCCGGCGATCGTCGCATCGGTCTCCGAGGCAGGGATCAGGGCCGGGTTCATCCGCGCCAGGGCCTCGGCGTTGCGCTCCCGCGAGCGGCGGCGGGCCTCGGCGACGGCGTCGGCGAGCTCCGGCTGGGTCACGTCGTTCTTGGCGAGCCACGACGCGATGTCGAGGTCCAGCTGGGAGTCGTTTGTCACTGCACGTCCTTAGCCACGGTTCGTAAACCACTGAGGATATCCGTGGCCGAACGGGATCGAGGCCCTGCGGGCGAATTCTGTGAGGCCCTCCACCTGGCGGGGGCCGAGGGAGAAGTCCAGGGTGCGGAAGTAGGTGGCCAGGGTGGCGGCGTCGAAGCTCTCCCAACGGGCGGCCTGCGCGGCGATCTCGTCCACGTGGTCCAGTGCGTCGTCGCGGCTGTGAACGAACGCGGTGTGCACGTCCTTGACCAGTCCGGGGTTCGCCTCGGCATAGTCGCGGCGGGCGGCCCAGACGGCGAAGACCATCGGCAGGCCCGTCCAGTCCTTCCACGCCTTGCCGAGGTCGACCACCTCCAGCCCCCGGCCCGGTGCGTCGTGCATGGCCCGCAGGGCGGTGTCGCCGATGAGCACGGCGGCGTCGGCTTCCAGCAGCATCGTGGTCAGGTCCGGTGGGCAGACGAGGTAGTCAGGACGCACGCCGTGCACCTGTTCCAGCCAGAGCCTGGCGAGTAGGACGGACGTGCGGGACGTGGACCCGAGCGCGACCCGCTGCAGGTCGACGAGCGGTTTCTGGGCGACGAGGTTCACCGACAGCACCGGGCCGTCCGAGCCGACCGCGAGGTCCGGCAGCAGCAGCAGGCCGTCGGCGTTGCGTAGGTACTCCACCAGCGAGATCGGGCCGATGTCCAGATCACCCGCGACGAGTTGGTCGTTGAGGCGGTCAGGCGTGTCCTTGACCAGGTCGATGTCGGGCAACACCCCGGAGCGGACGAGGCCCCAGTAGATCGGAAGGCAGTTCAGGAACTGGATGTGGCCGACTCGTGGACGGCTGATGCTCACGACAGGCACAGTACGGTCACTAACCTCGACGTGTGTCCGACGACTTCGAACTGGCCGAGTCCCTCGTCCGTGCGGCCGGCCTGCTGGCCGCCGAGATGCTGCGCGCCGGCCTGGAGACCAAGTACAAGACGTCCGTCTCGGACGTGGTGACGGCGGCCGATCACGCCGCCGAGGCCCTGGTCGTCGAGCGGCTCCGGGCCGAGCGTCCGGACGACGGCCTGGTCGGCGAGGAGGGCGCCGACCACCCTGGCGAGCGCACCTGGTTCATCGACCCGGTCGACGGCACCTACAACTTCCTGTCGGGGTTGCCGGCCTGGTGCGCCGCGGTCGCGCTGACGGACCCGGACGGCCCGGTGCTCGGCGCGATCTACCAGGCCACGACGGACGAACTGTGGCTCGGCGGACGCGACCGTCCCACCACCCTGAACGGCGCCCCGCTGGCACCGCTGGAGGAGCGCCCGCTGGCCGACCTGTCGATCGCCACCTACCTGCACCCCACGACGCTGCCGGACGATTCGCTGCGCGAACCGCTGCTGCGGGCGATCAACGGCGCGGCGACGACCCGCATGCTCGGCTCCGGCTCGATCGAACTCGCGGCCGTCGCGGCCGGACGCCTCGGCGCCTGGGTGCAGGCGAACTCGATGGACTGGGACTGGCTGCCCGGCGTCGCCCTGGTCGAGGCGGCGGGCGGACGGACGGCCGTCGTCGAGGCGCACGGCCACCGCTGGCACATCGCGTCCAACCCCCGCGCCACCGCCGAGTTGACCGCGCTGGTTACGGCAGACTGACGCGGTGTCCGACATCGACCGCGAGCGTCTCGCAGCGCAGTTGAACGAGACGGTCGCCAAGCGCCTTGCGGCCCTGTCCCTGCGCCTGGACGCCGCGATGGCCCTCACCAAGGAGCAGGCCGTCCAGCGCCGCATCGGCGAGAGCGTCGCCGAGCTCAACTCCGTGGTGGACGAACTGCGCTCGCTGATCCTGGGACTGCAGCAGACCGAGGCTCCCGAGGACGGTCTACAGGGACGCGTCGCCTCCCTCGCCCTGGCCGCCGGCGCCCGCCTCGGCTGCACCCCACGGATGTCGTTCGTCGGTCCCTTCGACACCCTGCCGCCGCTGATCGCGGAGGACCTGGGGGTCGTGGCCGAGGAGATGCTGGCGAACGTGGTCAAGCACTCCTACGCCGGCTCGATCGAGCTTCGCCTTGTGGCGTCGGAGGAGTCCGTCTCGCTCGAGGTGCGTGACGACGGCGTCGGGCCGAACGACGAACCGACCGCCGGGACGGGCCTGGCCGACATGCTCGCCCGCGCCAGCACGCACGGCGGCAACTTCACGATCGAGCCGAACAAGGCAAGCGACGGTGGTTACGGCAGCGTCCAGCGCTGGTGGGTCCCGTTCGGCCCGGCGTGAGTCAGGCGTCCGGGTCCAGTTCGGAGTCCAAGGTGTCCCGCGCGTCGCGGCGGGCGGCGATGCGCTGCTCGATCTTCTGCGCGAACCGCTGGCGCGGTACCTGCAGCGCGACGTACGAGATCGGGACGGACGCGAAGGCGGCGATGATGCCGGCCAGGATGGGCTCGAGACCGACCGCCCACAGGATTACCCAGAGCAGACCGAAGACCCCGAATCGCAGCACGGTGTAGAGCCACATCGAGCCCATCCACCCGGCGAAGGTGACGTTGTTGCTCATGGCTACGCCCAGATGGCCTGGGGGTTGGCGCGGCGCTCGGCCAGGCTGACCGGGCCGTCGTACTCGCGGATGACCTCGTACCGGGTGTTGCGCTCCGTGGGCGTGAAGCCGGCATCGCGGATCAGGTTCAGCAGGTCGTCCCGCGTCAGCTTGTCGGGGGTGCCGTAGCCGTCCGCGTCGTGCGTGATCTTGTACTCGACCACGGAGCCGTCCATGTCGTCCGCACCGTAGTTCAGCGCGAGCTGGCTGGTGCTCAGACCGTGCATGACCCAGAAGACCTTCACGTGCGGGAAGTTGTCCAGCATCAGCCGGCTGACCGCGAACGTCTTGAGCACGTCCGCGGGCTGGGCCATCGGCAGGTGCGACAGCCGGTTGTTGTCGTTGTGGAACCGCAGCGGGATGAAGACCTGGAAACCGCCGGTCTCGTCCTGCAGTTCGCGCAGCCGCAGCACGTGGTCGACGCGGTGGCGGTGCTCCTCGATGTGGCCGTAGAGCATCGTGCTCGGCGTCTTGAGGCCCTTCTTGTGCGCGAGGCGGTGGATGCGCGACCAGTCCTCCCAGTGCGTCTTGTGGTCGACGACCTGACTGCGCACCTCCCAGTCGAAGATCTCCGCGCCGCCTCCGGTGAGGGACTCCAGGCCGGCGTCGATCAGTTCGTCCAGGATCTCGTCGGCGCTCAGGCCGCTCAGGGTCTCGAAGAAGTGGATCTCGGTGGCGGTGAACGCCTTGAGGGCCACGTCCGGCAGTTCGGCCTTGAGCTCGCGCAGCACGCGCGGGTAGTACTTCCACGGCAGCGTCGGGTGCAGGCCGTTGACGATGTGCAGTTCGGTCAGCCCGTCCCCCTTCATGGCGGAGGCGAGGCCGACGGCCTCCTCGACGCGCATCGTGTACGCGTCCTTCGCGCCGGGCTTGCGCTGGAAGGAGCAGTACGCGCAGGACGCGGTGCAGACGTTCGTCAGGTTCAGGTGCCGGTTGACGTTGAAGAAGACCGCGTCACCGTTCTTCTCGGTGCGGACGCCGTGCGCCAGCCGGCCGAGCCAGGCCAGGTCGTCGGTCGCGTAGAGGTCCTCGCCGTCCTGCCGGCTGAGCCGCTCGCGGTTCTCGATCTTCTCGGTCAGTTCGTCCTTGCGTGCCTGCTCCAAAGCCATGCCGTTCAGGGTACGGGGACGGGCTCAGCGCCCGCCGCCCGTGCCCTTGGTGCCGAACGTGCCGAAGCCGCCGGCGGGGAACGTGCCGCCCTCGCCGAACCGGATCCGGGTCGTCGAGGACGTGGTGCTCGCCGGCAGCGCCTTGCCCGGGTCGGCCAGTTGCACGCGCTCGCCCGCCGCGACGCCCCCGGTGACCTGGCTGGCGTCGGTGCCGATCAGGCCGAGCGTGACGTTCACGGTCTTGGTGCCGCTGCCGGTCACGACGGTCACGACGTGCCGCATTCCAATCGAGGTGATCGCCGAGTTCGGGACGAGCACGGCGTCGCTCGCGGTGCCGGTGGTGAGGACGACGTCCGCCCCGACGCCGGCGTGGATCCTCCGGCTGCCGTCGGCGAGGGTGACCGTGACCGGGAAGGTGGTCAGCGAACCGCTGGTGGTGCTGACGATGCCGATCTTGGTGACCGTGCCCTGCAGCGGCGTGCTCTGGCCGTCGACCTGCACCTGGGCCTTCTGCCCCTTCTTCACCTGGTCGATCTGGCTAATCGGCACCTCGATCGTGACGATCTGTTTGCCGGTGCCCAGGATCGTGATGCTGGAGCCGCTGGAACTCGATCCGGCGCTGTAGCCGACACTGGCGATGCTGCCGGCGATCGGGCTCTTCAGGGTGGCGGCGGCGAGGTTCTGCTCGGCGACCTTCAGGTCGGCCTTGCGCGCGTCGATGGCGGCCTGGTCGGCGGCCAGTTGGGTCGCGCTGGCCGGTTCGCCCGTGCTAGTGGTCGCGCTTGTGCCGGTGCTGCCGGACGGGATCGTGCCGGTGCGGGACGTGCTGCCGGTGCCGCCCTGGCCGGTGCTGCCGGGCTGGGTGGTGTCGCGGGACGGGCTGGTGGAGGGCGTTGTCCCGCCCGGCTGACCAGAGCCCCTCCCGCCGGGGGTCGTTCCCGTGGTGGAACCGGACTGCGCCTGGAGCTCGGCGATGAGCCCGTCCAGCGTGCTGATCGCGCCGTGTAGCGTCTTGATCGCCTTGTCCTGCTGGGAGATCGCGTGGTCGAGTGTGTCCATGTCGGTCGCGAGGGTGTCGGCGTAGTGCGCGTAGTCGGCCTGCGCGCTGACGCAATCGGCGTCGGTGGCGGAGGTTTCGCTCGAGGGGCTCGACGAGTCCGAGGAGGAGGGCGACGGGCTCGGGGTCTCGGTCGGCGCGGCGCAGGCGGCGGTCTGGGCGTCGCGCAGGGCGAGGTTCTGCTTGATACCGGCATCGACGGTCTGTTGCGCGGCGTCGACCGCGGCCTGGCCGGTGTCGACGCCCTGCTGGGCCTGCACGACGGCCTTCTGCGCGGCCTTGATCTGCGTGATGAGCTGCGCCTGGTCACCGCTAGCCGAGCCGGTGCTGCCGCCGGAGGGGGCGGACGACGTAGTGCCGGCCGACGGTGCGGGGGCCGGGGTCGAGCTGGACTCGGTCGCCACGAGCGGGGCAGCGCCGGCCGAGTCGGTGCTCATCCCGCCCGTCCCGCCCGTACCGGAACCGGTGCCGGAGGTGGTGCTCGTCTGGCCGTTCTGGTCGTCCTCGAGTCGCTGTTCGGCGCTGGCGACGGCGGCGTCGGCCAAGTCGACCTTGGTCTGCAGGTCGGTCGTGTCAAGCCGGGCCAGGACCTGGCCCTTCGCGACGTCCTGCCCGGCCTTGACCGCGACCTCCGCGACGGTGCCGCCGGTCGCGAAGGAGGCGGTGCTCTTCGACGAGGAGGCGATCGTGCCCGACGCCTCGATCGTCTGGGTGATGCTGCCGGTGGTCACGCTCGTGACGATCGGTTCGGCGGTGTCGTCGCCGGTCGCGGCGATCGCCGCCGAGCTTCCCGCAACGATGACGACCACGCCCGCGCTGAGCGCGCCCAGCCTGCGTCGGCGGACGCGCTGCCGGCGGCGCCTGGCTGCCGGAGTCTCAGGCACCGTTGCCCCCGGTCGGCGCCCCCGCGCCGGGTCGCCGGCCGAAGCCGCCGCGTGCGAAGCAGGCGCCGTCGACGGGGTCGGTGATCGCGATGCTGGTGGCAGTCACGGCTCCGGTGTCGTCGCTCTTGCCCTGCGCGTCGGCGCACCTGCCGACCTGCACCGCCTTGGCGCTCGCCTTCTGCTGCGCGGTGATCGTCGTCTTCGCATCGACCGTGACCGTCTTGTCGATCGTGGCGGTGCTGCCGGGGCTGCCGCTGGTGAAGTCGCGGGCGGCCACGACGATCGTCGAGCCGGACACCGACTTGACCGCGCCGGTCACGAAAGAACCGGTGAAGGTCGGGGCACCGGACGGACGAGCGCCGGTCGGGAAGCCGGAGGGCCGCGACCCGTCGGTGGGGAAGCCGGACGGGCGCTGGCCGCCGCCGAAGCCGCCCCCGAACCCGCTGGTGCACTCGCGGTTGACGGCCGCGGTGACCGAGATCGTCGCGGCCCTGATGGCGCTGGCCGTGCTGTCGCCGGTGTCCGAGCGGGCCACGACGCAGTCGCCGGCCTTAATGCCCGAGACCGGGACCTTCACCTCCTGCGTGAAGGTCGTCGTGCCCGTCCAGCTCACGGCCACCTGGCCGTCCTGCTGGGTCTGCACCTGTGCGGTGGTGCCGTCGACCGCGGCGATCAGGCCGTACGTACCGGGCACGCGCCCGCCGCCGGGAAAGCCGTTGCCGGTGCCGCCCTGGCGCTGCTGACCGGTGCCCGCGCCGGCGCTGCCGCTGGGCTGCGCCGAGGCGGGCGCCGTAGTCGTGTTGTTGCCCGCGGGCTGCGACCCGGAGGACGAGCCGCCGCAGGCCGGCAGGATGAACGCGGCCACGCCGCCGAGGGCGGCGACGGCCAGGATGTGCTTGCTACGCATGGGAAACCTCATTCACTGCGGAGTGCATCGATGGGGGAGAGCCGGGCGGCGCGGGCAGCGGGATAGACACCGAAGCCGACGCCGATCGCGATCGCAACGCCGATGGCGATCAAGATCCACGGGACCGAGATGGCCACCGGGTCGCTGATGAAGCGGCGCAGGACGACGGCACCGCCGACCCCCGCCGCGACGCCGAGCAGGCCGCCGGTGAGACCGAGGATCGAGGCCTCGGAGAGGAACTGCCGGCGGATCAGGGCGGGCGTCCCGCCGAGCGCCTTGCGCAGGCCGATCTCGCGTGTCCGTTCCTTGACCGAGACCAGCATGATGTTCATGACCCCGATGCCACCGACCAGCAGCGACAGCGCAGCGATGCCGATGAGCAGGTTCGTCAGGGTCCCGCTCACCGATGAGGTGGCGCCGATGACCGACTGCTGGGTCGTGATCGTGAAGTCGGTCGTTGACCCGGACGTGACCGAATGCCTATACGCCAGAAGGGCATTCGTCTCCTGATAGGCCGCCGACAGCCGCGAGTCGCTGGTCGCCTTCACGTAGATCGTGGCGACGGACGTGCGGTTCGTGCCGCCGATGATCCGCTGCTTCGCGGTGCTGAGCGGCACGATCGCCTGGTCGTCGAGGTTGGTGGTGGAGTCCGAGCCGGCCGAGGTCAGCACCCCAATCACCTCGTACTGGACGCTGTTGATCTCCACACTGCGGCCGACCGCGACCTCTGCCCGTCCGAACAGCTCACTGGCCGTGTCGGAGGCAAGCACCGTGACGGCGGCCGCGTTCTTCTGGTCGTCGGCCGTGAGGAAGCGGCCGGTGGAGACCTTGCGCGCCCGCACGTCCAGCCAGGAGTCCGTCGTGCCGACGACGGTGGTCGTCCAGTTCGTCGAACCGTTGACCACCGAGACCGAACTGCTCTGCGACACCGGCGCAACGCCGGCGACGTCCGGCGCCGCGGTGGACGAGGAGAGCGCGGCGGCGTCGGCCTCGGTCAGCGTCGCCGCCGACCCGAACCCTCCACGCACGCCACTGGTCGTCGAACTGCCCGGCGAGACGATCAACAGATTACCGCCGAGCGCCGACAGTTGCTTGGCGACCTGCTGCTGCGCGCCCTGGCCCAGCCCGACCGTCAGCACGACGGCCGCGATGCCGATGAGGATGCCGAGCGAGGTGAGGATCGAGCGCATCTTGTGCGTCCGGATCGCGTCCCACCCGTTGCTCAGGGTGTCCAGCCAGTTCATCGGGCGGCCGCCGCGACGGCCGGCTCGTCAGAGGCGATCTGCCCGTCCCGGATGTGGATCACGCGGGCCGCCCGGGCGGCGACATCGGCCTCGTGGGTGATCAGCACGATCGTGCGCCCGTGCCCGTGCAGTTCGTCGAACAGGTCGAGCACGTCCTCGGTGGCGGTCGAGTCGAGGTTTCCGGTCGGCTCGTCGGCCAGGACGAGCGCCGGATCGGTCGCCAGCGCCCGCGCCACCGCGACGCGCTGCTGCTGGCCGCCGGAGAGTTCGCCGGGGCGGTGGTCGACGCGGTCACGCAGGCCCACCCGATCCAGCGCCTCGCGGGCGCGTCTGGCCCGCTCGTCCCGCGCCAGGCCGGCGTAGGCCAGCGGCAACTCGACGTTGCGCTGCGCCGTGAGGGACGGCAGCAGGTTGAACTGCTGGAACACGAAGCCGATCAGGCGGTTGCGCACCTCGGCGAGGTCGATCTCGTCCATCGTCGAGACGTCCTCGCCGGAGAGCAGGTAGTCGCCCGCGGTCGGGACGTCCAGGCAGCCGAGGATGTGCATCAGGGTCGACTTGCCGGAACCGGACGGGCCCATGATCGCGACGTATTCGCCCGTGGTGATCGACAGGCTGACCCCGCACAGCGCCTCGACCTCGACGCTGCCGGTGCGGTAGACCTTCCGGACCTCGCTCAGCTCGATGACCGGTGCCGAGTCAGCCACCGTTCTGCTCCCCGAGGCCGCCGACCGGGAACCCGCCCGCGGGGAAGCTGCCGGCCGGGAAGTTGCCGCCACCCGGGAATCGGCCGGCGGGGAAGTTGCCGGTGCCGCCGGTGCCGGTGCGGTTCGTCCCGCCCGTGCCGGCGCGGCCGGTGTCGGTGCGCGCCAGTTCGATGACCTGGATCTGATCGCCCTCGGCCAGTCCCTTGGTGATCTGGACCTCGGCGCCGGAGGTGATGCCCGTCGTCACGGGGGTCTTGACGGTCTTGCCGTTGACAACCTTGTTGACGTAGCTCGTCCCGTCCGTGTTGCGCTGCAGGGCGAGTGACGGGATGACGATGACGTTCGACAGCTGCTTGTAGATCAGCGTCGCCGTGACGGACGCGCCGTCGTGCAGGCCCTTGGGCGATCCGGTCACCGCGACGACGACCGGGTAGCTGGCCGTGCCGGACGTGGACGAGGAGAGCACGGCGACCGACGAGATCGTGCCGTAGACCGTGTCGGTCGCTCCCGAGACGGTGAGTTGCGCCTGCTGGCCGGCCTTGAGCAGGTCGACCGAGGTGGCATCGACGGTGGCGTTGACGACCCAGGCCCCGGTGCTGATCACCTGGATGCCGGTCGAGCTGGACGAGCTGCTGGAACTGCTGTTCGCGCCGCCGAGCCCGCCGCCTGACGAGCCCGACGACCCGGAGCCAGAGCCGGAGCTCGAACCCGAGCCGGAGACGGACTGACCGACCGTCAGGCCGACGCTCGCGACCGTCCCGCTGAACGGCGCCGTCAGGGTGGCGCCTGCGAGTGCTGTCCGCGCGGACGCCAGCTGGTTCCGGTCCGCGGTCAGGGCGGCCTTGTCGGCCGCCAGTTGCGCGTCGGTGGTGCTGGAGTCGGCGCTGGCAGATTCGTCCGCCTCGACTTTCGCCTTCGCGGTGGCGACGGTGGCCTTGGCCTGCGCGACGGTGGCAGCCAGCGAGGCGGAGTCGATGGTGGCGAGCTTCTGGCCCTTCGTGACCGTCTGCCCCTCGGTGACCAGCACGGAGGTGACGACGCCCGCGGACGAGAAGTTCAGGGTCTGGTCGTTCGCGGGGGCCAGCGTCCCGGTCGCCGAGACGCTCTGCCGGATCGTCCCGGTCGACACCGTCTGGGTCGTCGTGGTGGCCTGGGCCGCCGCGGCCGGTGAGCTGTCACCGCTCGCGGCGATATACCCGCCGGCACCACCGGCCGCGAGCACGACCACCAGCGCGGCGCTGCTGATGCGGGAGTGCCTGCGCACGCCCTGCACCGCGGACCGGAGCGGGTTCATCGCGCCACCCGCAGGCTGAAGCCGACGCCACGGACCGTGTGGATCAGCGGCGGCTCGACGCGGTCGATCTTCTTGCGCAGGGACGAGATGTAGGAGTCGATGATCGACACCCCTCCTGAGAACGAGTAGTCCCAGACGTTGGACAGGATCTGGTCACGGGACACGACGCGCCCGCTGTTCTGCAGCAGGTAGCGCAGCAGGGCGAACTCGGTGGGCGAGAGGTCGATGGACACGTCGCCGCGCCACACCTCGTGCCGGTCCTCGTCCAGTTCGAGGTCGGCCAGGCGCAGGACGCCGTCGTCATGGGCGTCGGGTCTGGTGCCGGCCGACCAGAACGGTTCAAGGCGGCGCAGGACGGCGCGGACGCGGGCCACGACCTCGTCCAGGCTGAACGGCTTGCTGATGTAGTCGTCGCCGCCGATGGTGAGCCCGGCGACGGTGTCCTCGAGGCGGTTGCGCGCGGTCAGGAAGACGACGCCGACGGTGTCGCGATCGCGGCGGATCTGCCGGCACAGTTCGTAGCCGTCGACATCCGGCAGCATCACGTCGAGCAGGAGCAGGTGCGGACGGAACTCCGCCGCGGCCGCGAGCGCCTCGGCGCCGCTGTGCGCGACGCGGACGTCGAAGCCGACGAAGCGCAGCCCCTTGCGCAGCAGGTCGGCGATATCGACCTCGTCGTCGACGACCAGCAGCCGCTCCCCACGTCCCGGCCTCGGCTCACCGCCTTTGCGCGCGGCCGGCCTCACCATGGTGGCACCCATCCCGTTGCTCCATCCGTTGCCTGGGACGAGCCTGGACGGGGACCTTGGACGAATCCTTCAAACACTCTGTGAACCAGTCAGGAGTTGGTGAGTGCTGTCTGTGAACTGCTCTGCCCGGGTGGGTTCGGTCGCGAGCGGCAGGGCGACGGTGAAGGTGGTGCCGACTCCGGGCACGCTGGTGCACGCGACCGTCCCGTCGTGCGCGGCGACCACGGCGGCGACGATCGAGAGTCCGAGCCCGGTGCCGCCGCGCGCCCTGGAGCGGCCCGGGTCGGCGCGGTAGAACCGCTCGAAGAGGCGGCCCAGGTGTTCGGGCGGGATGCCGGGGCCCTGGTCCGAGACGCTGATCTCGACCGTGCCGCCTGTGGCTTTTACCCTTACCAGCACTGGTGATTCGGTGTGGACGAGCGCGTTGGTAAGCAGGTTGGTGAGCACCTGCCGCAGGCGGTCCACGTCGGCGTCGATCAGGACGTGGCCGCCCTCCGGCCCCTCGTATTCAATCTCACGTTCGTGGTCGCGGGCGCGGGCATCGGAGACCGCGTCGGTCACCAGCGCCACCGCGTCCGTCCGGACCGCGTGCAGCGCGCGCCGCTGGTCGAGGTACGCGAGCAGCAGCAAGTCGTCGACGAGGTGGGCCATCCGCCGCGCCTCGGCCTCGATACGTTCGGTCGCGTGCCGCCGCTCGGCGGGGTCGGTCAGCGCGTCCTTGTTGACCAGTTCGGCGTAGCCGCGGACGGTCGTCAGCGGGGTGCGCAGCTCGTGGCTTGCGTCGGCGATGAACTGCCGCAGCGTCGCCGCGGTCCGGTCCCGCGTCGCGAAGGCCGCTTCGATCTGGCCGAGCATCGAGTTCAGCGTTGCGGCCAGCCGTCCCACCTCGGTGTTCGGACGGTCCAGTGGTACGCGACCGCTCAGATCGCCCGAAGCGATGTTTTCGGCGGTGGCCTCGACGGTGCGCAGCGGACGCAGGCCCATGCGGACCACCACCGCCGCCGACCCGACGAGCAGGGCGAGCACGCTCAGCGCCGCCACGACGGTGATCACCTCGAGCTGGTGCACCGTCGCGTCCGAGGCGCGCAGCGAGATCGCGACCACGGTGGCCGTCCCGTCGCCGTTGTCCGCAACCCGCAGGCGGAATTGTGAGCCGCCGTTCTGCGCCGGCGCCGTGAACGGGTCATCGCCCTTGGCGGCGACGGCCTTCCCGTCGAGCCCGGTCAGGTCGGGGCGGGCCTCGTTCGAGCCGCCGGCCTGCCAGACGATGTTGCCCTGCTTGTCCAGCACCGTGAAGACGAACGGGGTGGGCAGGTCCTCGTCCTGGCGCTGAACGGGACGGACGCGGAACCCGCCGACACCGCCGAGCCCGCCCGGTGCCCCCACAGCGGCGGACGGGCGGCTGGCCAGGCCGGCAAGCTGCTGATCGACCTGGCGGACCAGGTAGGAGCGCAGCAGCGCCACGCCGAGAGTGCCGGTGACGGCCAGGCCGATGGCGACGAGTACTGCGACGCCGGCGACCAGTCTCAGCCGCAACGACCAGCCGGACGGCGCCAGCCGCTGCCTGAGGGTGCCCACGCTGCCAGACTCAATACGGCAAACTTGAAAGAATTCGGAGCGTTCCTTGTGCTCTGCCTGTGCGTTCGTGCGCCACACGAGAACTTTAAGTTGACATCGTTAACTTAACGGTCGTAACTTACCGCGCATGCTGACTCGCATCGCTGGAATCGGGCTCCGTCGTCCGAAGATCGTTCTTGCCGTCGCCGGCCTTGTGCTCGTCCTGGGCGCACTGTTCGGCGGCTCGGTCGCCTCGCACCTGAAGACCGGCGGCTACACCGACCCGGGCGCCGACTCGACCGTCGCCACGCACCTGCTCGACAAGCACTTCCACGGCGGTGGGGCCAACCTGGTGTTCCTGATCAGCTCGCCCGGCGGCCTTGACGGTGCGGCGGCTCGCGCGGCCGGCGCCGACATCGTCACCGGGTTGAATGCCCGCGCCGACTGGGTGAGCAGCACGTCCTCGTACTGGACCGTCCCGGACCCGGCGGCTGCCGGGCTGGTCAGTGCTGACGGGACGTACGCGCTGGTCGCGGCGCACGTCCTGGGTGACGACAACCAGATGCAGGACCGGGCCCGCTCGCTCGCCTCCGAACTGGAGAAGGGGCACGCCGGCGCGACGGTACAGACGGGTGGATCGGCGTTCACCTACGCGCAGGTCACCGACCGCACCAAGGAGGACCTGAAGGTCGCCGAACTGATCTCGATCCCGCTGACGGCGATCGCGCTGATCCTGGTGTTCGGATCGATGATCGCCTCGCTGCTGCCGCTGGCCATCGGGATCCTGTCGATCGTCGGGACGCTCGCGATCCTGCGCCTGCTCTCGATGATCACCGACGTCTCGATCTACGCGATGAACATGACGACCGCGCTGGGGCTCGCGCTGGCGATCGACTACAGCCTGTTCATGGTGAGCCGGTACCGCGAGGAGCTGCGCCGCGGTGCGTCCGTCCCGGATGCGGTGACCACGACTGTGCGGACCGCCGGGCGCACCGTCCTGTTCTCCGCCCTGACCGTCGCGCTGTCGCTGGCGGCGCTGGCCGTGTTCCCGATGTACTTCCTCCGCTCGTTCGCCTATGCCGGCGTCGCGGTCGTCGGCTTCGCCGTGCTGGCCTCGCTGTTCGTCCTGCCCGCGGCGCTGGGACTGATCGGGCACCGCATCAACGCGTGGGACCTGCGGCACTGGGTGCGGCGCGCACTCGGCCGTCCCGACCCGGTGGAGAAGCCACTGTCGGCGGGGTTCTGGTACCGCAACGCGAAGCGGATCATGCGCCGTCCGGTGGCGTTCGGGCTCGCGGTGACGGCACTGTTCCTGGTCCTGGGCGCGCCGTTCCTCAAGGCCCACTTCGGCTACCCGGACGACCGCGTGCTCACCACCGAGGCGAGCGGGCGACAGGTCGGCGACATCCTGCGGGCCGACTTCGCGCGGGATCCGGCGGCCGGGCTGACCGGCGTCGTGTCGTCGATCGCATCCGACCCGTCCGCCCTGCAGTCGTACACGGCGGCGGTGAGCAAGGTGTCCGGTGTCGAGTCGGTGACCTCCGGCGCCGGGACGTTCGTGGCC
>Ga0207710_10000536_pt1 | contig 23233 bp, 20 predicted proteins | sample KBSS24metaG_FD_184400 | JGI IMG/M metagenome (GOLD analysis project Ga0207710, IMG submission 184400) | Switchgrass rhizosphere microbial communities from Kellogg Biological Station, Michigan, USA - KBS S2-4 metaG (SPAdes) (version 2) | ecosystem: Host-associated > Plants > Roots > Rhizosphere...
GGCTGCCGACTGAGGATGCAGCTAAGGGAAAACGTACAGGGTAATTTCACCTGAAAATAAAGTTTGTTCGGATCGATAAAGAGGGTTTTCAACCCTGATCACGGATCGTTTGCTCGGCGGTCGAACCGGGGAATTTTTCATCAGTGCTCGTCGGTCGCACTGAGAGATTTTTTCTCAGTGACTGTCTGCTGTCGGAATGGCGTCAACCGCACTCGCTGATGAAATGTATTCGCTCTTTCCGCTCGACGTTGACTGCAACGAGGAAGGTAAAGCGCGATTTAAACGGTAAACCATTGAGACATAAAGCACAGAGACAGTTTTTTAAACGAGTCTTAAGAATATCGACCGAGATGTTTACGTGTAAAGCATTGAAAGATAAGGGATGTACGTAATTTGTTAACCAAAAAATCAGAAAAAGTTACAACGTAAAGCATTGATGTAAAAGAATTAAGACGGGAAATTAAACGGTTACGCGCTGCGTAACCTCGACAGCCCCGAAGCGGGGGTGTCGTGTCTCATCACTCAGGTGCGCAGCACCTTTTTATTTCTTCGGATGGAGTCTTGAATCTTCTGACCGTGAGGCGGGCTGGCGATCAAGAAAATTTGCAGGGATGGTTGGAGGCGATCAGATCAAAGAAAATCGACGGGGATGATCAGTGGCGCTCAGTCAATACTACTGAAGGTATAAGGCAAATCGCATTTCTACCTCAAAATACTAAGAGCGAGACTTGGCTTGGGGCTTAGGACCAAGTGCCGCGCGGACGCCAAGTAGCGATGGGACGAGAAAAGTAAGAAAAAGTTTCTTAATGAGCGCGTCTCGTTCTGATAGTGATTTGCCCGATATGTATTCAGTCGCAACTTGATGAGTTGCCTCAATCTCATCTCCAGGCTCAACAGGGGTTGACCACATCAGTCCCAACAACACCGCTGCTGCAAATACTATCAGCACGCAAAGGGCATAAGAGGCGACGCGACTTCTCTGTACGTGTTCTCCTTTGGCATTTTTAAGCAAGTGCTCGGTGATACCATATGAGCCCCCGATGGCGAACATTACCGCGAGCACTAGACCGACGAAATGCCCGGCGATGGCATCCCATGACCACTTTCTGAATTCGGCAATAGGTGGGAAGGTAAGGAACCCGGTTATGAGTATAGAAGTACCTAACAGGGCAGTGATCCCAAGCCAGCTGTTATCTAAATCGATGTGCCTCAGCTTCATTCAAGCTCCGATCATGCTCTCATCCACAATAGAAAGATGGTGTTTCGTCTCTTTCATCCGTTCGGCAATAGGCTCGCGGGTCGGATTTGCAAAACTCAAGGACACACTGGCTTGTAAGTCATTCCGGCTCGGCTGTCAATCTGCACAGTGCGGGGAATAAGTAGACAACTCTAGTGAGACTTCACCGAGAATCTTGTCAACTTTTAGGTCGGGTTTTACCGCCGAAAGTTCGACGCAACTGTGCCAACAGGCGCAGTTGCGTCCGGCCAAAAAAATGCCAGCCGAGTGCTATTAAACTCGGCTAGCGTGATGCGTCTCAGGGAAACTTTATTCTGTGACGGGATCAATTTCGGAGCGTCCGGCACGGATGATTTGATCAGCGGCGCGGAAGATTTTTTGGGAGCTCTCGGGCCGGTGGGATTTGGGAGAAAGATAGGGACGTTTGCTGACAGATTAGACGAAATTCTTTAGACAAAACCGGGGAGGTTTTCGGATGAGAATTGGTGGCAGTTTTTGGACAGAAACCTGAACCAAAAAGTACTCCTCTGGTCCAAGGGAAGTTCGTTACGCTTTAGGTGGGCGGCGGCGCGGGGGAGTTCTTAGATTGAGCAAGTCCGCATGTCGGGTGTTCAGCATATAGGTCAATTCCTGATAGGAAATTCCGAGGGCGCGCGCGGAACGAGTAACGCTCCCCTTATTAGTCTCGAGCGCATGTTTGATCAGGTCATGCTCGACTGATTGTACTTCTTCCGACAGGGTTCGCCCAGTAATAATATCCTCTTGATCCATTACGGCTAACCGTTCTTCCATTTCCTGAAAGACGGCGAATGCGGCTTCTGCCGCGCGATTGAGTGAGCCAATCTTTCGAGATAGACGAACAGCGCGACGGAAAGCAGTAAGCGCCATGCCATAGTTTTCGAGTCGAGCCAGAGCCCTTCCGTGGGTTGTCAATGACTCAGCTAATTCCGCTTGCATTTCGCTCTTTTCCAGAGTGCGCACAGATGAATCGGCAGCTTTTTCGGCCTCAGCGGTACGACCCTGTTGGAGAAAAGCGCGGGCGCGAGTTTCATCAACCTGGGCCACTGCGCCTTTGTCTTTTAGGCTCGTAAAGATGCGGCGAGCACGGCTTAAATGTTCATGTGCTTCTTTGAAAAAATTGATTTTGAGATATAAGAAGCCGAGATTGTTTTCAACATTCGCACGGTAACGTTTATGGTCTGCTTGTTCAAAGTGATAACTTGCAGCGGCGTATTCGACTAAAGCGCGATCAAGATAGTCTCCAGGGCCTTCCGACTCCCAAAGATTCTCAAGCGCATCTCCGAGAGTTTGGTGATAACAACCGGTGAGTGTTTGGTTGCTGATCTTCTCAAAAAGAGCGGAGTTCTCCGTAAGAAAGCGTACTGCTTCGTGGGGGCGACGTGCATATTGCTCAACCATGGCCAAGCGTTGTATGGCTCTAGCCTTTAACTCGATCTCAGTCGTCAAATGCGCGAGGGCGAGCTTTAGAAGATCGGAGGCGTTGTCGTATTCGCCCGTGCGCCAATAACTCAGAGCGAGTTCTGTCTGCGCTTCGGCTATCTTCTTTTTGTCTCTTTGCGACTGGAATATGGTGAGGCTTTCACTGATCAGATCCCTGGCTGTCTGCTGCGCATCTTTGATCTGATTACTACTCCCGATTACGCCCGTCAGCGCTCCCACCCGCAGGAGGACTTCCGCAGCGGTGCTTCGGTCCAAGCCTTCGAGATTAGGGCGCTCGCCGAGGCGCGGCCACAAACCACTAAGCAGTTCCTGCGCTTCCTCATATTCCCCTCTATTCTCGAAGTCTCTGGCGAGATCGCAGCATAGCTTCGCCCGGCGCCCCACACTGAGGTTTGGGTTTACGAATTCGCGCAGTAGTGAGGCCCGTAAAGTCATGTGAGAGCCAAGTTTCGATGTTGATTCGCTCTATTGATTGGGAGGAAAGCGGCGCGGCTAAATCTAACGCAATCCCTCATGCTCTTGCAAGAAAAGTTGCTGTGATCTAGGGTGCGACGCAAAAGTTTTGCATCACTCTCAAAGATGCAAAAGTTTTGCATTTCTTTAGGAGGCACCCAAAGTGAAACTTTTACACCGGACGTGCGCCGTCGCGGTCCTAAGCATCGCATTAGCCGTGTCTGCGTTTGCTGGTCAAATAGGCTCTCCCGGCTACGCACCGCCACCGCCGCCGCCGAGCGAAACATCGACCTCAACGTCCAACATTGCGACGACCATAATCCTTACGATCGTTAGTTTGATTCGGTAGAGGATTGCTCCGGTTTTTGCTGAGGCGAACAACCCGCATCGAGCGCGGGAGTAGTAGGAGTGTGTCTCTACTGCGTACCGAGAATTTTGCATAGTTTGAGCCTTGCGCGAGCTATGTAGGATGCGTAAAAAGTTTCGCTGTGCCGTTTGGCCGGAACAGTGAGGCCGCGAGCAAGAATCCTCAGGCCATAAGAATTCTGCATGTCGAGGACAGCCCGATAGTAGCAGGCTTAGTGCAGGAGATTGCCGAGCACGAAAGCTGGGACGTTGAAAACTGCATAGACGGAAATACGGCACTGGAAGAACTCGTGGGCCATACGGAATACGATCTCTTGCTGGTTAACTTTGAACTGCCTGTGTTGAATGGACTAGAGCTAATGGAGCACGTTCGAACCATGCCTCATCGTCGATGTATACCTATTGTGATGATGTCAGGCACGCTCTCTGAAGCCGTGGCACGTAAGGCTGGCGCAAACGCATTTCTGCGCAAGCCACAGGATATTGGGCTACTTGTCAAGACCATAAATCGTCTGTTGGTCTGAATGCTTGACGGCACTTTGAAGCCCTCGCAGTGAGATCCGTCCGGGAGGGACGTGATCTTTCACTCTGAGCCATTCGCGTGGCGGCGCAAACGTTATCGCGAATGGCTCTGCGGGGCCAGTAGGACACAACTTTTAGAAACCGCTCTCGCGGCCACCGAAATCCTCCTGGGGGCAGAAGCCACTCGCGAATGGTGGGCAGCACGGACACGTGCTGTCGCGAGTGGCTTCGGAGGCTTAAAAGATCCCCCACGCGTAAAGATGGGGCCGACAGAAACGACAGGATTCCCATGGCTGTCGTCCCCGTCTAATGCTTTGACATTGCGGCACTGGAAGATGCGAGGCGGTGACAAACCAAGCATCTTTCAGAACGCAGAGCCACTTGCCTAAGAGGGGGTTTGCAAGTGGCTCTGCAAAAGGACTCGCCATGATTAATGAGAGGGCGTGGCGAGAAAGGGGCTGACTCTACCCGATGGCCCAGAAGCAAGTCGGCCCCTAATTTGGAGATCCCACACTAGATCTCCTGGGCCCAGAGTGTGGGGGAGGGGCGTCGATGTCTGAATAGTGAGGGGACATTCGACGCCCCGCAGTTTAAATGCCGACCGTCATGTTAGACCCTGAGATTTGGAAGATCGTTTTTGAAGTTTATGCAAGGCATCCGACTTCGGCTTTCAGTCTCGCGTTTCAACTCATCGCGGTAAAGCAATCTCTCCAGCAGGGACGCAAAGGGATGCGAGAGGCTATGGAGGCATTGGATATGGCGATTGAGAGTCTTTATCCGCACACTCAGTTCCACAAAATGGGCCATCAGTTGTATCGCCGTGCGCTAGAGGGCACTATTACGCTCAAGCAGGAAGAATTAGTGCGGAAATTGGGTGTGAAGTTTTGACAGCCAAACGAGATCCCACCGGCCACCCGTATTCGGAGGGAACATGCGGCTATGCTAAGAACTTCGTCCCCAATTTGAGATTTAATCGTGGTCTACGGCACGTTATTTATCGACTCAGCCACAAAAAGTGCGGTCATTTTGGTTTGCCACAAATTACTTTCAATATTGATTCGCCAATCGAATTGGGAACAATGTAATCCCAAGGTGGATTCCGATAGCTGGCGGAATCAATAACATTTCCCTTAACGTCATAGTCTACACGCGATAAGAGACGGCCCTCACTTCTTGTGCAATGGTATTCACCCAATTCAAGACTATGAGAGAAATTTTCGTAGCCATAAGTTAGCAGTCCTTGGGTTTTGCGGCTTTGCAAGAACTCCGATTTCGTTTCGTCGGACTCATCTTTAAGCGTGGTTTTCGTCCAAACCCTGATGACATTGCCATTCATTCTCTTGATCGTTTTTGCGCCATAATACACAAGGGAATAGCGAGTCGAACCAACGTGAGGCCACTCTTTCATGTCGCGCAGAAGCTCATCGACCCCAGTGAGATCGAGATCAGGGGGGCCAGCCCTCCTGGAAGGCTTCTGCTTTGTTTCTTTCTTGGCTGGTCTTGTCGACGAATTCACATTCGTTTGGCCAAAACAGTAGGTGCCAAGCAGAACCATGAGCAAGAAGCTAAAGAGCCACTGCACTTTCATTAACATCGTGTTCATTGCCTCCTGCTAAGCAGAACGATCTTTAGACGGACGCAAGGCAAAGTAAAGAATCGCAGTGAGAATTAGAGTAGCGGCAATTTGAATTTGCAGCCGTCCAGTATCAAGTCGGATTGAAAAGAGAGCCAAGTCTAAAAAACGATCAGATGGAAGACTGAAAAGCGCGGTTAACTCACTTAGATCGCGAGGGCTATGGTCGGTAAATAGCAAGTGGTAGCCAGCGGACCGCTCAGTTCTGACGAAGCGATCTCGTAAGTATGCAGAAGGACTGAAAACATAAATCCAAGGCGGGAAAAGCACCATGCCAAGAATTACCAAAAAACCAGAAATGAGGACGATTCGTTGCGCCATATTCGGTCCTCCCGAAGTGCTGGAAACCTCCCGCGATGACACACAAGCTCTAGCCTGAGGTGGTAATGGCCCACGCACCAAAGGCGGTCGTTGCGTAGCTGGATTCTCGTCTCCCTCTGCCTTTGAGGTTGAAGCAGATTCAGCTTTGGCTCTGGGCGAGTATTCTTTTACGGTCTGACCGCGTTCTGCGGCGAGTTCGCGGAGACGATCAAGAGCGGTTTTGCGGGCCATGGCTGTTTCTGTGATTTCTTGCCTTCGGAACCCGTGACCTCAGAAGTGAGCTACAAGCCCAGCACGCTTCGCGCAACTGTTGAAAGAAACTCAGTATTTCTGTCGTTGGTCTGAGAAAGAAGTTGCGAAAATTTGTTCACTTATGCGCAACGCGAAAGATGAAGAACTACACATCTTTCGGTTTGGATTTCCTTTCGCGCGCCTCTGCAATTATTTTTCGGAACTCTATATCCATAGAAGGATTTTCATCTAAGCAAATTGTCCTGTAAACATGGTCTGGAACCGCTCCACCAAACTCCACTTCGGCCATTGCGAGCCTTGCCTCTCGGATTTGTTGCTTTATGTAATCCATTACGGCTTTAAACTTTTGGGTGTCTCTAATAGATGGGCTAAGTGCATCTCTAAAAACTTGAAGAATTCGATAACCAGTAAGTACAGTGGTGAAAGCATCGGGTGATCTTTCCTTTTTAGGGACATGCAGCAAAAATCCCAAGCCTTTGTTATCAACAGTGAGCCTTTGAATTAACGTCTGCATGTTTCCATGAGCGCCATAATAATTCGCAGTTTCATATTGGACAATTAGCTCTCTAAGATTGCGGTATTTGTTCCCTTCGTAACAAAGCGGGATTGCACATGAAAGTGCAAATCTCTTTCTAGCTTCAGCATCACTGCCTTGATTTACCCAGTCAGATGCCCGTTCCTTAGATTTTGAGGCTTTCATAGAGTAACAGGCGAATTCTATTGCACGCCGCAAATCAGCCAAACTCGATGACAAATGTCCGGCAGCAGCCAAAATATAGGATTCAACCCAACTAGATTGAGCACCGAATCCCATACTCACAACCACACCCATTTGTATATTGGTGGGGTCAAGTTCTGCATACTGCGTTAAAAGGCTATCGAATCCTTGATAAACTGCTTCAGCAGACTCAGTAGTCTTCGGGAATGAAGTTGTAAAATCATCGAAGTTCTTAGGTAATAGGGCGGCAATTTGGGAGAGGCTAGAAAGTGTCATGATTTTTAGATTATAGAACTATTGTCCAAAAGGAAATTAGCATAACCTTGTCGTTGGTTTCCGTATAAAACGGCCCTTACGCGCTTTCCATATAAAACCGAAGCCAAGTTCCTCGCAGAGACTGAGCTTTCCGCTGTTGGTGTCAAAAGCGAGTTGCGAAGATTGTCCACTGTGGGCTGTCTCAGGACTCTTTTGAACCTCTGTTGCCTTGTGGGCGAAACTACTGCGCCTGCAAGATTTGGAAGAAACTGAGCATTTCCGTCGTTGGCGTCAACAAGAAGTTGCGAAGATTGTCCAGTGTGGGGAGCCGATTTCGGCCCTTTCAACTGATTGCAGTAGAGCAGTCTCTCCAGCACGGGCAGAAAGGAATACCGGACGCTATCGCCGGTTGGATCTGTGGAATTGAAGGTCTTTACCCGCACACTTCCACAGAATAGCCCACAAGTTGTTTCACCGAACAATCGAAGGCACCCTTAAGCCTACTCCGGAAGAGAAACTCCGTCAGCATGGTGTGAAGATATGACTCGTCAGGCAAGAGCGACTGGCCATCGTGAGCGGACAGCAGGACGTGGCGGGGGGATGGTAAGCGCGCTATTTTGTAAGAATGTTCGCAACGGCTGGGGCTAGGCCCTCGGCCAACTTGTCTTTAGGAACCAGCCCCTGAGCATTCACGCTTTCGGTTTGCTGCTTGCCTACGGCTTCCCCATCCGTAACAAATAGAACAGGCGTAGAGTCGTCAAAGTCGCGGATGAGCAAACGCAGTTCTAGACCTGTTCCATCCGGTAAGTAATAATCAAGCAAATACAAATCAAATAGACCGCCGGTCGCTTTTCGTAAAGCTTCAGCTTTGCTGTGCGCGGAGACTACCTCGTGATCAGAAAGAATCGTACTAATCAGGGAACAAATATCGTCCTGAGCGTCAACGCACAAGATACGTCGTTTATCGGTCATTGTTGGGAGGGCCTTTCTGGCAGCGGATGATTCGTGGCAGCGTATACGGCGGGGGGTGAATAATAGATACAGTAATACATGACGAAAAGCAACATGGGGATCGTGTCGAATTTTCAATAGTTTAGTGCAATAGAGATAGACTGCCAGCAAATCCCACCCTCTTTTTCAGCATCTCCGAATCCCCCAGAGTCTGAGACCCTTTTTAGCGTTTAATACCATTCTTCACATCGAGTCGAACCTCTAATGGCGAATTATCGCCCAACGGAAACACCCACTATGACAGGTTTCGTACCGAACCCAAGACTAGGTAGAAAGTAGAGTTACACACAATAACAAGCAGGGTGGCCCTGGGGCTGATCAAGCACGGTTGTCCTTGGGGCCTAATCACTACCGTTTCCTGAAATTATCGCGCATCTAGGCCTTACCGTATCGAGCTTGCTAGTCTCGACCCAGTCGGGCTAAATCGAAGACGGTATGGGTAAGCTGCGCGATCCAGTGTGGTGTATGGATTCAGCAGATTCTCGAATTCTACTGGTAGAGGACCACGAAGACACACGCGAGTTTCTTGCGGTGCTGTTGGCGCATTCAAAATACAAAGTGGAAACAGCCTCAACGATTTGCGAAGGGCTAAAACTCGCGAACGCACACGGTTTCGACCTTTTCATTTTTGACTCAATGTTGCCGGATGGATCTGGAGTGGAATTATGCCGACGCGTTCGGAAGTTTAATCAACGGACTCCAATCATCTTTTATTCCGGCCTCGCATATGAAACGGATATAACGAAGGCCCTTGCCGCTGGCGCACAGGCCTATTTAGTCAAACCGGTAGACGTAACCGATTTGATCCAATCCGTTGAGAACCTTATTGGCAAAGCCGCAGACTCACAGAGCTTAGAAAAAAAGCTGTCTGACGGTTAGAAAGAGAACGTCGCTCGTTACCCTTGTTGTGTTCTATTCCTGTAGAGCGTACAGTGTAATCAGAACGTCCTTTCCATTGAAGAATCAACACTCGTCATCTGGAGTTGCAAAGCAACACCTCCTTATGCCGTTCTGCTGTGTTCACAGACGCGACCCTGGAGGTTATTCCGATGCACGAGTCCACCCCCCCCCCCAATGTTTAAAAACCAAATCCTTGCGGCGCTTTCAAAGGAAGAACAGGAACGACTCGTATCGCGCTTAGAACCCGTTGAGATGACGCACGGGCTAGTTCTGTACGAAATTGGCGAGCAGGTCCGCCACGTCTATTTTCCGAATAGTGCTTTGATATCCCTGGTCACAGAGATGTCGGATGGCAAGATTGTCGAAGTAGGTCTGATCGGAAGAGATGGAATGTCCGGGTTAACGGCCTTAATGAGTGAAGGAACATCACCAGAACGCGCTATTGTTCAAATACCGAATGGGGGAATGCGTGTGGCGCTAAGCGTGATCAAAGACGAGTTCATGCGCGGCGGGCAACTCCAAAAGATGCTGCTGGCATATGCACGTAACTTCATGCGGCAAGTCTCACAAACAGCAGCTTGCAATGCCAGTCACACAACCGAAGAGCGACTTTCTCGCTGGCTTCTAATGTGCCAGGATCGTATCAATGGAACTGGGCTGAAGCTGACGCAGGAGTTCATTGCCGAGATGTTGGGGACGCGTAGAGCAACAGTTACCCTCGCTGCTATGGTGTTGCAAAACGATGGCCTAATTCAATATAACCGTGGACACATCAAAATTATTGACCGGCCCGGTTTGGAAGAGTTTACTTGTGAGTGCTATCAGGCAATCAAGAGTTAGTGAGTTGTTAGATGGCCGGAAGCTCTCAAGGCCCCCTTCAGGGAAAGTTTGTGCGTCCGTTCTGCCGATTTAGTTCGAATCCCATCCTCCAAACAACCCCCACACGTCCTGTAAAAACATAATTGGTATTTCGTTTGCAAATGCTGAATGCAGGGTTTTGAACACACGGTAAAGAAAATCCAAGGCGTTGGATTGCTGTCCGGGAACCGCAAATCAGCGCCTGGAAAGTGACCGTAATCAAGACGTATGACAGCCGAAGACAACCGGAGCAGAAACTATCGTCGCACGGAAGATATTTATCGGAAATCGGTAGAAGACATTCGCGACTATGCAATTTTCATGATCGATCCTGATGGATTGGTGACAAATTGGAATCGCGGTGCCGAGCACATACTTGGCTATACCGAAGGGGAAATAGTCGGAAAGGATGCCAGCAGATTTTTTACCGCTGAAGATCGCGCGAAAGGTGTACCTCAAAAGGAATTGACAACTGCGGCCTCTGAAGGCCGCGCCGAGGATGAACGTTGGCATCTGCGTCGCGATGGATCGCGGTTCTGGGCCAGCGGTGTGGTCACAGCTGTCCGCGACGACGAGGAAAATCTAATAGGCTTTTCAAAGGTCATGCGCGACATGACCGAGCGAAATCGGCTGACGGAAGAGCGTGATCGTTTCTTTACTTTGTCCATGGACTTGTTGTGCATCGTGCATCTCGATGGTCGGTTCCAGCGGGTGAACCCAGCATTCGAGAATGTCCTGGGTTTTTCGGAAGAGGAACTGTTAGGGACGTCGCTCTTTGATTTGGTCCATCCTCAAGACCGGGCACAAACCGAGGCGGGATACAAGAAACTCGCAATAGGCGAGCCCGTCACTCTCATGGAGAATCGGCTGCTATGTAAGGATGGCAATTATAAGTGGTTCGCATGGAGTTATTACCCTGTTCCCGAAGACGACTTGGCCTTCGGTGTTGGCCGCGACGTAACAGAACTGAGGCAAGTGCATGATGTCCTACGGTTGCGCGCCGAGGAGTTAGAGGAGGCGAATCGCGTCAAAGATGAGTTTCTTGCCACCCTTTCTCATGAACTACGTACACCTCTTACTTCCATCCTGGGATGGTCAAGACTGCTGCATTCCACTCAACTTAGCGAGCAGGATCGTCAACGGGCAATTCAGATCATTCAACGCAACGCAGAGTCACAGGCGAAGCTTATCGAAGATTTGCTTGAGGTGTCGCGGATCATCACTGGAAAACTCAGGATTGAGTTTCAACCCGTAACGTTTCCCACCATCGTTGAAACCGTCGTTAATTCGTTGCGACCAGTTGCCGATGCAAAGTATTTGCAACTCGAAAGCGCAATCGATCCGGCAGCCGGTCCAGTGCTGGGTGACCCGGCCCGTTTACAACAGATCGTAACCAACCTGCTTTCCAACGCCATCAAGTTCACTCCTGATAAGGGAAGAATCGACATTCGACTTCAGCGGATCAATTCGTCTGCTCGGTTAGAGATCCGAGACACGGGTGTGGGCATTCCAGCGGCAGAGCTGCCGCATATTTTTGAGCGTTTCAGGCAGGCCGACTCCTCAAATGTTCGAGCGCACGGCGGTCTCGGCCTGGGCTTAGCGATTGTGGATTACCTTGTGCGGCAACAAGCGGGCGCGGTCTACGTAGAGAGTGAGGGTCCGGGAAAAGGAGCGACCTTTATCGTCGAGTTTCCGTTGACCTCTTCCGAAGTTATTAGTAGCGATTCGGGACGAGTCGACCTGTTTTCTGATCAGGCGCGTGTGATGCTGGCGAACCCGGAAACGTTCGCCGAACAGAGACTAAAGGACCTGCGGATTCTGGTGGTGGAAGATGATGCGGACACGAGGGAGTTGCTAAAAACGATCCTTGAGCGATGTGGTGCAGAGGTACGGGCCGTCGCTTCGAGCAGTGCTGCCCTGGCAGAGATGACTGACAGAATACCGAATGTATTGATTAGCGATATTGGAATGGCCGGTGAGAGCGGCTATGACCTAATCAAGAAGATTCGTTCGCTCGAACCTGAGCGGGGCGGCCGAGTGCCTGCGGTTGCGCTAACCGCTTACGCGGCTGCGGCAGATCGCCGGCGAGCATTGCTTGCCGGATTTCAAACGCACCTGGCAAAGCCAGTAGAACCGGACGAACTGCTTGCGGTGATTGCAAGTCTCAGTAGCCAACAAGAGACGAGCGGGGATCTGCATTAGGTGGGTTGAATGAACAAGGGATTAGGGAGGAAGCGGCCAAGGATGCGAGTGGAATTCGCGTAATAGATGATATTCCGCCATTGGCAGATCCTATATGTGTGTTAGCGCACATACCGGAATGCTAGGATTCTCCTACTAGGCTCCTTCATCGAGCCTCCTCATACCCGATATGAGGGCTAAGGGCGCTGCTGTGCTGAAACAGGGTGGCGCCCTTTAATCTTGTTTGCCCTGACCTAGGCTTATTGGTTCCCTGGGACATCCAATATCACCTGATCAGTAAATGCTTGATTGAGATTCGTCGAAAGGTTCGGCGATGAGACTTGAATCCTGCAACGAATCTCATCATCATCTATTGAAATAGTATCAGGATCCTCATCGAGCAAGAGCCTACTGACAACCGCCTTATGTTCGGCATACACTTCTTGAAAGGTTGTCCTGCTGGTTGTTAATGATCCACGATCGAGTTGGCGACATCAATTTGAGATTAACTCAGGAATTGATTGCGTCACGAGTTGGCGCTCGCCGTGCGGGCGTCACCGTTGCAGCGGGTCATTGCAGGAAATGCGAGCAATCGAATACCGCCGAGGTCAACTCCATATCCTTCATCGGGAAGCCGCTGGAAGCAGTAGTGTGCGAATGTTATTCGACCATGCGGGCGGAATTCCGCAAAAACGAAGCCGAATTTATTCAAGTTCACTCTTTAAGTGAAAAATAAGAAAAATTGTATTCTGTCCTTTCCAGTACAGACCTGGGAACAAATAATCCCTTATAAAGCACTTAATGACCGAACCGCAGGCGGCAAATCGTGATCGAATGCTTTACGAGAAATCGGTTGAACTGCGGACCTATTCAAGCACATTGCGACGACAATCTCAGGCCCTCTGCCGCGAGTCCCGCAAACTCAGAGACACGAACGCATTACTCGCCATTATTAACCCTAATCCAAACGCCAAAAGGAAACGGAAGCCCTGTCTGCACGTGTGGCGGTCTTCTGAGCAGCCAAAAGTAAGATAGTAGTCAAGGTTGTAGTTCAGCGTTCGGCCAGTTTGGGCGCTTTTAGCTTGTAGACAAAACGGCGGCAGATGATCTAAAAGTATCTGGAGATCTGGTCATCTTGCAATTCGATTTTGGGTAGTAGTATGTCTTCGCAGTCGCTTGAAGTCGAGAGAGTCAGGGAGCGCTCAAGAGCCTGTCTTGCTAAAGCCAAACAGGCTTTGGACAAAGCAATTTCCCTTCAAGAAGCCTCGAAAAGGCTGCGCGAACAATCTACTGAACTGGTGCTGTATGCTCAACTACTCCGCAAATCACTTCCCCGACCAACGATCACAATGTCAAAGGGCGCACGTCGAGGCGACTAAGACCGTCGCGGTGAGTCGCGCCATCCATTAAGCGTCCAATAACCATTACTTAGAGTCCTTTTGGGCATTGGCCCCCAAAAAGTTGCGAAGATTGGTCCACTCTGCGGTACACGCAACACTTGTCGGTATTTGCTGGATTATCATCTGCCATGTTCTGTTGAATGATAATGAGCGCCCGCAGTTGAAAGGCTGCGGGCGATCCTATTTGCGGCGCAAGTCGTTATCAGGCGGCTATGTTCACAGGGGATCCAGATTCTTTCGTTCTCAAGAGAACCCGCATCCGTATGGCTTACATTGAGACCGATTTTAGTTGTTGCAAGAAACGTAGCATTTCCTCCGGTGGCGATAGGAAAAAGTTGCGAAGATTGTCCCGTATGGCCCGCCACTTTTCCCAGTAGCCTCGCCGAAAAATGCTTGCGAATCCCTCAAAACGCGGGCACTCCGAAAAAATTTTGCCGGCGCGCTTGACCGCGCGAGCTTTTTGACTACAATTCATACCCAACGGTGAATGTGGTTGCCGGGGTGAGGACGGTAACCAATAGAGGCTGAAAGCCTCCGCCAACCTTGAGAGGCCGGTCCAAAACCGGCCTTTCGGTTTTTTGGCCACAAATGAGACAAGCAGGTTTAGCCCCCAAAAGGCACAAAAGTCACATAACAGAGATGATTTCGGTCGCGGAAGCTATTCAGATTGTGAGACAGCAGACGGCTCCGCTCTCGACGGAGCATGTGCCTGTCGAACATGCGCTGGGTCGAGTGCTGGCCGCGGACGTCGTCGCGGATACTGATTTGCCGCCGTTCGACCGTTCGCAGATGGATGGATATGCGGTGCGTGCGGCTGACGTGATGGAAGCGCCGGCGCGTTTGCGAATCGTGGGTGAGTCGGCTGCAGGCAAGGGTTGGCACCACGAGTTGGAAGCAGGACAGGCAGTGCGCATCATGACTGGCGCGCCGGTTCCCGCAGGCGCCGACAGCGTGCAGCAGGTTGAGTTAACTACCGAGCTCAAAGATGGCAGCGTAGTCGAGTTGCTCGAGCCTGTTGAAGCCGGAAGATCGATCGTCAAACGCGGCTCTGAGATCACGGCGGGTGAAATCGTGTTGCGTGCCGGCACGACGATCAATGCGGCGATGATGGCGGTGCTGGCTGCGTTTGGTTACGCGCAGGTAGAAGTGTTTCGAAAGCCGCGTGTGGCTGTACTCGCGACAGGGACCGAGCTCGTCCCGGTAGATCAAAAACCCGGTCAGGATCAGATTCGCGATTCGAATAACTACTCGATTACTGCTTATGCCGAGTTAGCCGGCGCAGTCACAGAACGCATGCCGCTCACCGGCGACGAAACCTCGCTTTTGAAACAACAGATCAGTGACGCGGCTAAACGTTGCGATCTGATCGTGACTTCAGGCGGCGTGTCGATGGGTGTTTACGATCTCACCAAGGCAGCGCTCCGAGAGCTCGACGCGGAGATTTTTTTCGAGCGCGTTGCGCTTCGCCCCGGCAAGCCGACCGTCTTCGCACGTCTGCCGAACGGCACGTTCGTATTCGGACTGCCCGGTAATCCGGTTTCGGTAGCAGTGACGTTCAACCTGTTCGCTCGCGCAGCGCTCTTAACAATGCAAGGCACAGCAGAACCCGCGTTGAAGCGCGAGACTGCCGTGCTGGCTCGAAGTGTGAAGGGAACGATGGAACGTGATAGCTACCTGCCCGCGCAGCTCACGACCAATGATGACGCTGAACTGGTGGCGTTTCCGTTGAAGTGGGGAGGCTCGTCAGACTTCGTCGCATTTGCGTTAACGACCGCGCTGCTGATCGTTCCCGCTGACGTCAAAACGGTCGAAGCCGGATCGTTAGTAAGCGTGTTGCGACTTCCGTGAGAATATTTCACGCAAAGGCGCAAAGACGCAGAGGCGGGTCAATTGCTTCGAGCTCGCCTCTGCGTCTTTGCGCCTTTGCGTGAAATTTCTTTCTAACCCAGCAACAAAGCGGCGCCTAATGCACAAGCAAGATTCACGGACACACCTTTCTGCACGATCGGCGCGACTCTCTCCGTCAGTCCTTTGAATCCAATAAATCCTGGCAAGCGCTCGATGCGGCTGGCGATTTTCTGATCGAACAGCTCCAGCCCTTCTTTACCCGGAAACAAAGTCGCCATCACGTAGTTTGCTTCGGTCTTCGGCTTCGCTCCCTGCCCGACCGGACTCCAGAACTTGCCGATGACGAAGCGGGCCAGGTTGCGCGAAAACTTCGTCTCACGAAGCTTCACGCGCGCCACGTTCCAGTAGAAGCTGCCGTGAATCGACTCTTCCTGCACGATCCCGATCAGCAGTTGTTTCAACACCGGATGGCCAGCGAGATCAGAAAGCCGGCGGTAAGCGTTCATCGCCGTGATCTCGTTGATCGCGCCCCAAACCATGTGCGCGCCGTGAAAATATTTTCCAAACGGTCGCGAAGCGTGATCCACGAGGTAACTTCCAATCGTGTACAGTCGCGGAATCTTGCGTGTCGCTTCGGCCTGCCAGTTTTTACCAGTCGGGTATCCGGCTTCTTCCAAAAAGCGATTGAGCAGGTTGCCGTGATGCAGTTCCTCGATGCTCCAGCGATCCATAAACTTTCTGATTATCGGATCCTTGCCGGTCGGCGTGCGTCGCAGCTCCTGGTAGTACATGTCAGTGAAGTACTCGATATCGCGCATGTAAATGAGCACGGGTATGAATGCGGGATTGACCGGATGGTTCTTAATCTCATTCCACTTAATGCTATTGACGTACTCTTTCGATAGAGCGCGGGGCTGTCGCTCATACCAATCCAGCACTTCCTTATCCGTTTCGAACACAGGGGACCTCCGAGTTTCAAATAAGACGTTTATGTACGATCACACGCAAATCTACGTTCACAGGCAATACTTCGGATTGTGTTTACCGCTTGATTATTACTAAAAGAACTAACCCCGGCTCGAGAAGTGGGAAGGAGAGCTTGAGAGCAACTCGAATGAGGCTCTCGTCCCGGTCGGTCGAAGAATAGACGGAAACATGGTCGGATGTCGAGAACTACTTGATTGCCACATGTTTTTGTTATCTACTCTGCGCGATGACACAGCTTTCACACGTCGACGAGCACGGCCGCGTGCGCATGGTCGACACCGGAAACAAGGAGATTACTACGCGACGGGCAGTGGCATCGGCGCGTGTTTTGATGACGCGTGAAACGGTGTCGGCGCTGCGCGAGCACCGGACGCCGAAGGGAGATCCGCTCGAAGCCGCGCGCCTGGCGGGGATCATGGCCGCCAAGCGAACCGCAGATCTGATTCCGCTCTGTCACCCGCTGCCGCTGACGCATATCGACGTGCGAGCGACGGTAAAAGACGACGGCGTTGCTTTAGAAGCGGAAGTCTCAACCAACGCCCAAACAGGCGTCGAGATGGAAGCACTCACGGCAGTCTCCGTCGCCGCGCTGACGGTGTATGACATGTGCAAAGCGCTTGAAAAAGGCATGACCATCACGGACATTCGCCTGGAGCACAAAACCGGCGGCAAGTCTGGCGATTACAACAGACATTGAAGAATCAACAACTCAGAAATAGAACAAGTCAAGGAAGAGGAAACCCCACAAATAGAACAAGTCAGGAAGAGGAAGCCCCAAGAAATAGAACAAGTCAGGAAGAGGGGCTTGCCCCCGCTCGTCCCATCCAAGTAGCGGCGGGGGCAAGCCCCTCTTCCTGACTTGTTCTATTTTTAATTGTTCATTCCTCCTGCTTGTCATTCCTCCTAGTTGTTCATGATTTTCTGACTTGTTCTATGTTGTGGTTCGGGAACCTCCCTGCACTATTGTGCGTTAATCATCCCGGCACTAGAATAAGGGCCGAAAAATCCGCCGAACTACCGGAGAGTTGAAGATGCGATTAAGGCTTTCACAAGACGCGCGACCCCAGGCCATGACACTGCTTATTGCCGCCACGATCTCAGTCGTGCTCTGGTTCATCCCTTTTGCTGAATTCCTGACCTATCCTTTCCGGATTTTCGTAACGTTCATCCACGAAGGCGGGCACGCACTCGCCGCGCTGCTCACGGGAAACTCCGTGGCCAGCCTCAGCGTCGCGATGAACGCGAGCGGCGAAACTTACACCTCTCAAGGCGGGATCATTTCACAAGTTTTCATCTCGAGCGCCGGATACGTCGGCGCGATGGCTTTCGGCGCGATGCTGCTGATCCTCATTCGCAAAGCCGTCGCGGCGCGCATCGTCCTGCTCGCCTGCGGCGTACTCGTGTTTGGGATGACGATGATTTTCGGATTTATCAAACCGCTCTTCTGGATGAACGCGTGGTCCGGCATACCGTTCACCCTGTTCGCGGGATTGATTATCTCAGCAGGACTGGTTTTGATTGCGCGGTTTGCGAGTGCGCGAGTCGCGACTTTCTTCGTCAGCTTCCTCGCCGTGCAGTGTGTACTCAACGCACTCTTCGATCTGAAGACGGTCTTTTTCCTTTCGTCGCCATTCGCCCCGTCGGTGCAGACTGACGCCCTGAACATGGCGAGCGCCACCGGCATCCCGGCTATTTTCTGGACCATCGCCTGGATCGCCTTCGCCCTCGGAATTCTCTGGTTCGCAATGCGACTCTACGTCGCCCGCCGCGAAAGCAGCTACCAACCCGATCTTCCCTTCGAGGACACTCCCCCGATGGTGTAGTTCCGCGTTCCTAAAAAACAAACTTCGCCTGCACCTGGAACATCCGCGGCGGATCGATATTCGCAAACGCCGGAATCGCATTCGCTGACGTACCCACATTTGTCACGAACTGCCCGAACGTCGCATTCGGAGTCTGGTTGATTCCGAACACCGTCACGCCACGTCCCAGAAAGTTTCCATGATTGAAAAGATTGAATCCCTCGAGTCTCAACTGAATTGACTTGCTTTCTGAGATCCGGAAGCGCTTCTCAACGAACGCGGCAACGTCCGAAGTCGCCGTGCCGCGAAACGATGACTTCGGCAGGATCACGCCATTGATCATCGGACGATCGTTGTTGATGCCGTCACCGTTGTCGTCCCGGCCCGTCGTTGCATTGAACGGGCGCGCGGAGGCAAACATCGACACCGTGCCCGCCGTGAAGTCCCAGGGGAAGTGATAGTAGAACGTGATCACGGCGCGATGACGCTGATCGACCACGCTTGGACCACGTTCCTGTTCACCCAGTTGGCTGATGTTACTCTCGTTCGGTCCAATGCCGTTGCCATCAGGCTCGAAAGTGTTCGTTGCTTTCGACAGCGTATAACCCACCGACGCGTAGATCTTTCGATTACCGCGATAACTAAACAACGTCTGCAAGCCGTCGTAATCAGCCACACCGAGATTCATGATCACGTTGACCTGGCGCACGCCGCCAGCGGCTGGCTTGATCGGGCGCGTGTCGTTTGCCTCAGCAACCGTTCGTGTCGGCTTCGCGGCTGTGCGCTGGAACGGTGTCGGCGCATTCAAATCAACGGTCCGATCGAGATTGGACCAGTGTTGATGCACGTAGTCGGCGCCGAAAAAGAATCCCTTGAAAAACTCACGCTCGGCGCCGATAGTCACCACCTGACTGCGTGGATTCACCAGCTTGTCCGGGTAATTCGGCAGCCGATCGAAATTCAATCCGAACCTCGCAAACTGCTCGCGATAAAAATCGGCCAAACCGGCACGGATGGTGATGTCGCGAGCCGGTAGCTGGCTGGCGGGAATCGTTCTCGGATCAACCGCAACGGGAAGACATGCTCCAACGAGGCACGTCGGAAAACCGACATCGGTCGGACCAGCAGTGTAAGTCGTCAAACCGTCGAGCCCATTCACGAGATAACCGGCAACCTGGTTGGAACGGATCTGCGTGTAGTACATCGCATACCCGCCGCGAATCGAGGTTCGTGAATCGCCACCCGGATTCCAGCCAAAGCCGATACGCGGCGCAAAGTTGGTCTTCGCATCGGTCAGTGTCTGGCGGTCATAACGAAGTCCAAGGTCGAGCGTGAAATCGTGACGCAGGTGGATGTTGTCCTGCACGAAAGCGGTGTTCAGCCACTGCGGCAAGTCGTAGCTGCTGATGCCGAAGTTGATCGGCTGCGTGTAGTTCTGCACGTTTGCAAGTGTTAACTGCCCGAATGGCGCGGTGGTGTTGTTGAAGAACGTGAACGTGCCAAGGATCGCCGTGCCCGGCTCGCTGCCGGTTCCACCCGACCGATGATGAACGATACTGCCGCCAAAACGCAGGTAGTGTTTGCCGAGCGACCACGACATCGTGTCAGAGAACTGCACCTGATGTCCCCAGAGATCTGAAGCGCGCGATTGTCCGATCGTAAAACCATTTGCACCGGCGCGCGTGTAAGTCGTTGACAGGTTCTGCGCTTCCCATTTCGTTACGGGATCACCGTGAAGGTAAGCGAATCGCGCTTCGTTCAGAAGTCGCGGATTGATAACCGCGGTATGGTTCACCTGTGTGGTCCAGGAGCGACGCGAATAACGGCGCGCAACGCTCGGTGCGTTTGTGCCGCCGACCGCATCCTGCGGGTTGTCGTCGTAGAAACGATCGACGTTCAAGCGAAACAACAGATTCTGGCTCGACGTGAGCTTGTGGTCCACACGGCCGTTAAAGAGGAACTGGCGATAGTGACCGACGTACTCGAGATTTCCATCCGGCGGCAATACAAACGCCGGCAGCGAGGTTGAAAGGAACGTCGTGCGGTTCTGATGTGTGTAATCAGCAGTCGCAAATAAAAAGGTGCGATCCTTGACGATTGGGCCACCGATCGTAGCGGAATACTGTTGCAGTGCGTCAGGGATGTCTACCGGACTGATCGCCTGAAGCGTCGATGGCGTGACGCAGGTCGATAATGATGGCGGACAGAAGCCATCTGTCGAGAAGCTATCGGCTTGCCAGTCGCCGGGACGAATCAGGAAAAGTCCCTCGCCGTGAACGTCGTTTGTGCCTGACTTGGTGACGATGTTGAGCGCCGGTCCGGCGGTCCAGCCATACTCGGCTGAGAACGCGTTCGAGATGACAGCGATCTCCTGAATCGCGCCGAGGGGAATCGTCGCGACTGCCGTCTGGCGTCCCCAACCCTCATCGTTGTTGGCGCCGTCGAGTGTGAAGGTCGTGGAGCGACGCGAGCCTGCCCCGGTGATGAAATAAGTCTGGTTGACGAAGAGGTCGCCGGTTCCCTTGCCTTGTCGAAACGCTGAGTTGAGTAGCGGCAGCGTCGAGGCTTTGCGGCCGAGGATCGGCGTCTCGTTGATCTGATCCGTTGTGAGTGGGAGACCGACCTGTGGATCCGCGCGGACGCCTTCCGCCGTGCCGTAGACGGTGACCTCTGCGTTTGTTGAGCCGGGCTGGAGCGTCACTTTTATCGTTGCGGTCTCGCCGGAGCGGAGCGTCAGTCCATCGCGCTCTTCGTTGCCGAAGCCTTCGCGCGTGACGGTGATTTTGTACTTGCCGGTCAGCGACAACGCTGGAAATGTGGTCGCGCCGTCGGTGCCGGAGATGGCTTCGCGCGAGTCGGCGGTGGCAGTGTTGACGATGGAGACGCGCGCGTCTTTTACAACCGCGCCGTTCTGATCGTTGACGATGACGATCATCGTGGCAGTATTCGGCGACTGCGCGAGGGCAGCGATGAAAGCAGACAGAATCAGCGGCAAGGTAAGCAGAAGCTTGATTTTCATTTGATCACCGGAGGTTAGGATTCCGAAAGGACAGATTGTCGGATGAAAACGGAATTACTACCACCGACCGTAGGCAGAGGCACTAAGAGACTGATAGAAGAACAAGGAGACTGATAGAAGAACAAGTCAGGAAGAGGGGCTTGCCCCCGCTCGTCCAATCCAAGCAACAGCGGGGGCAAGCCCCTCTTCCTGACTTGTTCTATTCCTGGGGGCTTCCTCTTCCTGACTTGTTCTATTCAGCGGGACTTTTATCTTCCTGACTTGTTCTACTATTTGTGGCTAAAATTCATAACGGTAGCGGAGCGTCACGCCGCGGCCAGCGCCGTCGATGCCCCAACTGATCCCGCGATACGACTTGTCGAAGATGTTTTCGAAGTCGACAAACAATCGGCTTCCTCGGCGGCCGCCATAAACGGCATCGCACAGGCGAGAAGACAGAGCCTCAGTGCTGCTATTAGTTTTTTCATAGCGAGAATGAAGAGGTTTGATTAGAAACCAGCGGCCGGAACTACTACCAGATGTCGTAGGGAAATTAACTCAGGACAACGACGATGTTTTCGACGACGTGGTGCACTGCGGCGAGGACGTGTGGGCGGCTCTCGATGGTCACACCGGCGACAACAAATAGCCCGAGGACGAGCCAGGGAACGAAACGAACGATCGAGGCATTACTGACGAGCAAACGCGGGTCGGTTGTGGCGAGCTCAACCAGACGCCGAACTCTGACTTTGACTCCCGGCGAATCTTCATTGAGAAACGCCGACACCGCCGCCGGAATCTCCTGTCGCTGCCCATTCGGAATCATCCGCGCGATCCGCACGAGCGCCGACGCCAGGTTCAACGCGACGAGCGAGCTCTGCTGTGCGGCGTGTTCATCAGCCGCAGACTCAGACGCCTCACTCCACGCGCGATCCAGAGATCTGCCACACGGAATCAGCAGCAGCGCCGCGCGACTGACGCGCATCACCGAACGTTTGAAGTTGTCGTGCGCAGCAAGGTGTCCACACTCGTGAGAAACAGCCGCCGCCAGTTCTTCAGCGCTCAGCGATTCGAGCACGTGATCGGCGATGAACAAACGCGGTCGCATAGCACCGACAACCGCGATGATCGGAAACGAGTGTTGCAGGACAAACGTGGGAACGCTGATCGCTTCGAGCTCGATTTGCGTGGAATTTGCGAGCCAGTCTTTGAGTAGACGGCGGGTCGCAAGCCAGCTACGAAGGCCGCGCGAGATCGCGAGACCGACGCCAATCGCCGAGAGCGCCGCGAGCAGGCCGAGCTTCCAACTCACAGATTCGCCACTCGCATGTGGCTCGTAAATTAAATACGACGGGATCATGAATGCGACTATCGCCACGATCGCGAGCACCGGCGGCCCGATGCGCATCACGAAGAGTATCTCAGCGCGCGTGCGGGCGGAGCATTTGCGCAGCAGCGGCCGGCACAGGCGTCCGAAGCCTGCGGCAATCATCGTCGCTGTCGCGTTGATAGCGAGTAGTAAAGCAAGGACGAGAGTGATACCGAGAAACGTGTACATTTAGGCCTTCTGCCCTAACTCGCGTTTCTTTTCCTGGACGAGACGATCGAGCTCGTCGAGCAGCTCGCGATCTCGTTCGCTGATCGTGTCGACGATGCAGGCAAGCACTGGCTCAACGCCGTCGGCTCCATGACCGAGCAGTCCGTCGACCACGTCTTCTTTGATCCCACGATCGAGATCGTCGCGTGAGACCACGGCGGCGTATAGAAACGCGCGGCCGTCCTTGCGGCGCTCGAGCAGGCTCTTTTTATAGAGACGATCGAGCGTGGTCATCAGAGTGGTGTAAGCGATTTGCTCGTCGAAGGCGCGATGGATGTCGCGCACGCTGACTTCGCCGAGTCGCCAGGTTTCTTCCATGACCTGGCGTTCGAGCTTGCCGAGAGCGAAGCAGGCGATTTCGCGCGGCCGGCGAAATCCACGCAGCAGAAATCGAGAGGTTTTCATGTCGCCGGGCATTGTCCTCTTCGCGCCT
>Ga0207710_10000537_pt1 | contig 23174 bp, 18 predicted proteins | sample KBSS24metaG_FD_184400 | JGI IMG/M metagenome (GOLD analysis project Ga0207710, IMG submission 184400) | Switchgrass rhizosphere microbial communities from Kellogg Biological Station, Michigan, USA - KBS S2-4 metaG (SPAdes) (version 2) | ecosystem: Host-associated > Plants > Roots > Rhizosphere...
TCATCTGTCTTGGGTGCACTCCGTCCAGCTCGCTGGACTCCGTGCACCCAAGAGCAATTCCCGTTGGGGTCGCCATTTGTCGAGGGAGGAGGACCTCCCGCTCCCTGGCCAACGGTCATCTGTCTTGGGTGCACTCCGTCCAGCTCGCTGGACTCCGTGCACCTAGGCAGCGTCATCGCGCGCTTGGGGGCTCGCCGGCAAGCTGCGCGACGACGGCCCTCGCCCCCCCCCCCGCGGCGCTGGCGGCCGTGAGCGCTCCGGTGAGTGCCGCTTCCACGGAGGCTGGTTCCGGTCGGGCGCTCCGAAGAAGCCGAAACCTCTTCGACCTCCGCGACTGTCGCGATCGCTGCGCCGGCCGAATCCAACTTGATTCGCCCGAGTAACAAGCCGCTTCGTCATCTGAATACGGAACCTTCGATTCCCGTTGGGGTCATTTCTCGGGTTTCGCAGTACCCCCGCACCTGCTCCGCGGAGGGTGCCTTCGACGTGGAGCTGGCTCGATCCACGTAACCCCATAAGAACGCGATTTTCGCGCGCCCATCCGTGCGTCGCTGCGAGCCTCGCGAGTCCGCGCGAGGGGCGTAGCGAAGTGAGATGACGTCGGTTTACGGTGCGACGATTTGTCGCGCACGTGGAAAGCGCTTTGAGGGCCGCGACTTACGTCGGCCTGCTGCGCCGGGCGCGGCTCCGGGTCGTCGATATCGGCGCTCCGCGCGCCGAGGCACGGGGGTTGCGATGGGCGCCGGTATGACCAAGCTCCTTCTTCGACTCGCGGCGATCGCTCCGTTCGTGCTCGCCGCCACGGCGTGCTCGTCGTCCCCCGACGCAGACGACGTCGGCTCCAGCGATGACGCCATTACCGGCTCGAGCATCATCTCTCGAGGTGCGCAGTGGGTTAATGCGAAGCTGCACTACTGCCAGGCGGCGCACGGCGCCAAGGACTTCGACTCGGCATGTTGGGCTTGGGAGGGCTCGAGTCACCGCTGCGAGCGCACGAGCAACGCCGCGTGGAACGCGTATCGATCCGACTGCTCCGGGTTCATCACCTGGGCGTGGGGGCTCCCCGCCGTGGGCGACGGCGGATATGTCACGTCCGAGTTCGCGCCCTTCGGGACCTCGTTCTCGCACACCATCAACGGCATCGATCTGAAGCCGGGCGACGCGCTCAACAAGACGCCGGACGGGCACATCGTCCTCTTCAAGCACTGGGTGAGCGTCGGCCACTCGGCCGTGTTCATGGAGGAGCCGGGCTGCTCGTCGTCGCAGCCGTACGCGCACGAGTTCACGTCCGCCGTGACGATCACCGGCGACAAGGTGTTCATCCACGAGCAGGGTGAGACGTTCTACGCCATTCGGTACAAGGGCTTCACCTCGGGTGGCGGCGGCGGCGGCGGCGGCGGCACCGCGTCGCCCGACGCGTGCAGCAAGCCCGCGGGCTTCTGCACCGAGACCCTGCAGTGCGACAACGGTCACTGGATCATCCGGCAGGACGACTCGCACGTGTGCTCGACCGTCGAGAACGTGCAGGAGGCGTGCAGCGTGGGCGGCGGATACTGCACCGCGACGCTCCAGTGCGAGAACGGCCACTGGGTGCCGCGAACGGACGATCCGGCGGCCTGCACCTCGGGCCCGGGCTCCACGCGCTGACCCGCGCCTCGCGTCGCTCATGGGCGGCGCGGCGCTCGGGTGACGCGCTACGCGTCGCGCCACGCACGACGACGTGCCCTCTGGCGTACGGCTGCCGTACGCCAGGGGATTCGTCGCGAAGGGCGCGCGCGGTCCGCCGCCGCGTCGAGATTTTGCCGCGCAGGGGCGGCGCGCTCCGCGGGAACCGGCGCTCGGTCCGCGGCGCGCGCCGATCGTGTGTAACCTCGTGGAGTGCAGGAAGAACCGTATCGCGCCCCCGCTCCTCCCCCGCCCGAGCCTCCGGACCTCGAGCACCTGGCGATCGCGACCGTCGCGAAGCGGGCGCGCCGCGCGCGCAGCGTCGCCGCGGTGGGCTCTCTGCTCGCCGGGCTCGCAGCCTCGGCGGCGTTTTACGAGGCGTTCTGGGACTTCTACGGAGCGCGGCAGCTCGCGATCCCGCTCAAAGGGCTCGCGATCGCGAGCTTGACGTTGGGGCTCTTGCCGGCGCTGCTCGCGGGGCCCCGGATCGCGACCGCGTGGGTGAGAGCGCGGCGCGGCGGGTGGGTCGACGCGCTCGCGGAGGAGCACCAGCTCGATCGCGAGCAGCTGGACGAGATGACGCGCTCGTTCTGACTCGTCCTGATCGGCGCCGCGGACGCCGGCCACGCCGCGAGGGCGGCGCGACCCGACGTGTCCGCGGGCGTCTCAGAAGTGGAAGCTGCCGTCGCTGAACGCGCTGCTCCCGCCGCACGCGGCGGTGGAGGTCTCGCGGTTGCCGCTCGCCGTGGGCTGATTGCTCTCCCAGGTGACCGCGCCGCTCGACGAGTTGAGCTTCACGTATTTGTATTGGATCGCCGTGCTCGGCGGGAGCTGCACGGTGCCGCTCCACGTCGCGTTGGCGCCGCTCCCCTGGATCGCGAGCTTGAAGCCGCTCGCCGGCGTCCAGCTCCCGAGCGCCGCCTGGTTGCCCACGACGTACAGGCTGTCGCCGACGACGGTGTTGGCGTTGGCGATCGTGAACGTGGCCGGCACGGTCGTGCACGTCGTCGACCCGCCGCCGCTCGTCCAGACCGCGTAGCTCGGGCCCGAGGCCGCGAGCGTGAAGCCGGCGGGCGGCGACCACGCGTTCGGGCCGATCTTCATCGCGACCTGCCCCTTCGTGCCCGTGACGATCGCCGCGTAGAGCCCGGTCGTCGCCTGCTGGATCGAGAGCGCCGAGGTCGAGGTGATCCCCATCGACGTGCGCGCCTGGATGATCGACCGGATCGCGCCGCGGAGCCCCCAGTCGTAGACGTGCGGCCAGAACACCGTCGGGATGCCCGGGTGGGTCAGGACGTACGCGTAGCCCTGCATGACGGCGCCGCACGGCACCGACCACAGGTTCTGCCCGGTCCCGCACGACTCGGCGGGGCCCGTGTCGTGGTTGTCGACGAACGTCACTTCCATCGCCGGCCACCAGCCGATCGCGCCGGCCGCCTTCCCCGCCGCGTCTTTGAGGCGCCAGTAGTCGTTGTTCGCGAGGACCTGGACGAGCAGGCCGTGCGTCGTGAAGTCGAACGTGCCGCACGTCCCGCCGTTGCCGGCGCCGCACGTCGCGTCGTTCGAGCCGCTGCAGCTCGCGCCGTCGCCGCTCATGTAGTTCATCTCGATCTGCCGGTGCGCGTCGACGTTGTTGAGATCGAGGTTCGTCCAGACCTCGTCGACGCAGAAATCGGGGGCCAGCGCGCTCGTGTACGTGGCCTGGATCCCGCCGCGATACCCCATCGCGAAGTCGTAGCGCACCCCGGTGAAGCCGAGCCCCTTGAACGGGCCGGTCAGCCAGGTGGTGATCCCGCTCTGCACCTCGCCGTCGGTGTGGTCGAGGTCGCGCGCCGAGCCGTACGCCGAGCCGGTGTCGCGCGCGCCCCGCGTCGCGCACGTCCCGCCGTGCGCGGTGTAGAACTCGTCGTCGCTCGCCACCGCCGTGCAGCTCCACGACGGGCTCGTGAAGTCGGCCCAGTCGGTCGTGCCGACGCGGTGGTTGATCACGACGTCGCCGATCGCCTGAACGCCCAGGCCGCGGAGCGCGCCGATCGCGCTCACGAGCTCGGTCTGCGTCCCGTACTTGGACGAGAGCACGTCGAGCTTTCGCGGCAGATATCCATGATCGTCGCCGGAGTCGGCGGGCGGCGGGAACCACACGTGCGTGACGCCGAGGTCTTTCAGGTCGGCCGCGTTATTTTGAATCGTTCGATACCAGCTCGGGTTCGCGTAGCTCGGGGAGTTCCAGTGAAACCCCTGCATCAAGATCGCCGAGCTGTTCCCCTGCTGCTGCGTCGGTGTCGCGAGCGCCGCGCCACTCGTCAAGCCGCTCTCCGAGCTGGCGCTGGTCCGGTCGATCGAGCTGCAGCCCGCCGCGACGGGCAGCGCCGCCAACCCCACCAGTGCCGCCCTCGCCCCTCTCCGCGCATGTCGTCGCATGATTCCCTCTTTCTTTTCGTCGATGGCATCGACCGCTCGATGGACCGCCGCGTACGACGCCTTTGGAGCGGGCGGCGGTGAACGACGGGTCGTCCGCGCCCACGCCGCCGAGCACGGCGCGGCGAAGGTGCTCCCCTCGAAGCAAACCCGAGAGCGCGCGGGACCATAAGGGACGCACGTCGAAGATGGCAATGACGCCATGCATTGCAGCCCTCGCAAAAGAGCCGCTTCGGCTGTGATCGTGCGATGTCACGCGAGATATAAAATTCGATATCGCGCAATCCGATCCGAATCGATCGCCCCGCGCTCCACCGTCCGGCCGGGCGCGGGCGACGAGGGATCGTCGTCGCAGCCCCGGACGATCGGCCCGCGCCGCCTCCAGCTCCCGATCGTCTTCGTCGTGGTGGACGTCGGCCGCGAGCGCGTCGCGGTCCGATCACGTGAGCTCCGAGACCGGCCAGCGCTGGGAGCCGTTGCGACGCGGCGCCGAACGGAGCGGCGCTCCGCGCCGCATGACCGCAGCGCACCGTCGTGCTCGACGAACGACGCCACCGATGTATGACGGACCGATGCGTATCGAACGGATCGTGCTCCGCGTCGTCCGGATGAGCCTCATCACGCCGTTCGCGTCGAGCTCGCACGCGGCCCAGGACCTGAATCACGTCGTCGTCCGCCTCGACGGCGAAGGCGCGACGGGGTGGGGCGAGTGCTCGACGATGAACGACCCGTATTACCTCGACGAGACGGTCGAGACCGCGTGGCACGTCATGAAAGACTTCTTGGCCCCGGCCGTCCTCGGGAAGCGGTGGACGACGATCGACGAGTTCCTCGCGCTCTACCCGCCGGTGAAGGGGAACACCTTCGCGCGCGCCGGGCTCGAGATGGCGGCGTGGGATCTCCTCGGCTGCGCGAACGGGGCGAGCGTCGCGTCGATGCTCGGCGGGACGCGCGCGGAGGTCGAGTCGGGCGTGAGCCTCGGGATGGAGGAGGAGCCGTCACGCCTCTACGACGCGATCGCGGGGCACCTGCGCGAGGGGTACCGGCGCGTGAAGATCAAGATCGGCAAGGGGCACGACGTGGGCGTCGTCGCGGGCGTGCGCGCGCGCTTCCCCGACCTGGCGCTGATGGTCGACGCCAACTCGGCGTACACGCTCGACGACGCCGATCACCTCCGGAGGCTCGATCCGTTCTCGCTCCTCATGATCGAGCAGCCGCTCGCGTGGGACGACATCGTCGACCACGCGACGCTCCAGCGATCCATCGCGACGCCGGTGTGCCTCGACGAGAGCGTCCGCAGCGACGCCGACGCGCGCCACGCGATCGCCCTCCGGAGCTGTCGGGTCCTGAACCTCAAGGTGGCGCGCCTCGGCGGCCTGCGCGAGGCGAAGCGCGTCCACGACCGCTGCCGCGCGGCGGGTATCGCGCTGTGGGTCGGCGGGATGCACGACTACGGGATCGGCCGCGCGGCCAACATCGCGCTCGCGAGCCTGCCGGGCGTCACGCTCCCGGGCGACATCTCCGGATCGGACAAGTACTTCGTCGAGGACATCATCGACCCGCCGATCCTCGCCGACCGCGGCGTGCTCCGCGTCTCCGACGCTCCGGGCCTCGGCGTGAGCCCGGTCGAGTCGCGCGTCGGCGCCCGCACCGTCCGCGAAGAGATCCTGTCTTGAGGCGTCGCGTCGCGCCCGCGGGCGGCGACACGCCGCGCGCTCGGGGCGTACGATGCCGCATGGTCCGCGCCGCCGCCGCCGCGCTCGTGGGGATCGCCGCCGTCGCGATCGCGGGCTGCAACCGTACGAAGGTCGAGGAGGTGGAGCGCCGGCCGGCGCCGCCCCGGCCGGCCGCCGCGTCGTCCGCGGCCGCGAAGGTGAACGCCGCCGCCCTGCCCGCCCCTCTGTCCGCGCGCCTCGCGCGCCCCGCGCCGGAGCGGCTCGTCGCCGTCGGCGATCTGCACGGCGACCTCGACCACGCGCGGCGCGCGCTCCGCCTCGCCGGCGCGATCGACGAGCGCGACGCGTGGATCGGCGGCAAGCTCGTCGTCGTGCAGACGGGCGACGAGGTCGATCGCGGCGACGACGATCGCGCGATCCTCGACCTCGTCGACGCGCTGAAGACGCAGGCCGCGGCGGCGGGCGGAGAGGTGGTCGCGCTCGTCGGAAACCACGAGGTGATGAACGCGTCGCTCGACTTCCGCTACGTGACGCCGGGCGGGCTCGCGGCCTTCGCGCCCTTCGATCGCGGCGACGCGCCGGCGTCCGCGCGCGGCCTGCCGCCCCCTTCCCGCGGCCGGGCCGCCGCGTTCGCGCCGGGCGGACCGTACGCGGACCGCATCGCCAGGCGCCCGTTCGTCGCGAAGGTGGGCGACTCCGTGTTCGTGCACGGCGGGATCTTGCCGAAGCACGTCGCGTACGGGCTCGATCGCATGAACGACGAGCTCGACGCGTGGCTCGAAGGCAAGCGCCCCGATCCGCCGGCGGCGCTCGTCGCGCAGGACGGGCCGATCTGGACCCGCGCGTACTCGAGCGAGGACGACGCGCCGGACTGCGCCGATCTCACCGCGGCGCTCGCGAGCCTCGGCGCCAAGCGGATGGTGGTCGGCCACACCGTGCAGCGCCGCGGCGCGAACAGCGCGTGCGACGACGAGGTGTGGCGGATCGACGTCGGCCTCTCGCGCGCCTACGGCGGCCCGATCGAAGCCCTCGAGATCCGCGGCGACGCCGTCACGGTCCTCCGCGAGGCGAAGCCCTGAGCCCCCGGCGCGCCGGTCCGGGCGGGCGCGGCGCCGCCCCCGGCGCACCGTGGACGACGCTCGCCGTCAGCGGGGCGCGGGCGGAGGCTCCTTCAGCTCCTCGCCGCTCGCCGTGAGCAGGCGATACGACTGCCCCGCGACGAGCGCCCGCACCGCGTCGAGGACGCCGCGGCGGTACGCGGCGCCGAGAGCTCCCGGGTCGTCCCATCGCTCGCGCGCCCCGTCGGGCAAGCGGACCAGCCGGCACGTGACGACGGCCATCAGACGGCGCCTCGCGCGCGGCTTCGACCGGCGCGAGGTCCCCGGCGCGTCGCGCGGGGCCCTCGCGGCGACCGCGGGCTTTGCGCGTCGCGGGCGGGCGCGGCGCGATCGACCACGGGAAGGAGCACGATCATGGTGCGGGCTTCTCTAGCACCGCACGATCACTCGCCGCCACGCCCCCGGCGGGTCGTCCCGTATTTCGCGAGCAGCTTGCCGAGGTATCCGCGATCGAGGCCGGCGAGGCGCGCCGCCGCCGTCTGGTTGCCGCCCGTCGTCTCCATCAAGACGCTCAAATAGGCGGCGGTGAAGCGGTCGACCAGCGCGTCCTTCTGATCGCCGTACGCGACCTTCGGGTCGACCAGCTCGCGGAGCGCGAGGTCGAGCGTCGCCGCCTTCGACCGCGTCGCCTGCGGCAGGACGCCGAGCGCCGCGAACGCCTGCATCGTGTTCCTCAGCTGTCGCGCGTTCCCCGGCCAGCTCCGCGACTTCAGCTCCTCGAGGACGTCGTCCGGCACGGACGAGACCCCCGCCTCGCGGGCGAACAGCTCGGCGAGCCCAGGGATGTCGGCCACGCGCTCGCGGAGCGGCGGGACGGCGACGCGGATGACCGCGAGCCGGTAGAAGAGGTCCTCGCGGAAGCGCCCCTCCTGCACCTCGCGCTCGAGATCGCGGTTCGTCGCCGCGATGACGCGCACCGACACGCGCCGCGGCTCGTCGCCGCCGATCGCCCGGACCTCGCCGGTCTCGAGCGCGCGGAGGAGCATCGGCTGCACGTCGAGCGGCAGCTCGCCGATCTCGTCGAGGAAGAGCGTCCCGCCGTTCGCCGAGTCGAACGCGCCGCGCCGCGCCTCGACGGCGCCGGTGAACGCGCCCTTCTTGTGGCCGAAGAGCTCGCTCGCGACGAGCTCGCGCGGCAGCGCGCCGCAGTTGAGGATGACGAGCGGCCCCGCCGCCGCCGCCGACCCGTCGTGGACGGCGCGCGCGACGCCCTCCTTGCCGACGCCCGACTCGCCCTCGATCAACACCGTCGCGAGCGACCCTTCGAGGCGCGAAAGGATCGCGAACAGGCGGCGCATCGGCCCCGACACGCCGATCATCGAGCGGTACGAGTCGCCGGCGTACTCGAGCCCCTCGTAGAGCGCGGCGCTGTCGGCGTCGACGCCGATCTGCGCGGCGCCCAGCTCGATCCGGCTGCCGAGCGCGAGCACCATCCGCTGGACGCGCTGCCCGAGATAGAACGTGCCGTTCCGGCTCCCGAGATCCACGACGCTCACGCCGTGCTCGACCAGCGCGAGCTCCACGTGCGCCCGCGACACCGTCGGATCGGAGATGACGATGTCGCAGCCGGGGGCGCTCCCGATCCGGCAGATCGCGCGCCCCGTCATCCGCAGCGACGGCGGGTCGGCCTGGGCGTTGAGCACGCGGACGAGCGCGCCGAGCGGCGCGGAGCGGCGGCGCGGGGGCTTCGATTGGAGCGGTAAGGTTTCGTCCACGTGGGGGGTCGCCGCGGGCCGGAGCTCGAACGACGCGAAAAGCGAAGCGTATGGCGCCGCGCCGGTCAAGGCGCGCGGCGCTCGTCGAACGCCGCCCGAACGAGCGCGCCCGTTCGTCGAGCGCGCGATCTCAGCGCGCGACGCTGTGGGCCGGCGCCGCGGAGGGCGCCGGAGCCCCGGCGTCGGCCGGCGTGTCCCCGGGCATCGGCGGGAGCTCGGCGAGGTTCGGCAAGAGCACGATCTCGATCCGCCGATTTTCCTGACGCGCCGCCTCGCTCGTGTTCGGGCGCGCCGGCTCGTACTCGCCGTAGCCGGCCGCGACGAGGCGCGACGCGGCCATCCCCGCGCCGATCAACTGGCGCGACACGGTGAGGGCGCGCGCCGTCGAGAGCTCGAGGTTGCTCTTGAACGCCGCCGGCGGGACGATGGGCACGTTGTCGGTGTGCCCCGCGACCATGAAGTGCCGATCCGGGAACTGCTTCAAGATCGTCGCGACCTCCGCGATGGCGGCCTGACCCTCCTTCGACAGATCGGCGCTCCCCGAGGCGAACAGGATGCCGGCGGGGAGCTTCACCACCATCCGCCCGTGTCGAAGGACGACCTGGAGGCGGCCGCTGTCGATCATCTTGCGGAACTTGTCGGTCATCGACTTGAACGCGGCGAGGCGCTTCTCGGTCTCGGCGCGATCGGCGCGGAGCGTGTCGAGCTCGGCGCGCGACGCGTCGAGCGTGGCCGCCGTCTCGCTCGCCGTCTTCTCGTGCGCTTCGCGATCGACGTCTCGCCCCTTCGTGCAGTCGGACAGGTCCGCCTGGCTCTTTTGGAGCTGATCGTCGAGCGCGGAGATCCGCGCCCGCGAGCTCTTCGTGATCGTCCATTCGTAGACGCCCAGCGTCGCCGCGCACGTTACCGCCACGACCGCGATGCCCTTCGCCAGCCCTCCGCTCATGCCACTACGCTAGGCGATTTTCATGAGCCTGTGCCGCGTGCGAACTGCACGCGGCGCAACCGACGTCGATTCAGAGTATGTAGCGAGGATGCGCGTCCGCCCCCTCGCTTCGACCGCTTCGACCGCCTCTGCCGCTCCCTTCGCGTCCTTCGCGTCCTTCGCGTCTTTCGTCGGGCTGGCGTCGCTCGCTGCGTGCGCTCCCGCCGCGACGGCGCCGCCCGCCCGCGTCTCCGCGACCTCCGCCATCTCCGCCGCCGCCCCGGGGGCCGCCGCGCCCGCCCGGGTGCGCGCGGAGGACATCGCATCGGCCATCCGCTTCCTGTCGGACGACGCGCTCGAGGGGCGCGCGCCCGGATCGCGCGGGAGCGAGCTCGCGACCAAGTTCATCGCGGCGCAGATGGAGTCGTCGGGCCTCAAGCCGGGCGGCGACGCGGGCAGCTACTTCCAGAAGGTGCCGCTCGTCGCCATCGCGGCGGCCGTCCCTCCCACGGTGAAGGCGACGGGAAAGGGCGGACAGCTCGCCCTGTCCGTGCCGAAGGACCTCGTCGTCATGTCGGGCGTGCAGGCGGTGACGGTCGACATCCCGCCGTCGGAGCTCGTGTTCGTCGGCTACGGCATCGTCGCGCCCGAGCACCAGTGGGACGATTACAAGGACGTCGACGTGAAGGGGAAGATCGTGGTCGTGATGAACAACGACCCGTCGACCGACCCGAAGCTGTTCGGCGGGACCACGCGCTTCTGGTACGGGCGGTGGGACTACAAATACCTGCAAGCTGCAAAGAAGGGCGCGGCCGGCGTCATCATCGTCCACACGACCCCGTCGGCCGGCTACCCGTGGCAGGTCGTCGAGACCTCGAACCAGACGGAGAAGTTCGAGCTCCCGGCCGGCACCGAGCCGCGCGTCCTCGCGAAGATGTGGGCCACCGAGGACGCGTCGAAGAAGCTCGCGGCGCTCGGCGGCGAGGACCTCGACGCGCTCCGCCGGGCCGCCGAGTCGCGCGAGTTCCGCCCGCGTCCGCTCGGCGCGAAGATGGAGCTGAGCTTCGTGAACCGGCTCCGCCGCATCGAGAGCACCAACGTGATCGGCGTCCTCCCCGGGAGCGACAAGGTCGCCGCCTCCGAGGCGGTGGTGTTCACGGCGCACCACGATCACCTCGGCCTGGGGGCGCCGAAGAACGGCGACCCCATTTACAACGGCGCCGTCGACAACGCGTCCGGCGTCGCGGGGATCCTCGCGATCGCGCGCGCCGCCCAGGCGTCGCCCCCGGCGCGGCGCTCCCTCGTCTTCATGGCCGTCACCGCCGAGGAGCAGGGCCTCCTCGGGTCGGAGTGGTACTGCGAGCACCCGACGTTCCCCGCCGGGCGGATCGCCGCCGACCTCAACATGGACTCGCTGAACGTCTTCGGCCCCACCCGCGACGTCGGCTACGTGGGGCTCGGCAAGTCGTCGCTCGACGAGGTCGTCCAGAGCGTCGCGCGCTCCCAGGGCCGCGCCGTGCACGGCGACGCGTTCCCCGACCGCGGCGCCTTCTATCGCTCCGACCAATTCAGCTTCGCGAAGATCGGCGTCCCGTCGATCTACGCGCGCGGCGGGCCCGAGTACGTCGGCCGCCCGCAGGGCTGGGGGAAGGAGCAGATGGAGACGTTCGAGAAGACGCGGTACCACCAGCCGTCGGACGAGTTCGATCCGAAGTGGGACCTGCGCGGCGCGGTCGAGGACGCGGAGCTGCTCCTCCTCGCCGGCCTGAAGATCGCGAACGCCCCCGAGCTGCCGGCGTGGACGAAGGGCGACGAGTTCGCGTCGATCCCCCGCCCCCGCTGACCGGACAGCTCGCCCAGGAGAGCGGCCGCGCGCTCCTCGAGCGCGACTACGGCGCGACGGCCACCACGACGTCGAACGGCCCCTCGACCGTCGCGACGTCTCGGAAGCCGAGCGCCGCCAGCGCGTCGACGTAGAACTCGATCTCGCGGAGGCGGCTCACGCAGCTGTCGACGCCGATGAGGAAATACGTCCAGAAGAACTGGAGCGCGAGCCGATCGGGCGTGCGCATCTCCTCGCAGATGGCGATCCGCCCGCCCGAGGGGAGCGCGCGGCGCGCCTTCGCGAGGAGCTCGAGCGCGACGTCGTCGGGCCAGTCGTGCAGGACGCGCACGAACGACAGGACGTCGTAGCCGCCGGGGAGCTCGCCGGCGAAGAAGTCCCCCGCGACGAACCCCATGCGGCCGCCCATCGGCGCGGCGCGGGCCCGGACGAGGGGCTCGATCGCCGCGAGGTTGTAGACGTCGGCGCGGACGTCGGGCGCGTGATCGAGGACGTCGCGGACCAGCGAGCCGTCGCCGCCGCCCACGTCGAGCCACCGCGTCGGCCCGCGCCACAGGAGATCGCCGGCGCGCCGGAACGTCTCGGCGATCGGCGCGATCCCGGCGGCCATGCTCCGCTCGAACGCGCGGACCTGGTCGTCGTTCTCGGGCGGCCACGCGAACGCGTCGCGCGTCACCGCGAGCTCGCCGCGGACCACCTCCGGCAGGTGGCCGTGGATGTCGCGCCACCGGTATCGATCGCGATCGCGCTCGATCGACGCCTCGCCGACCACCGCGCGCGCCGCGTCGGCCAGCGGCTCGGCGGCGACGTAGCGGGTCTCGAGGATGCCGGCGTGATCCGGCGCCGCCTCGCGGCGCACGAGCTCGAGGCTCTCGAGCCCGTCGAGCAGCTTGTACAGGCGGTTCGGCAGCGCGCGGGTCATCGCCGAGAGCTCGCGGAGCGACGCGGAGCCCTCGTCCAGCCGATCGAGGATCCCGAGCGCCAGCGCCGCCTGCACGACGTCGATCGCCTTCGCGCCGTGGAAGAGGAGGCTGAGGAGCGAGCGCGCCTTCACGCCGCCCCCGCGCGGGCCGCGCCGGCGGCGTCGGCGACTTGGACGAGCGCGTCCATGAGCCGGTCGACCTCGTCGAGCGTGTTGTAGAAGTGCGGTCCGACGCGGACGCCGTCGCGGTAGCTGCACACGAAGCCGCGGCGGCGGAGCGCCTCGGCCGCCGCGCGCCCCGCGGGCGGGCGGAGGTTCACGACGCCGCCGCGGCGCGTGGGGTCGCGCGGCGTCGCGACCGGGATGCCGGCGTCGTCGGCGCGCTCGATGACGCGCGACGTGAGCGCCAGCGAGTGCTCGCGGATCTGCGCGACGCCGAGCGACGACACCACGGCGAGCCCCGGCGCGGAGACGTACGCGGGGAGGACCGACGGCGTCCCCGCGGCGAAGCGGCCGGCCGACGGCGCGAGCGCCACGGCGGGGCCGAACGACAGCGGATCGGCCCCCGCCATCCAGCCCGGCGTGAGCGGCGCGAGGGACTCGGCGAGCTCCGGCCGCACGTAGAGGAACGCGAGGTCCGACGCGCCGCACAGCCACTTGCGCGCGCCGCCGACCGCGAAGTCGACGTCGAGCGCGCCGACGTCGACCGGCATCACGCCGACCGACGCGTACGCGTCGATCCCGACGATCGCGCCGACCGCGCGCGCTCTGTCGACGACGCGGCGCACGTCGATCACCGCGCCGGTGGCGTACGCGGCGTGTGACACGAAGACGACGCGCGTCCGCTCGTCGATCGCCGCGACGAGCGCGTCCTCGTCGATCGCGACGCCGTCGCCGGCGACGACGTGGAGCTCGGCGCCGATCCGTCCGAGGGCTCGCCAGAGGAACGCCGCGGTCGGGAACTCCAGATCGCTCACGAGCGCGCGAGGGCGCGTCTCTGGATAGTCGAGCGCGGCGGCGAGCCGCCCGAGGAGGGCGGCCGTGCTCACGTCGAGCACGACCGACCCCGCGGGCGCCCCGAGGAGCGCCGCGATCGCGTCGGCGTGAGCGTGGAGGAACGTCCACCACTCGCCCCACACCTCGTCCCGCCACGCCGCCATCGTCTGCCAGTGCCGCTCGAGGACGCCGCGGACGGCGCCCGGCACGGCGCCCGTCGAGTTGCTGTTCAAGTAGACGCAGGACTCGACGAGCGGGAAGAGACGGCGCGCGCGCGCGAACGCGGCGTCGCTCATGCCGATCGAGGCGCGCCCGGCAGATGCCCTCCCTCGCGCCGCCACCCCTGCGTCATCTCCACCCGCACCTCCCAGAGCCGCGGGAAGAACGGGCGCGTCATCCTCGGCGCGAGCGCCGCGGTCGGGAAGCCGTCGAGCGCCTTCACCGTGCGATCGACGCCGAGCGTCCGCCGCACGAGCATGAAGTGCGCGTGCAGCCACTCCTGGAGGCGCTCGTCCCAGTCGAGCATCCGCTCGCAGACGAACTCGAGGTCGGCGTGGCCGCCCTCCTCGTAGACGGAGCGGAGCTCCAGCCCCCGCCGCTCGAGCGCCCGATCGAGCGCGGCGCCGGCGGCGGCCGTCGCGAGCTGCAGGTGGTTGTACCCCGGAGACTCGAGGCCGCTGCCGTTCCCGAGGTTCCTGCGGATCACGTGGAAGCGCTCGGGCGACAGCGTGTCGAGGATGTCGATCTCGCGCGCGAGGCACCCCGCGATCCGGTTGATGCGATCGAGCGTCGCGACCGCCTCCCAGAGCTTGTCCTCGTCCAGCGAGGCGATCAGACCGACCACCTCGAAGGACATGAGCTTCATCCAGAGCTCCTGCGTCTGGTGCATGATCTGGAAGGCGAGCTCGTCCGGGATGACGAGCTCCTCCGACCCGTTCTGAAGCGACAAAAGCTCCTGCGTTCGGACGTAGATCTCGTAGTCGAGATCCCCCCGTCCGACCTCCCTGCGCAGGGTGCGATTGTACGTCGGCGCCTCCAGCGCCGCGCGAAGGCCGTCTGCGTGTTGACTCATGATGGTTCCCTTTCCCCTCCCCCAGCCGCCGCGGAATGTCCGCATAATCGCTTCAGCGTCTGCACCAGCGACTCCAGCCCGCGATCCTTCGGAACGTACCCGTGCGCGTTCGACTCGCGCGCGAGCTTGCGCAGGCGCCCCTCGTCCCACGCCGAGAACAGGACGAACTTGGTGCTGAGCGGCGCCTCGCGGCGCGCCAGCGTGAGCAGCCGATCTCCGGACAGCGCCGGGATCTCGACGTCGAGCAGGACGACGTCGGGCGCGAAGTTGCGAACGAGGTTCGACACCCCGAACGCGCCGTTCGTCACTTCGACGACGAACCCGCTCCCCCGGAGGTACCTTCCCGTGAGCTCGGTCTGATCCTTGTCGTCGTCGACGACGAGGACGCGGATCGCCTTGCCGATCACGAACGGCCCCGGAGGTGCTTGCGAATGGCGCCGATGAGGACGTCCCTCTCCACCGGCTTCGTCAGGTAGTCGTTGCACCCGGCGAGCCTCGCGCGCTCCTGGTCCTCGCGCGCCGCGTGCGCGGTGAGCGCGATGACCGGGACGTCTTTGGTGCGCGAGTCCTGCCGCAGGCGCCGCGTGACCTCCCACCCGTCCATGCGCGGGAGCGACAGGTCCATCAGGATGAGATCGGGGCCGTCGCGGAGGGCTCGCTCGAGCCCGTGCTCGCCGTCCTCCGCTTCCATGATCGTGTACTCGCCCGCGAGGTAGCGGCGGACGATGTCGCGGTTCTGCGCCGAGTCCTCGACGTAGAGGACCCGCGAGAGCTTCTGCGCCTGGAGCGTCCGCTGCTCGACGACGAGCCGCTTCGCCTCCGCGACGACCTGGCCGATCGCGATCCCCCCCTTCACGACGATGCGCGCGAACCCCTCGAGGAGCATCCGCTCCTCCTCGCGCCCGAGGTCCTTGCCGGTGAGGACGACGACCGGCACGGTGGATCCCTCGGCGCGCAGGCGCCGGAGCACCTCGAACCCGTCGAGGTTCGGCATCACCAGGTCGAGGATCATGAGCGCGGGCGGCGTGACGCGCACGCGGAGGAGCGCCTCGTCGCCGTCGCGCGCCTCGGCGGTGTGGAACCCGACCTCCTCGAGGTGGCGGCAGACCATCCGCCGCGCGTTGGTGTCGTCGTCGACGACGAGCACCTCGCCGGTGCCGGGCGTGCACGCGCGCCGCACGATCTGGAGCAGGCGCTCCCCCTCGACCGGCTTCACGAGGTACTCGCACGCGCCGAGCGCGTAGCCGCGGGCGCGTTGCTCCTCGACGCTCAGGATGATCACCGGCACCGACGCGACCATCGGGTCCGACTTGAGCTCGGTGAGGACGTCCCACCCCTGGAGCTTCGGCAAGTGGATGTCGAGCAGGATCGCCGCCGGCTTGTGCTCGCGCGCGAGGCGGAGCGCCTGGATCCCGTCGCTGGCGCTCACGACGCGGAAGCCCTCCATCTCGAGCTCGCCGCGCACGAGGTTCTGGATGAGCGAGTCGTCGTCGACGACGAGCACCGTCGCGCCGTCCCAGGTGCGCGACTGGACGAGGGCGGGGTCCGCGACCAGCGCGCGCTCGCGCGCCGGATCGATCGTCCCCGGCAGGTGCACGGTGAACTTCGACCCGCGTCCGAGCTGGCTCTCCACCTCGATGCGTCCGCCGAGGATGTGCGAGAGCTCGCGGACGATCGCGAGGCCGAGCCCGGTGCCGCCGACGCGGCGCGTGCTCGAGCCGTCGACCTGGCGGAACTTTTCGAAGATGTGCGGGAGCTCGTCGCTCGGGATGCCGCTGCCCGTGTCCTCGACGGTGATCAAAAGCTCGTTCTCGCGGTCCGTGACCGAGACGGCGATCTCGCCGTTGTCGGTGAACTTCGCGGCGTTGGAGAGCAGGTTCAGGCAAATCTGCCGCAGCTTCAGGCTGTCGGTGAACGCCGTCGCGGCGCGCGGCGACACGGTCGTCGTGAGCTCGACCTCCTTGCCGCGGAGGATCTCGCGGACCGTCGCGGTGCACTCGTCGATCAGCTCGCCGACGTCGACGTCCTCGGTCACCACCTCCACCCGCCCCGCCTCGATCTTCGACAGGTCGAGGATGTCGTTGATGAGCGAGAGGAGCGTCCGCGCGTTGGACTTGATGACGTTGAGGTCGCGCCGGCCGTGCGGCGTCAGGCGCGAGCCTTCCCCGCGCATCAGGAGGTCGCAGTAGCCGATGATCCCGTTCAGCGGCGTGCGGATCTCGTGCGAGAAGTTCGCGAGGAACTCGCTCTTCAGGCGCGCCGCGGCCTCGATGTCGCGCGCGCGCTCCTCTTCGACCCGCTTGGCGCGCGCGAGATCGGCGGCGAGCCGATCGAGGTCCTCGTTCTGCTGACGGATGATCTCCATCTCGAGCGCGCGCCGCTGGTAGCTCGCGAGCGTGCGCGCCGAGATCTCGCGCGATCGTTTCAGGTCCTCGACGTTCTGGCGCAGCCGCTCGTTCGCCTCTTCGAGCTGCCTCCGCGACGCGACGCCCTCGTCGTCGCTCACCTTGGCGTCGCTCGTCCTGGCGTCGCTCGCCTTGGACGCGGGCGGCGCGCCGGAGCGCGCGGCGCGACCCGCGGCGCCGCGCTGGATCTCGCGGGCGACGGCCGGTCCGAGGTGCTCGAGCCGGTCCTCCGAGACGAAGTCGCACGCGCCCGCGGCGAACGCGGCGCGCATCCGCGCGTCGCTCCACGCGGGCGCGACGACGACGAGCGGCGGCGCGCCGCCCGGCGCCGCCGCGAGCGCCTCGTGCACCGCGGCGACGTCGGCGCCTTCGACGTGCTCGACGAGGACGACCGCGTCCGCGCCGCGATCGAGCGCGACGCGGAGATCGGAGACGCCGCGGACGCAGTCGATCTGCGCCCCTTCGACGTCCCGGCGGAGGAGCGCCGGGAAGCGCTCCGCCGCCGCCGGCGTGGTGACGACGAGTACCCGCGCGCTCATGCCCGCGCCCCGAAGGCGAGCGCGGTGAGCGTCGTGTTGATGTGGAAGCCGCAGTACGTCTCGAAGTGGACGTTCATCCCGACGCACGGCGGCGCGTGGTGGAACGCGTCGGCCACGGCGCCCGTGGTCCCCGACGCGTCGGAGAACCACTTACGCCCGCTGCAGTGGAAGAGGACGCACGCCTTCGGCGTCCCGACCCGCCGCGGCACCTCCTCGTCGAAGAAGCGCCGCGTCGCCTGCGCCATGTCGGCGAGCTTCATGATCTCGAGATCGCACCCCTCGTCGAGCAGGTTCGCGAAGAGGATCGACCCGTCGTCGAGCGGCTTCCACGGGGCGCGGATGAAGTACTCCCGCCCGACGCGGAGCGCCGTCGGACGCGTGGCGAACCCGCGCGGCTTGCCGAACTCGAGGTCGTCGATTTCGACCCCGAGGATCTCGGCGTAGCGCTTCGCCGCGGGCTTCCCGTCGATCTCGAGCGCGCGCTTGCACGTCGCGTCGACCTTGGTGATCCGCAGCGTCTCGCCGGTGGGCGTGTACCAGTGCGACCGCATCGCCGCGAACGGCGCGTCGGTCTGGAACAGGGCGATGAGCACGGCGTCGCTCACCACGTCGCCGTCGACGTGGACGATCGACGACTGCTTCGACGGGTCCGGCTCGGTGTCGGACGCGCCGCCGCCGACGAGGATCAGGCTCGGGTTCGGCTCGAGCATGCCGAGCAAGAACTCCTCTTTTTTGTACTGGAACCCGTCGTCGATCACCATGCCGACGTGTCGCTTCGGCGACAGATCGTTCGGCCTCACGCCGAGCTCGCTGCACGCGCGCTGCACCGCCGTGAGCCCCGCGCCCATCGCGTCCACCGATAGGTCCCGGCCGAGCCCGAGCCCCACGTCGAAGTCGCCGCTGAAGCCTCCGAGGACCACGCTCCCCTCGTGCATCCCTTCGCGATCGATCTCGCCGCCAGTGGACGCGCCGACGAGGCGCGTGTCCTTCGGGAGCCTCTCGCGGAGGGCGCGGTTGAGGGCCAGGTGGTCCCGCCTTCGCGACGCGAAGAGCGTCACGAACTTCGGCTGGTGGGAGCCGAGCTGGCGAAGGAGATCCTCGGCCGCGGCCTGCGGATCGTGAACTTCGGTACGGCACGTTTGGACGTTCACCGTGGGCATCGAGGTCTCCTTGAGCGACGCGCCTCCGGGTGCCGGCCTCTCAGAGCCCGCTGTCCGGATGCGTGGTGTGGCAAGTGGATGTGCATTGCTGGAACGACTCGCTCCCGCCGCCGACGTACATGCTGGTGATCGGCCCGAAGCGCTGGACATGGGATTTCGGGTACGTCGAGTGGCAAGAGAGGCAGGCCGATTTGCTCGTCCGCTGAATCCCCTCGCTGTCGAGGTGGCACTGCGCGCATCGATCTTTCGGTGCGCCGTACCGCGCCGAACGGGAGTGAATGAAGTGCGTACGGACGTAGATGGGCCCTTCGAGCTCGAAGCTGAGAGGCACGTGGCAGCCTGCGCAGGCCGAACGATCGGCGTTCGCGTGGAGGATGTTGGGGAGCGCCGACTGCCCATTATGGCAGGTGTTGCAAGGACCGGTGTTTAGTTTGGCGGTTGTGATGACTTTCGATCCGACCTGCAGATCGATCGTCTTCGTCGCCGGGATGTCCTGTCCCAGGTAGAGGCGCCGTCCTTTCGTCGTCACCTTGTAGGTGCCGGACACCGCGTTCGCGGGGATATGGTACGTCCACTTCGTCGGGACCGGCGCCGACCAGCCCGCGTGCGCCGGATCGAACGCGCCGCCGAAGAGGTCGTGCGCCGTCGGGAACGTGCGAAATTCCGCGAAAAATCCGTCCTTCTGGAGCGTCCCGGTGTCCTGCACGTCCAGCGTCGGATCCAGGAACGTGGACAGGTCCGCGATCCCGCGGAGCGGCCGCGCGTCCTGCATCGGCCCGACGATCTGGCTCATCAACATCCGCTCGCGGTGCTTGCGGCGGTAGTAGGTGGCCGTCGGGTCGAAGAACGCTCGATAATATTGAATCCCCGCTTCGTTCTCACCGAAGATGACGTCGTTGTACGTAGGCAACGAGCCCTCGGAGTGGAGCGGGCGACCAGAGCCGTCGCGCAGCGTAATTTGAAATTCCACATCGCTTCCGGGCGCGTACGTCCCGTCGCCCCGCGCGGGAGTCGTCGGCTTCACGTCGATGTCGAATCCGTAATCGAACTCCGGCGCCGTCACCTGCGTCATGGGGACGACGTACGGGGCGTGTGGGCGCAGAGACCACGTCACGCGGAGCGCCGCGGCGTTGTGCCGTACGCGGAACGTCTGATCGGGGTGGAGCGCGTAGCGGAGCTCGACGAGCGCCTCCTCCATGAAGCTGCCCGCGCCCGTGCAATCGGTCGTTGATGCACAATCGTTCGTCCACTGGATCGCGCGGAAGCGCCGATCGAAGAAGCCGTCCGACGGGCGGCGCCGATCTTCGACGCCGCTCTCGACCGAGACGGGCGGAGCGACCGCGCGCCCCCGCTCGTCGATCTGCTCGACGGTGAACCTGCTCGGCTCGTCCATCCACCGCGCGTGGCGGAAGAAGCGGCGGCGCGTGAACGTGCCGTCCGGGTTCGCGAGAAGCACGAACTCCTGATCGACCTGCCTCACCCCGCACCAATCGATCCCCTTGAAATCTCCGTTCGCTTCGAGCCCGCTCACCCCTTCGTCCACGCTGGCATCGATGTGCGCGCGGAGGTCGATCTGGTTGATGTAGAATGTCTGCCCGCTTCGTACTTTGAGAGGCTTCCCGGCGCCGTCCTCGATCTCGAACGCCAGACCGATCGGTGTGTCCGCCGTCGTCGGCGTGCTCGTCGACGGGGTGGCGGACGGATCAGACGTGGGCAGGTCGCTGAGCGCCGCGGTTGACCGCGACGTGATTGATTCATAGCCCGAGGAACCGGTACCTTCATTTCCGCTGCAAGCCGCGGCGATACAAGCACTCGCGACGATCGTCACGAGACCCGCGGCGCGGGAGACCGCGGCGCGGAGGCTCGATGACGGCAAGCGTTTTGAGGTGGTTTGTGACATGGGTCTCTCCTCGACCGATGCCATTGCACGACCAGCGCCACCTGGAACGTCGCGGGAATCCGCGAAAACTGGTGAGCTCCCCGTGGCGGCTGGTCGCTTTCGACCAGCGGCTCGGCCGGGATGCCGGATTCATAGCGGTTGAGCCTTTATGAAATTCTCGCAATATCGATAATTTCGAACCGAGTGGACGAAAGCGACCAACGGTGGATGCTTTCGACCGACTACGGATTGCACGCGGCGACGCGGGCACGCTGGCGCTAGACTGAGCTCTCGTTCGAACCCATCCATGCGTGTCCTCGTCGTTGAAGATCAAGGCGCTGCTCGGGCCGGCATCTGCCGAATGCTCGGGCGCTTCGCCGAGGTCACGGTGGAGCAGGCCGCGACGGTGGATGCCGCCGTGGAGTCGATCCGTCGCGCGTCGCCCGACGTGATGCTGCTCGACGTGCACCTCGAGCCGTCGCGCGAGGACCGCGGAGGCCTCGAGGTCCTCCGGCAAGCGCGCACCATGGGGTGCAAGGCGAAGGCCGTCGTCGTCACCGGCGATCTGAGGAGCGTGCGCGACGCGCTCCGCGCGGGCGCGAGCGACTACGTCCTCAAAGACGAGCTCTCGATCGACGTGCTCCGCGCGATCCTCGACGAGCTCCGTTCGCGGTCGCAGCACCCCGCGCCCCTCCGCACGCGGCGCGAGGGGCACGAGCCGACCGGGCTCGGAGCCCTCCTCGGCGACTCCGACGCGATGTCGCAGCTCCGCGCGCGGATCGCGCGCACCGCGGAGGCGAGCGCGCCGGTCCTCATCCGCGGCGAGACCGGCACGGGGAAGGAGCTCGTCGCGCGGGCGCTCCACGAGACGGGCCGCCACGCGGATCAACCCTTCGTCGCGATCAACTGCTCGAGCATCCCGCCGCAGCTCTTCGAGTCGGTCCTCTTCGGCCACGAGCGCGGCGCGTTCACCGGCGCCGATCGGCGGGTGCGCGGGCAGCTCCCGCTCGCCGGGCACGGCACCGTGCTCCTCGACGAGGTGGCGGAGATGCCGCTCGAGATCCAGGCGCGCCTCTTGCGCGTCCTCGAGGTCCGCACCATCCTCCCCGTCGGCGCGGAGCGCGAGCTGCCCTTCACCGCGCGCGTCCTCGCCGCGACCCACGTGGATCTCGAGGGGCGGGTCGAGGACGGCCTCTTCCGGCGCGACCTCTACTACCGGCTGAACGTGCTGCGCATCGACGTCCCGCCGCTCGTCGAGCGCACCGAGGACATCCCGCTCCTCGCCGCGGTGTTCGGGAACCGGGCCGAGCGATCGATCACGTTCAGCCCGGGGGCCGTGTCGTGGCTCATGGCGCACCCCTGGCCGGGCAACGTGCGCGAGCTGAAGAACCTGGTCGATCGCGTCGCGCTCCTCTCGACCGAGCTCGACATCACCGCCGCCACGCTGGAAGCGTTCGCCGGATCGCCGTCGGGCACGTTCGCGGTGGGCGACATCCAGCGGATCGCGACGCGGGTGCACGCGCTCCCCGGCGCGCTCGGGAACAAGCTCGACGCGATCGAGCGCGCCGTGCTCGCCGAGACGCTCCGTGGCACCTCGTACAACAAGAGCGAGGCGGCGCGCCTCCTCGGGATGGATCGGAAGGCCTTGGAGCGCCGCCTCCACCGCCTCGGCATCGTCGAAGAGAGCGATCCGAAGAAGCCCCGTCAGGGCTGACGCCCGCGCCCGGACCTTCCCCGCCGTGCGCCGGGGAGCTATGGCATGGGGCAGTGATCCGCGTCGACGCGCTCCACAAGGAGTACCGCGTGCACGAGCGAGCGCCCGGGCTGATGGCCGCGGCGCGCTCGCTCTTCGTCCGGAGGTACAAGACGGTGCAGGCCGTCGACGGCATCTCGTTCCAGATCGGGCGCGGCGAGCGCGTCGGCTTCCTCGGCCCGAACGGCGCGGGGAAGACGACGACGCTGAAGATCCTCTCCGGCCTCCTCCACCCGACCTCCGGCGAGGTGCGCGTGGACGGGCACGAGCCGCGGCGGCGCGAAGACGCGTTCTTGAAGAAGATCATGCTCGTCCTCGGGCAGAAGCAGCAGCTCATCTGGGACCTGCCGCCGTCCGAGACGTTCGAGCTGAATCGCGCGATCTACGGCGTACCGCGCGACCAGTACACGAAGACGCTCGGCGAGCTCACGCAGCTCCTCGACCTCGGCGATCTGGTGCGCAAGCCGACGCGGCAGCTCTCGCTCGGTGAGCGAATGAAATGCGAGCTCGCCGCGACCCTCATCCACCGGCCGACCGTCCTCTTCCTCGACGAGCCGACGATCGGCCTCGACGTGTCGATGCAGGCGGCCATCCGCGGGTTCATCCTCCGGTACAACGAGGAGCACGGCGCGACGCTCATCCTGACCAGCCACTACATGGACGACATCACCGCGCTCTGCCCGCGCGTCGTGGTCGTCGATCGCGGCAAGCTGTCGTACGACGGCGGGCTCGCCGAGCTCGCGTCGCGCGCCCGCCCCGAGAAGCGGATCGTCCTGCGCTTCGAGCGCGAGGTGTCTTCGGACGACCTCGCCGCGCTCGGCACGGTGGTCCGCCACGCGGGGCTCGAGGCGGCGCTCCAGGTGCCGCGCGATCGCGTGAGCGAGCTCCTCGGCCGCGCCCTCGCCGCCTTCCCCGTGCGCGACCTCACCGTCGAAGACCCGCCGCTCGAGGAGGTGATGAGCGAGCTCTTCGCGCGGAGCCGCGCGGCCCGCGACGCGGAGGGGCGCGCGTGAGCGTCCGCGGGACGGCGCGCGCGCTCCCGGCGCTCCTCCGGATCGGCTTCGCCGAGGCGGTCGCGTACCGCGCGG
>Ga0207710_10000541_pt1 | contig 22847 bp, 23 predicted proteins | sample KBSS24metaG_FD_184400 | JGI IMG/M metagenome (GOLD analysis project Ga0207710, IMG submission 184400) | Switchgrass rhizosphere microbial communities from Kellogg Biological Station, Michigan, USA - KBS S2-4 metaG (SPAdes) (version 2) | ecosystem: Host-associated > Plants > Roots > Rhizosphere...
TGATTACCGACATCGCATAGTCGAGATACGAGCGCCGCATCTCGTCTTCGATGTTTATATGATTGCGTTCAGAAGTTGTTTCCATCTAATAGCCTTTCCAGTACAATCCGCCACGCAGTCTGGTCCCTTCGAAGAGATACCGAGCTTGAGTTTGGCGCTTTTCGGGGGAGAAAAAACCGGTGAAGCATAGGGCTCAAAGTAGCCTGTATTTTAGCCTTTTTTGAGTGTGGTTGGCAAACACGAAATAGGCGAAAACTCTAATAAAATCAATAGCTTCGTGTAACCACTCCCGACGTTTTCGGAACCCGTTCTCACGTCGTCGGCTCCCATGAGTGAACAGCGAAATTTTAAGCGCATTCGCGAGCGACTCCCACTCGCGCTACCCGTGCGCGTGCGTGGCCGCGATACGCCGAGTTTTGAGTGGTCCGAAGTAACGAGACTCACGAACGTGACCCCGTTCGGCGCCGGTTTCACACTCAAGCATCCCACCGAAAAGGGTCGCCTGCTGCACATGACGATCCCGATGCCGCGGCAGTTGCGCGTGTTCGATCATGTGGAGGACCAGTACAAGATTTGGGCCATCGTGCGATATATCAAAACGTCGGTTGTTGAAAACAAGACCGTGTTTGAGGTTGGCGTCGCGTTCATCGGCAGGCGTCCGCCGGCAAGTTATGAAAATGAGCCGTGGAAGCGTTACGAAATCACGGAGAGCCACTTCCAGGCTACAAAATCTGCTGAAGAGATTCTGATACCTTTTGCCGATCAGCGCGCTTACACACGACACAACATCGCCGTCGACATGCGCATCGAGGTCGTCGACGAAAAGGGAGCCGTGCTTGAACACGAGCAAACAGTGACGGAAAACATCAGCACTAAAGGCGCGACGCTTTTCACGACGCTCGAAATCCCGCTGGGACGTTTTGTCCGTTTGACGAGCGAGCAGTACAGGATCACCGTGCACGCGGCCATTCGCTCGTGCAGCAAGGGTGCTGACGGCGTTCCGAGAATTCATGTCGAGTTCATAGATAAGGAATGGCCGTTGTAAGATAACCACCCGTAATTGTGAGCACTCATAGTAACAACGGCGCCAAACGAGAGGATCCGCGTGCAGCGGCGAGCACTACGATGCTGCCGCAATGGGCGCTGGACAAGATCCGGCCTGTCGTTGGCGCATTCAGCCGCCTTTTTTGGAAGATCGAATTTCGCGGTGTCGAGAACGTGCCCGAGCATGGCGGGTTGATCGTGGCGGCGAATCACCAGACGTACATCGATCCGTTCTGGCTTTCGCTGCCGATCAAACGACCGACACGATATCTCGCGTGGAGCGCTGCGTTTCGCTGGCCGGTTGTGGGGACGGGTCTGAAGCTGCTCGGCGCGTGGCCACTCGCGCTCGAGGGAAGTGATCCGGCGGCTATACGTACGTCGTTGCAGTGGCTGCGTAATGGTGGCGTGGTGGTGATCTTTCCGGAAGGCGCGCGTAGCACGGATACTGGCGCGTTGGATCGGTTCAAGGCCGGTGCGGTGCGGTTAGCGATGGAAGCGCAGGTACCGATACTGCCGGTGACGATCAAAGGTGGGAATCGTGTATGGCCGCGGGGCTGGCGATTTCCGAGGCTGGGAAAGGTTGTGGTGATATATCACCCGCTCCACCACCCGGAGCAGTGTTCGAATGAAGAGACGCGTGCGTGTGCGCGGCGTGAGAGCGAGCGCTTGGCGAAAGTGATTGCGTCAGCGCTGTAAATAGTTTTTTCACGCAAAGGCGCAAAGACGCAAAGGCGCGTCAAATTCCTCAGGCGCGCCCGAAGCATTTGACTCGCCTTTGCGTCTTTGCGTGAAAAACTACTTGAGCACCTTCATCATCGCTTCATGTATCAGCCCATTACTCGCTAGTACTTGCTCGTTATAAATATCGAGTGGTTGATCATTGAAGTTCGTCACCCTGCCGCGCGCCTCTAAGATCAACAACGCACCCGCTGCAATGTCCCAGGGACTGAGGCCGTCTTCCCAGAAACCATCAAACCTCCCGCACGCCACGTACGCAAGATCCAGCGCCGCTGATCCATCACGCCTGACCGCCTGCGCGTTCATCGTGAAGTTCGTGAAGTCGCGCGCGAAGTCCGGGCGCTCGCGCACGTTGTACGGAAAGCCCGTGCACAACATCGCGCCGCTCAACTCCTCCACTGACGACACCCGAATCTTCCGTTCGTTGAGCGTCGCGCCACGCCCGCGCTCCGCCGCAAACATCTCGTCGCGCATCGGATCGTAAACAACTCCGACTTCCAACTGGCCCGCGCGCTCCAGCGCGATCGAAACGCAGAAACACGGGTAACCGTGTGCGTAGTTGCTCGTGCCGTCGAGCGGATCGATGATCCACTTCCACTCGCTCGGCTTGCCTTTTAAGACAGCCTCGCCCGACTCCTCAGCGAGAATTCCATGTTGCGGATGATAAGACCGGATCCTGTCAATAATGAGGTTCTCAGCAGCAATATCGGCTTCGGTGACGAGGTTGATCTCACCCTTGGTGGTGACCTTCGCGGTGCCGAGTTTTTGGACCAGCAGGTTCCCCGCCTCGCGCGCAATGTCAGTGGCAAAGTTGAGCACAGGATTTACAAGATTTTCAGAATATACAAGATTCAAATCAAGAAAATCCTGAAAATCTTGTAAATCCTGTCTACGACTTACTCCGACAACAATGGAATCTTAATCTGCTTGTCGCGCGCGGTGTCTTCAGCTTCCTCATAACCCGCATCGACGTGCCGCGCCACACCCAACCCGGGATCGTTCGTCAACACGCGATTCAATCGCTTCGCGGCCTCGTCGGTCCCATCCGCAACCGAAACCTGCCCCGCATGCAACGAATACCCAATCCCAACACCGCCACCATGATGAAACGACACCCAGCTCGCACCACTCGCCGTGTTCAGCAACGCGTTGAGTATGGGCCAGTCAGCGACGGCATCCGATCCGTCTTTCATCGCTTCGGTTTCACGAAACGGCGACGCCACCGAACCCGTGTCGAGATGATCGCGGCCAATCGCAATTGGCGCCTTGAGATCGCCACGTTTCACGAGATCGTTGATCGCCTCGCCCATCTCAGCACGCTCACCATAACCGAGCCAGCAGATACGCGCCGGCAATCCCTGGAAATGAACGCGATCGCGCGCCAGACGCAGCCAGCGATTCAACGTGCGATCGTCGGGAAACATCTCGAGGGCGAGATCGTCTGTCTTGCGAATGTCCTCCGCATCGCCAGACAGCGCGACCCAGCGAAACGGTCCTTTGCCTTCGCAGAAAAGCGGACGAATATACTCAGGCACGAAACCCGGTATCTCGAACGCATCCTTGCAACCCGCGTCAAACGCCTGCTTCCGAATGTTGTTGCCGTAATCGAAAGCGACCGCGCCCGCGCGTTTCAACGCCAGCATCGCTTCAACGTGCCGCGCCATCGACTCCATCGACTTCTCGACATACGCCTTCGGATCGGACTCACGCAGATTCGTGGCTTCATCGAGCGACATTCCCGCCGGCACGTAGCCATTCAAAGGATCGTGCGCGCTCGTTTGATCGGTAACTGCATCGACGTGAACCCCGCGCCGCACGAGCTCCGGCAACAGTTCCGCGCAGTTGCCAACGAGACCGACAGAAATCGCACGTTTTTGATCCGCAGCGTCTTCACAGATGTCGAGCGCTTCGTCGAGCGTCATCGCCAGTCGATCGCAGTAACCCGTACGAACGCGTCGCTCGATGCGCTCGGGATCGACGTCGATGCCGAGAAACACAGCGCCATTCAACGTCGCGGCAAGTGGCTGTGCGCCACCCATTCCGCCCATGCCGCCTGACACAATAAGCTTCCCCGAAAGATCACCGGCAAACTGCCTCTCAGCCATCGCGGCAAACGTCTCGAACGTGCCCTGCACGATGCCCTGCGTGCCGATGTAGATCCAACTGCCGGCAGTCATCTGGCCGTACATCATCAAACCGCGGCGCTCGAGCTCGTGAAAGTGTTCCCAGTTGGCCCAGGCGCCGACAAGGTTGGAATTTGCGATCAGAACGCGCGGCGCGTGTTCGTGAGTGCGAAAGACAGCGACCGGCTTGCCCGATTGGACCAGCAGTGTCTCGTCATTTTCGAGCGCGCGCAGCTCGCGGACGATCGCGTCGAAGCTGGCCCAGTTACGTGCCGCTTTGCCCGCGCCGCCGTAGACGATCAGTTCGTCGGGACGCTCAGCGACGTCCGGGTCGAGATTGTTCATCAGGCAGCGGAGCGCAGCTTCCTGATGCCATCCTTTGCAGTTCAACTGCGCGCCGCGCGGAGCTTTGATTACTCGATGGTCCACTGCACTATTCCATCTTGTTCCAGAGACTGCGGAACCAGCGCGCAATATCTGTTTGGGTGAGCTTTTCCATTTCTCCCGAATCGAGCCACACTCCCGCGCACTTGTCGCAGGTGTCGATCGGCACTTCTTCGATAAAGATTTCCTTCAGGATTCCGCCGTCGCAGCGCGGGCACTTCATTGAGGAAGTGCCGGCTTCTTTCGCCTGCGCCGCCAATCTCATCTTCGCGCGCAGCTTTTCGATCGCTTCCTGGTTCTTGCGATGAAAATACTCTTCTTCGAGTCCTTTACGACGCTCGTCTAACGGATTCGACATTAATGGTCCTCCACTTTATATGGATTGAAAATCACCGCGGATGATCGCTGCTGTTAGCTTTTCGATATCCGGCGCCATGGTGCGATCCTGCGTGAGCGGCGCCACAAGACCGCGAACAATCTCGTACGCCTGCTTAACGCCGCGTCCCGGCGCAAGCGGCGCATGATACTCCAACGCCTGCGCGCCTGCCATCAACTCGATCGCCGTCGCCATCTCCGCGAGCTTCACGATCCCGCGCAACTTCGTCGCCGAAGTCATGCCCATCGAGACATGATCTTCTTTGCCACCGTCAGTCGGCACGTTGTCGATACTTGCCGGATGCGCGAGCACTTTCGCTTCGTTCAAAAGCGCGACCGCAGTCACTTGCAGCATCATGAATCCCGAAGAGATCCCCGGATGCGACGTCAGAAACGGCGGCAATCCTTCGTTTGAATCGGGGTTTACTAAACGATCGATGCGACGCTCAGTGATACTCATCAAGTCTGTCAAAGCAATGGCGGCGTAGTCAAAAACGAGGGCGAGCGGCGCGCCGTGAAAGTTTCCACCTGATAACACTTCACCCGTTTCCGAAAACACGAGTGGATTGTCCGTCGCACTCCCGCTTTCGATCTCGACGACCTGTTTCGCATGATCGAGCGCCGTGCGAATCGCGCCATGTACCTGCGGCATGCAACGCAAACTGTAGGCGTCCTGCACACGTGGATCGCCGACAAGGTGCGACTGACGGATCTCACTCTCTTGCAGCAACTCTCGCAAGTGCGCCGCGACTGCGAGCTGGCCTGCGTGTGGACGCGCTGCATGAATGCGCTCGTCGAATGCGACGGGCGTGCCTTTCAAAGCTTCGAGCGTCATCGCGCCCGCGACGTCAGCGAGTCGAACAAGCCGCTGCGCGCGATGAAGCGCAAGCGCGCCGACCGCGCCCATCGCCTGCGTTCCGTTGAGCAGCGCGAGGCCCTCTTTCACTTCTAATTGCAGCGGTGCGATCTGCGCGCGCTGGAGAGCCGTAGCTGCGGCAAGACGCTCGCCTTCGTAGAAAACTTCTCCTTCGCCGATGGCTGCGAGCGCGAGGTGTGCGAGTGGCGCGAGATCGCCGCTCGCGCCGACGCTGCCTTTCTCCGGAATGACCGGAGTGACACCTTTCTCGAGCATCGCAGTCAGCGTGTCGATCACGAGTGGTCGCGCGCCGCTGAATCCTGACGCGAGTACATTCGCTCGCAACAGCAACATCGCGCGTGCTTCCGGTTCCGACAACGGCTCACCCAAACCGCACGAGTGACTGCGCACGAGATTCAGTTGCAACTGAAACAGATCGGCGCGATCGATGCTCACGTCTGACAACTTGCCGAAACCTGTGTTGACGCCGTAAACAGTGCGGCCCTGCGTGACGATGTCCTGGACCACCTGGCGCGCCTGGTCCACGCGCACGCGTGCCTCGTCAGCGAGAACAACCTGTTCCCGGCCCTCGGCGATGTCTGCGATTTGCTGGAGAGTGAGTTGTTGACCGTTGAGCTGAAGCATAGACTAACTACGAACCTCAGCTCGCGACTCGGGTGTTTCGGAAATATCGATCTTTTTGTATTCGGCGGTTGTTCCTTCGCGGCTGCGCACACGTTGGCGCGCGCGCTTTGCGCGGACTGTGGTGCGGCGTGTAGTTGCGGCTGTCCAGCTTGTCATTCGTTTGAATGGTCTTAGTGAAAACTCGTGTTTCGGCAATACTTCGCCCGTCGCTTCGCGCAGTCGAACAGTTCCAATCGCAAAACCGAATACGGCAGCGTTGAATACTATACCGACGACGAAAACGATCCAACCCGGCACGATGCCGACTGTGGCGCGTTCGATGAAAGCGTTGAAATCACGTGCGGGCAGCGGCGAAAGATAAACTTTCAGGTTCCAGCTCAGTGCGAGCAAGACGAAGATCCAGAGATAGTTGCGGCGCAGGCGACGTCCGACCGCTTCCCACTCCGTGATCGTGAAATGCGGCGTCGTGAGATCAGCCGCAAGGTGTTCCGCCCACGACTCGTCGGCCGGCCTGCTGTCAGGCATCAGCAGGTGTGCGAAGTAACCTGTCTCGAGAATTCTTACGCGACTGGACCAGATCTCGTAGTAACGATAACGCCGTGCTTCCATGAGCAGGAAGATCATGACGAGGATCGAGTTGATCGGGATCACAAAGTGCGGGTTGTTAGGCGAACTGAAGACGAAAGACAGCGTCGCGCCCGCAGTGAGCACGGCCCAGTTTGTAGTGGTATCGAGCCGGTTGCGCCAGGTATTTGAGCGTTGCACTTCACCGCGATAGAAGTGAATCATCGCGGTATTGAATTCCCCGGGACTCATGCGGCGCATCAGGCTGGCAGGGGATTGCGCAGAGGTGTCCGCGATTGGCTCGGCTGGAGGCGTCGACCTGAGCCTGCCGGTTACCCTGTCTGACGTTGATTGACCACTACCTCTATGACTTGCTTCGGTGGACATTGGAATTGATGGACTGCACCGCCGGAGTGGGGCGCGGAACTTCCGGAAACTGATAATAGCACGCGAGGCCGCAAAGAAACACAAACTCTGCGGCCCTCTGCGTATCTCTGCGGCCTCTGCGTTGAAATAGCCCTTTAACGCAGAGAACGCAAAGATACGCAGAGAGCCGCAGAGAAATCCCACTAAATCATGCTTCCTTGACACTGTTTCCGCGTGCACCCTATAGTGGCCGTTCGTTGGAATCAGAGTTGGATGAACAGTGGATGCGGTTGGCACTGGACGCCGCACGCGAGGCACAGGCGATTGGTGAAGTGCCCGTTGGTGTTTGCATCGTTAGCGAAAACAAAATCGTCGCCCTTTGCGGAAACCGCACGCGCACCGACTGCGATCCCACAGCCCACGCTGAAATCGTCGCTCTTCGTGAAGCCGCCAGTAAGCTCGGGAATTACCGTCTCACGGGCGTGGATGTTTATTCGACGATTGAGCCGTGCGCGATGTGCGCGGGAGCTCTGATACAGGCGCGAGTGAGACGTTTGATTTACGGCGCTCCTGACGAGCGCGCCGGGGCAGTTAAAAGTCGCTTTCGTATCTGCGACACAGATTTTTTGAATCACCGGATTGAGATCAGCGCGGGCGTGCTGGAAGCGGATTGTCGCGCGCTGATGCAGGAGTTTTTCCAGACGCGGAGAGGTCGCATAGTGGATTAGTGCACCGGTCTCGAAAACCGGAGTGGGTTTACGCCCACCGTGGGTTCGAATCCCACCCTCTCCGCCACGAAAAATTTACGACTTACTCCGGAGAGGTGCAGGAGTGGTTGAACTGGCAGCACTGGAAATGCTGTGAACGGGAAACCGTTCCGTGGGTTCGAATCCCACCCTCTCCGCCAGAAACACATCGAGTTCCCCGACGCCCCCAAACGTAACAACGGTTTATCTACATTGGGGGACGTCGATGAACGACGACAAATTAGCTATCGAAGAGGCAAGGCGCGCGGCGCAGCACGAGTCGGTAAAGAGTCAGGTTGAAGGGGAAGTCCAGGCTGAGATCGGCGAACGCGCCGCAGTCAAAGCAGCGCCGGGCGAATCAGAACGAATCGATCAGGTCGCCGGTGAGTTTCGTTCGAAGGCAGTAAACGAGGTCGTTGAAACTGAGCGTGAAGTAGAGCGGTCGCGCGGGCTGGCGCGAATCTCGCAAATCGTCGATTACATTTTCTGGGTAATCTACGCGCTCCTTGGCATGCGTTTTCTGCTGGCACTATTGGCGGCTCGAAGCAGCGCCGGGTTCGTTCAGTTTATCGTCGCCATTAGTAACCCGTTTTACGCGCCTTTTCGCGGGATTGTCGCAAGTCCGAGCACAGACAGTGGTCACACCTTGCTCCTTCCGATAGTTGTCGCGATAATCGCTTACGTGCTTTTACATCTCGCCATCAACGGATTATTGCGGATGTTTGCGCATCGAAAGACAGAGATTTAGGGTTATCAGATCCCGGGCTCCGCACAACGCAAGCCTTGTGAACCCCGCCAGGCCGGGAACGGAGCAACGGTAGCAACGGCAGCGTGTGTTGCGGGAAAGTCCGGGGTCTGGCCAGTTCGCACTTCACTTCAAAACTAACGACACAAATGGCCTACCAGGTAATCGCGCGCAAATGGCGTCCACAGACATTCGATGAAGTAACAGGCCAGGAACCAATCACGCGCACGCTCCGCAACGCCATCGAGCACCAGCGGCTGCACCATGCTTATCTCTTCTCGGGCGCGCGTGGCGTTGGTAAAACAACCAGCGCCCGGCTGCTCGCGAAGGCTCTGAACTGTCACAAAGCAAAAGAACCGACGCCAACGCCGTGTCGTTCTGACGATCCGGATCAGTGTCCGTCGTGTCGAGAGATCACGGAAAGTCGCTCGATCGACGTGCAGGAGATCGACGCTGCGTCAAACACCGGCGTCGACAACGTGCGCGACGCGATCATCGCGAGCGTCGGCATCGCTCCCGCGCGCGACCGGTACAAAGTCTTCATCATCGACGAAGTTCACATGCTCTCCGGCGCCGCCTTCAACGCGTTGTTGAAGACGCTGGAAGAGCCGCCACCGCGCGTGGTCTTCATCATGGCCACGACGGAACGTCATAAAGTTCCCGAAACAATCCTCTCGCGCTGCCAGCAGTTTGAATTTCGCACGATTGCGACGGCGAAGATCCTCGAGCGTCTCAAGCTGATCGCGAAGTCTGAAAAGATCACGATCCCTGACGATGCATTGCGGGAGATCGCGCGCACCGGCGAGGGCTCGATGCGCGACGCGCAGTCGGCGCTGGACCAGGTGATCAGTTTCGCGGGTGACAAGATCAAGAAAGAAGATGTGGAGATGGCGCTGGGCGTCGCGGGCGCTGACGTTCTCAAACGCATCATTGACAGCATTGCCGAAAACAAGCCGGCGGAAGCGATCATGGCCGTGGACGACATCGTGATGCGTGGTCACGACCTGCGAAACTTCTGTCGCGATCTGCTCGCGCACTTCCGCGACTTGCTGGTGACGAAAGTTTCCGGAAACGAAGAGTTGTTGGAAGCGGCGGTGTGTGAGCCGGCCGAGTTGAAGCGCCAGGCGGCGCTGTTTTCCGAATCCGATCTGGTGCGCTTCTTTCACTCGCTCGCTGAGACTGAAACCAAGCTGCGCGCCGCGACTCAGCCGCGTTATCAACTCGAGATCGGGATCGTCAAACTGATGGAGTTGCGCGGCGTCGAGAGTATCAACGAGATCCTGCAACGCCTCAACACGCTCGAAATCAACGCCGGTAGCGAACCATCTTCGACGACGAGAACGCCGTCAGGCTCGGGAGGAACTCCGAGTAATTCCACGCCGGAGCGGCCACCGGCAACCTCGCGTTCAGCGGGATCGAGTTTTACTGCCGCTGCCGCAGTCTCGCCCGCGCTCGAAGCCACTGCGCCACCGGCTGAGCTCTCGACGATCGAGCGAGTCAAAGCCGTTTTGGAGCGTCAGAGAAAGATGTTGCTGATACCGGCGCTCGACGCAGCGCAGGCGATCGTGTTCGAAGAGAACGAGCTCTGCATCGAGTTTGCGCCCGACGCGCGTCACTTCCGCGATACGCTCTCAAAAGCTGACAACAACAAGTTCGTTCGTGATGCGTGTCGTGAAGTTACCGGCCAGGACATGGGCGTGCGCATCGTCGTGAAAGATCCGTCAGCCGACGGCGAGCCACTCAGCCGCGAAGACGAGGCGCGGCAGGAAAAACAGCGGCTCCGCGAGAAGGCGGAGAGTAACCCGACAGTCCAGACGATGCTGAAAACCTTCCGTGGCGAGATCGTCGACGTGCGGCGTGTTGACGGCGAGCGCTGAACGAACAAAACCCGCACGGCTGTCGTATGAGCTTCCACTGCGGAGGGCAAAAATACGATGCGTGACCCAGTGTTGGCAGGAGTTTTGAGTCTGATTATTCCGGGCGTTGGCCAGCTCTACAACGGCCGCATTCTGGCGGGAATACTCTGGTTGATCATAACGCCGGGCTTCTGGCTCGGGACGGGCGGCACGCTCGGGTGGATCTGCCACATCGTCGCCGCATACTGCGCGTACTCCTACGCTAAAGAACACCCAGTTCGTATTTAGACAGGATTTACAAGATTTCTCAGGATTGACAAGATCTATCTGTTAATCCTGAAACATCTTGTTAATCCTGTCTAAGGTTTTTCTGCGGGTTTCTTCGGCGGTTTGGCTTTCGGGATATCGTCAGCGTCAATCACCGCACCTTCCAGCTTCGGCGCACCACCTCTCAACAACGGCGGCAACTTAGTCACGGGAAGGCTCACAGTCGCTATCGGATCGACACGTCTTAGAATCGCGCCACCACGCCCGGCAACCCAAACATTCGTCCCACCACGATAAGCGATCGAAAACAACGTTGTGCTGGTGATCGACGGCTGGATTTCCCACGTCTGTCCGCCATCTTTGCTGTTAATGATGCTTCCCTGCTCGCCCACGACCAGCACGTCATTCCGGCTCGCCAGCGCGACACCAAACAGGTTCCCGTTCATGCCACTCTCGAGATCTTTCCACGTCACGCCACCATCGTCCGTCCGCAGCACGACGCCACGCGCGCCGACGATGTAACCGCGCTCCGCATCAGCAAACGCGACCGCATACAACCACTCCTTCAAGTTGCGATCGACGCGCTTCCAGTTTTCACCACCATCTTCCGTGCGCAGGATCGTGCCGCCCGAGCCGACCGCAATGCCATGCAGCGGATCGACAAACTTCACGTCTTCGAGCCAGTTGAGCGAGTTCGTGTGCTGAAACTGCCAGCTCACCCCCTCGTCTTTCGTGTGCCACACGGCTCCACGGGCACCGACGACCCAACCCTCGGTCGGCGATACGAACGACACACCATACAGATCCTCCGTCACCGGACTCGGAACACGATCCCACGTAACGCCGTTGGTGGTCGAATGAAGAATCGTGCCCTTATCTCCAACGACCCAGCCTGACTTTTCCGTCAGAAAAGTGATCGCATTCAGCGTGACGGTCGCTCCCGACGGACGTATGGTCCAACTCTTACCACCGTTGGCTGTGAAGAGAATTTTCCCACGCTCGCCGACGGCCCAGCCGTGTGAGTTGTCGATGAAAAAGATGTTGGCGAGATCGTCACGCCCGCCTTCAGTTAGCCTTTGCCACGATAGACCACCGTCATCAGTGCGCACGACCAGTCCATCTCCGCCGGCGGCCCAACCGAGCGACTCATCCGAGAAGTAGAGCGTCGCGAGACGTGGGCCAGTGCGAACGTTTACCGGCAGCCAGATGTTGCCGCCGTCGCCGGTGGTCAACACGACGCCATTCTCTCCGGCGGCCCAGCCGTGCATATCGTCAGTAAAGAAGACTGTGCGAAGATCGGTAGTGATCAAACTGTCTTTAATGGACCACGACTCACCAGCGTCTTCAGTGTTTAGAATCGTGCCGCGATAACCGACCGCAGTTGCTTTCTTTTCAGAAGTGAACGTGACGCCGGTGAGCGCGAAGTCAGTTAATCTCTTCGACTGCTTCCAATCGGCGCCGCCGTTGGTGGTGTAAAGCAGCGTTCCGTGCGATCCGGCGATGATTCCGTTTTTCGCGTCGGCAAATGTGATTGAAAACAGGTGCGACGATGTTTGACTCGACTGCACCTTCCAGGTCTTGCCGCCGTCAGTCGTCGAGATGATCGAGCCGAACGTACCGACGGCCCAACCGAGCAGCGGATTCTTCGGCGCGAAAGTTACACAAAAAAGATGATCGCGAACACCACTCGGTCGCAACACCCACTTCGCACCGCCGTTGCTCGTCGTTAGCACCACGCCACGCGCGCCGGTGATCACAACGCGCGACCGATCTTTTACGTACAGGCCGTAAAGTGTCGTATTGGCTGGACTGACCTGCTCTTCCCATTCAAAACCGCCGTTGTCCGTCGTCAGCACAACGCCATTGGCGCCGACTGCCCAACCGCGTTTCTTGTCGGGAGCGAATTTGATGGAATTGATGGAATTGCCCTGCGGCAGAGGGTTTTGCCACTGCCAGCCACGCATCGGATCCTGGGCGCGAGCCGCAGGCGCGAGGACGCAGATTAGTAGCAAAGCAGTTTTTCTGAGCATGGGCTGATGGGGAGGCGCGATTATAAACCGCGCAAATCCGTGGTTTCAATTACGCCGACCTGATCAACCGCGTCTCGCAGGATCGATTCATCGACGTGACCGGCGGCGGCAATGCGGCGCGCGGCGGTGTCGGCCGCTTCCTGCACGATGTGACCGGCGTGGCCGCGCGTCCATTCCCAGCGGACTTTATGCGACTTCGCCGCGCGATCCAGCCGTTCCCACCACGGAAGGTTAGCCTTTCTTCTAAAACGTCCGTTCATCGTCTCAACAACATATTTCGAATCTGTGAAGATGTTGACCTGGCAAGGCCGTTTCAAGCTTTCGAGCCCCAGGGCAGCCGCGGCAATCTCGGCCTGCTGGTTCGTCGCCTTGCCTAAATACTCGCCGACAGCACGCCAGGCTCCCTTGTACCCGAGCAGCGCTACACCCGCCGCCCGACTCGCTTCCTGTCCATTACCAAGACTCGAGCCGTCGCAAAAAATCTCGACCTGCTGGAGCGCAGAAGTTTGTTGTTTCTCGTTTGGCACAGTTGAGATTTGAACGTGTGAGACGTAGCCTATCACGCAATCGAGGGAAATTGTAGAATCAGGGAGGAAAACGATTCATGACTGAGGTGGATCGCATTCGCGATCAGTTTCGACGGGCGTTTGAAGGTGAAGCGTGGCATGGACCAGCCGTGCTGGCGTTGTTGGACGGAGTCACGTCGCAGCAGGCGGCGGCGCATCCGATTCCCGGCGCGCATTCGATCTGGGAGTTGACGCTGCACATCGCTGCGTGGGAACGCGCGTGCCTGCGAAGGCTCAATGGCGATCCGGCCCAACTTACTGACGCGGAAGATTGGGAGCCGGTTAACGACACGAGCGAGACAGCGTGGGAAGCGACGAAGCGAGGGTTGATCGACAATCATCGTGAGTTGCTGGAGGCAGTTGCGAGTGTCGATGACGCGCGTCTGAATGATTCGATTTACGTTGATCCGAACATACCGTTTTCGAGTATCTATGTAACGCTGCACGGCGTGGTGCAGCACGATCTTTATCATGCAGGGCAGATAGCAATGTTGAAAAAGGCTTTGGTGAATTTATGAGTGGACTATCGTTGAAGGAATGTGTGCCGTGTCGCGGTGGCGTGCCGCCGCTGACTGAGGAAGAGGTTGCGAAGCTCCTGCCGGAGTTGGATGGCTGGGAAGTTGTCAACAATCATCATTTGAAGAAGAGTTACCGGTTTTCAAACTTTCGCGAGTCGCAGGAGTTTGTGAATCGTGTTGGTGAGCTGGCGGAGGAGCAGGGACATCATCCTGATATTTGTTTCGGCTGGGGGAATGCGGAGATAACGATTTGGACGCACAAGATCGATGGTCTAACTGAAAGCGACTTCATCCTCGCGGCTAAGATCGATAAGCTTTAAGAACCTCATCAACCATCCGTGTAAGGCTGAATTTTTTTGCCGCGGATTGCGCGGATTGGGCGGCGATGGTGCGTCGTTTCTCGGGATCGGCAAGCAGATTTATCACGGATCCGGCGATGCGATCGACGTCACCGATTGGAACTAATAGTCCGGTTTTTTGATCTTCAATAACTTCGCGTGCGCCTTCCGTTGAGGTGGCGACAACTGCCGTTCCCGCCGCCATCGCCTCGACTATCGCCAAACCGAACGATTCAGTCTCTGACGCCGAGACAAACACATCCATCGCGCACAACAACTTCTCTGCATCGTCCAGCCAACCCAGAAAATAAAAACGCTCACTCAACCCCAATTCCTTAACCAACGTTTCGAGCTGCTTACGTACTTCGCCGGAAGCTGAGGTGTCGAGTCCTGCAAGGACGAACTGCGTCTCCGGAAAACGCGCCGCAACGATCGCCGCCGCGCGAATAAAGTCGTCGTGACGTTTCAGCGTTCTTAACTCACCGATACTCCCAACCAGCAAACAATCAACCGGCAATCCCATGCTGCGCAGAAACTGCACCCGATCGAAGCCCGCCCGCGCATGACTAAACCGCTCGACATCGATCCCGTTCGGGATCACTGCAATCTGTTTTTCCGCCACAACACCTGACGCGCGCAACTCCTGCGCGACGGCATTCGACACTGCGATCACACGCGTTGCTCGCGCGAGCGTGTGACGATGCAGTCGATTGAGTTGAAACAACACGTGACGCGTGGCGATGAATTTTGCTTTTGAATTTCGACGGGCGGCGTACGACGCGAGTGAGTAATCACGCGCCATGTGCGCATGCACGATCTCGATCTCGTTGCGCCGTACAAACCGATCGAGTTCATGCGCGCTCTGCACGTCGAGAGCATTTCGCAGCGGCAGTGTGAAGATCCGATCAGCAGACAACTGCAAGTGTCGCGGTACCGGCGAATGCGGACGCACGGCGACGTACAGTTCGTGTCCGCGTTCAACAAGTGCATTCGTGAGATCAGCAAGATAGCGCTCGCCGCCGCCGAAAGACGATGCTGAACTGATCTGAAGGATCTTCAATCTGAATGTCCGTACGAAAGCCGTCCACCGATTACGCCGATCACACAGAAATCTGCGAAATCTTTGGTGGCATACGTGTTGCCAAATGCAATTTCAAATACAACTGTCTGTTGGAGGATTGTATGGCCAAGGCAAATTTAGTGACAGCCCTTTTTAAGAGCAAGATAGCCGCCGAGTCGGCCGTCGATGCGCTCATGAAGCGCGGCTTCAACCGCGACGACATCAGCGTACTTATGTCCGACGCCACTCGATCCAAGGAGTTTGCTCTGCAAACACGCACGCATGCTGCTGATGGTTTGGGAATCGGCGGCGCCGTTGGTGGAGCCGTTGGCGCCGTGCTCGCGGCCATCGCTGCAGTCGGCACAACGCTGTTTCTTCCCGGAATCAATCTCGTGATTGCTGGTCCAATCGCAGCCGCACTCGCCGGCGCAGGCGCAGGCGGAGCGACGGGTGGATTGATCGGTGCGCTGATCGGAGCAGGCATCCCGGAATATCGCGCCAAAGTTTACGAGGCGGGTATCAAAGGTGGCGGAATCCTAATCGGTGTGGAAGCACGCGATGATAAGGAAGAAGTGGATCGACTCGAAGAGTTGATGACTGAGCTCGGAGGCGAGCACGTTCGCACCGAATAAGGGAAACAAATCAGCTTTACTAACAATAAGGAGGTTAGCAATGGGTCTACCGAATAGGGATGAAGTTGAAGGAAAATGGGATCAGGCCAAAGGAAAAACCAAAGAGACTATTGGCAAAGCTCTCAACGACGACGATCTCGCCGCAGAGGGCCAGGCAGATGATGCAGGTGGCCAGGTGAAGGAAGGCTTCGGCAAAGCACGTAGGAAAGTTGGCGAAGCGATCGAAGACGTTGGCGACGCGATCAGTCATTAACGGTTTTTCACGCAAAGGCGCGAAGGCGCAAAGGAGGGCTAAAATCCTCTCTTTGCGCTCTTTGCGCTCTTTGCGTCTTTGCGTGAAACTTTACGCAGCCTGCCGCGCGGCCAAACGGTCTCGAGCCAGTTTGTCCCACTTGCGGTGCTCTCGATAACGGTACGAGGGCATGGTCTGCACGGCCTCAACACAACGATTAAAAACTTCGCGTGCTTCAGCTTGCTTGCCGAGTTGTTCGAGCGTCTTGCCTAAGTAATAAAGTCCTTCGGGATCGTAAGGACGGCGGTCGATGAATTTCTCGAGGGCGTCTTTGGCGTCGCCATGCATCGAGGCGGCAAGATACGTCGCACCGATCTCGCGCCAGATCTCGCTGTGCGAATGCTTTTCGTCCTGTTCGAGCACGATGCTGAAGAAGTTGATCGCGTCTTGTAGTCGACCCTGTTCGCGTGCGATGCGGCCGAGTTGAAAGTGCGCGTCGGTTTCGTCATGCGCGATCTGGATTGCTTTCTCGAAGCGCGAGATTGCTTCGCCGTACTGGCGGCGATACTGGTAAATCAGACCGAGTTGATAATGCGCACTCGCGTCTTTCGGATTGATCGTCGCGGCTTCCATCGAGCGACGAAATCCCTGGCGCTGGCGTAAAGAGAAACCGATATCGCCGATGTCGCCGCGAAACATCATGAAAGCGTAGAAAAGCAGAAACGGCGAGAACAGGAACGGCGAGACGGTTGCGAAGAGTTTTGCCTGCACTGAAAACGAAAGCGCTGCGACCGCAACGAGCAGCAAGCCTTTTGAATAGTTGATGCCGAAGAGCATGCGCAGCCCGAGCGCCATTAGCAGTCCGAAACAGATCGCACTGGCGGCCCAGAGTCCGAGCGCAGTCTTCTCACTCAATCCCAACGGCTCGAGCGCGAATCCCGCAAGCGCGAAAGGCAAGTGAGCCGCGGCCCATCGACGACACGGGACGATAAAGGAGGCCCAGGAGGAGTTTTGTATTTTCCCAAATCACGAGTGTTATCCAGGTGAGCTTTCAGGGCTGAGGAACGCTGAGGCGTCCAAAGCATTCTAGCCAAAAAGCCCGAAAAGGCACAAATAATTTTTCCCTTCGCTTCATTTGTGCTTTTTGTGCCTTTTTGTGGCAAGATCGCTTTGACGATGGTGCAACAATCCCCTGAACAATCCGCGAAAACCAGAATAGAAACTGACACGATGGGTGCAATCGAGGTCCCCGCCGACCGGTACTGGGGAGCTCAGACGCAGCGCTCGCTTCATCACTTCCACATCGGCGACGACCGCATGCCGCGCGAGATGATTCGCGCGCTCGGCATACTCAAGAAGGCCGCCGCCCTCGTGAATGAAGAACTCGGCAAACTGTCGCCCGACAAGGCAAAGCTAATCGTGCAGGCTTGCGACGAAGTCATCGAGGGCAAGCTCGACGACCAGTTTCCATTGCGCGTCTGGCAGACGGGCAGCGGCACGCAAACCAACATGAACGCCAACGAAGTGATCTCGAATCGCGCGATCGAGATCGCCGGCGGCGTCATGGGCAGCAAGAAGCCGGTTCACCCGAACGACGATGTCAACATGTCGCAGTCGTCAAACGACACGTTTCCGACCGCGATGTACATCGCCGCCGCCGAGCAGTTGAACAAACTCATTCCGCGGATTCAGGAGCTGCGCGACGCGATTGCGGCAAAGGCGAAAGAGTTTGCCGGAGTCGTAAAGATTGGACGAACTCACCTGCAGGACGCGACGCCGCTCACAGTCGATCAGGAAATGGGCGGCTGGGCGGATCTCGTAGCACGCGACGTCGAGCGACTGAAACTCGCGCTGCCCGGATTACTCGATCTCGCGATCGGTGGCACCGCCGTCGGCACTGGCTTGAACTCGCATCCGGAATTCGGCGAACGTGCCGCGAAGAAGATCGCGGAGCTCACACAGTTGCCATTTAAATCGCATCCGAACAAATTCACCGCGTTGTCAGCACACGACGAGCTAGTGTTCGCGAGTGGCGCGCTAAAAACTCTCGCTGCGTCGCTGATGAAGATCGCGAATGACGTGCGCTGGCTGGCGTCGGGACCGCGCTGTGGTTTGGGCGAGCTGGTTCTGCCTGAAAATGAGCCCGGCTCGTCGATCATGCCGGGCAAAGTCAATCCGACGCAGAGTGAAGCGCTCACGATGGTCGCGGTGCAAGTGTTTGGCAATGATCTGGCGACGAGTTTTGGTGGCTCGCAGGGCAATTTCGAGTTAAACGTTTACAAGCCTGTGATGATCCACAACTTCCTGCACTCAGTTAGACTGCTTCACGACGCGACGCACAGTTTCGTCGAGTTTTGTATCAATGGAATCGAGCTCAATCGCACACAAATCGACGAGCACTTGAAACACTCCCTGATGCTCGTGACCGCTTTGAATCCGCACATCGGTTACGACAAAGCTGCCCAGGTTGCAAAGAACGCTCACAAGAAAAAGATCAGTTTGCGTGAATCAGCCATCGAGCTGGGTTATTTGACCGGGGAACAGTTTGACGCGATGGTAATCCCGGAAGAGATGACGCATCCCTGATCGCAGTTCCAACGTGCCTGATAAGAACGACAAAGTAAAAGAGAACGTCTGCGGTGCGTTTTACGTGGACTCCTCGTGCATCGATTGCGATGTCTGTCGCGACACGGCGCCGGACAACTTCACGCGCTGCGATGCGAATAATTATTCGTTCGTGTACAAACAGCCACAAACTGAGGAAGAGCGGGCGCAGTGTGAAGAGGCGCTGACGTGTTGCCCAGTTGAGGCGATAGGCAACGACGGATAGTTTGTCCACAGATTACGCAGATAAACACAGATAAGAATAATCTGTGTTCATCCGTGTAATCTGTGGATAATGTCTTGGCATAGTATTCGCCACCCACCTTCTATTTCCCCCGCAATTTCCCCCGCAATATAGGTTTGCCTAGTATCGAATGATTGCATCGGATGGATGGTTACAAAACAGCAAGTTTTCGACTCTCGCGCGTTCTCTATCTTCGCTGCCGGTTTCAACTCTCCCTCGGCTGTGAGATTCTAGGACCAAAAGAGGAGAGATCATGAAACGAACACTTTTAATTACCGCCGTTGTGGCGCTTATTCTCACTGCCACCACCATCCTGCACGCTAAAGAAATCACTGTACGCGGAAAACTCCAGAAAACTGCCGAGGCAGGCGGCTGGCTCATCGCTGCCAGCGACGCTAAATATCTAATCCTGAACGCAAAAAACTTTCAGAGTAACGCATGGTTTAAAGAGTCGACGAATGTCGAAGCGGTCGGCGAAACCAAAGACGTGATGACGACATTCATGGAAGGCACGCCGTTCGAGGCGAAGTCGATGAAACCGACCGAGCAGAATGTTGCCACGCCGGGTCGTGATGATAATCGGCGCGTAACGCGCGTGATGGTCGCCGGTGATTCAATTGTCCAGGCGCTACCGGACACTGCGATCATCGGCATCACTGTAGTCACGCAAAACCGGAACGCAATCAGCGCTCAACAGGATAATGCCGCAAAGACAGACGCTGTTGTGCGTGCACTGAAAGCAGCGGCCGGAACAGGCGCGGAAGTGAAGACGAGCGGCTACAGCCTGCAACCGCAACGCGTCTACAAAGAAAATCAGCCGCCGACGATCTCAGGTTATGAAGCGCGCAATACCGTCACAGTGACGCTGAGTGATTTGACGAAGGTCGGCAGCGTGATTGACGCGGCAGCACAAGCCGGCGCGAACGATTTTTCCAATATCGCATTCACTTTGCGACAGGATCGACAGGCGCGTGATCGCGCATTGAGCGAAGCAACTCGTGAAGCGGTGAGCAAGGCGCAGGTGATCGCGTCGGCGCTCGGCGGGCGCGTGGTGCGAATTGTTGAAGTTCAGGAAGAGGGATTTCAGCAGCGACAGCCAGTGCCGGTCTATCAGGCTGAAACGTTCATGGCGAAGCGAGCGGATGTGGCGACGCCGATCGAAGTCGGATCGCTCGATATCAGCTCGAGAGTCCAGGTGATCGCCGAGGTTGAGTCAAATATGTAAATTCCCCCGAAGCCCCCGAGAAAGAGAAGGTTCCTGGTTAAGGAGGGAAGCAATGGCCAGATACAGAAATGAGGATGACGAACGGGACTATTACCCACGCGAAGAGCGCTTGAGACGCGAAAACTTCGGCGGCGGCGGTTACGAAGAGCCGTGGGGCACTAGTCGTAGATTCGATAATGAACGCCGGCCTGATTACAGCAACCGCGGCCGGTTCGGCGAACGCGCTGAGTATAACTACGACGAACCGCGTTACGCCTCAGACTACGGTGAAGGAGGCCAGCGTTCAATCGATGAGCGACGGCGTAGTTCCCTTTACGACGGACGCGGAGATCTCGGAACGGGAAGAGGACGCGATCGCGATTATTACGCTCCGGAGCGCTCCCGCCTTCGTTGCCGCGACATCATGACGCGTGAGCTCGTCGTCGCCACGCGCGACACGACCGTTGTCGAAGTCGCACGCATGATGAAGCAGGAAGATGTGGGCGTGATTCCGGTAGTTGAATATGACGCCCCGACCGGTAACGGCAGGTCTGAGGGGTCAGAACGCAATTATCAAGATCGTAATTACGCACGTGGCAAACTGATTGGCTTAATTACTGACCGCGATATCGTCGTGCGTTGTGTCGCAGATAATAAGGATTGTGCGAGCGTCCGCGCGGAAGACATTATGTCCGTTGATATTCACACCGCGAAACCGAACGACCGTGTAGTTGATGTGATTCGAAAGATGGGAGACAAACAGGTTCGTCGCATTCCGGTGTGCAACGATAACGGCTACCTCGTGGGAATGATCGCGATGGCCGATGTCGCGCTCGAAACGCGCCAGGATCACGAGCTCAACGAGGCTCTCGAAGACATCTCGAAGGGCACGTCGTTCTGGAACCGGATGTTTGGCTAAAAACAAAATCGATATAGGTCCTATAAGACTTATAGGACCTATATTTGGTATTCTTCTGTCATGCGAAAGATTGATCGTGATTTCTCGCTGATCCGAACGGATCGGCGAGTGGTGCCGTCTGGCCGTCTCTGGAATCCCGCCGCGGACGTCTATCGTTCGTCTGAGGGCTGGATTGTGAAAGTGGATCTTGCGGGTGTTTGTATGGAGGAGCTCGAGATCGAGATACGTGAATCGTTCCTCAACATCCGCGGCTGTCGCAAAGACACGCACATTCGTGAAGGCTTCACCTACCACCAAATGGAAATCACCTACAGTCGTTTTGAAAAATCGATCCAGTTTCCGGCGCCGATTGAAGGAGCGTCGATCAGACAGGATTACAGCGATGGATTCTTGATTATCGACGTGCGTAGGGAACAGGATTAAGTATGCCGGACTCTGTTGAAAATACGACGCCAATTACCCCCATTACTGACGCGACGCATTCCGAAAACCCTTCCACCGAAGGATTGAGGTTCTCAACTCAGGCCAAGGGAGAGCCTTTCGAAGTCGCCATTCTGGCTTTACAAAACCTCACGATCTTTCCCGAGACTGTCATTCCGCTGGGTATCGGTCGACCACGCTCGATCGCAGCAGTCGAAGCAGCTCTCACCACAGAGGAGAAGCTGCTCGGTTGCATCACTGTGCGTCCCGATAGCTCTGACGACACTGACGCGAAGCAGACTGATCTGTTTGAAGTCGGCACGCTCGTGATGATCAAACGCATGGAGCGGATCGATCAGGGCATGCGCATCATCGTTCAGGGAACGGAGCGCATTCGCGTGGTCGAGTGGAAACAGGAAGACCCGTTCCTGCGTGCGGTTGTTGAAATTCTGCCCGAGCCGCGCACCGTCGACGCGGATCAGGTCGAAGCCTCGAAACGCAACCTGCAACAGATGATTACTGAGGCGCTGGCTTTACTGCCAAACGTGCCTCCCGAAGTCCGGCTCGCCGTGCTTGGCCAGGCCGACGCCACGCGATTGTCGTACTTCCTTGCTTCGATTCTGAACCTCGGCGTCGAGGAAGAGCAGAAGATGCTCGAGGCAAACACTGTCGACGAGCTCGTTCGTCTCGCACACTCGAATCTCTCCCACGAAGTCGAAATACTGCAACTGCGCTCGAAGATCGCGTCAGAAGCCCAGACTGAAATGGACAAGGCGCAACGCGATTACGTGCTGCGCCAGCAGATGCGCGCGATTCAGAAAGAGCTCGGCGAAGACGAAAGCGGCGAAGCGGTCGAGGCTGATCAGTTACGTGAGCGTCTCGAAAAAGCCGAGCTGCCTGAAGAAGTACGCGCCGAAGCCGAGCGTGAGCTGAAACGGATGGAACGCCTGCCAGCCGCGGCGCCCGACTATCACGTCATTCGCACGTACCTCGATTTTATTCTCGAACTGCCGTGGCTGAAGTCGTCGGAAGATAAACTCGATCTGGCGGAAGCTCGTCGCATTCTCGATGAAGATCACTACGGGCTCGAAGACGTTAAGGAACGCATTCTCGAGTTTCTGGCCGTCATCAAACTCCGTCCCGATACGAAGAGTCCGATACTGCTGTTTGTTGGACCACCGGGAGTCGGCAAAACATCTTTGGGGAGATCGATCGCGCGTGCGCTCGGCCGCCAGTTTGAACGAATGTCGCTCGGCGGCGTGCGTGATGAAGCTGAGCTGCGTGGTCATCGCCGCACGTACATCGGCGCGATGCCGGGTCGGATCATCCAGTCGATTCGCCGCGCGGGCGTGAACAATCCGGTACTGATGC
>Ga0207710_10000543_pt1 | contig 22684 bp, 18 predicted proteins | sample KBSS24metaG_FD_184400 | JGI IMG/M metagenome (GOLD analysis project Ga0207710, IMG submission 184400) | Switchgrass rhizosphere microbial communities from Kellogg Biological Station, Michigan, USA - KBS S2-4 metaG (SPAdes) (version 2) | ecosystem: Host-associated > Plants > Roots > Rhizosphere...
GGCAACGGCTACCCGCTCTTCACGGCGCTCGGCCGGCCGCTGATCGCCCAGCTGGCGGTCGAGTACGCGCGCCGCACCAACTGCGACACGATCGCCCACGGCTGCACCGGCAAGGGCAACGACCAGGTGCGGATCGAGGCGACGGTGGCGACGCTGGCGCCGGAGCTGAAGACGATCGCGCCGGTGCGCTCCTGGCAGATGGGCCGCGAGGAGGAGATCGCCTACGCGCGCGAGCACGGCATTCCCGTCAAGGGCGGCACCGAGGTGGCGCCCTACTCGATCGACGACAACCTCTGGGGCCGCTCCTCGGAGGGGCGCTGGATCGAGGACCTCGATCACGCGCCCGAGGACGACGTCTTCCAGCTGGTCACCCGTCCCGAGGAGGCGCCCGACGAGGCTCAGACCGTCACCGTCGGCTTCGAGCGCGGCCTGCCGGTCAGCATCGACGGCGAACGCCTCGGCTTGGTCGAGCTGCTCGAAGGGGCGGCCGAGATCGGCTGCCGGCACGGCGTCGGCATCGTCGACCACATCGAGGACCGGATCGTCGGGCTGAAGGTCCGCGACATCTACGAGGTGCCGGCGGCGGCGATCGTCCTCGCCGCCCACGAGGAGCTGGAGCGCCTGGTCGGCACGATCCACCAGAACCAGTTCAAGCCGGCCCTGGATCAGAAGTGGGGCTACCTCGTCTACGCCGGCCTCTGGTGGGAGCCGCTCCGCACCGACCTCGACGCCTACATGGACGCGGTCAACGCCCAGGTGAGCGGCGAGATCGGCCTGCGCCTCTACAAAGGCAGCGTCCGCGTCGTCACCCGCTCCTCGCCGAACGCCGTCTACGACGCTCAGCTGGCCAGCTTCTCGGAGTCGGGCGGGCTCTTCGACCAGAACGCCTCGCCGGGCTTCATCGAGCTCTGGTCGCTGCAGTCGCGGATGGCGCACCGGATCCGCGAGGATGGAGGAGACTCCTAGCGTGTTCTCCGATCGCATCGGCCGCGCCGCCGTCCGCTTCGCGGTCGCTTACCTGCGCCGCCGCTACCGGCGCGAGATCCGGATCGGCATCGGCGTCGGGGCCGGCACCCTGGCGATCGCGATCGCCACCTACCTGACGCGCCGCGAAGTTCCCGAGGGCTGAGTCGGCCTGGCGCCGCTTGGCGCAACTTTCCTTGCGGTCGGCCGCTGGCCGTCTGGGAGGGCGACAGCTCGCGGCTAGCCTCGATTGCTCTGTGGGGCCGACCCTGCGTCTCAACAAGCTGCTCGTTCTCTGCGCGGCCGTGGCCCTCTGTGGGGCGCTCACGGCCGCGGTCCTCGTCGTGCCGCGGGCCGGCGCCGCCGATGCGGGCTCGCTGGAAGCGAAGCTGGCCGGCGCCCGCGACGAGGCCAGCACGATCGCCGCCGACCTGCGCGCGACCGACGAACAGCTCCTCGCCGCCCAGGGCGAAGCCGACGCCGCCGCCGCCCGAGAGGAAAAGCTGACGACGCTGCTGGCCGAAGGCCGCCAGCGGGCCGCCGAGCTGAGCCGCAAGCTGCGGCTGACCCGTGAGGAACTGGTCGCGGCGCGAGCGCGCCTGCGTCGCTCCCGGCAGGCCCTCGCGCAGCGCCTGATCGCGATCTACGAGAACGGCTCGCCCAGCACCGAAAGCCTGATCCTCGGCGCCAGCAGCTACGAGAGCCTGCTCACCCAGATCACCTACCTGCGTGAGATCGCCCAGTCCGACAGCGCTCTGGCCGAACGCGTCGCCGGCGTCCGCGACGAAGTCAAGGCGGCCGCCAAGCAGGTGGCGACCCTGCGCGCCCGGGCGATCTCCTACGACGAACGCCTCGCCGCCGCCCGCGAAGAAATCGCCTCGGTCCGCCAGGCCGCCCAGGAAGCCGCCGCCCACTTCCAGGCCGTCAGCGCCCACCGCCAGGCCTCGCTGGCCAGCCTCAAATCCGACATCTCCAGCTGGGTCAAGCAGATCCAGGCCGCCCGTGCCGCCAGCGAAGCCGAAGCCGAAGAAGAAGTCGGCCGCTGGCTCGGCGGCCCGTACGCGATCCCCGCTTACATCGTCATGTGCGAGTCCGGCGGCAACTACAGCGCCATCAACCCATCGAGCGGCGCCGGTGGCGCCTACCAAATCTTGCCGTCCACCTGGGAACTGTATGGGGGACAGGGGGAGCCGCAGAGCGCTCCAAAAGCGGAACAGGATCGGATCGCCGGGGAAATTTGGGCGGATTCGGGGACTGGGGCTTGGGTCTGTGGGTAGGTGGGGTGCCTGGGGGTCTGGGTAGGGGTTTCGCTTAACTTTTTCGTGCAGCGTCGGGCGCCGTCCGAGAAGGGCCGCGCCGAAAAAGTACAAGACGCTTCACCCCTACCCAGACCCCCAGGCACCACTCCGAGCCGCCGGGCAAGCCCGGGTCCACGGAGCCGTTGGAAGTACCCCACACTCCCGAAGCAAGTGGGCCTGCCACCGTCGGACCGGTGGGTCTGAACCACCCGCCCACTCCGGCCGCAGCTCGTGTCGCGGATGGACCTGCGGGTGCGTGGGTGCGACCCGGCTCGCGACTCCTGCAGTGCTCCGTCCTACGGGACGGAGTGGTGGGGACTGGGGCCGGTGGGGGGTGAAGCGTCTTGTACTTTTTCGCCGCCTTGCTCCTCGGACGGCGCCCGACGCGCACGAAAAAGTTAAGCGAAACCCCCCACCGGCCCCCGCCCTCAACGACCCCGCTCAATTAGTCCCGGAACTACCGCAAAAGTGCAACGAACCTCGGTCGTGCCGTCCCCGGCGATTGACATGATCGATCGTCCGTGAGCAACCCGGCCGCAGTCCATCTTCATGCCCACAGCGAGTATTCGCTGCTGGACGGCGCCTGCAAGATCGATGCGATGGCGGCGCGGGCGGCGGAGCTGGGGCAGCCGGCGCTGGGGCTGACCGACCACGGGGTGATGAACGGGGCGGTCGACCTCTATAAGGCCTGCAAAAAGCATGGAATCAAGCCGATCATCGGGCTCGAGGCTTACCTCGTCGACGACGTCAAGGCCATCAAGGAGCAGACGCGTTACGAGCGCAACCACCTGACCCTGCTGGCCGAAAGCGACGCCGGCTTCGCCAACCTCGTCAAGCTCACCTCGGCCGGCTTCCTGGAGGGCTTCTCGCGCGGCAAGGCCAACGTCGACATGGAGATGCTGGCCGCCCATTCCGAGGGCGTGATCGCGCTGACCGGCTGCCTGCAGTCGCGCTTCTGCCGCCGCCTGGTCGAAGAGCGCCAGGACGACGCCCGCGCCCACCTCGACGACCTGATCCAGGCCTTCGGGCCCGACCAGGTCTACTTCGAGGTGCAGAAGAACGGCATCGACGATCAGGACCGGGCCAACGAGGGGATCGTCCGCTACGCCCGTGAGCTGGGCCGGCCGGTGGTCGGCACCGCCGACGTCCACTACCTGCGCCGCGAGGACTTCGACAACCACGCCGCCCTGCTCTGCGTGCAGACGAAGTCGACCCTGGAGGCGCCGAAGCTCAGCTTCGACACCAACGAGTTCTACATCAAGAGCTCCGAGGAAATGTCCGAGTCCTTCGCCGAGTGGCCGGAGGCGGTGCCGACGACGCTGGAGATCGCCGAGCGCTGCGAGGTCGAGATCGAGCTCGGCAAGCTGCTGCTGCCCCGCTACCCGACCGAGGACGGCGAGGAGCCGGAGGCGATGCTGCGACGGATCGCCAACGAGGGCCTGCGTGCCCGCTACGGCGATCCGGCGCCGGCCGAGGCAATCGAGCGGATCGAGTTCGAGCTCGGGGTGATCGAGGAGATGGGCTTCGCCTCCTACTTCCTGATCGTCTGGGACTTCGTCCGCTACGCCAAGGAGAACGGCGTCGCCGTCGGCCCCGGCCGTGGCTCGGCGGCCGGCTCGATCGTCTCCTACGCGCTCAACATCACCGACCTCGATCCGCTCGCCAACGACCTGCTCTTCGAGCGCTTCCTCAACCCGGGCCGCAAATCGATGCCGGATATCGACATCGACTTCTCGGTCCGCGGCCGCGAGCGGATGATCCGCTACGTCGGCGAGAAATACGGCCGCGAATCGGTCGCCCAGATCATCACCTTCGGCAAGATGGCGCCGCGCGCCGCGACCCGCGACGCCGCCCGCGTGCTCGGCTTCGACTACGGCACCGGCGATCGGCTCGCCAAGCAGATCCCGGAGCCGATCATGGGGCGCAACCCCTCCTTCGCGGACTGCCTGAAGTCCGGCCAGGAGCTGCGCAAGACCTACGACTCCGAGCCCGACGCGAAGCGGATCATCGACGTCGCCCAGGGCCTCGAGGGGATCATCCGCAACAACTCGATCCACGCCGCCGCGGTGGTGATCGCCGACCGGCCGCTGCAGGAGGTGGTGCCGCTGCAGCTGGCCGAGGATCGCGGCGCCCCGGCGGCCGCCAGCACCAACGGGTCCGGCAAAGCCGAGCGCCAGTACAAGATCGTCACCCAGTACTCGATGGGCCCGATCGAGGAGATCGGCCTGCTGAAGATGGACTTCCTCGGCCTCCGCAACCTCGACGTGATCGAGGACGCGATGGCGATCATCGAGCGCTCGCGCGGCATCCAGCTCGAGATTGGCGAGATCCCGATGGACGACAAGCTGACCTTCGCGATGCTCGCCAAGGGCGACTCGACCGGCGTCTTCCAGCTCGAGTCCGAGGGCATGCGCGAGGCGATGAAGAAGGTCAAGCCGACCGAATTCGACGACATCGTCGCGCTCGTCTCCCTCTACCGCCCCGGCGCGATGGCCTACATCCCCGACTACGCGAAGGGCAAGCGCGATCCCTCCTCGGTCCGGTTCCCGGACCCGCGGCTGCGGCCGATCACCGAGCCGACCTACGGCTGCGTGCTCTACCAGGAGCAGTTGATGGAGATCGCCAAGCAGATGGCCGGCTTCAGCCCCGCCGAGGCAGACGACCTGCGCAAGGCGATCGGCAAGAAGAAGCGCGACCTGATGGCGACGATGAAGTCGAAATTCCTGGAAGGGATGAAGGCCTCCAACACCGCCGACCGGGTCGCCAACGACATGTGGGGGCTGATGGAGGCCGCCGCCGACTACTCCTTCAACAAGTCCCACGCCGCCTGCTACGCGTTGATCGCCTACCGGACCGCCTACCTGAAGGCGAACTTCCCGGCCGAGTACATGGCGGCGGTGATCTCCTCGGTGATGAACACCAAAGACAAGGTGCCCTTCTTCGTCAACCGCTGCGAGGAGATGGGGATCGAGGTGCTGCCGCCCGACGTCAACTCCTCCGACCACAGCTTCGTAGTCTCCGAGAACGCGATCCGCTTCGGCCTCGACGCGGTCAAGAACGTCGGCCACTCGGCGGTCGAGGCGATCCTCCGCGCCCGCGAGGACAAGCCGATCGCGACGATCTGGGACTTCTGCGAGCGCGTTGACGCCCGCGCCGTGAACAAACGGGCGATCGAATGCCTGATCAAGTGCGGCGCCCTCGATTCCACCGAGGCCACCCGCAGGGGCATGCTGGAGATCCTCCCGGCGGCCCAATCGGCTGGCCAGAAGGCCCAGGAGGACGCGCAGATGGGCCAGGGGTCGATCTTCGACTTCGGCGAAGACAGCGGCGGCGGCGCCACCCAGGCACCGACCCACCGGCCGCCGATCTCGGCCAACGAGTTCGACCGCGCCGAGCTGCTGGCGCTCGAGAAGGAGACGCTCGGCACCTATCTCTCCTCGCACCCGCTGACCGAAGTTCGCGGGGCGCTGCGTGCCCGGGTCGACTGCAGCCTCGCCGAGCTCGGCGGCAAGGCCGACGGCTCCTGGGTGACGGTCGGCGGCATCGTCGTCGAGTGCAAAAAAATCCGCACCAAGAGCGGCTCGCAGATGATGTTCGCCACCCTCGACGACGTCGAGGGCCAGGTCGAGATGCTCGTCTTCAAGGCCGACGAGTCCGAGAACGCCGAGATCATCGCCCCCGACGCGATCGTGGTCGTCCGCGGCCGGCTCGACCACAAGGACCGCGGTGAGACCAAGCTGGTCGTTCAGGAGGCGCAGCGCTTCGAACCCGACAGCGATGAGATCGCCCAGGGGAACAAGGTCGCCGCCGCGGTTCCCAGCGGCCCCTTCGAGCTGACGATCGACGCGGCGAGCTGGAGCGACGGCCTGCTCGACGAGCTGAAGGCGGTCTTCGAGCACCACAAAGGCGAAGCCGAGGTGCATCTCCTGATCGAAGACGGCGCCGAGCAGGTGCGGCTGCGAGCCGGCAATCAGTTCCGGGTCCGTCCCTCCAGCGGTCTGCGGGCCGAGCTCGGCCACGTTCTCGGCAGCAACGCCCTGGCCGCTTGACCAAGCCAAAACGCTGGTCCCCGCCGTCGTGGGTGCCTAGACTTCTGCCATGACCGCGACGCGCACCCAGACCGGCGAGTGCCGGCAGTGCCGATCCTTCTGCGACAAGATGGTCGAGCCGCGGGGTTGCGTCGAACTCGGCTGCCGCTTCCTCTACAGCTACCTCGACCGCCTCACCGGCGTCCAGTACGTCGGCTGCATGCAGGAGGTGTTCGGGGCTGAGATCGAACTGGCGGCGGTCCTCGAGAAGGGCGGCTTCGGCGGCGTCAAGATGACCGGCCAGCCGCTGCCGCAGTGCCAGTTCTCGGTCGAGCGCGCCTACGAGGGGGAGGGCGAGGCCTACGGCTGCGTCAACCGCCGCTTCTTCGACTGCAGCGACCAGGGCCCCGAGGGCCTGCGCGCCTTCGACCTGCGCGACGTTTAGATCTAGGCACCGTTTCGTGTTTAACGACACCGTTCCGTGTAATAATTCGCGGACGATGAGCGAGACGGCCGGAGTCGCCGAGCTCGACGCGGACCAGGTGCTGACTGGGATGGCCGGTGAGAGCGGCTCTTCCGATGGCGGCCCGAAGTTCACGCTCGAGCTCAACCAAGATCAGAAGGACATCAAAGAGTGGGTCCACGGCTTCGCCGAGGGCGTCGTCCGACCCGCCGCCGCGGAGTGGGACGAGCGCGAGGAAACGCCCTGGCCCGTGATCCAGGAGGCCGCCAAGATCGGCCTCTACAGCTTCGAAGCGGTCGGCCAGTTCTGGGCCGACGAGACCGGCCTGACGCTGCCGATCGCCAACGAGGAGCTCTTCTGGGGCGACGCCGGCATCGGCATGGCGATCATGGGCACGACCCTCGCCGTCGCCGCGATCTTCGGGCAGGGAACGCCGGAGCAGATGGGGGAGTGGATCCCGCAGTGCTACGGCACGCCTGACGACGTCAAGCTGGGCGCCTTCTGCGCCTCCGAGCCGGACGCCGGCTCCGACGTCTCGGCGATCCGCACCACCGCCAAGTACGACGAAGCGAAGGACGAGTGGGTGCTCAACGGCCAGAAGGCCTGGGCGACCAACGGCGGCATCGCCAACGTCCACGTCGTCATCGCCTCTGTCGACCGCGAGCTCGGCTCGCGCGGCCACGCCGCCTTCGTGATCCCGCCCGGCACGCCCGGCTGCGAGCAGGGCGCCAAGGTCAAGAAGCACGGCCTGCGCGCCTCGCATACCTCCGACGTCCACCTCGACGACTGCCGCATCCCCGGCTCCTGCCTGCTGGGCGGCAAAGAGAAGCTCGACGAACGCCTCGCCCGCGTCCGCGAGGGCAAGAAGGCCAAGTCGCAGGCGGCGATGCAGACCTTCGAGGCGAGCAGGCCGACCGTCGGCGCCCAGGCGCTCGGCATCGCCCGGGCCGCCTACGAGTACGCCCTCGACTACGCCAAAGAGCGCGAACAGTTCGGCAAGAAGATCATCGAGAACCAGTCGATCGCCTTCGACCTGGCGAACATGAAGCTGGAGATCGACGCCGCCCGGCTGCTGGTCTGGCGGGCCGCCTGGATGGGCCGCAACGGCCACAAATTCGAAAACGCCGAGGGCTCGATGTCGAAGCTGAAGGCCGGCGAGGTCGCCGTCTGGGTCACCGAGCGGGCGATCCAGATCCTCGGCGGCAACGGCTATACCCGCGAGTTCCCGGTCGAGCGGATGCACCGCGACTCGAAGATCTACACGATCTTCGAGGGCACCTCCGAGATTCAGCGCCTGGTGATCAGCCGCGCGATCTCGGGCATCCACGTCAAATAAAGGTTTACGGCGGGAGAGCAAGGGCCGGCAGGTGTCGGTCCTTGTCGCCTGCCGTGATTCGGGGGTGGTGGGTGGGGGCGGCCTGTGTGGGTGCCCTCTCCGTAAGGCCGTCGCGCAGCTGGGGCGCACCCGGCGCTTCGAGGCGTGGTCGCAGGAGCCTTTCGGAGAGGGCACCCACACAGGCCGCACGGCCCGCTCCGAAATCAAGTCAGGCGACAAGGGCGCGGTCGCCGGTAGTGACGGGCGGACCAAGGTGGGATGTCACCCGATCGCGCCTCACGGGACCGGCGTCGCCAACCCGAGCGACCCCGGACCATCGCTCCGTCACTTGTGCGCCGCATAGGCGTCGAAGTGCCGGATCGGTTGGTCACTTGGCCCCGACATAGGGGGTCAAGTGACCAAACGACGGCAGCCTCTCCGCACGCACTACGAATGGTGCCGAGGCAGAGGTGTGCGTGTGGGCTGTCGGTGCCCCTCCCCGGAAGGCTCAAGCGGCGACGCCTCGAAGCACCAGGGCCGCCCAGCTGCGCGACGGCCTTCAGGGGAGGGGCACCGACAGCCCACCTGCGCCCCGCTACTTCTTGCGCCGCTTGAGCCCTTCGCGTCGCAGGCGCTTGGCCAGGGTCACTTCCTTCTTGTCCGAGCCCTTCTTTTCGGGGCCCGGGGTCTCCAGCGTCGCCGGCAGCCCCTCGAACCGCGGCTCCGAGAGGAACGCGGCCAGCCCTCGTTTGCCCATCTCGCCTTTGCCGATGTTGGCGTGGCGGTCGCGGCAGGAGCCGAGGGGGGCGGCGGCGTCGTTGACGTGGAGGGCGCCGAGGCGGTCGAGGCCGACCTTGGCGTCGGCTTCGTCGAGCACGGCGGCGAGGTGGGTCTCGTCGGTGATGTCGTAGCCCTGCACGAACATGTGGCAGGAGTCGAGGCAGAGGCCGAGGCGCTTGTCGCCGCCGGCGCCGTCGATCAGGTCGGCGATCTGGTCGAAGTCACGCGCCAGCAGGCCTTTGTGACCGGCGGTCTGCTCGAGCAGCAGGCGGCAGGAGTCGGTTGCCTTGAGCGCCGCCGCGATTGTCCTTGAGGCCAGCTTGATCGACGGCCCCAGTGGCTCGTCTTTCTGTGAGCCGGGGTGGAGGACGACGCCGGCGGCGCCGATCGCGTCGCCGATCCGCAGCGCGTGGGTCAGCGACTCCTGCGACTTCTTCCGCAGCTCTTTGTCCGTGCTGGCGCAGTTGATCAGGTAGACGGCGTGGATGATCACCGCTTCCACCGAGGAGGCCTCCATCGCCTCGCGGAAGGCGGCGAAATCCTCCTCGCCGTATTTGGTCGGCCGCCACATGCGGGGGCTCTGGTTGAAGATCTGGATAGATTCGCAACCGCGCTCCTCGCCGCGCTCGATCGCTTTGGCGAGTCCGCCCGCGGTGGAAACGTGTGCTCCGATCAACATGGCCAGCGATAACTCCCGTCTGAGATTTGCCCCCTCGCCGACCGGCGCGCTGCATATCGGCGGAGCGAGGACGGCACTCTATAACTGGCTTGCGGCCCGCCACGAGGGTGGTGAGCTGGTCCTGCGGATCGAGGACACCGACCGCGAGCGCTCGACCGCCGAGAACGTCGAGCAGATCCTCGACGCGCTGCGCTGGCTGGAGCTGGACTGGGACGAGGGCCCGGTATCCCAGGCCGGACGGGCCGACCGCCACGCCGAGGCGCTGGGCCGCTTGCTCGACTCCGGGGCCGCCTACCGCGACACCGCGACCGCCAAGGACGTCGAGGGCTGGAAGGCCGAGCACGGCGCCGGCGCCGGCTACCGCGGCACGCCCAGCGAGGAGCCCGGAGCGGCGATCCGGCTGCGGGTTCCCGATGACGGTGAGACCGTTGTCGAGGACCTGATCCGTGGTCCCGTCGCCTTTCCAAATCGCAGCTACGACGACTTCGTGATCGCCCGCGGCGACGGCTCCGTGCTCTACAACTTCGCGGTCGCGGTCGACGACGCCGAGATGGGCGTCACCGATGTGGTCCGCGGCGACGACCATCTCTCCAATACCCCCAAGCAGCTGCTGGTCTTGGCCGCGCTCGGCTACGAGGCGCCGCGCTACGCGCACCTGCCGCTCCTGCATGGCCCTGACGGCAAGAAGCTCTCCAAGCGCCACGGCGCCGCCTCCGTCCAGGAGCTGCGCGAGGCCGGCTACCTGCCGGCGGCGGTCCGCAACTACCTGGCCCTGCTCGGCTGGGGCACCGACGACGACACGACCCTGATGTCCACCGAGGAGCTGGTCGCCCGCTTCCGCGTCGCCGACGTCGGCAGGGCGGCGGCGATCTTCGACGAGAAGAAGCTGCGCTGGCTGAACGGCCGCTTCATGCGCGAGCTGCCTCTCGACGAGTACACGGCCGCCGTCGCCCGGCACCTTGGCCGCGAGCCCGACGAGGAGCTGCTCGCCGCCTGCGAGATCGCCCAGGAGAAAGCGCAGACGCTCGAGGAGGTCTGGCCGCTGATCCGCTTCCTCTTCGAGCCGCCGGTCGATGACGAGAAGGCCTGGGCAAAGGTGATGAAGGACGAGGCGGGCGCGCTGCTCGCCGCGGCGGCACCAGCTCTGCGCGAGGCCAAGAGTTTCGACCCGGCAGCGGTCGAGGCGGCGCTGGCGCCGCTGTTGGAGAGCTTCGAGGTCAAGCCGGGCAAGCTCTACCAACCGATTCGGGTCGCGATCACCGGTACGACCGTCTCCCCGGGCATCTTCGAGTCCCTTTCGGCACTCGGAAAAGAGCGAGCGGTCGAACGAATCGAAGTCGCGGCAAACCGGCTTGCAGAGCCAAGTGTAGACGGATGACCGGTGCAGGTCCCGCTGCAAACAGGTACATCTGGCTAAACCAAACGTCTTCTCCTGCCGATGACTGCCGCGATGGCGTCAGCAGCCGCAGCCCAGACCAAGATGGCCCCGCAGGGGACGTCCGCCGGCAACGGCGATCGCTCCTCCGCAGCCGCCCCCGGCAGCCGTCTCGCCGAGGCCTTCGAGGCCGTCGAGCGCTTCCCCGTCTTGATCGAGTCCCGCGAGCGGGTGATCGCCGCTGCGACGGCTGAGAACGCCCGCCTCGGCGAGCTGATCGAAGCGGTCGAGTCCGACGTCGCCCTGACGATCTCCGTGCTCCGCTTCGCCAATCGCAGCGGCGTCAGCGCCGGCGGGGTCTGCGGCATTCCCCAGGCGATCGACGTGCTGAAGCCCTCTGGCGTGCTGGCGATCGCCGGCACCGCGCCGAGCTTCGACTTCTTCGAGTCCAACGGCGGCTGGGAGCTGAAGCCGGAGCGCTTCCGCGTCCACGCCCTGGCGACGCAGCGCGCCGCCGACCACATCGGCCGCGTCGTCGGCTGGGTCGAGCGCGACGAGCTCGCCGCCGCGGCTCTCCTTCACGACGTGGGTCGCCTGGTCATCTCCAGGCTGCACCCGGGCTACAAGGTCTACTTCGACGCCGCCTCGCGCGCCCCCGAGCAGCGGCTCCGCGAAGAACGCGAGCAGCTCGGCATCGACCATGCGCTGGTCGGTGGCGTCCTCGCCCGGCGCTGGAACCTGCCGCAGCGGATCGCGGTCGCGATCGAGCGCCACCATGCCGACGACGCCGACGGTCTGGCGGCGATGATCGCCACCGCCGACATGGTCGCCCACTACTCCCAGGGCGAGGCGGTCTCACCGGAACGGCTGCGGACCAGCGCCGAGCGCTGCGGGCTCGGCGGAGAGGCCCTCCGCGACCTCCTCTACGAGCTTCCCCTGCCGCGCCAGGACGCCTCGCGAATCAGCGAGCCCTGCCCGCTCTCGGCCCGCGAGCTCGACGTCCTCCGCCACCTCTCCGAGGGGATGGTCTACAAGCAGATCGCCAGCGAAATGCAGCTCTCGGTCTCGACCATCCGCACCCACCTTCACAACGTCTACGGCAAGATCGGCGCCGTCGACCGAGCCCAAGCGGTCCTCACCGCTCGCGACCGAGGTTGGATCTGAGTCGCGGCGCGCCCGCCGCTTCGCGATCGCGAGTTCGGATGACGCACCCGCCCGGCGCATCTCACCACCCCCTTCCTCGCGAATGGCGCCGCCATTCGCTCGTCAGGGTGCGTCGACCTGCTTGGTCGGATCGCGCCCCCGAACCCACGCTCGCTCACGGCGTGCGTCCCGCGACTCCGGTCGCCGCAGGGCCGAAGAGGTCCTAGTCGATCAGGCTCTCGCGCAGGGCGATCGCGATCGCGTGGCTGCGGTTGCGGGCACCGAGCCGGGCCAGGGCGTTCTTGGTGTGGGTCTTCACCGTCTCCTCGCTGAGGTCGAGCGAGCGAGCGGCGAAGTTGATCGACTCGCCTTCGGCGAGCAGCTGCAGGATCTGGCGCTGACGCTGGGTGAGCTTGCCACGGCTGCCTTTCGGCGGCACCGCCGGGTCGACGAAGCGTTCCTGGGCGGCGGCGGCGTCGACGGCACGGCGCAGCTCCTCGGTGCCGGCGATGCGGGAGACGTAGGCACTCGCGCCTGCCTGCATGGCGGCGTTGGCGAGGTGGCGCTCCGGACGCTCGCCGTGAGCGACGATGCCGATCGCCGCGGAGTCGCGACGCAGGGTCCGGATCGTCTCGGCGCCGCTGATCGAGGCGCCGCTGCCGTTCATCCGCCAGCGCATGTCGACGATCGCGACGTCGATGTCGCCGATGTCGCGGAAGAGGTCCAGCGCTTCCTCGCGGTTGCTCGACTCATGCACCTGGAAGCCGTCTTCGAGCACGCCACGGACTCCGAGCCGGACCAGCGGGTGATCGTCGATCACCAGGCAGTGTGGGAGGTCGCTCAGGACGGATTCCGATCGCTCGGTAGCGGGTCGGGCGCGTCTGTTTCCCGGTGCCCCAATTCGGTTCCGATCCTAGCCCAGCCCGGATCGTTGCGGTAGAAAGGCTCCTTGATCTCGATCACCTCGAAGTCGCGCTATGCGGTCGTTGCCATGGCGGAGCTCGCCCGCAGTGGCGATCGACCGGTCCCAATCAAAGAGTTGGCCGAGCGCCGTGGCATCCCCGACCAGTTCCTCGAGCAGCTGTTTTCGACCCTGCGGCGCGACGGGCTGCTGACCAGCCATCGCGGCATGCGCGGCGGCTACACGCTGGCGCGACCGGCCGAAGAGATCACCGTCCTGGAAGTCGTGCAGGCGCTCGACGGCCGGGTCGGCGACGAGGCCGACGAGGCCGGCGGCATCTGGGCCGAGGGCGTCGCCGCCCTGCGCAAGGTCTTCGGTCAGACGACGATCGCCGAAGTCGCTCGCCGCGAGGTGGAAGAGGCCGGCTCGGGGATGTACTTCATCTGATGGGGGGCGTTGGCGAATGAGGATCGGCGCCGAGGCCTCGGCCGTGGTCGGCAACACGCCGCTGGTCCTGCTCGACCGGCTCGGCGCCGAGGCTGGCGCTGATGTCTGCGCCAAGCTCGAGTACTTCAACCCCGGCGGCTCGGTCAAGGACCGGATCGGCGTGGCGATGATCGACGCCGCCGAGGAAGCGGGGCAGATCCGGCCGGGGCGCTCGGTCGTGGTCGAGCCGACCAGCGGCAACACCGGGATCGCCCTGGCGATGGTCTGCGCCGCCCGCGGCTACGAGCTGATCCTCACCCTCCCGGAGGGGATGAGCCGCGAGCGGGCGAAGCTGCTGCGCGCCTACGGGGCCGAGGTGCGAGAGACCCCCTCGCTGGGTGGGATGACCGAGGCGGTGGCGCTGGCGGAGGAGATCCGCGAGCAGCGCAAAGGCTTCATGCCGATGCAGTTCTCCAACCCGGCCAACCCGGAGGCGCACCGCCGTACCACCGCGGAGGAGATCTGGGCCGACACCGACGGTCAGGTGGGTGCCTTCGTCGCCGGCGTCGGCACCGGCGGCACGATCACCGGGGTCGGCTCGGTGCTGAAGGAACGCAGCCCGGAGACGCTGGTGGTGGCGGTCGAGCCGGCCAGCTCGCCGGTTCTCTCCGGCGGTCAGCCCGGTCCGCACAAAATCCAGGGGATCGGCGCCGGCTTCGTGCCCGCGGTCCTCGATCGCGCGGTGATCGACGAGGTGATCTCGGTCTCCGACGAGGACGCGCTGGAGACGGCGCGCTTGGCGGCACGCGAAGAGGGCGTCCTGGCCGGGATCTCGGCCGGGGCCAACATCGCCGCGGCTCTGGAGGTGGCGGCGCGGCCGGAGATGGCCGGCAAGCGGGTCGTGACGGTGATCTGCGACTCGGGCGAGCGCTACGTCTCCCTACCCTTCTTCTCACCATGAGCAGGTGGAAACGGGTCGTCTCGGAGGTGCGCGCCGACGTCGCCGCGGCCCGTGACCGCGACCCCGCCGCTCAGGGCGTCTCGACCCTGGAGATCCTCACCAGCTGGGCCGGCGTGCAGGCGCTTCTCGCCCACCGGGCGGCCCACGCGCTGCGGGAAGCCGGCGTGCCGATGCTGCCGCGGACGATCTCCTACGCGACGCGGGCGATCACCGGCGTCGAGATCCACCCGGCTGCCGAGATCGGCAGGGGCTTCTTCATCGACCACGGCTCCGGCGTCGTGGTCGGCGAGACGGCGCGGATCGGCGACTGCGTGACGCTCTACCAGGGGGTGACCCTGGGCGGTACCGGCTTCCAGCGCGGCAAGCGCCACCCGACCCTGGGCGACAACGTCACGGTCGGCTCCGGCGCCAAGCTGCTGGGACCGATCGCGGTCGGCGACGGCGCCAAGATCGGCGCCAACACCGTGGTCGTCGAGGACGTGCCGCCGGGGGCGACCGTGGTCGGCAACCCCGGCCACCCGGTCCGGGTCGAAGGCAAGCGGGTCGAAGGGCCCGACGCCGACTGGATCCACCTGCCGGACCCGATCGCCGACGCGATCAAGGCGCTCGCGGAGCGGATCGCCGACCTCGAGCGGCGCCTCGCCGAGCTCGACGGCGGCGCGACCGGAGCCGGCGAGGAGCCGGCGATCCAGCCCCGCACCGGCCGCTCCTCAGCCGGCGGTTGAGTTGCGGCGCGTTTTTCTCGCTATGCGGGCATAAAGCACCACGAGTCGGGTACATGCCGCCCGCCAGTCGTCTCTCGTCCGAAAGGTTGCCCCATGAAGAAGCTCCACCTCCTGCTGTCGCCGATGCTGCTGCTCGCACTGACCCTCGGCCTCTCGGCTTGCGGCGGCGGTGGCGATGATGGCGACGAAAGCGCCGTGATCAAGACGATCGAAATCGCCGCCACCAGCACCAACCCGGCCGACTGCAAGAAGTACGCGACGCAGTCATTCCTCGAACAGACCCAGTTCGAAGAGGGCGCCGCCGCGGTCAAGGAGTGCGAAGAAGACGCCGGGGACAGCGAAGGCGATCCGAAATCGGTCAAGGTCACCAAGGTCGAGATCGACGGCTCCGACGCCACCGCCGAGGCCAGCTTCGTGGGAGGCACCTTCGAAGGGCAGACGCTCTCCCTGAGCCTCGTCGAAGAGGGTGGCACCTGGAAGATGGACGAGATCGACGGCTTCGCCAAGCTCGATCAGGACCGCTACGCGGAATCCTTCGAAGAGGGCGTGACGAGCGGCGAGGACCGGGTCCCGAAGTCGGTCGCCTCGTGCATCGGCAGGGCTTTTCGGGGTCTGTCCCAGTCCGAGCTGGAAGACGTGGTCTTCAGCAAGGACCCCAAGCGCCTGATCGAACTCGCCGAACGCTGCCAGCAGCGCTCCTCCGGCGTCAGCGCCGAAGCCTGAGCGCGAGCTACCGCTTTCCCGGAGGCCCCCGCCGAGCCCATGGCTATGCTCGGCGGGTGAGCCTCCAGGAGCAGTTCGACCCCCCGGCTGAGGCGGACGTCGAGGCCGGGGGCGCCCCGACCGAGGCCGGTGCCGACCGGGTCGAGCGCCTGCTCGCCGGCCTCAACAAGCCGCAGCGCGAAGCCGTCGAGCACGGCGACGGGCCCCTTCTCGTGATCGCCGGCGCCGGCTCGGGCAAGACCCGGGTTCTGACCCACCGGATCGCCTACCTGCTGGCGACGGGCCGGGCCCGTCCCGGCGAGATCCTCGCGATCACCTTCACCAACAAGGCGGCGGCGGAGATGCGCGACCGGGTCGGCCAGCTGGTCGGGGGCTCGGTGCGGGCGATGTGGGTGACGACCTTCCACTCGGCCTGCGCGCGGATGCTGCGGGCCGACGCCGAGCGGCTCGGCTACTCGCGCGGCTTCACGATCTACGACGAGTCGGACTCGCGGCGGATGCTGAAACGAGTCCTCTCCGAGCTCGGGGTCGACCCGAAACGCTACCCGCCGCGGGCGATCCGCTCGAAGATCTCCGGCGCCAAGAACCAGCTGATCGACTCCGACGGCTACGCGGAAACGGTCGGCAGCGTCTTCGAGGAAGTCGTCGCCGAGGCGTTCCCGCTCTACGAGAAGCGGATGCTGGAAGCCAACGCGATGGACTTCGACGACCTGCTCGTTCGCACCGTCAACGCGCTGGAGCTGTTCGAGGAGGTGCGCGAGCGCTGGCGCCGCACCTTCCGCCAGGTCCTCGTCGACGAGTATCAGGACACCAACCACGCCCAGTACCGGCTGCTGCAACTGCTCGCCAAGGATCACGGCAACCTGCTGGTGGTCGGAGACGAGGATCAGTCGATCTACGGCTTCCGCCACGCCGACATCCGCAATATCCTCGACTTCGAGGCGGACTTCCCGGAAGCCGAGCTGATCAAGCTCGAGCAGAACTACCGCTCCACGCAGACGATCCTCTCGGCAGCCAACGCGATCGTCGAGCGCAACCGCGAACGCCGTCCCAAGAAGCTCTGGACCGAATCCGAGGGCGGCGAGAAAGTGCAGCTCTCCGAGCTCGGCGACGAGCACGAGGAGGCCCGTTGGGTGGCCGGCGAGATCGAGCGGCTGGCCGAGGAGGAGGGCGTCAAGCGCTCCGACGTCGCCGTCTTCTACCGGACCAACGCGATGAGCCGGGTGGTCGAGGACACGCTGGTCCGCTTCGAGCTGCCCTACCAGGTGATCGGCGGCACCAAGTTCTATGACCGGGCCGAGGTAAAGGACGTGGTCGCCTACCTCAGCCTGCTGATCAACCCCGCCGACCTCGTCTCCTTCGGGCGCGTCGTCAACTCGCCGCGGCGTGGGATCGGCAACACCAGCCAGGGCCGGCTGGCGGCGTACGCGAACACCACCGGGCTGCCGATCTGGGAGGTGATCGAGCGGGCCGAGGAGGTGCCGGGGCTGAGCGGTGCCGCGATCAAGGCGGTCTCGCGCTTCCATGAGACGATGGACCTGCTGCGCGGGCGCGCCGACGCTGGCGGCTCGGTCGCCGAGGTGTTGCAGGCGGTGCTCAGCGAGACGGGCTACCTGGAAGCGCTCGAAGCCGAGCGCACCGTCGAAGCGGAGGGGCGGATCGAGAACCTCGAGGAGCTGGTCGGCGTCGCCGCCGAGTTCGACCGCGAGCGCGAGGTCGAGGGCGACAGCGAGACGCCGCCGCTGGAGGAGTTCCTGCAGCAGATCTCGCTCTACACCGAGCAGGACGGGCTGCAGGACGAGCAGGAGCTGGTGACGCTGATGACCCTGCACAACGCCAAGGGGCTCGAGTACGACACGGTCTTCATCATCGGCTGCGAGGACGGCGCCTTCCCGCACATGCGGGCGCTCGAGGAGGGCGGCGAAGAGGAGGAGCGGCGGCTCTGTTACGTCGGCATCACCCGCGCCCGCCAGCGCCTCTACATGACCTGGGCGCGGGAGCGACGCCTCTTCGGCCGCTCAGAGCGCAACATGCCCTCGCGCTTCATCGACGAGCTGCCGGTCGAACTGACCGATCGCCATTCGACGGCCGCCAGCACGGTCGGCGGGATGACCTGGGACGCGCCCTCGGGTGGCGGCCCGGCACCGCTCGACCCGGGGCCGACGCTGGAACTGCAGACCGGCGACGACGTCGTCCATGCCAGCTTCGGCGAGGGCGTCGTCACCGCGGTCGAGCCCGGCGGCGTGGTCGTCGTCCGCTTCTCCGACGACGGCGCCGAGCGCAAGCTGATGGCCGACTACGCCCCGATCCGGAGGCGCTGAGGATGGCGGCACGGGTGATCGACGGCAAAGCGGTCGCGGCACGGGTTCGGGAGCGGGTCAAGGCCGAGGTGGCGGAGTTGCCGACCGCGCCGGGCCTGGCGACGATCCTGGTCGGCGACGACCCCGCCTCGCACGTCTATGTGCGGATGAAGCGCGAAGACTCCGCCGAGGTCGGGATCGAGTCCTTCCACCACGAGCCCGGTGGCGACGTCAGTCAGGCGGACCTGCTGGCCCTGATCGAATCCCTCAACGCCGATGAACGCGTCGACGGCATCCTCCTGCAGCTGCCCCTGCCCGAGCACCTCGATCAGGACCCGCTGATCTCCGCGATCGATCCGGGCAAGGACGTCGACGGGATCACCCCGATCAGCGCCGGCCTGCTGGCCCAGGGCCGCGAGGAGGCCTTCGCCTCCTGTACGCCGATCGGGGTGATGGAGCTGCTGCGCGAGGCCGGTGTCGAGCTGGAGGGCGCCCGCGTCGCCCTGATCGGCCGCTCGATCCTGGTTGGCCGGCCGCTGGCCTGGCTGCTGCTCAACGCCAACGCGACCGTGACCCACTGCCACTCGCGCACCCGCGACCTCGCCGCCGTCTGCCGCGAGGCCGAGGTGGTGATCGCCGCCGCCGGCTCGCCGGGCCTGATCACCGCGGAGATGGTCAAGCCTGGCGCGGTCGTTATCGACGTCGGGACCACTCGCGGCGAGGACGGGCTCGTCGGCGACGTCGACTTCGACGCGGTCGCCGAGGTTGCCGGGGCGATCACGCCCGTGCCGGGCGGCGTCGGGCCGATGACCCGGGCGATGCTGCTCGTCAACACGCTGCGTGCCGCCCGCCTGCGGCGGATCACCTGAGGGTGACGGCGTGAAGGCGGGGGAGAGGATCGCCGCCGTCTCGGCGCTGGCCCTGCTCGGCTTCAGCCTCCTGCCGTGGTACGGCTCCGAGCCGGCCGGGCAGGCCCATTTCCACACCGAAGCCGGCGGCAGCGCCTGGCAGACGCTGACGCTGGTCCCGCTGGTTCTGGCCGTCGCAGTCGCGGTCGCCTTGGCCATGGCGGCACTGCGGCTGTCCGGGTCTCGCTGGCGCCCGGCGGTACCGCTCGATGCCGCCGTCGCCGTGCTAGGCGGCTTCTCCTCGCTGCTGATCCTGCTGCGGATCGTTTTCCCGCCCGACCTCGGCAGCGTCGGCGGCATCCACCTCGACGCGACCCTCTCGCTCGGCGCCTTTCTCGCCCTCGTAGCGGCGTGCGGCGTCGCCTACGGCGGCTACCGGGCGATGGGCGAAGCGGGCGAGTCCTTTGAGGCGATCGCCGCGCGGCTATCGGGCAAGCGCCGCGTCGGCCGAGCGCGCGGCTGATCCCGCCGCGATTCCCCGGGAGACCTGCTTGGCGAAGGCGATGATGGTCATCATCGGATTGACGCCGACCGAGGTGGGGAAGAGGGAGCCGTCGGCGACGTAGAGGTCGCGGGTGCCGTGGAGGCTGCCATCGGCGGCGCAGGCGCCCTCGCGCGGATCGGCGGCGATTCGCGCCGTGCCCATCGGGTGGAAGGCCTCGAGCCGCAGCTCGGCGGGTCGGAAGCGGGTCGCCTCGAACTCGGCGAGGTCGCCCGGCCGCAGCACCCCGACCCGGGCGATGTTGGGATAGACCTCGCTGGCGCCGGCGGCGAAGTGGACTTCGGCGGCGCGGGCGATCCCGAAGGCGATGCGGTCGGCGTCATCGCGGGTCACCTTGTAGCTGGCCCGCAGCGAGCCCTCGGCACCGAGCCCGACCCGGCCCGAGGAACGGTCGGAGAGGTGGACGCCGAGCGAGCCGACGTGGCCGAAGTCGAGCATCGCTTCCTGGTGGCTGCGGCCGGCGCCGAGCAGCCAGGCGCCGCCGAAGGCGAGCGGCGTGAAGGTCGCCTCGATGAGGATCCCGTGCTGCTCCCACTGGTCGACGTAGAAGCTCTGCATCACGCCCTCCCAGCCGCGCACCTCCTCCTCGTAGCGGGCACCGACCCAGCAGGCGGGGTGGATGTGGAGGTTGCGGCCGACCTGGGAGTTGCCGAGACCGGAGCGCTGCAGCAGCTCCGGCGTGCCGAGGGCACCGCCGGCGACGATCACGGCGCGGCGGGCGCGGACCGTGAAGCGGCGTCGCGGGCCGGGTGTGGAGCGTTTGTCGGCTATATCCCGAGAAACGCTCCACGCCGCGACTCCGACTGCCCGCCCGTCCTCGACCAGGACCCGCTCGACGGCGACGTTGGCGCGCAGGCGGGCGCCGGCGGCCACCGCTCGCGGCAGGTAGCTGACGTGCATGCCGCGCTTGGCGTCGATCTCGCAGCCGAAGGGGCAGGAGCTGCACTGCACGCAGCTGCCGGCGTTGCGGAAGATCGGCGCGCCGCTGGCGCCAAGAGCGGCGGCACCCTCCATCGCCAACTGGCCGTTGCGGCCCATCAGGTTCGGGTCGAGCTGGGTGACGTGGAGGGTCTCCTCGGCCTCGGCGTAGTCGGCGTCGAGCTCGCCGGCCCACTCGATCCCGTAGCGGTTGCGCCAGTTATCCAGCACCGGCTCGGGGGCGCGGAAGCAGGTGCCTGAGTTGATCACCGTGGTGCCACCGACCGCCTGCGCGACCGGCACCGGGATCGGCGGCCGGCCTTCGGCGATCGTCAGGCCGCCGTCGCGGTAGAGCTCGGCGATCGCCCCCAGGTGGTCCTGCGGATAGCTGTCGCGGTTGTAGTGGCTGCCCGCCTCGAGCACGACCACATCGAGGCCGGCGGCGGCCAGCTCGGCGGCGGCGACGGCGCCACCGGCACCGGAGCCGACGATCACCACGTCGCATTCCTCGCCCTCGCCCGGGGCCTCGGTGTCGCCGAGCGTCCCGGCGGGCTCGGGCAGCGTGCCGTCGGCGAGGGCGCAGCGGATCTCGAAGCCGATCCGCTTTTCGACCTCGGGGGTGACCGCGTAGCCGAGGGTCGAGAAGAGCTTCGCCATCAGCAGCAGGTCGTGGTGCAGGGAGAAGCGCGAGCCCTCCAGGTTCAACAGGAAGTCTTCCTGTGCGGCCGGATCGAGACGGCTGAAGCGCCAGGGGAAGGGCAGCCACTCGAAGGCGCGCAGGCCGAGCTTCACCCGGGTCAGCACCCGTGGCGACAGTGAACGGAGGAACTCCGCCACCGGGCCGGAGACGTCGACGTCGCGCTCAGCCGCCGGCAGGCCGTCGATGCCCGGCGCCATCGCCGCGCAGATCGCGCTCAGGGTGCGCTGCTCAGCGGCTGAAAGCCCTGGCGAGCGCTGTCAACCGGGGTCGACGGGACGGCCGATGCGTCCCGCCAGCGACCAGAGCCAGAGCGAGAGGATCGCCAGGAAGCCGTCGACGAGGAAGTTGAGCAGGTAGATGAAGACCTGCCCGTCGATGATGAAGAAGGCGAGGGAGCCGAGCGAGGAGGCGGTCTTGCCGGCGGCGAGGACGAGCAGCAGTGGCCGGTAGCGGACGACATCGGCCTGGGTGACCAGGCAGATGCCGGCGATCACGACCATGTAGGCGAAGGACAGGGCCAGCCAGAGGTCCTCCTGGGTGTGCGGGGCGCGGTTGTGGTTGCCGAACCATTCGCCGACGTCGGAGATGACGTCGAGGACGCCGCTGGGGACGGCTATGAAGAGGATGCCGACGACGGCGAAGGTGAGGGCGAGCAGGCGCAGGTTGAGTACGACGAAGCGCTCTGCCTTCGGCCCCTGCATGGGCGGGACTTTAACTGGCTGGGTGGCCAGTTGGGGCCGAGAGGGGTGGGTAGGGGTTTCGCTTAACTTTTTTGTGGACGGCGGGGGCCGTCCGAGATGCGGGGCGGCAAAAAAGTACAAGACGCTTCACCCCTACCCACCCCTCTCGGCTCGACGGGTCTCCGGCACTTAGAATCCCGGCGGTGATTGAGCGGGAGCAGGTACTGCATGTGGCCAGGTTGGCCCGGTTGCGCCTCAGTGATGCGGAAGTGGAGGTGATGGTCGGGGAGTTGTCGGGGATTCTCGGGCATGTCGATCGGATCGGGAATTTGGATCTGGACGGGGTTGAGCCGACTTCGCATGTGGTCGCCTTGGAGAACGTGCTGCGTAGCGATGAGGCGGCGTGGGAGAGCTTGCCGCGGGATGTGGCGCTCTCGCAGGCGCCTGAACCTCAGGATGGGGCTTTCCGGGTTCCGTCTCCGCAGGCTGAGTAAGTCGTGGCCGATCTGCTCGACCTTTCGGTCCTCGAGGCCCACACCGCCGGCATGGCCGGCGAGCTCTCGCCGGCGGAGCACTCCGCCGCCTGGTTCCAGGCCGCCGCTGGCGACGAGCTGAACGCCTACCTTTGGCACAACGAGGGCGCCGGGGCGCCGGGGCTGACGGTCGAGAGGGACTGCATCGCCCCGATCGCGGTCAAGGACATCTTCGTTACGGAGGGGGTGCCGACCACGGCCGCCTCGCGGATCCTCGAGGGCTACCGGCCGCCCTACACGGCGACCGCGGTGCGGAAGCTGCTCGAGGCCGGGGCGCCGGTCCTCGGCAAGACCAACATGGACGAGTTCGCAATGGGTTCCTCGAACGAGAACTCGGCCTACGGGCCGGTGCTCAATCCGTGG
>Ga0207710_10000544_pt1 | contig 22680 bp, 23 predicted proteins | sample KBSS24metaG_FD_184400 | JGI IMG/M metagenome (GOLD analysis project Ga0207710, IMG submission 184400) | Switchgrass rhizosphere microbial communities from Kellogg Biological Station, Michigan, USA - KBS S2-4 metaG (SPAdes) (version 2) | ecosystem: Host-associated > Plants > Roots > Rhizosphere...
TGAGCGCCAACATCGCCATGATCCCCAACTTCGACGCCGAACCGGTCGACCCGGTAGAACGCTCACCGGCCAACCCAGATCCCGCCAAACCGCGTGATGACCCCCGACCAGTGCAGATCACACTCCGTAACGCCCGGAACGCCCGGAACGCTCATGAAAGTCCAGACGCTCCGAGGTCACCCATGTTGATCTACCCGTCAACCCAAGCTCACGCCTTCAGAAAAGACGCACCCCGCCACAATATCCCCGTCGCCTACTGGCACATGCTCACGAATGCCACCGACTATCAGGACCTGGGCGGCGACTGGCACGCCCGCCGCACACGGAACCCTGAGCGCCACAAGAACACCCTCATCGGCGAACTGGAAAAGCTCGGCTACACCGTGAGCATCGAGCCCGCCGCCTAACCTCGACACCCTCGGAAAGCCACCCGAAAGGAGCCGTTCCCAACGTGGTAGGAGCCGCTGGACGGCCTACGCCGCGGTGATCCCGCACGCCCGGAACCAGCCCCGCCGTGGTCACCGAATTCACTCCTCATGATTTCGGGGCGTGGTCGACGGTGTCCAACCGGTTCCGGCAGTGGCGAGACGCCAAGGCCCGCGACCTCGGCCGGAGCCGTTGTAGCGGAACGGAACCCGCGGCGCTGCCCACCCCAGTGGGTCACGGACCGAGAAGTGCCGGCGGGACTACGGCGACATCCTCACGCCGGCGGTAGGCGTGCTCGCCCGGGTAGATGACAGCTCTACCCCTACGGCATCGATCTCCTTGGATCCGACGATCCTGTTCCATCGCAGAAGCAAGCGCCCGGGCCAGCGCTGCGGGCACGGCCGCTCGGTCGACGCTGAGGCCTTCTTGGACGCTGGTAAGCGCTTCGCCCTTCGCCCGCGGCGCCCAAGAAGAATCCTCTCACCCGCCTTCCGCAGTTCGTAGTAACGCGGATTGCCGATCTTGACAGCTGACCTGGGAAAACGGGCACAGCGACGCTGGTGCCCGTGTACCCACGGCCCAATCCCAGGTTTCCGCAGGTCACGCGCGTGCACGACGCCATCGGTCGGCGTGTCGGGCATGCCTTTGAACACTCCGCCCAGGTCCGAGCGCTCGGGCGCGGGCACACGGTTCCGGTCACCGACAGTCGAACCGTCGGAGGACTTGATCGCCCGGGCTGGAAGCGGCATCATCCCACGTCACCTGGTGGCCGCCGACGCCCGACAGGATCGGGTCCGAACGGCTCGCTGGTTTCTGGGATGATCGATCTATGGCCGATACAACACCTCCCATGATCTTTCGCACCTACCGCCCGCACCCGCGGTACCTAGCGATAGTCGCAATTCCGTTCGTCCCCCTGATTCTGGGCAGCATTCCGCTTTCTCGGCAAGACTATCTGCCGATCTGGGTGGACCTGCTCTTCACCGTCGGCCTGCTCGCGATGATCGGCCTGATGTACCTCGCGCTGACAGTGCCCGGGACAACGACCTCGCCCGAGGGCCTTGCCGTCCGCACTCTCCTGAGGTCACGCCTGATACCCTGGTCCGAGATCCAGATTGTCAGTGTCAGCGAAAATTCCTTCGCAGTGCTTCAACCCGAGGCGCCTCCTGCTTTCGCGTGCGTCTTCGACGACAGCGGCCGGAAGATTCTGCCGCCACAGGTCAACCCGCGCCAACTGCAGCCCCGCGGATTGTCACTGGACGGCGAAGTCACCAACATCCACCAGATCTGTCGGCCGCTGCTATTTTCTCCCGCGCGGGAGACCCGAGTTCCGCAGTTGGTGGTCACACGAAGCCGCTGATCATGGGGTTGACGTGGGGAAACGTGTGTAGAGCCGGGTGGGGGCGTGTGTCCACGCCTTAGCCGGCTCTGGTGGGCCGGACCTTGCGGACCTGCGCTTATGGAGCGGGGGATGCCAGCGCATCGCTGCGCTGGGGTGGCCCACCCGAGGGTGGGTCTTCCCGTTTCAACGCGGCCGGCGTCACCGTCCGAGGACAGGTCGGTCTCACAGTCGCTCGGCGGGCGTTTGGCGTCTCCCCGCTTTCGGGGGCGACGGCGAACTGGCGATGTTGACCGCGGCGTTCACGTCCCGGTCCAACATCAGTCCGCAGGTGGTGCAGGTGAACGTCCGCTCGGACAGGGCCAGTGTGGCTTTGGCCGTGCCGCAGCCCGAGCAGGTCTTGCTGGAGGGATACCAGCGGTCCAGGAGGGCGAGTCGCGAGCCGTACCAGGTGGTCTTGTAGGCGAGTTGACGTCGGATCTCACTGGGCGAGGCGTCGAGGACCGACCTGTGCAGGCCGGACTTCTGCCGCACCCGCCGGCCTGCTGCGTCGAGGGTGCCGGCCGCGGAGCGGGTCATGCCGGCGACGTTCAGGTCCTCGACGGCGACGGTCGCCCACCTGTGGTCCCGAAACCTGGCGTCAGAAGGCGATGAGTGCGGCGATCGCCGGCCCGGCGACGGCGGCGCGGCCCGTGGTGCGCCCGTAGCGCCGGACGATGTCCTTGTGGCACTGTCCGCGGCCGAGCCGACGGTCAGCCCGCAGCAGGATGTTGCGCCTCGGTGGCGGGAAGGCGGCGGCCAGATCGGCCAGCAGCGCCTCGGCATCGACGCCGGCCGCGTCGAACACCCAGGCAGCGCCGGGATCGAGCGCGACAAGAACCATTGCGAGATGTTCTACTCCGTGCGCGCGCTCCCGGCGGCCGAGCGCCAGTCGAAGAGACGCTTCATAGACGGCCTGGGCGTCCAGTCCGAGGGGTGGATTCATCCGGGCCCACCGGCGCCGCGCCTTCGCGGAGCCCAGCGGCAGCAACGGTTCTCGGACGGGTCCTTGATCCACGGACGCCGCGGAGGGTGACAACAGGCGATCGATGTCGATTCCCATCGTTGCCATGAGTTCGCGGTCAGCGGCTACCCCGGCGCCGTACGGCGCCGCGAGCCGCGTCATGCTGCGGATCACGGCGGATTTCGCCCCGCGTCCGGCCAAGACCTCGGCGACCCGGCGAGCGTCCGGACTGTCGCCCGCAGTGAGGGCAAGCAAGAGGTGTTCGCTCCCCGCACGGGGATGGTTGAGCTCCCGGGCCAACGCGAGAGCGCGGCCCAAAGCCCGCATAACGTCCGGCTTGTCACCTTGGAACATCAGTCCTCCTCGGCCCGACGGTACTTGCGGTGGACGGTCTGCTTCGTGACGCCGAGGCGGGTGGCGATGTCCTGCCAGGACCATCCCGCCCGTCGAGCGGCCGCGACCTTCTCGGCTTCCAGGTCCTCGACCAGACGGCGAAGGCGGGCCACCGCGCGCAGATTCCTGTCGAGGTCGGAGCCACGAACAGCGTCATCAAGATCGCCTACCAAGGACACGCCGTCAGCATATGCTGACGGACGCGTCGGAAGCGACCGATCGAGCCGCAGCCCATCCCGCACCGGCCGGCGCGGAGAGTGGAGGCACCAGACCATCGCCTCGGGAGCTGGCGGACAGCGACCAGCAGAACCTCGCCTCGCACTTACCGCGACGGCCCGCCCGGCGGCAGGCGGCGGGCGATCGCAGAGAATCATCACGGAGCGTCGCCATGTCGAAGGACGTGTCAACGCCGAGTAATTGGGTGCTGGGAGATGCCTACTCCCCGCGGTTCGGTACGCCCTTGGCCGCCGCCCGCGGCAAGGCCATGGACGACTCGCGCCTCACCGCATTGCTACGCCCGTAGCCGATGAGGAGCTCGACGGCGAGTTCATTCCGAACGTCTCGATCTTGGGGGCCGGTGAGATCCGCCTCGGCCAACGACACGCGTGCTGCGCATGAGCTCGGCCAGCGCACGCAGGATCTCTGGCCGATCGCTCGGGGACGCGTCACGTAGGCACCGACAGACGAGCGCATACCCCGTAACGCAGAGGCCGGCCGGAGAGTAGGGACCTCCGGCAGCGCCCGAGATCTCACACAGCCCGATCGGGCGCCTCGGACCGTCGTGCAGTCGAGGTCGACCTGCCTCCGATGCTCGCGTTGATCGCTTTGCCCGTGACGAAGATGCCCGCGAGCGCCACGGTGGGCGTACGGTGATCCACTTGACCTGCTGGGGCTGGCCTGGTCGATGGCGTGCCAGGACAGGAAGATCATGCCTCCCACCACTGCGGCGCCGATGACGAGGCCAGCGACCCGCAAACCCCAGTTCGCCCAGGCGAGCCGAGCTCGTGTCGTCTTCGGCCATGTAGTGGGCGTGGGTCGCCGGCGCGCCGAGGAAAGGAGACACCATAGGGATCACACCGTGGCGCCAGGTCGGGCCGGCCCATTCTCTCGTGTATCAACCGGGCGGTCGGGCTCCGTCGACGCCTGCGCGCCGGCAATGTAGGCGGCGGTCAGGACCGTTATCACGTACGCCTGGAGAAAAGCGATCACCGCCTCGAACCCGGTGAGAACGATCGCCAGCAGAAGCGATGTCACGCCGAAGATGTAGGGCGGCCTGGGAAGCAGATAAGTGCCCCCGAGCGAGAAGATCAGCAGCAGCATGTGGCCGGCGAACATGTTGGCGAACAGCCGCACCGCGAGAGTGAACGGGCGGATGACCAGCATGTGGAGCACTTCGAGCGGCGCCAGCAGGAATTTGATCCATAGCGGTGCGATAGGCGCCGGGTTGATCATTTCGAGGAAGTAGGCCCGCGCCCCGTGCGCCCGGATGCCCGCGTAGTTGAACAGCACCAGGGTGACTGTCGCGAGCAGCACCGGGATCGCGATCCGCGACGTCGCCGGGAACTGTGCGACGGGAACGATCCCGAGAAGATTGCAGGTCAGCACGAAGCAGAAGAGAACGACCAGGTAGGGAGTATATCGGCGGCCCCGTTCGCCGATCACAGCCCGGGAGACCTGCAGGTCGATGAAGTCGTAGAAACTTTCGCAGATATTCTGCATGCCGCGGGGAACGATCTGCGGGCGACGGAATCCCAGCCAGAACACGACTCCGACAAAGGCGGAAAATATGGTCAGTGCCGTCGCCTTGTTCAGGTAGAGATCGATCGGTCCAACCTGGATATCAAACCAGTGTCCCGGCTGGAAAACGGCCGTGGTTGGACCATGGAAGCCCTCGTCGGCGGTAGGCAACGCTGTCATTGGAGTCTCCCCATCACTCTCAAAGGCTCCCATGCCTTCACTCGTAGGCGCGGAGCTGGGAGGTTAGGCGCGGAGGGTACCGGCCCGAGACGCGGCGGCCTGTGCTATCGAGGCATCCGGAAAGCGATCAGATGGACGACCGCGGTGGCCGTGGTGGGGACGGTGACGAGGACCTCACGCTGCACTTGTGGATCGTGCGGGCTGATGGCCCGGCAGCCGAACGGTGTCTGCGCCGAGTCGCCCTCGATCGCGAAGCGGGTCCGGGTCGTCGCATCGACCCCGGCCGACCGCAGGAGCGCACCGCCGAGACCGTTTGCCGCGCAGAACGCCCGGGCGCCTTTCGGCGTGGTGCTGAAGTGCGCCGTGTACACGGGCTGGTCGGCGGCGTTCGTCCTCGACTGGACGGCGACCTCCGTGGCGTCGGAGGGGATGTCGATCGCCGCGAAGCTTTCGAGGCGGGCAACCGACGGGTCGGGCTGCTGAGTCGCCATAACGGAGTCTCGGGTGTGCATCGCCGCCGCATCCGGCCAGCACGCCGAGCACGGCCACGCCGGCGAGCTGCAGTATGAGGCCGCATCGAGACGGTCAATTCACGGCACTGTACACCCAGTAGTCGGCGTTGGACGATCATCGTCGATGGTCTCGCGACGCGGAACGGGGACCTTCGGCTCACCTCCGAGATCTCAGACGGCCCGATTGGGCGAATCGTCGCGGACTGCGGCGAACTGCGGGCTCGCCGCATCGTCCTGTTCCAGATGCCAGCGGTCATTCTTGGCTCGCCGGAAATCGGTCAGCGCCCCCGCGAAGGTGCTGTAGGCAACCCCCGCCCGAGTCCGACGAGGATTCCGGAACATCCGCGCGACCACGCCCCTCCCCGCCAGCGCACCGAAACCCACCAACCCAGGGCCCGGCCGCCCCACCCGGCTCCGCAACCGCCGGCCCACCCACCCCCGTTACCCTGACGTCGGGAAGACCATCAAGCGGGACCGGACCGTCACCGCCCACCAACAGCACAAAGGTTAACGATCAAACTCAGGCCTCGCTCTCGCGACGACGAATTGCCCGTTGCGCGGCGTCGACCGCTTCGTCGAAGCGCGAGCGGATCTTGCGGGTCCACTCCGGGTGGGTGAAGATCCAAAACTCGTCGGCCAAGATCCCCTCAACGATGCGCCGACCTGCCTCGTCTGGCTCGATGAGCTGGCGCGCGGCCTTTTCCTGCTCGGGCCCGATCGGCATCGTGCGTCCTGAGGGCGGACCGTAGCGGGGCTGGCGGTTGCGTTCCGACTGCGCGATCTCGGTGTTGACCGCCCCTGGGCAGACCACGCTGACTCGGACAGTGGTGCCCTCGAGTTCGAGACGCAACGACTCGGTCAGTCCGAGCGCGGCCTGCTTCGACGCCGCGTACGACGGGAACGCCTCGCTTGGCCCGAAGGCTGCCATCGAGGCGGTGTTCACGACGCGGCTCGGCTGGCCATGGGCCAGCATGCGCGGCACGAAGGCGTTGATGCCGTTCACCACGCCGATGACGTTGACATCGAACAACCAGCGCCAGTCGTCGATCGTGTTCTCGAGCAGGGGGCCGACTGGCATCACACCGGCGTTGTTGAACAGCAGGTGGACCGGTCCGAGGGCGTCCGCCACCGACTCGGCGAGCCGTTCGACGGAATCCGTCTCGACCATGTCGACTTCCATTGCCAGCGTCATGGACCGGTGCTCGTTCGCCACGGCGTCGGCCACTGCCCGTGCCCCGTCGATGTCGATGTCGGCCACGGCCACCGCCATACCGCGCGCGGCCAGGGCCCGCACGGTTCCGGCTCCGATCCCGCTCGCTCCGCCAGTCACCACCGCGACGTGACCGGGCAGCAGCGAATCCGCGAACAACGTCATCAACTGCTCCGATCCGAGTTGACCAAGAGTGGGTCCACCTTGTTCCCGTCGTTCCCCGCCTGTCCGCAGGGACCCTTGGCCGCTCAACATCCGCTTCGGGACGTCTGACGAAAACGCTCTTTTCGTAAGTTTGGCAAAGAAATAGGTTCGGGCACAACTGTCTTGATATGGCTACAGGGAGTGATAGATGGCTGGTTGACTGGCCGCGAGATCGGAGCTGTCATCGCGCATATGGCCCCTGGCTTCGCTGTGTGACCACCGTTGGGGTGTGACGTCGAGCTGACCGTGCCCAGTCTCGTCGCCGTGCTCGGCGCTGGGTCGGCCCCCGAGCCGACCATCCGGTGTGGCGGCCTTCGCGCTTCCACTCCAGCTGGCGCGCCGGCACGGCCCACCGACACGCTCGGCCCGCCGGGAGCGGGCGAACCGTACAGGTAGTCCGTCGAGTGACGTCAGGCTCCGATCAGATGTAGTCCTGTCCACAGTCCGATGACCGCGGCGATGAGCGTGGCGGGCACGGTTCGCATGCCGAGTCCCACGAACTCGCCGAGGGCGGGTTCGTGGTCGTGCTCGCGCAGGACGCGCCGCCACAGCAGGGTCGCCAACGATCCGACGTAGGTGAGGTTCGGCCCGATGTTCACGCCGATCAAGGTGGCCAGCAGCTCTGGCGGAGAAGGCCAGCAGGTGGGCGGGTGTCTCGGTCGGGGCATCGGCACCGCCACCAACGAACCTGCTGGTTTATTCAGGCGGCGAGGGTGAAGTCGAGCCGGGCGAGGTGAGTAGTGCGGGTGCGGTCGAGGGGCTTGCCGGTCCAGTAGGCATCGAGCCGGATCATGTCGATCGCGGTTGCGGCAACGTTGTGCTCGAGGGCTGTCTTCGGTAAGCCCACGTAGCGGGCGGTACGGATACCGGCGACGTGGGTGGTCTGGCGCATGGTGCCCTCGACGCCGGCCCGGGCGGCGTAGCGGCGTTTCCACGTGTCGGTCGTCTGCTCGGCCCGCGCCGCGGCCAGGGCCTCGTGCAGGTCGCGGTCCCGGATGGTGATCTGCCGGCGGGTGCCCTTCGTGCACAGTTCACGTGCCGGGCAGGGACCACAGTCCGCCTTCGCCCAGGTCACCACGATCGCGTCGGTCTCCCGCGGGCGGCACGGGGTCCACGACGCGCTGGCCACGCCCTGGGGGCAGGTGCCGCGCCGCTGGTCGAAGTCGAACGAGAACGCCGCCTTGTCATAGCCCTGCCCGGCCCTGGCCTGGGCCGACTGGTCGAGCAGGACCGGGGTGACCAGCGTGACCCCATAGGACCGGGCGGAGCGGACGATCTGCTCGGCGCTGGGGTAGCCGGAGTCGAGCAGGTGCTCGGCCGGCAGCAGCTCGTTACGCTCCAGCCCGGCGTGGATCTCCTGCAGCGCGGCGGCATCGGGAGTGGTCGCCACGGTGGTCAGCACCCCGGTGATCAGGTTTGGGAGATCTCCACGCCCGGTACCCGCCGTCGCCGCGGTGACGGTCGCTGTCGCGGGGTCGGCAGGGTCGGCGCAGGTCTCGGTGACGTGGACCTTGTAACCGTCCCAGCCATGTTCGCGTTTGACGCTGTGGCGGGCATCGAGGTCGTAGGGGGAGATCAGGCGGTCTCTGCCAGGCGGGAGACCGTCCCCGCCCTCGGACTCGCTCTCCCGCCGCCGTACCACCTCCGTCCCGGTGGCCGTGGTGTACCGGTAGAACTGCTGGATCCAGATCCGGCGCAGGGCGTCGACGGCGGGGATCTCCCGCAGCCACGGCGGGGCGGCGGGCGCGTGGACCTGCTCGAGCAGGTGGTAGCCGTCACGACCGTATTCGATCATGAGGGTCTTGCGTCTTGCCTCGGACGCGGGCAGGCGCCAGTTGTCGACCCGCGCCCCGTAGCGCTGCTGCCAGGACGGGTCGATCACCCCGGTCAGCCACTGCGGGGCGGCGCTGGCCAACGCCTCGAGCGCGGCGCGCAGCGCCTCCCCGGCCAGTTCGAGCCGGCACAGGTGCCGGATCGCCCCGAGGACGTGGGTGGAGTCGGTGCGCGCCCGCCCACCCGCCTTCACCAGGCCCTCGGCGGCCAGCCGTTCAAGCAGCGCGTCCAGGGCGAGGGTCGCCAGCTCCCCCTCGACGAGCCGGCCACGGAACTCGGACAGGACGCTGGCGTCGAACCCGGAGTCGTCGAGCCCGAGACCGAGGGCGTACTTCCAGGACACCCGGTCGCGCACCGCCTCCGCGGCCTGCCGGTCCGTGAGGTTCTCCGAGAACTGCAGCACCGTGACCATCATCAACTGGCCCGGGGAGATCCCCGGACGGCCCCGCACCCCGAACGCCGCGGTGAACCGCTCGTCCTCATACACCGCGCCGAGCTCGTCGCGGATGCGCATCGCCAGGTTCCCCTTCGGGAACGCGGCACGGGCAACCTGCGCGGTCAGCGCGGGAACCTCCGGCCAGGGCATCGGGTGCAGGGACACGTGCGCCATCATCCCGGACACCAGACGATCAGACGTCCCGCCCGGCGCCGCGGGACGCCGCCGCGCAACGTCAGCCAAACACCTCGGCAGCACCACCGACACGATCAAGCCCGGCCAGCGGCACCCGCAGACACCTCACCCTCGCAACCCGAATAAACCAGCAGGGTCACCAACCACCCCAAAACCCACTGACTGCACGCCCATCGCACTCCCCCGAAGGTCACACACCGTCACCAGTCAGGAATTCTCAAGCACCTTCTGACAGTTCGAACAGCACGTCGCCCCGCGCGGTCAGGCAGCTATGGAAATCTTGGCGGAACGCCCAGCGCGGTGGCCAGCAGACCGGCCGCGCGGGACGCCGTACTGGTCGCCCCGCCGCCCGCGCGGTGCGAAGTCGCAGGTCAGCCGGCTACCTGGGCGTGACCCCTGAATGGACACTCCTCGACGTAGTCCCGGACCGCGCGGTCGATGGTGCGCAGGGCCTGGCAGAGCGGGTGGCTGGTCGGCGGCGAGCAGAGTGGACTACTAGACATAGCCAGGTACCTGGCTTAGCTTGTATCCATGGCGCCGACACATGATCCCCAGCTTCTGAAGGGCGTCCTGTCGCTGCTGCTGCTGCGGCTGCTCGCGGAGCGCGAGTCCTACGGCTACGAGATCGTCCAGCGGCTGCGCGAGCTCGGGCTGTCGGACATCAGCGAAGGCAGCGTGTATCCGGCGCTGGCCCGCCTGGAACGCGAGGGCCGGTTGGAGACACGCCTGGTCGCCTCCCGGTCCGGCCCGGCCCGCAAGTACTACCGGCCGACCGCGGCCGGCGCCCAGGCCCTCGCGGAAGGCACCGCGAGCTGGCTGTCCTTGGCCGCGGTGGTGCATCCCGCGCTTGTCCGACGGCTCCCCGATCCATCCACCTCAACGGAGGAGACCTGACATGGCGACGCCACGGAGCGCTCTCGACCGGCTGCGCATCGAACGCGCGGTGTGGGCGGTGGACGCCCGGCTAGGGGACCTGCCGCGCAGGTCCCGGGTCTCCAGGCGCCGGGAGCTGCGCGACAACCTGCTGGCCGCGTCCGAGGACGTCGGGGCCCGTCAGGCCGTACGTCAGCTCGGTGACCTGCGCATCCTCGCGGCCGGCTATGTCGCCGCGGAGTACGGCGAGCTGTCACGGCGGCCGTCCTGGACGGCAGCCGTCGCCACCCTCTTCCTCATCGAGGCCGCCATGACGCTGCTCGAGTACGTCGGACGGACCGGGTTCGACTCCGGGATCACCTCGGCCACCCCGCACGCCACCGGCACCTTCCGCTGGGCCGGGTTCCCCTATCTCATCAGCGACGAGACATTCACCTACCTGAACGGAACACATACCTCCGTCGGTGGTGCCTGGACCCCGCTGGTCTACGTGCTCATGTTCGCCGGGGCCTTCGTCGCCGGGCGCATGTGGCGGCTGATACCCGCCTGGCGGCGGCAGCGCAGCCAGGCCCGACCGGCCGTCGCCTGGGAGGAAGGAAACGGCGACCGGGCCTGAGACGAGGCCGGAGACAGCCGAGACCGAACAGCAAGGAACCGGAGCGGGCAAGGCCCATCACCCGAGGAGTTCCGTTCAGACCCCGTACCTCACCGCGGCGGCGACCGGCGGCCGGGGCGATGCCTCGTTCCTCCTCGCGTCGAGCGCGAACAACCACCCGCCGCAGGAACCGCGGCCTCAGCACCCTCCGCCATCTCGAGCGATAGCCATGCACCGCGGCCGTCAGTCGACCTGGCCTTCTGGCCCTGTCACACCGGCGAAACCGTTGGAGATCGCAATGAAAATGACGACGAACGCGACGTCGCATGCATTCCATGGGCTCGCGGAACCCGCGCCCGGCAGGTCGCGCCGCCCGCCGGGCGCGCGCGGCCCATACCGGCCGCGCCGGCGCAAGGCCGCTGGCGCCGCCCGCCCGGCCGCCACCTTCCTCACGACCGTGGTCCTGGTCTCGTCCCTGCTGGCGGGGGCTGTGCCAGCCCTGGCCGGCACCGCGGCGCCTCGGGTCACCGAGGCGGACACGTCCTCACCGAGCAGCCCCGAGCTCAGGACGCTGCTGAACGGCGTCATCGCCGCCAGCGTCCCCGGCGCCCTGGTCCGGGTGCAGGACCACGACCGGATCCGCCAGGCCGCCGCGGGGACGGCGGACCTGGCCACGGGCGCACCGCTGCGCCCGCAGGCCCGGGTGCGGGTGGGCAGCGTGTCGAAGACATTCGTTGCGACCGTCGTGCTCCAGCTCGTCGGGGAGGGTCGCCTCGCCCTCGACCGGCCCGTGGACCACTGGCTGCCGGGCCTGCTGCACGACGGAACGAAGATCACCGTCCGGCAGCTGCTCAACCACACCAGCGGCCTGTTCGACTACACAGCCGACCCCGGGCTCCTGGCGGGCGTCGTCCAGAACCGGCGCTTCGACCCGACGGAGCTCGTGGCCATCGCCGAGACCCACCCGGGCTCGTTCGCGCCCGGGACTGCCTGGGAGTACTCCAACACCAACTACATCGTCGCCGGACTGCTCGTCCAGGCGGTCACCCGTCATCCGCTGGGCGAGGAGCTGCAACGCCGGATCTTCACGCCGCTGGGCCTGGCCGACACGTCGTTCCCGACCGGCACCGGGGACCTGGCCGGCTACCACGCCCACGGGTACGTGCCGCCCGACCTGGTCCCCGGGTCTGGTGGAAGGCCAGTCGACGTGACCGGGCTGAACCCCTCGCACGCCTGGGCCTCCGGCGCGGTCGTCTCCACTGCCAAGGACATCTCCCGCTTCTACCGGTCCCTGATGGGCGGCAACCTGCTCAGCGCCCGGATGCTCCAGCAGATGAAGACCACCACCGCGGAGAGTCCCACCGACCCGGACTTCCGCTACGGCCTCGGGATCGAACGGGTACAGGACCGCTGCGGTGTGAACTGGGGCCACGGCGGCGCCATCTTCGGGTACGAGACCATGGCCTACTGGAACGAGAGCACCGGCCGAACGGTCGTCATGGCCAGCACCATCCACCCCGCCCCCGCGGCCGCCGGGACCGCCCTTGCGGCGGCAGCCGACCGCGCCCTGTGCGGGGAACCTCGTCCCTGACACGGGGCTTGAGGATCGGAACGAAAATTGGCCGCAAGCGGTGACCGCCCCCGGTGTCGCTGCCTGCTGGCTGGGCTGTGGGCCAGGTGGTCAGTCGGCTTTGGTCGGCTGGACGAAGTCGCTCAGCAGGCCGATCAGCGCCGCCTGGTCGTGGGGAGGCATGTGGGCCAGTAGCTGGGTGGCCACGATCCCTGCCGTGCGGCGCGCCTCAGCCAGTGCCCTGGTGCCTTCATCAGTCAGAGTGACGGCGTGGCTCCGGCGGTCTCGGGGGGCGGGATCGCGGCGCACTAGGCGCTTGGCTTCGAGGTCGTCGATGAGGCGGACCATTGAGGCCTTGTCGCTGCCGATCAGCTCGACGAGCTCTCGCTGGCTACGCGGGTGGTGATCAAGGTTATTCAGCACGGCGAAGTGCCGGCCTTCGATCGACAGGGGCTCCAGCGCGGCACTGAATGCCTGGGCGGCCCGCACATGCGCGCGGCGTAGCAGAAGCCCGATCTCGGCTCCCGACTCCGGATCGGGGGCCCGCCGGGCCTCACCGCGGGTGTCCTCACTCATCGTGAACCGATGATAAGCATGGCGAGATAGTTCCAGATGGAACGGTTTCATATGGCACTATCTATCCATGACCATCAAGACTTCATCGGTGCGGTGGGCGCGGTGGCTGCTCCGCGTCGCTGTCACCTGTGAGGCGCTGCTCGCGGTTGGGCAGGCGATCCTGATGGGTGGCTTCCTGCAGGGGCACTACCCTCTGCTGGCGGCACACCAGGTGAACGCGACCTTCACCGGGATCGCGGCGATGCCCATGACCGCCGCGGCGGTCCTGCAGTGGCGTCCGCGGCGGTGGGCAACTCCGGGGCAGGGGCAGGTGGTCGATCGCCAGATGTGGTCACCGCGGGTGCTCGGGCTGGCTGGCGGATGGGGGCTGGCGGTACTCGTCCGGCGGTCGACGCGGTCTTCGATCCTGTTCCAGCGTGCTGCCAGGGCCTGCTCGTATGCCCGATAGGTCCGAGGCATGTCCGCCTCGGTGGAGTTTCGCGGGAAGTGGACCACGCGTGCGAGAAAACGCCCTGCGAGGGACAGGGCCAAGGGCAGGCCATCGAGTCGGCGGCCGAGCGCTGCGGCCTCGGCGGTCGTTCCAGCCCCAGGTCCCGCTAGTCCCGAGCTGGCCCAGGCCAAGGCGCGGGGTGCTACGCCAGGTCGGCGCCGTCTACCAGTACCGTCACATCGAGCTCCAGCGCCGGCTCGCGAACCGGTAGGCAGACACGAACGCCCTCTGGGACCCGCGGGGGTGCCCGGCCCTGAGCAAGGTGGGAGGCTTCGGAGTTGACCGGCGCACGACGCCTGCGACGACCGGGGCTGCGGGGCCGGCTTCTTGCCGCCTGCACCAGGCCACCGAGGGGCTCTCCACCCCGCCACGCCGGGGGTAACACGGGATCAGCGCATTCGCCGGTCGAACAGCCATCTGTCATGAGGTGAGCTGGCCTCGGGCGATGAGTTGGTGGAGCAGGGGCCGCAGCGTGGTGGGGATCTGCGGCTCGTAGAGGGTGGTGGAGCGCTGTTTCGCTGTCCGCCGCTGCGATGTTCCTCGAGCCCAGGTCACATCTCGTTAAGAAGAGCCTTGAGCTCGGCGGGACCGAGACGGGCCGCCGGGTCCGCGACGCCGGCACCGGTGAAGGTGAGGCCTTCGGCCTCGAGGACCTGCTGGGGGGTGTCGGTCCTGGTGGGGTCGGTCCAGGCGAAGCCCTTCGCGACCTTGCCGTCGGCGTTCAGGACCCGCCAGGCGTGGACGCAGGACGAGCAACCGGCGATGTGCTGGCCAATCGGGAGGGCTTTGGTGCCGATCACCTGGGCCAGATCGCCGTAGGTGGTCCAGCGGCCCGGCGGGAGGACACCGAGGTAGGCGTGCAGGTCCGACCAGTCGCGCGTGGTCTTGCCGGGCACGGTCTCGGCGAGGTCGGCGAGGCTGTGCCCGGACTCGTCCTCCCACCAGGCCGTGCCCCGCACCGATGCGGGCGCGGCGCCGGTGGCCTGGGTGAGGATGTGGCGGACCAGGGTGCTGGGCAACCAGGCGGCGCCGTCGGCCTCCCAGCGCAGCGGGCCGGCCGGATCGGTGCGCCAGACGGCCCGGCCGCGGCTGGGCTGCGCCTCGACCCAGTCCTGCAGCTGCGACCTCTGCGCGGCGCTGGCAGCCGAGAACGCGAGCCGCAGCGGCTGGCCGTCGGCGAGGGTGCCGGCGTCGAGAAGGCGCCGCACCGCGGACGCGGCGCGGGCCTTCTGCTCGACCTTCTGGTTGATCCGCTGCGCGTCATCGCGGACGGTCGGGCTTAGCATGAAGTCCTCGGCACCCGGCGTGGGCCACACCGGGTTGAAGCCCACGTAGATCTCCCCGTCCGAGCGCCAGGCGGTCACCTGGACGAGTTCGACGCGCAGGTCGAACTGAGACAGCCAGACCGCGGTGTTCGTGACCTGCTTGGGGAACCCACCGGCGAGCAGCATGATCCGCGGCTTGCGCAGCAGCTCCGGGTCGACCTCCCCGCCGACGTGGTCATCGATGAGCGCCCGGGCCGCGGCCAGGTCGGTCGGTGTCCCGCGGCGGGTACGCCAGGTCGCGAGCGCGTCGGCGAGCGTGTCCACGGTGAACCCGGAGACCATCGCCGCGTAGGTGATCGCCTGCAGATGGGTGTCACCCGGCGCCACGTCTCGCTTGAGCTCGACGACGACCAGCCGCCCGGAGGAGTCCAGGCCGAGGACGTCGAGGCGGTCACGGGCCCGGACGCCGTCGTTGCCCGTCCACTGGTCGTACTCGCTGGTGACGACGAGAACGTCCTCACCGAGCACCGCGGAGTTCGCGAGCACCCACTCCTGCAGATGGCTGCGCTCCCCCAGCCCGGCCTCGGTCAACGACACCTCTACCAGCCTGTTCGCCATCGCCCCGTCGACCCTGAACATCAGCGTCATCGTCACCCCGTCGCCCGTCGTGGACCCTGACCGGTTCGCGAGGATACGACCGGTGCCGTCATCTTTCTACGGGGTGATCTCTGGGAGGTTTGAGAGCCGGGACCGCGACCCGCGGCGGGGCGCCAGGTCGCGGTAGCGAGCGGCGGCGGCGCGCGGGGCAGGCCACAGGTGTACACCCATATCTATCGATATAGCTCTTATCGGCTGTAATTGCACATCAGTATAGAATGGGCGGATAAGCTAACGGTAACGGCGGGTGTTGCCCAAACTGCTTACCCGATCCCGGTCAACGGAATAGCATATCGGAAAATGGGAGCGGATCCGGGCTGAAACAATCCGCGATCGAGGCGGATTTTATGGCTGCTGGATTCTGGTTATGGAGAAGGCGACCCCTGTTCATGTCAGGAGCCGCCCTGGCGCGTGTTCACATGCGCCGGTAACCCGAAAAATTCCTCTCTGCCGTGGCCGCCGGTGGCCGTGGCTTGGGTTCGGACGGGGTTTGGATGAGCGACCGGGTACTCGCAAAGCAGTTCGCTGAAGATGCTGGCACCGCGTTCGTCGCGGTCATCAGACAGCAGGGCCGGCCCGTCGGGCTCCAGGAGATCAGGAGTATCCTCATCGACGCCGGGGTCCGACTCGAGGACGTCAATCGCCAGTGGGCGCGGGTGCGTGGCCTGCTCAAGGAGCACCCGAACATCTCCAAGCCGAAGCCCACCAGCTACGAGTGGTCGCCCGTGGCGCGCTCGTCGCAGACGTCGCTGGCGGAGCTCTCGAAGAAGGCCCGCCGCACGCGGGCGCCCGGTTGGCTGGTCCAAGCCCACGTCGACAACATCGCCGACAGCCTGGCGCGGGCCGAGACCACCGGTCCCCGCGCCCAGATCGGCTGGACCGAACAACGAGAACGAGAGAAGGCCGTTCTCGTTGCGGATCTGGTGGGCGGGTCCGAGCTGCTCGTCGCGGAGGGCCGTTCAGCGTCGGGCGTCGTGGACTGGCTGCTGGAGGAGGCCGCCCGCCGCCGGGTGCGGCCGACGGAGCGGGTTGGCGAGCAGGTCTTGTTCAACCGGGACCGCCACGACGCGGTCGGCACGAACCACCCCCGCCCCGGCCAGGAGGTCCGAGTCGTGCGCTCCGGCTTCTCCTGGTACGGCGGCGGCCACGAGGTGGTGCTAGCCAAAGCCCTTGTCACCTGAGCGGTGGCGTTCAGTGCCATCTGACGGCGTACGGACGGGGTGGGAGAGAAGAACGTGCGCACGGAGCGCATCAAAAAGCCGCTTGTTCGGTCCGGCGGCATCACGGTCCGGGACCTGTTCAACGGGCGGATATACCGGCTCGACTCCTTCCAACGCAGCTACGCGTGGGAGAAACCGCAGATCGAGAAACTCGTCAACGATCTCGCCGAAAAGTTTCAACGGCAATGGGACCCGACCGACAACTACGACGATGTAGACGCCTACGACCCCTACTTCCTGGGGTCCGTCATCACCTACCGGATAGACGGGCAGATCTACCTGGCCGATGGCCAGCAGCGGGTCATCTCCCTGCTCCTGTTGCTGATCCAGCTCTACCGGGCTGCTCAGCGGCGCGACGATACCGCCGATCTGGGCGCGGGGCTGCGCATGCTCATACGCGGCGGCCAGTCACGCGAGGGGATCTTCGCCGTGTACGTCGAGAGCTACGAGCCATGCTTCACCGCTCTGCTCAATGGGCGAGAGTTCAGCATCGACGCGGGGGCTCCCGACCTGCGCCGAGTCTGGAACGCCTCCGAGTACGTCCTCGACGCCTTCCCGCCGGTGATCATCGATCGGGCGTTGCCTGACTTCATCCACTGGTTGCTCCACCGGGTCTGCCTGGTGGAGATGGAGGCCGCGGATCGGACGGAGGGCAACGAGATGTTCTCCACGATCAACGACCGGGGTGTCCGGCTCACCCCACTCGACCATCTCAAGAACTACCTGTTCACCGATGCCCGCGACGACCAGGACAAGCTCGACCACCGGTGGCGATCCATGGTCACCGTCCTGGAAGCGGTGGACCGCAACGGCCCACTCGAGTTCGTCCGCGCGGTCCTGCACGCGCGGTACTTCGACCTCGACCGTTCCGCGGAGTCCGCGCGCGCCCTCGAGGAGACCCCCCACGAGTGGCTTCTCACCCATGAGAAAGCCCTCTGGCCAGGCCAGAAGAAGGGCGCGCCGGCAACACTCTTCACCGAATGGCTCGATCCCCTGCACGGCCCGTACACGGACCTGCTACGAGCGGCGGGCGAGTACCGCGAGGGGCTCGAGGCGATCTGGTTCAACGCCCGCAACGGAGTGACCCGGCAGTTCGACCTCACCCTGGCCGCCGCCCGTCCAGAGGACAGTGATAGCACTTTCCGGGCCAAGGCCCGGCTGGTGGCCCGCTTCGTCGACCTGTTCGTCGTCAGCCGCGGCCTGAGTGGACGGCCCTACGGCGGCCCCGAACTCGCCGAAGAAACCGGCCCGCTGCTCCCCCAGGTCCGCGAGTCCCGCACCCTGGAATCCCTCAGTCGGGTCCTCGGTGCGGCCGCCGCCGGCTGGTACGACAGCTTCGGCGACATCCCGGTGCTGCAGTACCGCGAGGGCGCCAACCGGCACTTCGTCCTCTACTTCCTCGCCCGGCTCACCGCCTGGCTGGACAAGGGCGCGGAGCGCCACGAGAGGGCGGACCGACTGCTGCGCCTTCGGGAGGATGGCAGGCGCCCCTACGAGATCGAACATTTGTTCACCAAGAAGTCTGGGGTCTACGACAGCGGGATCCTGACCGAGGAGGAGTTCCGGCAGATCCGCGGCAAGCTCGGCGGCCTGGTCCTGCTGGACGGCGAGGAGAACGCCAGCCTCGGCGGCAAGCCCCTGGCGGAGAAGCTGGTGGACTACGCCCGCTTCAACTGGCTCGCCGCCTCGATCTCTCCAGGCAGCTACGGGAAGGGCAGGGCGAACGTCAAGTTCCGGAGGTTCATCCAGGCCGAGCAGCTCCAGGATCTGTTCACCCCCTACCAGGCCGGGTCGCCCGTCGGCGCCTACATCGACTCACGGGCGAAGCTCTACCGGACGATGGCCGAACATATCTGGAGACCCGAGGAGCTGGGGCTGACCGTCCCCGGTGGATTCTCGGGACTGGACGATGCGAAGCCCGTTGAGCGTGTGGAGAAAGGCAAAACCAGAACGAAGCACCCAACGAGCATCGCTGACCTCCTGAACGCCGGCGTTCTTGTTCCAGATGAGGGTCTGGTGGGGCGCCGAGGCGGTACGGAGTTCAAGGCGACCATCCTGGCTAGCGGACGAATCCGGACGTCATCCGGCGTGTTCGGGAGCCCCACCGGCGCCGCCAAGGCGGTCAGGAACGCCCAGAGCGAGAACGGCTGGACCTTCTGGACCGTCACCCGCAAGAACCAGACCCTGGACACGCTGCGCCAGCGCTACCAGGCCCCGTCCTGACCGCAGGGCGCCGCGGCGCCACCCGAGCCCTCGCGCTGTACGAGGTCGCCGCCATGATCCGCAGGCGACAGTCGGCGAGAGAGACGCAGCAGGTCTGCTGCGCTCACCGCCAGTCCTGCGCGTTCCCGTCGGGAACTGACGTGAGAAGTGGATCGTCGATGTTGGTGTAGTCCTCGGTGTCTGGGCTGTGAGCCCGACGCGGGGGGCCACTGCACAAAGGAGCCCTCTCTCGGGGCTCGTGCTGGGCGCCCGGCTCCCCCCGTGCCAGCGGCGCCACAGCATGGGGCTCGGGTCCATGCCGCAGGCCGGTACGGGGTTCTGGAGGAGCAGTGGGAACCCTCTGCGTCTGGCATGAGCTGGGGCTGACCGAAGAACAGGAGCGGCTGATCCGAGTGATCATCTGGGTGGTGGTAGTCCTCGTCATCCGGGATCCGCGCCTGCTCGGCTGGTAGCTCCGGCCACAGCGCGACACCACGGCCCCTGCCGCCTCAAGGCGGCAGGGGCTCTCGACCATTTCGGGCTGCCGAACACGGGCAGCTGGTGCAGGAACTGCTCGTGAGCGAACTCGACAAGAACTGATCGCGAACAGAGTGCCCCTCCTGTTGCATCCACCGAGGGCTGGCGGGCACTGGGCGTGGACCCGCCTCGTCGCCGGGTGGGGACGTGCGCCATGCCCCCCACCCGGCTGGTCGAGCTGACGTGCGGGTTCTTGCCTCCCGGTCGAAGACGGGCGGGCAGAATCCGATGTCATGTCACGTCGGCACATCACCCTGTTCACCCTGGTTGCGGCACTGTCCCTGTCGGCCTGCACCTCCACCTCCGCCGGCGCGTCGCAGCCTGCGGGCGGCGGCGGGACGGCCGCGCCGTTGGCCGTGTCCACCGACTACCCGAGCCGCTGCCAGGCCCCAGCTACCGGACCCGGTGTGCACGCCTGGGGCGACCAACCCGGCGGTGACGCAGGCGACCTCAGCACCACGATCTGCAAGTCCGGATGGACGGCGACGATCCGCCCCTCGACCTCCGTCACCAACAAGATCAAAACCGAGGCGATCGCCGCCTACGGGGACTACGCCGGCGCGGCCCCCGGCAACTACGAGCTGGACCACCTGATCTCCCTTGAGCTCGGTGGAGCCCCGGACGCGATCGCGAACCTGTGGCCGGAGAAGGGGCTGCACAACGCCAAGGACCCGGTCGAGAACGCGGCCAAGCGGGCCGTGTGTGCCCACACGATGACCTTGGCTGACGCGCAGCACGCGATCGCGACCAACTGGATCGCGCTCGGCCACCGCCTCGGCGTCACCGGCATCCCGGCCTCCTGAGCGGCTGGGCACCTCGGCCGGCGAGTCGCTGCGCCCGGACACCGCCCACTCCGAGCGGGCCTGGCGACGGCGCACCACCCGGGCGTTCGTCCGGCGCGCGCCCGCTGCCCACCGAGATCGCCCGGTCGATCGCCCTGCACACCGAGGGCGGCGGTCTGTTTCCGCACCGCGCTGGCGATGCTCAACGCCCCTGGTGTGCTGCACAACGAGGTGATCCCCACCCGGGCTATGGCGCTTACGGACCGTGGCTAATGACTACGGAAGGCGATCTTTCAATTACCCGACAACCCGCCTGTTTCGGTTGATGTCCTTACCGATACCGTGCATCCTCATCACGCAGACGAACCACCAGCCGGGGGCGCACGCATGGCACGGGCCATGAAGACGCCAGTCGAGTTCGAGGAAGGGTTGGCAGGAAGGTGCGAAAGGCGGCATAATGGAAACTGTCTATAAAATCGGGAACGCTCCATGTACGCAGCTCTCGCAACTCGGCGACAGGGCGCGGCGACCAGGAACAAGGGTGGTGAGAGGAACGGACCCGAGACCCGCCGAGGCGTATGTCCTCTTCCGCCGGTGTCATGCGCTCCCCCCAGGTTGGCGCTTGTGCGTTATCCCCTCGTTAGCAGGGATCGTCTAGCACTCGACGTCGGACTGTCGGTGTTTCGCGATTTTTGGCTTAGCAGCTACCGCGGCAAACGGCGGATTTTCTGCGGTAACAGCCACGGTGACCTGCGTGGACGCGGGGGCTGGACGGGGCCGACTCCGGGTGCTTTTCTGCGATAGAGGCGGAGGGGGGCTGCCATGGGTGTGGTGCGGACGATGGCGCGGCAGGCCGAAGCGCCGACCGTGGCCGAGGCGGTCGCGGCGTTCCTCGCGACGCTGGATCATCCGGAGACGGCGGGTACTCGGCGAGTGTACGCCTCGACGTTGCGCCAGCTGCGCGAGCACCTCGGGGCTGAGGTGCTGGTCGCGGTGCTCGACGAGCCGGAAACGGCGAGCACGGTGGCCGGCTGGTTCGTCGGCCGGTGGGGGCCGGCGGCGCCGGCGACGTTCAACCGCAATCTCGACGCGATCCGCTCGGCGGCGGGCTACTGGCGTGACCAGGGCTGGATCGTCGGCGACCCGACCCGGGCGATCCGCCGCCGTGGCCGCGCGCCCGACCGCACGCGAGCGCTGTCCCGTGCTGTCGTGGAGGAGCTGCTCGGCCGGGAGGACCTCGGGCTGCGGGAGCGGGTGCTGTGGCGGATGTTGTACGAGACCGCCGCCCGTGCCAGCGAGGTCCTGGCCCTCGACGTCGATACCTTCACGAGCACCTGCTCCGGCGTGGTGTTCGCCTCGACCGCGTCCTCCACGAGGCCCTCACCGCCGGCCCCGACTCCCTGCACCTGGCCCTCGTCCCCTGTCGCACACGACCGCCAGCAGATACACGGCCATCGCCCAAAACCTCCTCGACGACCAGCCCATGCGCTGATCGGATCAGGGCATGACGGACCGATTCGACGACCTGGTCGCCGAGGCCGAGGCGGCACCCGTGGATGGCTGGGACTTCTCCTGGCTGGACGGCCGCGCCAGTGAGCAGCGCCCCTCCTGGCGATACGCGCACACGATGGGCAAGCGCATGGCCCACGCCGCGGTCGGACTGGACATCCAGACCGGCGGCGGGGAGGTTCTCGCCGACGTGCCCCAACTGGCGGCCAGGACAGCGGCGACCGAGTCCTGGCAGCCGAACCTCGCGCGAGCCGCTACCCTGCTGCGGCCCCGCGGGGTCACGGTCGTGGCCGCGAATGACAGCGAGGGGCTGCCGTTCGCCGACAACACGTTCGATCTCGTCGTCAGCCGCCATCCCGTGACCACCTGCTGGGACGAGATCAGCCGCGTGCTCGCGCCGGGCGGGACCTACTTCTCCCAGCAGATCGGTCCGGCGTCCGTCTTCGAGCTGGTCGAGTTCTTCCTCGGGCCCCAGACCGCCGAGACACGCCGCCGCCATCCCGACGACGCCAGAGCCGCCGCCGAAGCCGCCGGGCTCCACGTCGTCGACCTGCGGATGGAGTCCCTCCACACCGAGTCCGCGACATCGGCGCAGTGATCTACTTCCTCCGGAAAGTGATCTGGATCGTCCCGGGCTTCACCGTCGCTCGCGCGCGCTACACCGCCTCCCACGCCACCCACCCTCCGATGGTCACGCCCAGTAACCATTGGATAGGTAGATGTAACAAGCCTGCATTGCTGGCGTAGCGGCGGGTACATTATTGCAGGTGACCATCTGAGGAATCCTGGCATCTGTCCGACCGGGCGGCGTGCCTCTGATCCTTGACTGGCGGGTGACCTCATGGCCGATATTGTGGCGCTGGCAGCGTCCGTGGACGACTTTCCCAGCATGTCGGAAACGGACGCAATGTTGGCGGAGCTACGCAGGCTGCCGCG
>Ga0207710_10000545_pt1 | contig 22636 bp, 18 predicted proteins | sample KBSS24metaG_FD_184400 | JGI IMG/M metagenome (GOLD analysis project Ga0207710, IMG submission 184400) | Switchgrass rhizosphere microbial communities from Kellogg Biological Station, Michigan, USA - KBS S2-4 metaG (SPAdes) (version 2) | ecosystem: Host-associated > Plants > Roots > Rhizosphere...
TTCATCACCTCACGCACTGGAAAGACGGTGGCGAGCACTCGCTTCAGAACTGTATTCTAGTGTGTTCCGCCCATCATGATTTTATACATTATGAAAACTGGCTCGCGCGGATTGGTGACGCCGGGATTGTCGAATGGCGACCGCCGCTCGCCTGGGGCGACCGACCGTGGCGAACAAACCGGATCCGGACGGCGCACGACCCTTACGCGGCGTACGCCGCGGCGGCGGCCTGACCCACCGAACCGACCAGACCAGTCGGAACACCTCCGTCAGACCGCCGCCATTCACGGCCGGAACCACTGGCCGCAAGCGAGACATTCACACGCCGACTCGCGGCAATCTGTGAAGTTATCCTGCCAGACGTGAGACGAAAGAGGGTGCGCAGTGTTCTCATTCGCGATCGGACCGCGCGCGGGCGGAGCCTGGCCGGCTGGCGCGCCGGGCGTCCTGGCGCTGCCGTCGGGACGCATGGTCCGGGGCCGGGGGCTGCGCCACCCCACGCCGGCCGGTCCGGAGCCGGACTACGGCGTCTACCTGCTCGGCCACCAGCCGCCGGAGGTCGGCTGGGAGAGCCGCTGGGTGCGCTGGCCGGACTTCCGGCTCCCGGCCGACCGGTCGGACGCCGCCGCGGCGCTGCGCGAGGTGTGGGAACGGGCGCCCGGCGAACGGGTCGAGATCGCCTGCGCCGGCGGCCTCGGCCGGACCGGCACCGCGCTGGCCTGGCTGGCCGTCCTGGACGGCGTCGCGCCGGGTGAGGCCGTCGCCTACGTCCGCGCTCACTACGCGCCCCGCGCGGTCGAGACGCCGTGGCAGCGCCGGTTCGTCGCTCGCCTCCCGCCGGGGACCGGTTAGGCGCCGATCGCGGCCAGGACCGGGCCGGCCAGCTCGGGCCGGCAGATGAGCAGGTCGGGCAGGTACGGGTTGGCCGCGTTGTACCGCAACGGCGAACCGTCCAGCCGGGAGACGTGCAGGCCGGCGGCCGCGGCGACGGCGACCGGCGCGCACGAGTCCCACTCGTACTGGCCGCCCGCGTGGGCGTAGACGTCGACTTGGCCCCGCACGACCGCCATCGCCTTCGCACCGGCCGAGCCCATCGGCACCAGCTCGGCCCCGACCGCGTCGACCAGCGCGGCGGCGAAGGCCGGCGGCCGGGTCCGGGAGACCGCCAGCCTCGGCGGAACCGGCGCTCCATCGGGCAGCAGGGCGGGCGGCGGGACGACCGGCGGCACCCCGGTGCCCAGCACCAGCCCGGCGGCCGGCAGCGCGACCGCGCCGATCGCCGCGGTCCCGTCCAGGGCGAGCGCCACGTGGACGGCCCAGTCGTCCCGGCCCGCCTCGCCGTACTCGCGGGTCCCGTCGAGTGGGTCGACGATCCAGACCCGCGACCGGCCGAGGCGGACCTGGTCGTCCATGGCCTCCTCGGACAGGACGGCGTCGCCCGGGCGGGCGTCGGCCAGCAGGCCCAGCAGCAGCTCGTTCGACGCCTTGTCGCCGGCCGCGCCGCCCTGGTCGCGGATGCCGAGTAGCAGCCGCCCGGCCCGCTCGGCCAGCTCGGCCGCCAGCGCGTGGTCGTCCAGCCCGGCCAGCTCCCCGAGCGTCCCGGTGTTCACGCCCGCGCTCACGCCGACGGCGGGGTCAGGATGCCGGCCGTGCGCAGGTGCTCGATGACCTGGCTCGCGCACTCCTCGACCGTCGCGCCCGCGCCCGCCGCCAGGCGCAGCTCGGGATGCTCCGGCGGCTCGTAGGGCGAGTCGATGCCGGTGAAGTTGGCCAGCTTCCCGGCCCGCGCCTTGGCGTAGAGGCCCTTGCGGTCGCGGGACTCGGCCACGGCCAGCGGCGTGTCCACGTGGACCTCGATGAACTCGCCCGGCTCCAGCAGGTCGCGGGCCAGGCGCCGCTCGGCCCGGAACGGCGAGATGAACGAGGCCAGGACGATCAGCCCGGCGTCCACCATCAGCCGGGCGACCTCGGCCACCCGGCGGATGTTCTCGACCCGGTCGGCGTCGGTGAACCCGAGGTCCTTGTTCAGGCCGTGGCGGACGTTGTCGCCGTCGAGCAGGTAGGTGTGGTAGCCCTCGGCGTGCAGCCGCTTCTCGACCAGGTTGGCGATCGTCGACTTCCCGGCGCCGGACAGGCCGGTGAACCACAGCAGGGCCGGGCGTTGCCCCTTCTGGACCGACCGGGCGGCCTTGTTCACCTCGACGGCCTGCACGTGGATGTTGTGCGACCGGCGCAGCGCGAAGTGCAGCATCCCGGCGGCCACCGTGGCCTCCGTGAACCGGTCGATGAGGATGAACGCGCCCATGTCCCGGTTGGCCGTGTACGGGTCGAACGGGATCGCCCGGTCCAGGTTGACGTTGGCCACGCCGATCTCGTTGAGGGACAGCGTCTTCGTCGCCGTGTGCTCGAGGGTGTTGACGTTCACCTTGTACTTCGGCGGGGCCACGGTCATTCCGACCGTCCGGGTGCCGATCTTGGCCAGGTAGGAGCGGCCGGGCAGCATCGCGTCCTCGGCCATCCAGACCAGGTGGCACTCGAACTGGTCGGCCACCTCGGGCGGGTCGGTCGCGGCGGCGATGACGTCGCCCCGGCTGACATCGACCTCGTCGGTCAGGGTGAGCGTCACCGACTGGCCGGCGACGGCCTCGTCCAGGTCGCCGTCGAAGGTGACGATCCGCGCGACCGTGCTCTCCGAGCCCGACGGCAGCACCCGCACCCGGTCGCCGGGCCGGACGCGCCCGCCCACGATCTGCCCGGAGAAGCCGCGGAAGTCCAGGTCGGGCCGGTTCACCCACTGCACCGGCAGGCGCAGCGGCCCGGCGGCCAGCTCGTCGGCGATCTCGACCGACTCCAGGTGGCCGACCAGGGTCGGCCCGTCGTACCAGGGCGTGTTCGGGCTGGCCTCGGTGATGTTGTCGCCGCGCAGCGCCGAGGCCGGGATGGCGGTGATGTCGGTCAGGCCGATCTCGGCGGCGAACGCCCGGTAGTCGGCCTCGATCGCGTCGAAGGTCTCCTGGGAGTAGTCGACGAGGTCGAGCTTGTTCACCACCAGGACGATCGAGCGGATCCCGAGCAGCGAGACCAGGTAGGAGTGGCGCCGGGTCTGGGTCAGCACGCCCTTGCGGGCGTCGACGAGGATGACCGCCAGGTCGGCGGTCGACGCGCCGGTGACCATGTTGCGGGTGTACTGCTCGTGGCCGGGCGTGTCGGCGACGATGAACTTCCGCCGCTCGGTCGAGAAGAACCGGTAGGCGACGTCGATGGTGATGCCCTGCTCGCGCTCGGCGGCCAGGCCGTCGACGAGCAGCGCGAAGTCCAGCTCGCCGCCCTGCGTGCCGACCTTCTTCGAGTCGGCCTCCAGCGCGGCCAGGTGGTCGGCGAAGACGAGCTTCGAGTCGTACAGCAGCCGGCCGATCAGGGTCGACTTGCCGTCGTCGACGCTGCCGCAGGTGATGAAGCGCAGCATCGACTTGGTCTCGTGCGCGCGCAGGTAGGCCTCGATGTCGGTCGCGACGAGGTCGTTGGTCGCGTGCGCCATCAGAAGTACCCCTCCTGCTTCTTCTTCTCCATCGAGCCCGAGGAGTCGTGGTCGATCACCCGGCCCTGGCGCTCCGAGCTGGTGGTCAGCAGCATCTCCTGGATGATCTCCGGGAGGGTCGCGGCCGTGCTCTCGACCGCGCCGGTCAGCGGGTAGCAGCCCAGCGTCCGGAACCGGACGTCGCGCTGGGTCGGGACCTCGCCGTCGCGCAGTGGCATCCGAGCGTCGTCCACCATGATCAGCGCGCCGTCCCGCTCGACGACCGGGCGGGGCGCGGCGAAGTACAGCGGGACGATCGGGATGTTCTCCCGGTAGATGTACTGCCACACGTCGAGCTCGGTCCAGTTCGACAGCGGGAAGACCCGGATGCTCTCGCCCGGGCGCCGGCGGGCGTTGTAGAGATGCCACAGCTCCGGGCGCTGGCGCTTCGGGTCCCAGCGGTGCGCGGCCGAGCGGACGGAGAACACCCGCTCCTTGGCCCGCGACTTCTCCTCGTCGCGCCGGGCACCGCCGAAGGCCAGATCGAAGCCGTGGGCGTCCAGCGCCTGCTTGAGGCCCTCGGTCTTCCACATGTCGGTGTGCATCGCCGAGCCGTGGTCGAAGGGATTGATCCCCTTCTCGATGCAGTCCGGGTTCTGGTGGACGATCAGATCCAGGCTGTGGCGGGCGGCCACGGCGTCGCGGAAGGTGTACATCGCCTGGAACTTCCATGTGGTGTCCACGTGCAGCAGCGGGAAGGGCGGCCGCGACGGGTAGAACGCCTTCAGCGCCAGGTGCAGCATGACCGAGCTGTCCTTGCCCACCGAGTACAGCATGACCGGCCGCTCGCTCTCGGCCGCCGCCTCCCGGATGATCTGGATGCTCTCGGCCTCGAGGCGTTGCAGATGGGTCAGTCCGCTCATCGCTGGGCTCGCCTTTCCTTATGTGACCCCATCGTCAGCGGGGTGGATCACCGGTACCGGGCCTGGCACGGCGGCGGGCGCCGGGACGCGACCGGGGCAGCTCGGAACACACGAACCGCCCCGCCGCGGCCGGCATTCCACCTACCGCTCCACGCGACCCCACCAGCCACCCTGCACGAGGCCACGTCTGCCGGATCATGAGGCTTCGAGGGCCGAGCGTCTTCCCACTGTGTGCTACGTCTCGTTACCCGGACGAAACCGGCGGGACGGCGATCGCCGCGATGACGAGCCCGTTTCCGGCCAGCCACCGGCCGGTGAACGCGGTGATCTCGGTTCCGTCGACGGTGGGGCCGGGCACGAGCAGCCGGGACGTGAACGTCCCGGTCCCGCCCTCGCCGTCGCGCGTTACCGTGATCAGGGCGTCCTCGAAGCCGAGCCAGCGCCCGGCCAGCGGGAACCAAGCCTTGTACGTCGCCTCCTTCGCGCAGAACAGCAGCCGGTCCCAGTGGACCCCACCCGTGCCTGCCGGCAGCTCGGCCAGCCAGCGCCGCTCGTCCGGCAGCGAGACGGCGCCGAGGACCTGGCCAGGCAGCGGCTCGTTCGGCTCGGCGTCGATCCCGAGCGAGGTCAGCTCGGAGCGGCGGGCCACGACGGCGGCGCGGTAGCCGGCGGTGTGTGTCATGCTGCCGATCACGCCGGCCGGCCAGGCCGGCGCGCCCTTGGCGCCGGGCAGGATCGGGCCGGGCGCGACCCCGATGGCGGCCAGGGCTCGGCGGGCGCAGACCCGGGCCATCGTGAACTCGCGCCGGCGCTTGTCGACCGCCCGCGCGACCACCGCCTCCTCTTCCGGGAACAGCGTTGCGTCGGGGTCGTCCGCGAACACCTCGGCCACGGCCGCGCCGGCGGGAACCAGCAGGTCAAGCACGCCGTCCCTCCGCCGGCACCGGGGCGCCGGGCGTGGCGTTTGGCCTGGCGATTGACCTGGTGATTGACCTGGTGATTGACCTTGACCTGGCGTCGGGCGTCATGCGGGCTCCTCGGCGGCGATGGTGGTCTCGTGGTGACAGGCCAGCTCCCCCGGCTCCACCATAGAACGCAAGATCTACGCGGGTCGCCGCCGGACGACCAGGATCGTGGTGTCATCGGTGTTGTCGGGGTCGTGGCACCCGTCGAAGAGAGCATCGGCCCAGCTGGCCGCCACCAGTCCCACCGGACCGGGCCCGGTGGCCAAGCCGCGGCCGGAGTCGGCGCCGGAGCCGGAGCCGGAGCCGGCGCGGTGGGCCGTCGCCAGCGTGCGCAGGCGGGCAAGGCCGGTGTCCGGCGCCTCGCCCCGGCGCTCGACCAGACCGTCGGAGTACAGGACGAGCGCGTCGCCCGGGCCCAGCCGGACCGACGTCTCCAGCGCCGCCAGGTCCGGCGACGGACCGAACGACCAGGCGCCCAGCGGCGGCGCGACGGTGAGCTCCAGCAGGTCCGAGCGGCCGACCCGCATCGTCAGGGGCGGCGGGTGCCCAGCCGAGGCGACCCGGGCCGCGCCGGAGGCCGGGTCGAGCACGACGACGACCGCGGTCGCCAGCGCGTCCGGCATCAGCAGGGAGGTCAGCCGGTCCAGCCGGGCCAGCGCCCGCCCGGGTGAGACCGCCTTGGCGTCACCGGCCGCGTCACCGCCCGCGTCACGGGCCGCGCCGGCGTCCGGGCCCGGATCCGGGTCGGCCGTGACCGGGTCACCGTCGACCAGGTAGGCCCGCAGGGCGTTGCGTAACTGGCCCATCACCCCGGCGGCGGCCAAGCCATGGCCGGCCACGTCGCCGACGACCACGGCCACCTCGCCGCCGGGCAGCGCGAACGCGTCGTACCAGTCGCCGCCGACCTTGCCGCCGGGCGCCGGGCTGTAACGCGCGCCGACGTCGTAGCCGGGCACGTCGGGCAGCTGGTCGGGCAGCAGGCTCTGCTGGACGGTCTCGGCCAGCCGGCCCGCCTCCCGGGACCGGCCGTACATGACCCGGACCAGCTCGCGGCGCAGGTCGGAAGCCAGGTCGATCTCGGTCGGCGTCCACGGGCGGGCCCGCAACCGGACCGTCTCGCGCCACCGCTCGAACGACTTGCGCGGGCTCCGCCGCACCTTGGGGCCCTCGCGGGCCGCGATCTCCTTGTTGCGCGGGTCACCGCCCCAGTCGACGACCCGGGGCGTCTCCGGCCGGAACCACACCACCGCCTCGTCCGGGGACAGGCGGACGCCGAGCACGCCGCAGGCCACATCCTTGTACGCGGCGAAGCGATCGTCGGCCAGCGGGACCGAGTCCAGAGCCACCAGGCCGTCGCCCGGGTCGAGCGCGCGGAACATCGCGCTGACCACCTCGTAGGGCGGCACCATCCCGGCCGTGCGGTAGTCGCCATTGACCTGCGCGGCCACCCCGCCCGCCTCGACCAGGTCGAGGAGGTTCGGCGTCCCGTCGAACAGGACCGAGGCCAGGCCGGCGTCCTCCCGGCTGATCGCCTCGACGAGCCGGGCCAGCGTCGAGCGGGCACGCACCAGCCGTTCGAGGATCTGCCCTTCCTCGCGGGAGACCAGCCGCAGCGACAGGATCTGGCCGAGGAACTCCGCCGCCGCGCACAGCTCGTAGGACGGCTCGCGCGGTCCCGCGTAGTGGTGGCAGACCAGCAAGCCCCACAAACGGCCATCCGGGTGCCCTCCGCGACCGGGGGCTCCGCCCATTGTCCCGGTCGCTTTGGGCGAGCGGCCGTTGCGCAGCAGCGAGACGGACATCGACGCGGTGACGCCCATGTTGGTCAGGTACTCCAGGTTGACCGGCGAGACGCTGCGCAGCCAGGCGTCGCTCATGTCCAGCGGCCGGCCGCTTACCGGGTTCACCGGCGGGACGACCGGCTCCGCCCGGTAACCGACGTCCGGGATGAGCCGCGGCCAGGAGCGCTCGTAGAGCGCCCGGGCCTGGGCCGGTATGTCGGTGGCCGGGTAGTGCAGGCCGAGGAAGCTGTTGAGATCCTCGCGGCGGGCCTCGGCGACGACCTCGCCGTTCCACTCGGCGTCGAACCGGTGGACCATGACGCGGTCGAAGCCGGTGAGCCGGCGGACCTCCTCGGCGGCGACCTCGTAGAGCTCGGACAGGGAGCTGGCCCGGTTGAGGCGCAGCACCGAGGTCCTGGTGCGCTGGTAGGTGCCGGCGAACGTCAGCGGCCGGCGCTCGGAGGTGGCCAACAGCTCGAGCACGACCAGGCCGTCGACCCGGTGCGGGACGACGTCAAAGGCGACCTCCCGGCCGCCGACGCCGAGCGTCAGCTCGAGCGGGCTGGCCTCGCGCAGGTCGTAGGACGTCGCCAGCACGTCGCGCAGGTGGACCGTTCCCGCCGCGCCGATGAGATCGTCCAGGGCGCGGCCCAGGATCTGCTCCGGCCCCGCGCCGAGGGCGTCCGCGCAGTTGGCCGAGGCCTGGACCACGGTCAGCTCCGGCTCGCGCAGGGCGAGCAGGACGCCGTGAGGCTGGATGCTGCCCGGGATGTGGATCGGCTCGCTGGCACAGGTGTCGAGGTCCGCCGGCGTGCTCGCGGTGGTCGGTCCCGGCTCGGTGGTCGGTCCCGGCTCTGGCGACCCCGACATGCAGGTGCCCTCCCATGGGCTCAAGGACGCGGCGACCAGGCAAAATGCTGCTGACCAGGCCAAACACGCCGAACGACGATTCGGCCGGGAGCCACTCAACCACCCAAAAGAAGGTGCCACTACACCCCAAGGGAGGCTTACCGTCTCCACATGCCGCCTTCCGAGCCCCCAGCGCCGCCCGTCGAACCGGCCGGCGGGCCGCCGGCCACGGGCGACGCGGTGACGATGGCGCTGGTCGACGACTACGACGTCGTGCTGGCCGGCGTCGCCCACATGCTCGAGCCCTACCGGTCCCGGGTCGCCGTAGTCGAGATCGACACGAACCGGCCCGTCACCACCCCGGTCGACGTCGCTCTCTACGACTCGTTCGCCCAGCCGGAGGCGGACAGTGATGACATCGCCGTGCTCGTGGCCAGCCCGCACATCCGCCGGGTCGCCGTCTACACCTGGAACTTCGCCCCCGAACTGGTCGCCCGGGCCCGCGCCCAAGGCGTCGACGGCTACCTGTCCAAGACCCTGCCCGCCCGTGAGCTGGTCGCGGCCATCGAGGCCATCCACGCCGGCAAGGTCGTGGTCAGCGACGCTCCGGGCCGGGCCCGCGGGCCGGTCGGCCACGACTGGCCCGGGCGCGGCGAGGGCCTGACCGACCGGGAGGCGGAGATCCTCGCCCTGATCACCCAGGGCAAGAGCAACGCCGAGGTCGCGCGGATCACCTTCCTGAGCCCGAACACGGTCAAGTCCTACATCCGCGCCCTCTACCGCAAGATCGAGGTGAGCAGCCGCTCGCAGGCGGTGCTGTGGGGAGTGCGACACGGCTTCAGCCCGGACCATCACCGTATCCAAGGCTGGCGCGATGTCCCGTAGGCGTGGTTCACGGCGCTGGCCGAGCGGCCCGAGCTGGCCGGCTCCCGCGCCTTCGTCGGCTCCTACGGCGAGCAGGTCGGGCGGATACCGCGACCGGTCCGCCGCCCGTTCAACACCTGTCCCGCCGGGATAGCGGAAGGACGATGGAATGACAGAATTCGGCTCGCCGCGGATAACGGCATGCCCGCTCACAGCCTCCGCGAGATCGTGGCGTTAACCCCACCGCAATGTAACGTCCTTTGTCGCGCCACCGCATCAGGACCATGCCACCCTCGGCCCGCACACCTCTCGCCTACTCAGGGCCGAGCGGCCAGCGGCGTTGCCGACGGAGTTAGTCCGAAATCAGCCGTTTTCGCCGCCGCGGGCGCCAGCGGACACCCGAGAACACCTGGCGGCCATCCGGCCGAGACTCGCGGCTAAGGGACCTTTTCCTCTGCCGCCGGCGACCTGGCGGCAATACCGACGACACCGCATAAGCCGGCTCTCGGGGTCGGTTATGCTCGGCGCGCGGCGCGCTCGGGGAGAGCGCTCGGGGAGAGCGCCCGGGATCGAGAGGGAAAGCGCGTGAGAGGGCATCGGAAACGCACGTTGGATCAACGCCGCCCAATTCGCTACCAGCTTGCGGCCATCGTTCTCGTCCCCCTGACCGCGCTGGCGGTGCTGGCCGCGCTGCGGACGTACAGCGCGCTGGGCCGGGCCGGCGCCGCCGCGGCCATCCAGCGCGACTCGACCCTGGCCACCAGCGTGAACACCCTGGCCCACCAGCTCCAGCGCGAGCGTGGGTTGTCCGCCGGCTTCGCCGGCTCCGGCTACCGGGGCGACTACGGCCCGGTGCGGTCCCAGCGCGTTCAGTCCGACGAGGCCCTGCGGGCGTTCGGCCGGCTGGCGAACCCGCCGGGCCGGCGAGGCGCGGTCCGGACCGCGCTGGCCGCGGCGGGCACGGCGCTGCGGGGGCTGCCCCAACAGCGCGACGCGATCGACAGCCACGCCCTGACCGTCGAGGCGACCCTCTCCTACTACACGGACACGATCGCGGCGCTGCTGGGCGTCGACCGGGCAATCGCCGACACCACCGGCGATGCCCGCGGCGCCCGGATAGCGACCGCCCTGCTCGACTTCTCCGAGGCCAAGGAGTCCACCGCGCTCGAGCGTGGCTATCTCAACTCGGTGTTCTCCGCCGGCGCGTTCGCTCCCGGCGGCCAGGCCCGGCTGGTGTCGATCATCGCCTCGCGCGACGCCTGGCTCGGGGAGTTCCGCGGCGTCGCCGACCCCGCCGCCAGCCAGTACTTCGACCAGCATGTGCGGGGTCCGGCCGTCACCCGCGCCGCCGCCCTGACCGCCGTCGCCCTGACCCAGAAGGCCGAGCGGGGCGGCCAGCTCGACGTCCGGCCGGCCGAGTGGTGGTCGGTGATGACGACCCAGATCGACCTGATGCGCGACGTCGAGCTACGGCTGGCCGGCCAGCTGCGCTCGCACGCCGCCGGGCACGCGGCCTCGGCCCGGGACGACGCCGGCCTCAGCATCGCCATCGGGATGATTGTCGTGATCATGTCGTTCGTCCTCTCGATGCGCACCGCGCGGCGGATGGAGCGCTCGCTGCGCGGCCTGCGCGACGCGGCCATCGAGGCGGCGGACGTCCGGCTGCCCCGCGTGGTGGCCCAGCTCACCCAGGGTGTGGACGTCGCCTTCCAGGCCGAGAGCCGACCGGTCTGGGTCGAGTCGAACGACGAGATCGGCGACACCGCGAGCGCGTTCAACCACATCCACGACACCGCCCTGCGCCTGACCGTCGAACAGGCCGGGATGCGCCGCAACCTCGGTGACACCCTTCTCAACCTGGCCCGCCGGTCACAGGCCCTCATCCATCAGCAGCTCGAGCTGATTGACGGAATGGAGCACGGCGAGAGCGACGGGGACAAGCTCAAATCCTTGTTCCGGCTCGATCATCTCGCCACCCGCATGCGTCGCCACACCGAGGACATCATCGTGCTTTCCGGCGCTGTTCCCAGCCGGGGCTGGACCGCGCCGATGCCTTTCCTCGACGTCGTGCGGGGCGCGGTCGCCGAGGTGGAGCATTACACGCGCGTGGAGGTCCGGAGCATCCCGGACGTGGCCGTCGTCGGGCATGTCGTGGGTGACCTGCTGCACCTGTTGGCCGAACTCATCGAGAACGCCACTAAGTTCTCGCCGCCCACCACGACGGTGCAGGTGACGGCGGGCGAGGTCGGTAAGGGATACATCATCGAGATCGAGGACCGGGGAATAGGCATGAACCTGGCCGACCTGGCCCGGCACAATGACCGGCTCGCCAACCCCCCGGCATTCGACCTGTCCACCAGCGACCGGCTCGGGCTGTTCGTCGTGGGCCGGCTGGCGGCGCGCCACGAGATCAGGGTCAACCTGCGGCAGTCGGTGTTCGGCGGCCTGACCGCCCTCGTCCTCGTCGACTCCGGCCTGCTGGAGCGGGCCGAGCCGGGCGACGGGCACGCGGCGCTCGGGGCCGTGCACGGCCGGAGCGCGCTCTCGGAGCTGCCCGGCTCGGGCGGATCGGCGATCCCGGCGCCCCGGCCCGACGCCGACGCCGCCCCCTCGACCGCGACCGAGCCCGCCGCCAGCACCGGCAGTGACACCGGCACCGACACCGGCCGCGCCACGGCCGGCCCCGCCGCCGCGGGGCCGGCGCCGTCGCCCGCGCCGGTCCCGCCGCTCCCGCGCCGGCGCCCGGCCCCACCGACCGTCCTCCCGCCCGACCAGTCCCCGGCCGGGCCCAGAACTCCGGCCACACCCCCTCCCCCGGCCATCCGGCCCCCGGTCACCACGACAGTCGGGGCGGTCCGAGCCGCCTCGGCGGCCCCGGGACCTCACCCGAACGGCGCCGGTGCCAGTGCCGGTGCCGGGTTCACGCCGCGTGGCCTGCCCCGTCGGGTGCCCCGTCGGAACATGGTCGCCGGCCTGCGGAAGGACGAGGCGTCCAGCCCGGCCGGCGGGCTCGGCAACGCGGACCAGACCGCCGGCACGGGTCTGACCGCCGACGCGGGCTCGGTGACCGGCACGGGATCGGTGACCGGCACGGGATCAGTGACCGGCGCCGGCTCGGCGGCCGGGGCGACGCCCGTCCCGAGCCCGGAGGAGTTCCGGACGCTCCTGCGCGGCTACCAGGCGGGATTCGACCGGGGCCGGCTCGAGGGACTTGACCTCCCGCTGCGCGGCGATGAAGCCACCGGGCCGCTACTTGCTCCCCACCATCCCACCCGAGGACCGAGGACGGCGTCATGACCTCCCCACTCAGCAGCGAAGCCCACAATCTGGCCTGGCTCGTGCAGGACCTCGTCGAGCGGGTGCCCGCCATCCGGCACGCCGTCGTCGTCTCCACCGACGGCCTGCTGCTGGTCCGCTCGAACAGTCTCGACCGCCCGCGCGCCGAGCAGCTCTCGGCGGTCGGCTCCGCGTTCGCGAGCCTGGCCAACAGCTCGGGCCGCTACTTCGACGGCGGCGACGTGATGCAGACGATGGTGCAGATGAGCCGCGGCTTCCTGTTCGTGCACGTGATCAGCGACGGTTCGTGCCTGGTCGTGCTCAGCGCGGCCGGCAGCGACGTCGGGCTGGTCGGCTACGAGATGGCCATGCTGGTCCGGCGGGTCGGGGATGTCCTCACACCCGCGCTGCGGGCTGAGCTCCAGGCCGCGCTGCCGCGCTGACCGGGCGGCGCGGACGAAGCCCATGTCGTCGGGGAATGAGCGGGACCACGGCCTGGTCGTGCGCCCGTACATCCTCACCGGAGGCCGCACCGAACCGTCGAGACGCGACCTCGCGTTGGAGACGCTGGTCCGCGCGACCGCCTACGGCGACGCCACGCGGGGGCTACTCGCTCGGGAACAGGCGAAAATCGTCGGTCTCTGCCGGTCCTTCCAGTCCATTGCCGAGCTCACCGCGCTGCTTCGCCTCCAGATCGGTGTCACCCGCGTGCTCGTCTCCGATCTTGCCGAGACAGGTCACGTCAGGCTCTACCAGCCGGCCGTGACCAGCGAGCGGCCCGACATCGTGTTGCTGAGAAGGGTGCTTCATGGCCTCCGATCCTCGTAGCGGAACCAGTCCCACCGCGGACGGCGAGGCCGTGCCGCTGCCGGTCAAGATCCTGGTCGCCGGAGGCTTCGGCGTAGGCAAGACGACCTTCGTCAGCGCCGTGAGCGAAATCGAGCCGCTGACGACCGAGGCCGCGCTGACGACCGCCAGTCTCGAGGTCGACGACACCGCCATCCTGCCGGACAAGACCACGACGACGGTGGCGATGGACTTCGGCCGGATGACACTGCGCGGCGGCCTCGTCCTTTACCTGTTCGGGACGCCAGGGCAGGACCGGTTCTGGTTCATGTGGGACGACCTGTCGTTCGGGGCCATCGGGGCGGTCGTGCTCGCCGACACCCGCCGGCTGACGGACTCGTTCCCGGCCATCGACTACTTCGAGGACCGCGCGGTGCCGTTCGTCGTGGCGGTGAACTGCTTCGACGGCGCGGCCGACTTCGCCGTCGCCGAGATACGCGACGCGCTGGCCGTACCGGGCGAGATCCCGGTGGTCCTGTGCGACGCCCGCGACCGGCGCTCGGCCAAGGACACGCTGGTCAATCTCATCGAGCACGCCGTCGACATGTCCGAGGCCGACGCGGGCGCACCGCCGCGCTCCTGACCGCCAGCGCCGGGTACGCCGCGCCTACGCGGTCTCGGCTTCTGTCTCCGTCCCAGGCAGTCACCCTGGGGATCTCCCTGGACTTGAGACGCGCATCACAGGTTAATCCCAAATATTGAGACAGTCGTGTCGTATTTTGAGACAAGGCGCCCGGTGATTGCCGGGCCGGCGTTGACAGGGAGGCCGCCGGCATGACGCAACCGTCCAGCAGCTACACGCATGGTCACCACGAGTCGGTGCTGCGCTCGCACCGCTGGCGCACGGCCGAGAACTCGGCCGCCTACCTCCTGCCGGTGCTGCGCCCAGGGATGACCGTCCTCGACGTCGGCGCCGGCCCGGGCACCATCACGGCCGACCTGGCCGCACGGGTCGCGCCGGGCCAGGTCACGGCGACCGAGATCAGCGAGAGTGTCCTGGCGCTCGCCCGAGCCGAGGTGGCCACCCGCGGCCTGGCCAACGTCACCTTCGCCGTGGCCGACGTCCACGCCCTGAACTTTCCGGACGACTCGTTCGACGTCGTGCACGCCCACCAGGTGCTGCAGCATGTGACCGATCCCGTCCAGGCGCTGCGGGAGATGCGCCGGGTCTGCCGCCCGGGCGGGTTCGTGGCCGCGCGCGACGGCAGCTACAGCGACTTCGCCTGGACGCCCCGGCCGCCCGAGCTGGACGAGTGGCTGGCGCTCTACCTGGCCGTCGCCCGCTCCAACGGCGGTGAGCCCGACGCCGGCCGCCACCTGGCCGGCTGGGCCCGCGCCGCCGGCTTCACCGAGGTGACGGCGACCAGTAGCACCTGGCGCTATGACGGGGACGACGCCCGCTGGTGGGGCGAGATGTGGGCCGAGCGGATCCTGAGCTCGGACATGGCCCGTCAGGCCGTCGCCCGCGGCCTGGCCGCCCGGGCCGACCTGGAACGCCTCTCGCGGGCCTGGCGGGAGTGGGGATCGGCTCTCGGAGCGTCGATCACGATCCCGAACGGCGAGATCCTCGCCACCGCCTGAACCACGTCGAACGGTCGGTTTCGTTGCCATGCCAGGATGTTCTGACCAGGGGAATTCTGACGGAACCACCGAAGGGCGGCAGGGTGAACGAGGTCGGACCGGAGTTCGGACCGCTGGCGGCGCTGGCCGGCGAGTGGACGGGCGACACGGGCGTCGACGTGGCCTACGGCAACGTCGAGGGCGCGATCATCACGACGCCCTACCGGGAGAACGTCACGCTCAAGCCGTTCGGCCCGGTGGACAACGGCACCCAGACCCTCTACGGCCTCGACTACCGGATGGCGGCCTGGCGGACCGGCGAGGACAACCCGTTCCACACCGAGGTCGGCTACTGGCTGTGGGACGCCGAGCTCGGCCACGTCATGCGCAGTTTCATGGTTCCCCGGGGCGTCACGCTGATCGCCGGCGGGCTGGTCGCGGCGGACGCGACGACGTTCACCCTGGCCGCGAAGGCGGGCGACGCCGCGTACGGCATCCTGTCTAACCCGTTCCTCCTCGAGGCCGCCAACACGACGGCCTACGAGGTGACTATCACCGTCAACCCGGACGGGAGCTTCGCCTACAGCTCGACGACAACCGTCGACCACCGCCGGGCCGGCGCCCCGGTCGCGCACACCGATCAGAACGTCCTGCGCCGGGTCTGACCAGGACGGTCGAGGGCCGGCCGCGCCGGCCGGCACGGTCGGCGCGGTCGGCGCGGCGTCAGAATCCCGGGGCCCCCGGGCCCCCGGGCGCGCGGGCGCGCGGCATCGCCATGATCGCGCGCCTTTCGGCCGGTCAGGCTCGGTGGCGGAGGCCGTCCAGCGCGGCCGCGCCATCGGTCCGGCGCTCGGACGGGTAGAGCTCGGCCGGCCGCGGCGCGTCGGCGGTCGGCGTGGTCCAGCCACCGGTCTCCGCGCCCGCCGGCCAGCCGCCCGTCTGCGCGGCCGCCGGCCAGTCCCCCGTCTGCGCGGCCGGCGGCCAATCACCGGCCGGGACCCGGGCCCGGATCGGCCCGGTCGCCGGCTCCGGCCAGTCAGCGGTATCGGTCACGGCGACCGCTGGCCCCGGCGGCGTCGCTTGACGGGTGGACGCCCCCCGGTGGCGGGCGGCGCCGGTGCGCCGCTCGGGCAGCAGGTGCAGCACCGCCGGCAGCAGCGTCGCCCGGACGATGTAGGCGTCGAGCGCGATGCCGGCGGCGAGCCCGGCGCCGATCACCTTGAGCAGCTGGGTCGGCTGCTGGACCAGCGCGACGAAGATGTTGATCATAATCATGTTCATGAGCAGGACGACGTAGCCGACCTCGGCGTGACCGCCCCGGATGAGCCGGGGCGCGCCAAGGCGCCGTCCCGACCGGGTGACGGCCACGCCCTCGCCCCGCTCGCGCAGCCGGGTCAGCAGGTACAGGTTGAGCCCGGGCGTCAGCCCGAACCCGCCCGCCAGCACCAGGACCAGCAGCGACGGCTGGACTGACGCCGTCTTCAGCCCGAGCAGGCCGGCCAGCGACTGGGTCTGGAACAGGAGCGCCAGCACGCCACCGGAGGCCAGCGCCACCAGCACAGTCGAGACCGCCACCACGACGGCCAGCGCCCACGAGCGCAGCAGCAGGACCCCGGCGACGAGCAGCGCGACCAACGCGACCAGCAGGAACTCTGTGGTCGCGCCGCTGAAGGAGGCGGCCGAGTCGAGGAACACCGCCGTCGCTCCGCCCACGAAGGCCCGGGAACCGGTGCCGGCCAGCGCCTTCGGGAGCACCGTGGTGCGCAGCGCGCGGACGAGGTCCTCGGCCTGGGCTGTGCGCGGGGCGGCCATCGGGGCGACGCGGATGACGGCCGTGCCCGTCTTGGGGTTGTCCAGCGCCAGCGACGCCCGCACCACCCCCGGCGTCGTCCCGATCGCCGTGACCAGCGCGGCCGGCGAGACCTTCCGCCCGGTCACGCCGCTGGAGTCGACGGCGACGAGCATCGTCCCGTTCAGGCCGGGGAAGAACTTCTCGCTCACCAGGTCGTAGGCCCGCCGGCTGGTCAGCGACTCCTGGTCGACGCCGTCGTCGGACCCGCCGAGCTTCAGCATCGTCGCCGGGACGGCCAGCGCCAGCAGCAGCGCGGCGGCGGCCAGCGCGACGAGCTTCGGCCAGCGCTGGACGAGGGCGGCCCAGGCGGCCCGGTTGCCCGGCTTGCGGATCAGCGCGGTACCGGTCTGGGAGACATGCTGGCGCTCGGTCCAGTCGAGCAGCCGGGAGCCGCTGACGGCCAGCATCGCCGGCAGCAGGGTCGTCATGACCAGCCCGGTCGTCGCCCCGGCCAGCGCCGGGCCGAGCGCGGCCGCGCCGTACCCGCTCACGTGCAGCGCGGCGACGACGGCCATCGCGCCGGCCACGCAGAAGCCCCCGGCGGCGACGGGCCGCGCGACCGACCGGGCCGCCTCGATCGCCGCGTCCGTCGCGGTCGCGTCCCGGCGCAGCTCGACCTGGACCCGGTGGCAGGCCACGACCGCCCCGCCCAGGCTCGCGCCGGCCGCGACCACCCCCGCCAGCAGCGGGGCGTAGACGGTGACCAGCACCAGATGGGAGACGAGGCCGACGAGGCCGACCGCCACCGCCGCGGCGACGACCGCGCTGACCAGCGGGATCAGCACGCCGGCCCGGGAGCGCAGCGCCACGATCAGCGCCAGCAACGAGACGCCCAGCGCCTGCAGGAAGGGCCAGTACCGGATCGCGGTGGCGTTGCGGGCCGTCAGGTCCGGCCCGTCCAGCTCGACCTGCAGGTTCGGCGTGTCGAACGCCCGCGCGGTGGCGATGAGCCGGTTCGCCACAGCCGTGTTCGGGTGCAGCGGCGAGCCCTTCACCAGGACCGACTCGATGCCGGCCGTGCGGTCGGCGCTGATCGGCGCGACGCCGAGCACGACCGTGCCGAGGGCGTTGTACGGGTCGACGACACCGGTTACGCCGGGCACCTTCGCGACGGCGGCGCTCATCGCGGCGATCTCGGAACGCACCAGCGGGGTGTCGAGCGTGCCGGAGCGGGCCTTCAGCACGATGTTCTCGATGTCGGGCACCCCGCCGGGCAGGGTGCGCCCGGCCACGGCGATGGCCCGGTCGGAGTCGCTGCCGGGCACGGTCGCCCCGAGGCTGAAGTAGGTCCCGGCCGTGCTGGCGAGCAGCAGGAGCCCGGCCACGCCCACGGCCCACAGGAGGATGACCCACCAGCGACGCTGGACGCAGGCGTCGGTCAGGGCGCTCCAGCCAGCGCCCGGCGAGTCAAACTTCCCTCTCATTCCGGCTAAGGTAGCCGCACGCTAGCGGATCTCCGACAGTCTGGGGACAGATCTACACCTCTCGGTGATGGCTCCCGGCCCGATCGGTCGGAATCTGGCCCGGACGCGGGACCAGCCGGACCAAGAGGGGCCAACCCGGCGAGGGGTGGCCGCAGGGGCGCGCGACTCTACAGGCCGAGCCGGGCGGACTGGACGGCGGCGATCGCCGCCGGGTCGCCCTCCCACTCGACGCGTGCCGCATCCCGCCGGCCCGAGAGGTAGAGCAGCAGTTCCGGGGCCGGACCCGCGATCGTCGCCGCCGGCTCCCCCGTGCGCAGCCGTTTCGGTGCCGCGGCGGCGTCCGTGCGGCGGGCCCTCAGGCCGACCCCGGCCCGGCGCGCCCCGACCAGGCCGACGAGCTTGACGGACCGCCACAGGAAGTCGCGGGTGCCCGCGTCCAGCTCCCGCGGCTGGGCGCCGGGCTGGGCCCGGCGCACGTCCTCGACATGGATGAAGAACTCCATGCCGTTCATCAGGTCGTCGAGCGGCCTCAGCCGGCTCGGGTGAGGGCCGCGCGGCCCGGCGGCGACCTTCGCCACCAGCTCGGCGAAGGTGTGGTCCCGTTTCGTCGCGATCAGCGCCAGGTCAGCCATCGCGTGCAGCCGGGGGACGGCCAGGCCGAGGCCGGCGCGCAGCGTCCGCTCCCGGCAGACGACGTGGGCGGCCATGTCCAGCGCCGTCCAGCCCTCGCACAGCGTCGGGGCGTCCGGCCCGACCTCCTCCAGCGTGGCCGCAAGCAGGTGGCGTTCGACTCGCGCGCGTCCCGGCATCGCCCGATCCTCCCCCGTCCGACGCCGTTGTGGCCAACGGTCCGGACCGGCCGCCGGCCGCCGCCGGAGAGCACCGGGCGACGGCCAGCCAGCTCGGCCTCCAGCTAATTAGGTCAGGACGGCTGCGAGACGATCCGCAGGTAGGGCTTCGGCTCCTTCCAGGTACCGAAGCGCTCCTTGGCCTCGTCCGGGCCGACCGAGCCGGCGATGACGACGTCCTCGCCCTGCTTCCAGTTCACTGGGGTGGCGACCTTGTGCTTCGCGGTCAGCTGCAGCGAGTCGATCACCCGCAGGACCTCGTCGAAGTTGCGGCCGGTGGTCATCGGGTAGACCAGGATCAGCTTGATCTTCTTGTCCGGGCCGACGACGAACACGTTGCGCACGGTCTGGTTGTCCGCCGCTGTCCGGTCCGACGGGTCACCGCTCACGTCGGCGCCGAGCATGCCGTACGCCTTGGAGACCTTGAAGTCGGAGTCGCCGATCAGCGGGTAGTTCGGGGCGGTGCCCTGGGTCTCCTCGATGTCCTTCGCCCAGCCGACGTGGAGTTCCACCGGGTCGACCGACAGGCCGATGATCTTCACACCGCGACGGTCGAACTCCGGCTTGATGCTGGCGACGTAGCCGAGCTCGGTCGTGCAGATCGGGGTGAAGTTCTTCGGGTGCGAGAAAAGCACGGCCCACGAGTCGCCGATCCACTCGTGGAAGCGGATCGGGCCCTCGGTCGTCTCCGCCTCGAAGTCGGGGGCGGTGTCGCCGATGGTCAGAGTCATCGTTGTCTCCGTTCAGGGGTATCGCTGTTCACTGGTGCTGGCGGCCGGGCAGGGCACCTGGGTGCCAGCGCGGGCCGGTCAGGGAGGACTCTACGGACGAACGGGCGGCCCGCGTTCCTCCACGCGAATCTGATTCGACACCCGTCTGCCCCGGCGAGGATGCCGCCGCGCTCCGCGATCGGGCGGTCACCGTCTCGACCGTCAGCCGGGCGGCGGCGCCGCCTTGCGGGTGATGCGGTAGCGCAGGACGAGGAACGGCAGCCCGAACAGCGAGAACGCATGGTCCGCCCGCAGGACCCCGTCCTCCTGGTAGACGTCGAGCCGCTCGGCGAAGCCACGTACCTCGACCGCGGTCAGCTCCCCGCCGTCCGGGTCGACGTAGGTCAGGTAATGGCCCGCGTGGTCGGGCTGCTGGGCGCTGCGCGGCTCCGGGTCGGGCCGGCTGGTGAGGACCAGGCCGCCGCCGGGGCGGGGCCGGGGCAGCAGCGTCGCGGTGAAGCTGCCGCTCGGCACGGGGAAGCCGACGCTCACGTAGCCGCGCCCGGCGTGCCGGTAGGTCGTATAGATCCCGACGTAGATCGCCTCGTCGGTGTCGGCGAACGAGCGGATCCAGCCCCGCACGGCCACCGTGGCGTCCTCCGGCGGCGTGATCGTGTCGATCCGGCTCCGGATACCGCGCTGGGTCTCCCGCTGGTTCATCGGCACGTTCGCCTGCCCCAGCGGGCGGGCCAGAGCCGTCCGGTAGAGCAGGTAGCCGGGACGGACCCACAGCCGCCACTCCGGGACGATGTCGAGCGCGAACCGGGTCGTGTGCTCGTAGAACTCCCGGACGAGGTCGTCGACCGTCCCCGGGTCGAAGCCGGGTCCGGCCAGGTCGTCGAGCGAGGCGACGATCCCAACGTCCGGCGCGTCCGGCGTGTAGTGCCCGCCGAGCCGTTCGGCCAGCTCCCGGACGTAGCCGGTGCCGACGCGGCGGGAGCGGGACTCGTGGGGGACGACGAACAGCAGCTCGCCGGGGGCGACCCGTTCGGCCAGCAGGCTGACCTGCGGGTCGGGGAACAGCGCCGCCGAGGCCGTCCGGTAGGCGGCCATCGTGGCCGCGGCGACGAGGGCGGGCCGCGCCGGCCGGGCGCCGGCGGCGGCAGCGGCGGCGAAGCCCGCGCCGATCCCCGCCCCGAATACCGGGCCCAGCGCCACCTTGACCGGCCGCACGCCGAGCAGACCGGCCAGCGTCCCGGTCGCGGCACCGAGGGCGACCGGGCCCGGCTCCGCCAGCCGACCGGCGGCCCAGCCCAGCGGAGCGACGAGCGCGCTGGATGTGGCGATGCGCGCCCACAGCGCCGGGATCTCGTTCGGGCGCCGCCGAGCCCGGGCCAGCGCGTCGGCCGCGCCTAGCACGATCGCTCCCGTGGCGGCGCCGCCCGCCGCCCGCCGCGGGCCGCCGCCGGCGATCGTGGCCCCCGCCGCCGCTCCGATCGCCGCCGCCCACGCGACCTGCTGGGTCCGCGTCGGCCCCGTTGGCTGGCGTACCGGTTCGTCCACCCGTCCAGTCTGGACTTTGCCCGGCCGACGACGCGACCAGGTGGCGGCGAGCGGCCGCCGCGCGCACTGGGCGTGCGACGGGCGTGCGACGGGCGTGCGACGGGCCCGGGACCGTGGCAGCGTGCTCGTATGCCTGTGCCGCGGCCGGACGCGCGGGGCCGGTTTGCGCCGGACCGTTTCGCGCCGATGCTGGCCAGCGCGGGCGAACTGCCGGACGGACCCGGCTGGGCCAGCGAGTTCAAGTGGGACGGTGTGCGCGCGATCGCCCACGTCAGCCTGGGCGAGGGCGCCGGCCCGGGCGAGGGCGCCGGCCCGGGTGACGGCGCTCGCCCGAGCGGCGGCGGGCGGCCTAGCGGCGGCGCTCGCCCGAGACGAGCCGTCCAGCTGGTCTCCCGCACCGGCCTCGAGGTCTCCCCGCGGTATCCGGAACTCGCGGACCTGCCGGAACGACTGGCCGGCCGGCGGGCCGTCCTGGACGGCGAGATCGTCGCCCCGGGCCAGGCCGGCACCCCGAGCTTCGCCCGCCTGCAGAACCGGATCAACGTCGAGACGCCGAGTGCGCGGCTGCTGGCCGAGATCCCAGTGATCTACTATGTGTTCGACCTGATCAGCCTGGACGGCGCCCCGCTGCTCGACCGCCCCTACGAACAGCGGCGGGCCCTGCTCGAGGGCCTGGACCTGGCCGGGCCCTCCCTCGCCGTCCCGCCGGCCTTCCTGACCGGCGTCAGCCCAGCCGACGTCTACCAGGTCGCCGCCGCCCGTGGGCTGGAGGGTGTGGTCGCCAAGCGGCTGCGCTCGTCCTACCAGCCGGGGCGCCGCTCCCCCGACTGGGTGAAGAAGGCCGTCCTGCTCACCCAGGAGGGCATCGTCATCGGCTACCAGCCAGGCGCCGGGCGGCGGGCCGGCGCCGTCGGCTCCCTGCTGCTGGCCGCCCACGACGCCAGCGGCGCGCTTTCGTTCATCGGCAAGGTCGGCACTGGGTTCAGCGAGGCCGCCCTGGCCGAGCTCACGGCCCGCCTCGCCGCACTCGCGGCGCCGGGACCGGCGGCGGCGGACGTGCCGCGCGACATCGCGCGCGCCGCCCGCTGGACCCGGCCTGAGCTGGTCGGCGAGGTCGCCTTCCGCAACTGGACGGACGACGGCCGGATGCGCGGCCCGAGCTGGCGCGGCTGGCGCCCCGATCGGACACCCGACGAGATCCGGCGGCCGGCGCCCGGCTGAGGGCCGCGGCCGCCGGGTGGGTGTCGTGGCCCGACCGGAGCGGCGACGGGCCTCTCTACCTGCGCGAACGCTGGCGCGAAAATTCGTCGGGCGCCGGGGCGCCGGCGGGTTTTCGCCAGGCTCTTGCGTCGGCTGATCGATGACCTACGATGGTGCGTATGTTCGATTTCGGGGTTGGTGATGGCGGGGAGCCGGCGGTGCTATCCGCTGCCCGTGAGGCGTTGGCCGCGATGGCCACCGCCCACAATTCCGCCCTGTTCACGCTGCGCCCCGACGAGGAAAACACTCTCGTCGACCTCCTCGAACAGCACCAGCGTAAACTGTCCGCCACCCGGCTCAATCTCTACCGGCGGATCGACTCCGACCGGCGACCCGGCAGCGGCTCGACCATTGACCGGATCATCGACCGGACCCTTGCCCATCCGGACTGGGTCAGC
>Ga0207710_10000548_pt1 | contig 22601 bp, 21 predicted proteins | sample KBSS24metaG_FD_184400 | JGI IMG/M metagenome (GOLD analysis project Ga0207710, IMG submission 184400) | Switchgrass rhizosphere microbial communities from Kellogg Biological Station, Michigan, USA - KBS S2-4 metaG (SPAdes) (version 2) | ecosystem: Host-associated > Plants > Roots > Rhizosphere...
ATCTACGAGAAGTCGAAGACCGGACGGCGCGCCGCGGTGCTCCCCGACGCGGGCGTGCCGGAGACGCCGATCGAGGACCTGATCCCGGCGAACCTGTTGCGCTCCGAGCCGCCGAACCTGCCCGAGATCGCCGAGCCCGAGATCGTCCGTCACTACAACCGGCTGAGCCGCAGGAACTTTGACCTCGACAGCGGCTTCTACCCGCTCGGCTCCTGCACGATGAAGCACAACCCGCGGCTCAACGAGCGGGTGGCGGCGCTGCCCGGCCACGCCCGCCTGCACCCGGCGCAGGACCCTCTGCGGGCGCAGGGGGCGCTGGAGCTGATGTGGCTGCTGCAGGGCTCGCTGGCGGAGATCTGTGGGCTCCCGCACGTCAGCCTGCAGCCGTCGGCCGGCTCCCACGGCGAGCTCGCCGGCCTGCTGCTGACCCGCGCCTACCACGCCGATCGCGGCGAAACCCGCACCCGGGTGCTGGCTCCGGACACCTCGCACGGGACCAACCCCGCCTCGGTGACGATGGCCGGCTACGAGGTCGTCAAGGTCGCCACCAACGAGCGCGGCGGAGTCGAGATGGAGGACCTGCGGGCGAAGATCGAGGAGGCGCCGGACCAAGTCGCCTGCCTGATGCTGACCAACCCGAACACGCTCGGGCTCTTCGACGAGAACATCGAGGAGATCGCCGGCCTGATCCACGCCGCCGGCGGCACCCTCTACTACGACGGCGCCAACCTCAACGCCGTGATGGGCCAGTCCCGGCCCGGCGACATGGGCTTCGACATCGTCCACGTCAACCTCCACAAGTCGTTCAGCCAGCCGCACGGCGGCGGCGGCCCCGGCGCCGGCCCGATCGCCGTCTCCGACCGGATCGAGCCCTACCTGCCACGGCCGCAGGTGGTTCGCCGCGAGGGCGACGGGCACGGGCCGGTCTACGACCTCGACCACGACCGACCCAAGTCGATCGGCCGCCTGCGTGGCTTCCAGGGCAACTTCGGCGTCTTCGTGCGCTCCTTTGCCTACATCCTCAGCCTCGGCGCCGATGGGCTGGCCGAGGCGTCCGAGACGGCGGTCCTCAACGCCAACTACCTGAAGGCCCGCCTGGCCGAGGGCCGTGCCGGCAAGTACGCGCCGATCGCCTTCGACCGCCACTGCATGCACGAGTTCGTCCTCTCCGGCAAGCCGATGAAGCGCGAGCTGGGGATCGTCACCCTCGACCTCGCCAAGCGCCTGCTCGACTTCGGCTTCCACCCGCCGACCGTCTACTTCCCGCTCCTGGTCGACGAGGCGCTGATGATCGAGCCGACCGAGACCGAGACCAGGGAGAGCCTCGACGCCTTCGCCGACGCCGTCGAGCAGATCCTCGCCGAGGCCGAGTCCGACCCGGAGCTCGCCAGGCAGGCTCCTTACACGACCCCGGTCCGCCGCCTCGACGAGGTTCGCGCGACCCGTCGCCCCGTCGTTCGTCAGCCGTTCGACGCGGACGTCGCCTAGTTACGAGCCGCCCAGGAGGTCGTTCAGGTTGGCGACCGGGCCGAGGTGGGCGAGCTTGTCGGGGTTGACGATCGATCGCATCGCCTGCACCCGGCCGTCGGCGATCTCCAGCGCAAAGACGCTGATCAGCTCGCCATCGGCGGTCAGCGTGCGGGCGCCGGGCTGGCCGTTCACCTCGACCGGCTCGATCCGCACGCCCTCGATCCGCTCTCCGGCCTTGGCCCAGGCGGCCAGCGTTCGTGCCACCCGCTCGGCGCCCTGGACCGGACGGGCCAGCGCCGGGACTTTGCCGCCGCCGTCGCCGTGCAGCTCGACGTCCTCCGCCAACATGAGACGCAGCTCGCCGACGTCGCCCTCCTCGACCGCGGCGAAAAAGCGCCGGGCGAGCTCCTCGCGCTGCTCGGCCGAGGCCTCGAAGCGCGGTCGCCGCTCGCGGACGAGGCGGCGCCCCCGCGAGGCGTGCTGGCGGGCGCCGGCCTCGCTGGCGCCGAGTACGGCGGCGACCTCGCCGTAGCCGTAGCCGAAGACGTCGTGGAGCAGGAAGGCGGCCCGCTGCTCGGGGGTGAGGCGCTCCAGCAGGGCGAGGAAGGCGAGCGAGAGCGAGTCGGCGGTCTCGGCCCGCTCGGCCGGGTCCTCGCCAAGGCCGGCGCTGGGCAATGGCGAGGCGGCGCCGCCACCGGTCAGCAGCGGCTCGGGGATCCACTCGCCGACGTAGACCTCGCGCCGTGCCCGCGCCGAGCGCAGCTCGTCGATCGCCAACCGGGTCGCGATCGTCATCGCGTAGGCGCGTGGCGAGGCGATCTCCTTGCCGGCCTCGAGCTCCTCGTGGAGGCGCAGCAGCGCCTCCTGGGCGACGTCCTCGGCCTCGGCGACGGAGCCGAGCATCCGGTAGGCGACGCCGAAGACCGGCCGCCGCAGCTCCGCCAGCAGCGCCTCCTCGTTCATCGCTCAGCCCAGCCCCTCGCGGAAGCCCTGGCGCCAGCTCGCGTAGCGCGGCTCCCAGCCCAGCTCCCGCTTCGCCTTGTCGTTGGCGGCGCCTCGCACTTCGGTCATCATCACCGCCGCCGCTTCGCCGGCCAGCAGCCGGCCCAGCCAGCGGGGCACGTGTCGCGGCGGCTTCGCGCCCAGCGCCGCCGCCAGCTTCGGCAGCCACTCCGCCACCGGCGCCGGCTCGTCGTCGACGACGTTGTAGGCGCCGGGGGCGCCGCCGTTGACGGCAAGCGCAGTGGCCGCGGCGGCGTCCTCGATCTGGAGGAACGACCAGACGCCCGCACCGGAGCCGACCACCGGGAACTGGCGCTTGCGCACCGCCTCGGTGTGTTCGCCGTCGGGATGGAGCGAGAGCGAAGTGCCGGGGCCGTAGAAGCCGCCGTAGCGCAGCGCCAGGCCCTCGATCCAGTCGGCGCCGGCGACCGCCGCCTCGAGATGCCTGATCCCCGCCAGGGTGGTCCGGAACGCCGCCGGTGGATCCGGGTCGAGCGGGTCCTCCTCGCTCTTGATCGGGCCGCCCGCACGGGCGTAGGGCCAGCCGGCGAAGCTCTGAGCGACGAAGCGCCGGGTGCCGACCGCGCGGGCGGCGGCCAGCAGGTGGTCGGTGCCCTCGCTGCGCAGCCGGTTGGTGAGTGCGAATTCACGCTCGAAGTGGCGCAGGTCGAGCTTGCCGGAGAGCGCCGTCAACTGGTGCACGATCACCTCCGGCTCGGCCTCGGCGACCGCCGCCGCGACCGCGTCGGGGTCGAGCGCGTCGGCGATCACCGGCCGCGCCCCGAGCTCGCCGACCAGCGGCGCCCTCGCCTCGCTGCGGACCATCCCGATCACCTCGTGGCCGTCCTCGGCCAGCCGTGGCAGCAGCTGCTGCCCGAGAGCGCCTCCTGCTCCCGCTACGAAGACCTTCATCGTGTCCTCCTCTCGTTGGTTCGTCGCCAACAGGACGAGACAGGGGCAGGAGCTGTGACAGCTACAGCTCGGGAAGCTCCTGTTCGAGCTCCAGCACCGGCGCGAAGAGGTCGCCGTGCTCCTCGATCCGCTCCAGGACGTCGACGGCCTCGAAGACCAGCGGCGAGCCGTCGCCGGAGTCGGCGCACTCCTCGACCTCGTCCCAGGTGAGCGGCGTCGAGCAGGTCGGGCGCTCGCGGGCCCGCAGCGAGTAGACGGCGATCGTCGTTTTGCTGCGGTGGTTCTGCGACCAGTCGACGAAGACCTTGCCCTCGCGTTCGACCTTTTTCATTTTCGAGACGACCTTCTCCGGAGTCTGCTTTTCGAGCAGCTGGGCGATCGCTTTGGCGAACGGTTTGGTCGTCTCGTAGCTGGCCTCTTTGGAGTTGAGCGGCACGTAGACCTGCATCCCCTTCGAGCCGGAGGTCTTCGGGAAGCTCCGCACCCCGAAGTGGCCGAACATGTCGCGCAGGCGCAGCGCCAGCCGGCAGCAGTCGACGATGTCGGCGGGCGGGCCGGGGTCGAGGTCGAAGGCCAGCACGGTCGGCCGCGTCGGCGCCCGTCCCAGCGAAAGCGAGGGGTGCAGCTCGATCGCCGCCAGCTGCGCCATCCAGATCAACGTCGCCCGCGAGTCGCAGACGCAGAAGTCGATGTTGCCGGCGTGGGGGCCGGCGCGGACGTTGGTCGTCTTCACCCATTTCGGCCGATGCTTGGGACAGCGCTTCTCGAAGAAGGCGGAGTCGAGGTCGTCGACTCCTTCCGGGAAGCGCCGCAGCGTCACCGCCCGGCCCTGCAGGTGCGGGACCATCGTCTCGGCGATGCGGGCGTAATAGTCGACCATCTCGCCCTTGCTGAAGCCGGCCTCGGGGTAGAGGACCTTGTCGAGGTTGGTCAGCTTCAGCTCGTGCCCGTCGACCTCGACGACTTGGCTCGAGGCCACGATCTACTTGGAGGCTTTGGCTTTCGAGCGCGAGCTCTTCGCGCCCGAGGAAGATTTCTTGCCGGCGGCCTTTTTCGCTTTCGCCTTCGGCTTCGCTTTTGGTTTCGCCGCCGGTTTGCGCTTGCCGCCCTTGTCCTTGACCGCGGCGATGCTCTGCTCCAGCGCCGCCATCAGGTCGGGCGCCTTCGTCGCCGTCGGCTCCTCGGCTTCGGGGGCGACGATCTCCTTGCCTTCCGCCTTGCGTTCGATCAGCGCCAGCAGCTGCTCGCGGTACTCGTCGCGGTAGGCGCCGGGGTCGAACTCGGAGCTGAGCGACTCGATCAGCTGCTCGGCCATCTCCTGCTCGCGCTTGTTGACTTTCGGCGCTTTCTCGGGGACGACGTCGCCGAGCTCGTCGGCCGGCACCACCTCGTCGGCGAAGCGCATCGTCGTCAGGGTCAGCACGCCCTTGCCGGCGCGGATCGCCGCCAGGCTCTCCTTGTTGCGGAGCACGAAGCGGGCGATCGCGACCTTGCCGGAGGCCTCCATCGCTTTGGCGAGCAGCGCATAGGCTTTCTCGGCGCCCTGGGCGGGTCCGAGGTAGTAGGGGCTGTCGAAGTAGATCGGGTCGATCTCCTCGAGGTCGACGAAGTCCTGCACTTCGATCGCCTTCGTCTTCTCCGGCGCCAGCGCCGACATCTCGTCTTTGCTGAGCGGCACGTACTGGCCGGGGGTGATCTCGTAGGCCTTGACGATGTTCTCGTAGGCGACCTCCTCGTCGGTCCCCTCGGCGACGCGCCGGTGTTTGATCCTGGCGCTGTCGGAGTCGCGGATCTCGCGCAGGGCGATGTTGCGCCGCGCAACGGCGCTGTAGAGGCGCACGGGCACGTTCAGCAGCCCGAAGCTGATCGAGCCGGTCCAGATCGCTCTAGCCATGGCAGGTCACCTACCCGCGATTGTTCCAAGCAAGCCGCCGCATGGCGAATCGAATCGGACCGCCGGGAGCCATCTTGCGCCCGGCGGGCCGTCCGCCCCGGTGTCGCTTCATCTTTCGGTGGGATCATCCGCCGGTGCTGTTCGAGCTGCGAGAGGTCGGGTTCAGCCGCGGAGGCCGGCGCGTCCTCGAATCGGTCAGCGCCGGGTTGCCGGCCGGGGCGACCGCGATCGTCGGTCCCTCGGGGAGCGGCAAGTCGACGCTGCTGCGGCTGCTCAACCGCCTCGCCGATCCCGACTCGGGCGAGATCGCCTACCGCGAACGTCCGCTCGGCGAGTACGAGCCACTCGCCCTGCGCCGCGAGGTGGCGCTGGTCCCGCAGCTGCCGGCGCTGCTGGAGGGGACCGTCGAGTCGAACCTTCGCTACGCAGCCGGCCTCGCCGGGCGCGAGCCGGATGTGTCCCGTGCCCTGCGCCTGGCCGGGCTCGGCGCCGAATTCGCCGAGCGTGACGTCGGCCGCCTCTCGGTCGGCGAGCAGCAGCGGGCGATGCTGGCGCGGGCGCTCGCGCAGGAACCGCGGGTGCTGTTGCTCGACGAGCCGACCTCCGCCCTCGACCACGCCGCCCGCGACGCGATCGAGGCGGCCCTGGTCGAGCTGCGCCGCGAGCTCGAGATCTCATTCGTCCTCGTCAGCCATGATCCCGAGCAGGCGCGCCGGCTCGCCGAATGGGTGGTGCGGATCGAGTCCGGCCGGATCGCCGGCTGCGGCCCGCTCGCCGAGGCCTTCGCGTGACCACCGCCGCGCTCAGCACCTCGATCCACGTCTCGATCGGCCAAGTCGCGGCCTCGCTGGCCCTGGTCGCCCTCGCCGCGGCGGTCTCCTACTGGTGGAAGGCCGACCTCGAGCGCGACATCGGCATCGCCACCGTGCGCTCGCTGGTCCAGCTGACCCTGGTCGGCTACGCGATCAAGCTGATCTTCGAGGCGGACACGATCTGGCTCGTCCTGCTGCTGCTGGCGGTGATGGTCGTCTTCGGGGCGATCACCGCCCGCCACCGGGCGACCAAGGTGCCCGGCGCCTTCAGGCCGCTGCTGATCGCCCTGGCGCTGGCCGGCGCCAGCACGCTCGGCCTCGTCGTCGCCCTCGGCATCTTCGAACCGACGCCGCGCTACCTGGTCCCGGTCGGCGGCATGGTGATCGGCAACGCGATGACCGCCGCCGCCGTGGCCCTGAACCGGCTCGGCGACGAGATGGCCGACTCGCGGGCGCGGATCGAGGCGACCCTGGCGCTCGGCGCCACCGCCCGCGAAGCGGCGATGCCGACCGTGCGGCGGTCCCTGCGCTCGGGAATGATCACCCTCGTCGACTCGACCAAGACGACCGGGCTGATCTTCTTCCCGGGGACGATGGTCGGGATGCTGCTCGCCGGCGCCAACCCGACCGACGCCGTGCGCCTGCAGCTGATCCTCCTCTACACGTTGCTCGGCAGCGTCTCGATCGCTGCCCTGGTGGCGACGGGCTTGGCGTATCGGAACTTCTTCACGCCTGCGCAGCAGCTACGCGATCTCGAGGCCGAGCCGGCGGAAACCCCTGCCTAGACTCGCCGGGTGTCCCGCCAGCAACGCCTGACCCTGATCGCGACGATCCTCGGCTCGACCGTCGTCTTCCTCGACTCGACCGTGATCAACGTCGCCCTGCCGTCGATCAGCGACAGCCTCAACGCCGGCCTCGCCGGCCAGCAGTGGGTCGTCGAGGCGTACATGCTGACGATGGTGGCGCTGCTGCTGGTCGGCGGCAGCCTCGGCGACCAGTTCGGGCGCCGCCGCCTCTTCGTGATCGGGCTGGTCGGCTTCGGGCTCACCTCGGCGCTCTGCGCGGTCGCGCCCACCGACGAGTTCCTGGTCGGCGCTCGCGCCCTGCAGGGGATCGCCGGGGCGCTGCTGGTCCCCGGCTCGCTGGCGATCGTCGCCGCCACCTTCGCCGGCGAGGCGCGCGGCAAGGCGATCGGCACCTGGACGGCCTGGACCGGGATCGCCACCGTCTTCGGGCCAGCCGGCGGCGGCGCCCTGATCGGGATCTTCTCCTGGCGGGCGATCTTCTGGGTCAACCTGCCGCTGATCGCGGTGACGGTGGTGCTGACCCTCCGGGCGGTCGAGGAGAGCCGCGATCCCGACGCCGCTCGCGGCATCGACCTGGTCGGCGTGTTGCTCTCCGCGGTCGGCCTCGGCGGCCCCGTCTTCGCCCTGATCGAGCAGCCGACCCACGGCTGGGGCGATCCGCTGGTCTGGGTGCCGCTGCTGGCCGGCATCGCCTGCTTCGCGCTGTTCCTGCTCCACGAGGCGCGCACCCGGCAGCCGATGCTCGACCTTGCCCTCTTCCGGATCCGCAACTTCGCCGTCGCCAACCTGAGTACGTTGGCCGTCTACGCGGGCCTGATCGGCGGCTTCTTCTTCGTCGGCCTCTACCTCCAGCAGGTGGCCGGTTACTCGGCGCTGCAGGCAGGCCTGGCGACGACGCCGATCTCGATCCTGTTGTTCGTGCTCTCGCCGCGCTTCGGCAAGCTCGCCTCGGGCGCGGGGCCGCGGCTGCCGATGACGGTGGGGCCGCTGCTCGGCGGCGCCGGCCTGCTGCTGATGCTGCGTGTCGACGCCGGCGCCGAGTACCTGACCGACGTCCTGCCGGCGGTGCTTGTCCTCGGCCTCGGCCTCTCGGCGACGGTGGCGCCGCTGACCGCGACCGTGCTCGACTCGGTCGAGGAACGCCGGGTCGGGATCGCCTCGGGGATCAACAACGGCGTCTCCCGGGTCGCCGGCCTGCTGGCGATCGCGATCCTCGGCGCCGTCATCTCCGCCCATTTCGGCAGCCAGCTCGACGCCAACCTCGGCTCGCGCCCGCTCGGCCCGCAGGCCAGTCAGGCCGTCGCCAGGGCGAAGGAAAAGCCGCTGGCGGTGCCGAGCACCGGCAAGCTGCCGCCCGGACAGGCCGCCACGGTTCGCGCCGCCTCGGTCGAGGCCTCGACCAGCGCCTTCCACCTCGGCGTCCTGATCGCCGCGATCCTGATGATCCTCGGCGGCATCGCCTCCTGGGTCGGGATCGAGAACCCGCGCCGTCGCGAGCGCCTCGCCGAGACGCCGGAGCCCGAGCCGGCCGCATAGGGTTCGCCTCATGCCCGCCCCGATCGTCTTCTCCGGCATCCAGCCGACTGGCCGCAAGCACCTCGGCAATTACATCGGCGCGATCCGCCAGTACGTCAGCGGCCAGGACCGCGGCGAGCCGGCGATCTTCTGCATCGTCGACCTGCACGCCCTCTCGGTCGCCTACGACCCGGCCGAACTGCGCGAGCGCGTCTACGACACGACCGCGATCCTGATCGCCGCCGGCCTCGACCCCGAGCGCTGCATCCTCTTCCGCCAGTCCGACGTCCGCGAGCACACTGAGCTGACCTGGTGCCTCTCCGCGGTCACCGCCCACGGCGACCTCGACCGCATGCACCAGTTCAAGGAAAAGTCGGGCCGCCAGCGCGAGCTCGCCTCGGCGGCGCTCTTCTACTACCCGGTGCTGATGGCCGCCGACGTGCTCGCCTACAAGGCGACCGAGGTGCCGGTCGGCGACGACCAGCGCCAGCACGTCGAGCTGATGCGGGAGATCGCCCGCCGCTTCAACGGCCGCTTCGGCGAGACCCTGGTCGTCCCGGAGCTGCTCGTGCCCGAGGTCGGGGCGCGGATCATGGACCTGCAGGAGCCGGAGCGGAAGATGTCGACCACGGCCGGGACCGAGGCCGGCACCGTCCTCGTCCTCGACGAGCCGGCGGCGATCCGCAAGAAGCTCGGCAGCGCCGTCACCGACTCCGGCCGCGAGGTGCGGCGGGCCCCCGAGAAGGCCGGCATCACCAACCTGATCGACATCCTCGCCGTCGCCCGCGGCGTCGGACCCGAGGCGGTCGAGGCCGAGTTCGAGGGCGCCGGATACGGGGATTTCAAGAAGGCTGTCGCCGAGGGCGTCGTCGAGCTGCTCAGCCCGGTCCGCGAGCGCTACGCCGAGCTGCGTCCCGACGAGGCGGCGCTGGAGGCGACCCTGGCCGCCGGGGCCGAGAAGGCGCGCCTGCTGGCGGCGCCGACGCTCGCCGAGGTGCGCCAGCGGATGGGCCTTGGCCCCGCATAAATCCGGCGATAGCGGGGTTTTGAGCGGCTGCCGTCGGCCGGATGCGCTTAAGTCCTCACTGTGAGCGTCGCCGAGCTCGACCTCGATCTCGACCTGGACGTCTTCGCCGGGCCCTTCGACCTGCTGATGGCGGTCGTCCTGCGCGAGGAGGTGAGCCTCCTCGACCTGCAGCTGGGTGAGGTCGTCGTCGCCTACGTCGAGCACCTCGAGCGCGAGGAAGAGCTGGAGCTGGAGGTCGCCACCGAGTTCCTGGTCCTGATCGCCGCCCTGCTGGAGCTGAAGTCGCGGCTGATGCTGCCCGGCCCCGAGGACGAGCTCGAGGACATGAGCCCGGAAGAGGCGGTCGAGGAGCTGCTGGCGCGGATGCTCGAGTACCGGCGCTACCGCGACCTCTCGAAGCTGATCGCCGATCGCTTCGAGTCCCAGCGCGGCTACCTGTACCGCTCGGCGCCGCTGCCGGCGGAGTTGCGCCGGGTGGCGATCGAGGCGGCGACCGCGGTCTACGACCCCGACCAGCTCGGCGCCGCGCTCGGCGATCTCCTCACCGAGCCGCCCGAGGTCGACGTCAGCCACATCCGCGCCACGGTCTCCCTGGAGCGGCGGCTGCGGGCGCTGCGTGACGTCCTGCGACGCCGCAAGAGCTTCGACTTCGACGAGGAGTTCGGCGGCGAGGATCGGCTCACCCAGGCGGTGACGATCTTCGGCCTCCTCGAGCTGTACCGCAAAGGCGAGATCGACTGGGAGCAGTCGGTCCAGTTCGGCCCGATCACGGTGCGGGCGACAGAGCCTGGCACCGCGGCGGAGAGCGCGGCCCAGTGAACGACCTTTCCCGCACCGTCGAAGCGCTGCTTTTCCTCTCGGCCCAGCCGGTTGCCGCCAAGGATCTGGCCAGCGCCAGCGAGGCGACCGAGGGCCAGATCGAGGAGGCGATCGGGCTGCTCCGCGAGGACCTCGCCGAGGGCAAGCGCGGGATCGTCCTGCGCGAGGTCTCCGGCGGCTTCACCCTCGCCAGCGACCCGCGCGCCGAGGAAGCCGCTCGGCGCCTGCTGTCGAAGCCGCGGACCCCGCCCCTGACCCAGGCGCAGGCCGAGACGCTGGCGATCGTCGCCTACCTGCAGCCGATCTCCCGGCCCGAGGTCGCCCGGATCCGCGGCGTCACTTCGGAGTCGGCGGTGCAGACCCTGGCCGAGCGCGGCCTGATCGAGGAGTCCGGCCGCTCCCAGTTCGGCGCCGCGATCTTCAAGACCTCGGAGCTGTTCGAACGCCTCTTCGGCCTCTCGGGCCTCGACCAGCTGCCCGACCCCTCGCGCTTCGATCCCAGTCCGGAGGACGAGCGGGAGCTGCGCGAGCGGCTGCTGAAAGCGGGGGAACAACGGTCAGAGTCGTGAGGGGCGGCAGCGGGGATGGGTCCCGGCTACGCCTAAGCCCCGCCGGAGGCGGGGCTGATCTGGTGCGCCCTTCGGGCGCGGGAGTCACTCCGCGGTGCCGGGGGGAGGCTAGGCCGGGACCCATCCCCGCTGCCGCCACATGAGGCTGGCGAAGTTCCTCGCTCACGCAGGCGTCGCGTCGCGTCGTAGGGCGGAGCGGATCGTGGTCGCGGGGCGTGTGACGGTGGGTGGCGCGGTCGTCACCGATCCAGCGCGCGACGTGGACGAGGGCGATGACGTGCGGGTTGACGGGAGCCCGCTCAGCGCCGAGGCGCACGAGGTGTGGATGGTCAACAAGCCGGCTGGGGTCGTCTCGACCGCGCGGGAGCCGGGGGAGAGGCCGGCGGTGGTGGATCTGGTCGAGACCGCGGCACGGCTCTACCCGGTTGGCCGCCTCGACGCCGAATCGACCGGCCTGCTGCTGTTGACCAACGACGGCGAGCTCGCCAACCGGCTCACCCACCCGCGCTACGAAGTCCCGAAGGCCTACCGGGCGACCCTGCGGCGGCCTCCGTCCGACCGCGACCTCGAGCGCCTGCGGAAGGGCGTCGAGCTCGAGGACGGGCCGACGGCCCCGGCCGAGGTGACCCGGCTCGGCGAGCGCAAGGTGGAGATCGTCCTCCGCGAGGGTCGCAACCGCCAGGTCCGTCGCATGGCCGAGGCGATCGGCAACGAGGTGGCGGCGCTGCGCCGGGTGCGCTTCGGACCGCTGGACTTGGGCGATCTCCCCGAGGGCTCGGCCCGTCGGCTCAGCGAGGCGGAGGTCGAGCATCTGCGGGAAGCGGCAGGCCGCTGATCGAACGGACTCCACTTCCCCCTCCTGATTGCAAGGTGGAGGGGGAAGTGGAGTCCGTCGGCGCGGCCCTGCAGGGGGACGAGCCCGACCGGAGCGGTAGGCGAGGCCCGACGGGACGGGGCGGAGAGGCCAATCAGGCGTGGCCTGGATCGTCACCCAGGCGCCGGCGGATCGTGTCGGCGATCGCGCCAGCTTCCTGGGATGCGGCGCGGTGCGTCACTCGGAGCGTCGAGTAGCCGGCGCGCATCAGTTCCCGGTCGCGCCAGCGGTCTCGCTCGACGGCGACGTCGGTGGCGTGGAAGTCGCGGCTGTCGGCCTCGACCACGAAGCGTTGGCACTCCCAGAGGAAGTCGACCTCGATCGTCTCGCCTCCGGCCAGGCGGACCGGCGCGTTCAGCCGCGGCTCCGGCGCCCCGCCGCGCAGGACGATCGGCAGCACCTTCGCCTCCAGCGGGCTCTTCAGCCTGCCACGGCGGGCGACGGGTGCCGCCCGCCGCCATTCGGCGATCAGCCCTCGCAGGGTCGCGGCGCCCCGCCGCGGCCCTCGCGCCAACGCTGCCTCGATCCCGTCGAGGTCGAGCAGTCGCTTCGCCGCCGCCCGCTCGAACCCGCTCCGAAGCGTCCGCACCCCCACCGTCCCCGCTAGGTCCACGAACGTCCGCGCGGGTGAGGTGCAGGGGATCCCGTCGAAGCTGCCGGTTTCGTCGGGTCGCAGCGGTCGCACGCGATGCACCCGGATCCCATCGATCTTCCGCCCCCTGGCGCCGTGGGCGATCACGTCGATCACGACCGGCCCACGATCGATCAACCCCATCAGCGCCGCCGCGCTGCGGTGGGAGACGACGGCCCCGTCCCCGCAGGCCAGCACCGCCGCCCAGAACCGCCCGCGCTCGCCGACCGCCGGGCTCCCGTACGCGTAGACGCCGTGGAAGACGCGATGCAGGCGGTTCCGCTTGACCTCGCCGTCGATGACGGCATCGCTAAGTCCCTCCTCGCGCATCTGGGCTCGCGAGACCACCCCGTGCTGCCGTCCCGCCAGCCCACCGATCGCCGCCCAAGCCTTGGAGTCGTGGTGCCTTATCCCTCTCACAGACGGATAAGGCACCACGACTCCGGGTTCGCCCCCTGCGGTACGCGTCTGGGAAGATGAGGGCGTGAGCTTCGAGTCGAACGGGGGCTCTGTGCCGCAGCGGCTCTTCGCGGTCCGGGGTGCCACACAGGTGGAGGCCAACGAGGCCGAGGCGATCCTCGCCGCGACGGAGGATCTGATGCGCGAGCTGATCGAGCGCAACGGGCTGACGCCTGAGGCGATGGTCAGCTGCCTGTTCACGACCACCGAGGACCTCGACGCGGAGTTCCCGGCCGTCGCCGCCCGCAAGCTCGGGCTCGACTCGGTGCCGCTGCTCTGCTGCCGGGAGATCCCGGTGCCCGGCTCGCTACCGCGGGTGATCCGGGTGATGGCGCACTACTACGCGCCCGCCGACCACGTGCCGGCCCACGCTTACCTCGGCGGTGCCAGTCAGCTCCGCACCGACCTGCAGTCGGCCCAGTAGCGGCTCCGTCACAATCGGGCCGATGACCGTCACCTTCGCCGAGAAGCTCGCCCGCATGCCGGGTTACCAGGCCGGCGTGCCGACCGGGCAGGCGCCCGAGGCGGTCGCCGCCGGGCAGATCGCCCAGCTCGCCTCCAACGAGTCGCCGATCCCGCCGCACCCGAAGGTCGTCGAGGCGATCGCGGCCGCGGCAGCGGTGATGAACCGCTACCCGGACCCCGACGCGACCACGCTGCGCCGTCGTCTCGCCGAGCGCTATGAGGTCGAGCCCGGGCGCGTCGCCGTCGGCAACGGCTCCTGCGAGATTCTCCTCGCCGCCGCCGAGGCGCTGGCCGAGCCGGGTGCCGAGATCCTCTACGCCTGGCCGGCCTTCTCGATGTACCCGTACCTGCCGGCGCTGACCGGCGCTCGCGAGATCCGCGTGCCGCTGGCCGAGGGCGACGTCCACGACCTCGAGGCGATGACGGCCGAGGTGACCGCCGCGACGCAGCTGCTGCTCGTCTGCAACCCCAACAACCCGACCGGGACGCACATCCCCGCCGCCGAGATCGGCGCCTTCCTGGAGCGGATCCCCGCGCACGTGACCGTCGTCCTCGACGAGGCCTACGTCGAGTTCCAGACCGACGATCACCCGGACGCCTCGCTCGACCTGCTCGCCGACTTCCCCAACCTGGTCGTCCTGCGCACCTTCAGCAAGTGCTACGGCCTCGCCGGGCTGAGGGTCGGCTACGCGATCGGCTCCACCGGCTTCCGCGCCGCCGTCGACGCGGTCCGCCAGCCCTTCAGCGTCAACGCCCTCGCCCAGGCGGCGGGGGCGGAGGCGATCCTCCACCAGGACGACGTCGCCCGCCGGGTCGAGAGCACGGTCGCCGAGCGCCGTCGCGTCGAGGAGGGGCTGCGGGGGATGGGACTGGCGACCGCCGACACGCAGGCCAACTTCTCCTGGATCGACCTCGGCGACGCCGAGGAGGGCGCGGTCGTCACCGGCCTCGCCGAGCGCCAGATCGCCGTCCGCCCAGGGACGCCCCTCGGCGACCCCGGCCACATCCGCGTCAGCTACGGCACCACGGCCGAGAACGACCGCTTCCTCGCCGGCCTCGCAGAAATTCTCGACTGATCGTCGCCGGCCTGCTACAAAGTCTCTTGATGAAGCAGGCAACCGAAGCCGCGAGACCCCTCCGCGCCGCAGGCGCCGCGCTCGCCGCTGCCCGCTTCTCCTATTGGTGGCGATTTAGCTAGGCGTCCCGGCCTTGCGGCATCGCGCCGCTCTCTCATAGCTCTCCGGCCGGGCGCCGATTCCCGCATGCGCAGGCGGCCGCCCACGGGCGAGAACAGCCGCCGCGGACCAGAAAGTTACGATTTCCAGGATGGAGAAAGGCGACGGCAAGATGATCATCGGGATGCAGGAGGGGGCGAAACGCGACGGGGTGCGCGATCAGCGGATCGCCAAAGTGGTCGAGCTGGTCCCTCCACAGAGGCTTTTGGAGGAGCTGCCGCTTGCGGCGGAGCGCGCACAAGCGGTCGTCCGCGGCCGCCAGGAAGTGGTCGACGTCCTGCAGGGGCGCGACCCGCGGCTGATGGTCGTGGTCGGGCCCTGCAGCGTCCACGACCCGGTCGCGGCGCTCGACTACGCGCGCCGGCTCAGCGCCAAGTCCGAAGAGCTGCACGAGGACCTGCTGGTGGTGATGCGCGTCTACTTCGAGAAGCCGCGGACGACGACCGGCTGGAAGGGACTGATCAACGACCCGCATCTGGACGGCTCCAACGACGTCAACACCGGCCTGCGGATGGCCCGCAAACTGCTGCTCGAGGTGGTCGACCTCGGCCTCCCGGTCGGCTGCGAGTTCCTCGACCCGATCACGCCGCAGTACATCTCCGACGCGGTCGCCTGGGGCGCGATCGGGGCCCGCACGGCGGAGAGCCAGACCCACCGCCAGCTCGGCTCCGGCCTCTCGATGCCGATCGGCTTCAAGAACCGCACCGACGGCAACGTCCAGGTCGCGGTCGACGCCGTCCGCGCGGCGGCGGCGCCGCACGCCTTCGCCGGGATCGACGACGCCGGCACGCCGGCGATCCTGCACACGACCGGCAACCCCGACTGCCACATCATCCTCCGCGGTGGGCACGGCACGCCCAACTACGGCCCTGCCGAGGTCGGCGACGCCCTGGTCACGCTCGGCGTCGCCAACCTCCCCGAGCGGGTCGTGATCGACGCCTCGCACGACAACAGCGGCAAGGATCCGGCCCGACAGTTCGAGGCGGCCGGCGAGATCGCCGACCAGCTCGCCGGCGGGCAGGAGGCGATCGTCGGGGTAATGCTCGAGTCCTTCCTCGTCGAGGGCCGCCAGGACCTCAACGCCCCCGAGGACCTCACCTACGGCCAGTCGGTCACCGATGCCTGCATCGACTGGGACCACACCGTGGCGGTGCTGGACCGCTTCGCGGGCGCGGTGCGGGCACGGCGGGCGAAGGCCGGCGACGCTTGACGAAAGTCGCGGTCCTCGGCGTGGGCCTGATCGGGGGCTCGATCGGCCTCGCCGCGCGCGGGCGGCTCGGTGCCGAGGTCGTCGGCCACAGCCGCAGCGCCAGCACCGTCGAGCGAGCGGTCGAGCTGGGCGCCCTCGACCGCGGCGCCGGCTCGCTGGCCGAGGCCTGCGAGGGCGCCGAGCTGATCTTCTGTGCCGGCCCGGTGGCGACGCTGCCGCAGCAGGTCGAGGCGGCGCTGGCGGCGGCCGGCGCCGAGACCGTCGTCAGCGACGTCGGCTCGACCAAGGGCGAGCTGGTCGCGGCGCTGGGCGGCGACGAGCGCTTCATCGGCGGCCACCCGCTCGCCGGCGCCGAGACGGCCGGGGTCGAGAACGCCCGCGCCGACCTCTTCGAGGGCGCCCGCTGGTACCTGACGCCGGCCGAGCGCTCCAGCGGCCTTCTCTACGACCGCCTGCAGCGGTTCATCTCCGACCTCGGCGCCCGCCCCCAGGCGATCGACCCGCGCAGCCACGACCGCCTGATGGCCACCGTCAGCCACCTGCCGCACGTGCTCGCCAACGCCCTCGTCGCCGAGGCCGCTGAGGAGCTGACACGCGACTCCGAGCGCCTCCCCGAGGTCGGGCCGAGCTTCCGCGACGCGACCCGCGTCGCCGGCGCCAACCCGGCGATCTGGGCCGACATCTACGCCAGCAACCGCGCCGCGGTCGCCGACTCGGTCGAGGCGGCGGCACGGCGGCTGCGCGAGGCGGCGGAGCTGATCCGCGGCGGCGACCGCGAGGCGATCTCGGCCTGGCAGGCATCGGCCGGCGACGACCGCCGCCGTCTCCTCGAAGCCCAGTCCCAGGCCGGGCCGTTGCGGGAGCTGCGGATCGTCGTCGCCAACCAGCCCGGCACGATCGCCCACCTCGCCCTGGCCCTGGGCGACGCCGGCGTCAACATCGAGGACATGGCCCTGCACCCGGCGCCCGACATGACCTCCGGCGCCGTCTCGCTCTGGGTCGGCGGCGACGAGCAGGCGGCGCGGGCCGAGCGGCTCGTCCGCGAGCTCGGCCACACCGTCAGCGTCCACGGCGACGGCGAGTAGGCGCGAGCAAGTAGCGTCGCCACGATGACCCGCTTCGACCCCGCCGGCCCGCTGCGCGGCCTGTTGCATCCTCCCGCCGACAAGTCGATCTCCCACCGAGCCGCCCTGATCGCCGCGATGGGCACGGGGGAGACCACGGTCGAGGGCTACCTCGACGCCGCCGACACGCTCTCGACGCTGAAGGCGGTCGAAGAGCTTGGCGCCGAAGTCGACCGGAGCCCGATTTCTCGCGTCAACGTCGGCGGATCTCCTCGCTTTCCGGGGAGGATGCCCGCTGGGACTCCCGACCCTGTCTTTCGCATCCGCGGTGCTGGCCTCCGCGGGCCGCGACCCGCGGAGATAGATGTGGGCAACGCCGGCACGCTGCTGCGGCTGCTGCCGGGCTGGCTGGCGGGGCAGGACGGGGGGGAGTGGACGCTCGACGGCGACGACTCGATCCGCCGCCGACCGGTCGACCGGATCGCCGCGCCGCTGCGGGAGATGGGCGCCGACCTCAGCGCCCGCGACAACCGCCTGCCGCCGCTGCGGGTGCGAGGGGCGCCACTGCACGGGGTCACCTACGAGATGCCGATCGCCAGCGCCCAGGTGAAGTCGTGCCTGCTCTTCGCCGGGCTGCTTGCGGAGGGGGAGACGCGGGTGGTCGAGCCGCTCCCCAGCCGCGACCACACCGAGCGGATGCTCGCCGCCGCCGGCGCCCGGATCGAGCGCTCGACCGACGCGACGGGCCGCTCCGTGGTGACCATCCACCCCGCCGAGCGCCTCGAGCCGGGCGCGATCGTCGTCCCCGCCGACATCTCCTCGGCCGCCTTCTTCGTCGTCGCCGGCCTGCTCGCGCCCGGCAGCGAAGTCGAGCTGCTCGGCGTCGGCGTCAATCCGACCCGGACCGGCATCCTCACGATCCTCGAGCGGATGGGCGCCGCGATCGAGATCGAGCCGCGGGGCGAGGAGGGCGGCGAGCCGATTGCCGACCTGCTGGTGCGCTCGGTGCCGCTGCGCGCCACCGAGGTCGGCGGCGCCGAGGTGCCGCTGGCGATCGACGAGCTGCCGCTGGTCGCCCTCGCCGCCTGCTTCGCCGATGGGACGACGACGATCCGCGACGCCGCCGAGTTGCGGCGCAAGGAGTCCGACCGGGTCGAGACCGTCAGCGCCGCCCTCAACGCGCTTGGTGGCGAGGTCGAGCCGACCGCGGACGGAATGGTCGTCACCGGCACCGGCGGTCTGCGCGGCGGCACGATCGATTCCCACGGCGATCACCGCATCGCCATGCTCGGCGCCGTCGCCGGCCTCGCCTCGCGCGACGGGGTCGAGGTGGTCGGCATGGACGCGGCGGCCGTCAGCTATCCGGGGTTCGAGGCGGACCTCGGCTCGTTGCTGGGCAACTGAGCCCTCCGCGGCGCACGGCGCAGCCGCCCACCGGCTTGCGCCTCTACGCTGCCCCGCCATGGTTATTGCGATCGATGGCCCCGCTGGAGCCGGCAAGTCCTCTGTAGCCCGCGGCGTCGCTGCGGCGCTCGGCTTCACCTACCTCGACTCCGGGGCGATGTACCGCTGCGTCGCCCTCGCCGCCACCGAGGCGGGGATCGACCCCGACGATGGGGCCGCGCTCGGCCCGCTCGCCGCCGGCCTCGCGATCGACTTCGACGGCGAGCGCGTCCTGCTCGCCGGCCGCGACGTCAGCGCCGCGATCCGCGCTCCGGAGATGACCGCGGCCGCCTCGCACGTCGCCGTCCACCCGGCCGTCCGCGAGGCGATGGTCGCCCGCCAGCGCGCCCTGATCGCCGCCGGCAGCTACGTCGCCGAGGGGCGCGACATCGGCACCGTGGTCAACCCCGACTCGCCGCTGAAGGTCTTCCTGAACGCCTCCGACGAGGAGCGGGCCCGCCGCCGCGCCGCCCAGGCCGGCCAGCCCTACGAGGAGGTGCTGGCGGCGCAGCGCGACCGCGACGCCCGCGACCGCAAGCGCGAGCACGGCGCCCTGCACGCGGCCGCCGATGCGGTTGAGTTGGACACCACCGAGCTGAGCGAAGACGAGGTCGTCGCCAAGATCGTCGCCCTGGCTCGCGAACGGAACCTGGCATGAGCGCCTTGCCCACCGTCGCCGTGGTCGGCTTCCCGAACGTCGGCAAGAGCACCCTGGTCAACCGCCTCGCCGGCGGCAACGAGGCCGTCACCGGCGCCGAGCCCGGGGTTACCCGCGACCGCAAGCGGCTGCGCTGCGAGTGGAACGGGCTCGCCTTCGAGCTGGTCGACACCGGCGGCATCGACCTGGGCGACGAGGCCGAGCTGGCCGAAGACGTGCAGGGACAGGCCCGCGCAGCGATCGCCGAAGGCGACGCGATCCTGCTGGTCGTCGACGGCCGCGCCGGCCTTCGCGCCGGCGATGCCGAGCTGGCCCGGACCCTGCGCGGCTCCAAGGCGCCGGTCCTGGTCGCCGTCAACAAAGCCGATCGCCCCAACGACTACGCCGCCACCGCCGAGTTCCACGCGCTCGGGTTGGGCGACCCGCTGCCGGTCTCCGCCACCCACGGGCTCGGCACCGGCGACCTGCTCGACGCGATCGTCGCGGCGCTCGGCGACCAGGCCGCCGCTGAGCCTGACGACGACACCGTCCGGGTCGCCGTGATCGGCCGGCCCAACGTCGGCAAGTCCTCGCTCGTCAACGCCTTCCTCGGCTCCGACCGGGTGATCGTCTCCGACATGGCCGGCACCACCCGCGACGCGATCGACACCGAGCTCGAGGTCGAAGGGCGGCGGGTGATCCTGGTCGACACCGCCGGCCTGCGCCGTCGCGCCAAGGTCGCCGGCAGCGTCGACTACTACGCGCAGCTGCGCTCCGAACGGGCGGTCGAGCGGGCCGACGTGGCGATCGTCGTCTGCGACGCCGCCGAGGGCGTCACCTCCGAGGACCTGCGCGCCGCCGAGATGGCGATGAAGGCCGGCTGCGCGACCCTGCTGGTGCTCAACAAGTGGGACATCGGCATGACCGACATCGACGACGCCCGTGCCCGCGTCGAGCGCAAGCTGCGCCTGCGCCCAGCGGTGATCACCGCCTCCGCCGAGCGCGGCCGCAACGTCCCCTCGCTGCTGCCGAAGGCGCTCAAACTGGCCGACAAGGCCGGGGAGCGGGTCCCGACCCCGGAGTTGAACCGCTTCGTCGCCGACGTCGTCGCCCGCACGCCGCCACCGGCCAAACGCGGCAAGCGACTGCGGCTCTACTACGCGGCGCAGATTGGCGAGTCGCCGCCGCGAGTCGCGATCCAGGTCAACGACCGCAAATTGATCAGCCGCGACTGGGCCTATCACCTCGAGAACCGCATGCGCGAGACCTACGAGTTGGAGGGCGTGCCGCTGATCATCGACTTCGTCCCCGCCAGCGGCCGCCGTCATCGTTCGGATTAGGTCCTGCGGACCCGGCCGTTTCCTCTAGGCTTTCCGACCATGTCAACTTCCAAGCCGCTCGCCGACGGCGAGTACCTCTTCACTTCCGAGTCCGTAACCGAGGGCCATCCCGACAAGGTCAGCGACGCGATCTCCGACGGCGTCCTCGACGCCGTCATGGCCGAGGACCCGCTGGGCCGGGTCGCCTGCGAGACGCTCGTCAACACCGGCATGGCCGTCGTCTCCGGCGAGATCTCGACCGAGGTCCACCTCGACATCCCCGACATCGTCCGCGAGACGATCCGCGGGATCGGCTACGACCACGGCGACTACGGCTACAACTGCGACCACATCTCGGTCCTGGTCTCGCTCGACAAGCAGTCGCCCGACATCGCCCAGGGCGTCGACAAGGCCTACGAGACCCGGGTCGGCGGCGGCGAAGACGAGCTGCTGGTGGCCGGTGCCGGCGATCAGGGGATGATGTTCGGCTACGCCAGCGAAGAGACCGAGGCGCTGATGCCGATGCCGATCCACCTCGCGCACCGGCTCGCCGAGCGCCTGGCGGCGGTCCGCAAGGACGACACGCTCGCCTACCTCGGCCCCGACGGCAAGACCCAGGTCACCGTCCGCTACGCCGACGGCCGCCCGACCGCCGTCGAAAAGCTCCTGATCTCCACCCAGCACGCCGACGGCGTCGACTCGGAGACGACGATCAAGCCCGACCTCTGGCAGAACGTGGTGCTGCCCGTCCTGCAGGCCGAGGTGCCCGGGATGTACGACGAGGCCGAGCTGCTCTCCGGCTTCCTCGTCAACCCGACCGGCAAGTTCGTGATCGGCGGCCCGGTTGGCGACGCCGGCCTGACCGGCCGCAAGATCATCGTCGACACCTACGGGGGCATGGCCCGCCACGGCGGCGGCGCCTTCTCCGGCAAGGACCCGTCCAAGGTCGACCGCTCGGCTGCCTACGCGGCCCGCTACGTGGCCAAGAACGTCGTCGCCGCCGGGCTCGCCCAGCGCTGCGAGGTCCAGGTCGCCTACGCGATCGGCGTCGCCCAGCCGGTCTCGCTGATGGTCGAGACCTTCGGCACCGGCGCCCTGCCGGACGCGAAGATCTCGCAGCTGGTCGAGGCCGAGTTCGACATGCGCCCCGGCGCCTTCCGCCGCTACCTCGACCTGCACCGGCCGATCTTCCAGAAGACCGCCGCCTACGGCCACTTCGGCCGCGAGGACGACGACTTCACCTGGGAGAAGACCGACCGCGCCGACGCCCTGCGCGACGCCGCGGGCCTCGAGACCGCTGCGGCTTAGGCTGCTAAGCGGCCGGGCCGCTGGGCGGCTGGGCCTCGCCCAAGCCATGTGAGCCCGCTGCCGTAACGCCGGTCGCCTGATCGACCGCGTGGACGACCTCGGCCGGGCCGGCGACGCCGTAGAAGACGAAGTTGTAGTCGTCGGTGGCGGCGGTGTCGAAGTCGACGTCGCCGATCTGCATCAGCCGCTGGTAGACGGACTGGCGGTAGTTGACGTTCTGGACCCGCTCCAGGCGGGTCTCCTGGATCTCCCGCGAGACGATGCCGCGCTTGATGTTGAGGCGGCGGTTGGTGATCGTGTAGGTCGTCGCGACCCGTTTGACGAAGCCGGCCAGCACGGTCAGCGCGATCACGACCAGGATCACCAGGAAGGCGCTGGCGTTGCCGTCGATCAGCTTGGCGATCACGCCGAGCACGATCGCGACCAGGACGCCTTTCAGGTAGAAGCCGAGGATCGCGCGCCAGGAGGGGTGCCCCTGAAAGATCACCGTCTCACCCGCGCTGAGGTTGAGGCTCACGGCGGCCAGCATACGGGCTCGGTCGGCGCGCGGGCCGTCCCCGGCCGCCCGTAACCTCGCCCGGTGACCGTCCTCAAGGTCGAGCCGCTGACCACCGCCCGCGCTCTGCGCGGGCCCTTCGACTACCGCCGGCCCGAGGAGATGGAGGAGCTGGAGGTCGGCAGCGTCGTCCGCGTGCCCTTCGGCAGCCGTCGCCTGCTCGGCGTCGTCGTCGGCCTCGCCGAGGCCTCCGAGCTGCCCCCGGAGCGCCTCGCCGAGCCGCTCGAGGCGCTCGAGGCGGGGGCGACCGCGGAGCTGGTCGGGCTCGGCCTCTGGGTCGCCCGCGAGTACTGCTCGACGCCGAGTCGCGGCCTGCAGCTGGTGCTGCCGCCCGGGACCGGGACCGGCGCCGGCGGGCGCACGGTGCGGGCCAAGCTGGAGCTGCGGGCGGAGATCACCCCGGCCGGCGAGGCGGCTCTGAGCGGCGGCGAGCGGCTCGGGGTCAAGCAGCGGGCGGTGCTGGAGGCGCTGGGCGAGCGGGAGATGGCGGCGGCGGAGCTGGCCGGCGCCGTCGGCTCCGACCGGGCGACCCTGCGCCGGCTCGAGCAGCGTGGCCTGATCGCGACCCGCAACT